>Ga0224500_10000556_pt1 | contig 25080 bp, 21 predicted proteins | sample SF_Oct11_sed_USG_FD_168126 | JGI IMG/M metagenome (GOLD analysis project Ga0224500, IMG submission 168126) | Sediment microbial communities from San Francisco Bay, California, United States - SF_Oct11_sed_USGS_4_1 | ecosystem: Environmental > Aquatic > Marine > Sediment | place: USA: California... | reverse complement strand
GCGGCGAAGACTTCGAGATGGACGGGCTCGAAGTCACGTCGGGCGACGACGAGGACGCGGCCAGGGCCTCCGATCGCTCGTCCGACGCGGTCGACGACGCGCCGATCGTCCGCTTCATCAACAAGGTGATGCTGGACGCGATCAAGAAGGGTGCGTCGGACATCCACTTCGAGCCTTATGAACGCAGCTACCGTATCCGGCTCCGCCTCGACGGCATCCTGAAGGAAGTCGCCAACCCGCCGGTGCAGCTGGCCATCAAGATGGCGGCCCGCCTGAAGGTGATGTCCCGCATGGACATCGCCGAGCGCCGCGTGCCGCAGGACGGCCGCATCAAGATGAAGATCTCGAAGAACCGGGCCATCGACTTCCGCGTGAGCACGTGCCCGACGCTGTTCGGCGAAAAGATCGTGATGCGTATCCTCGATCCCTCGAGCGCGATGCTGGGCATCGACGCGCTGGGATACGAATCGTTCCAGAAGCAGCTGTACATGGACTGCCTGGCGCGGCCGCACGGCATGATCCTGGTGACCGGCCCGACCGGCAGCGGCAAGACTGTGTCGCTCTATACGGGCCTGAACATCCTCAACACCGAGGACACGAACATTTCGACGGCGGAGGACCCCGTCGAAATCATGCTGCCCGGCATCAACCAGGTGAACATCAACCCGAAGGTCGGCCTGACGTTTCCAGGCGCCCTGCGCGCCTTCCTGCGCCAGGACCCGGACGTGATCATGGTCGGCGAAATCCGTGACCTCGAGACCGCCGAGATCGCGATCAAGGCGGCCCAGACGGGCCACCTGGTACTCTCCACGCTGCACACCAACGACGCGCCCAAGACCCTGACCCGCCTGGTCGACATGGGCGTGAAGCCCTATGCGATCGCCACGTCGGTCAGCCTGATCATCGCCCAGCGCCTGGCGCGCCGGCTCTGCAGCAACTGCAAGGCGCCGGCGAAGATTCCGGCCGAAGCGCTCAAGAAAGAGGGCTTCGGGGACGAGGAAATCGCGAACGGGCTCCAGATTTTCCAGCCTGTCGGTTGCAGCAACTGCACGGACGGGTATAAGGGGCGCACCGGCCTGTACGAGGTGATGCCGGTCTCCGAGGAGATCGGCCGCATCATCATGGCGGGCGGGAACGTGATGGACATCAAGCAGCAGGCGACCCGCGAAGGCGTCTGGGGCCTGCGCCAGGCGGGCATCAACAAGGTGCGCATGGGGATCACGTCTCTGGATGAAGTGAACCGCGTCACTGTCGACTGAACCTGAAGCAACCGGGACTCCAACCACATGGCCGAACTTGCCGTAACCAAGCAGGCGACCTTCCTCTGGGAAGGCAAGGACAAGAAGGGCAATCGCGTCAAGGGACGCGGCCTCGCGCGCGATGAAATGGAGATTCGCTCCGACCTGCGCAAGCAGGGTATCGCCGCGACCAGGGTCCGCAAGGAATCCAAGCTGTTCAAGAGCGACGGCAAGGTCACCGCCGAGGACATCGCCCTCTTCGCCCGCCAGCTCGCCACGATGCTCAACGCCGGCATTCCGATGGTGCAGTCTTTCGAGATCATCGGCGTCGGCAACGACAAGCCGGCAGTGCAGAAGCTCGTGCTTTCGATCAAGAGCGACATCGAGACCGGCAATTCGCTGCACCAGGCGCTGGCGAAGCACCCGCTCTATTTCGACGACCTGTTCGTGAACCTGGTCGAAGCCGGCGAGCACGCAGGCGCACTCGAGACGGTGCTCGAAAAGATTGCCACGTACAAGGAAAAGACCGAGGCCCTGAAGAAGAAGATCAAGAAGGCGCTCTTCTATCCGGCCGCCGTGCTCGCGGTCGCGATCATCGTCACGGTCATCCTGCTGCTCTTCGTGATTCCCCAGTTCGAAAGCCTGTTCAAGGGTTTCGGCGCCGACCTCCCGGCGTTCACCCAGTTCGTCGTCAACATGTCGCGCTGGATGCAGGCGAGTGGCTGGATGCTGGGCATCATCGTCGGCATCGCAGTATTCGCCTTCTTCTACTTCTACAAGCGCTCGCGGCCATTGCGGCAGTTCATCGACAAGCTGTCGCTGCAGATCCCGGTGATCGGGCCAATCCTGAAGAAGTCGGCCATTGCGCGTTACGCGCGTACCCTCGCGACGATGTTCGGCGCCGGCGTGCCGCTCGTCGAAGCGATGAAGTCCGTCGCCGGCGCCACCGGCAACATCATCTACCAGGACGCCGTGCTGAGAATGCGCGATGAAATCGCCACGGGCATGCGCATGCAGCGCGCGATGGAAAACACGGGCCTGTTCCCGAACATGGTGGTGCAGATGATCGCGGTCGGCGAGGAGTCGGGCTCGCTGGACGAGATGGCGAGCAAGGTCGCGGACTTCTACGAAGCCGACGTCGACGCCGCCGTCGACGCACTGAGCAGCCTGCTTGAACCGATGATCATGGTCATCCTCGGAGTGCTGGTCGGCGGCATGGTCGTTGCGATGTACCTGCCGATCTTCAAGCTCGGCGCCGTCATCTGACGCGCGCGCCACGCAATCGCGGATGAGATCGCCGAAAACGCCGCGCCCTGCGCGGCGTTTTCACATAGGTAAGCGCACGAATGTCCGACCTCGCCGAGATCCTCGCTTCGACGCCGTGGCTGCTGGCGGCCTGCGTATTCCTCGTGAGCCTGCTCGTCGGCAGCTTCCTGAACGTCGTCATCCATCGCGTGCCGATCATGCTCGAGCGCGAGTGGCAGGCGCACGCGCGGGAGATGCTCGCGGAACCCGCACGCGCCGATGACGCCGGCGCGGTCAGCGATCGGACCGACCGCTCCCGGGAACGCTACAACCTCCTCGTCCCCCGCTCCCGCTGTCCGCAGTGCAACGCCCGGATCACGGCGCTGCAGAACATCCCGGTGTTCAGCTGGCTGCTGCTCGGCGGCAAGTGCGCAAGTTGCGGCGGTTCGATCTCCGTCCGCTATCCGGTCGTCGAGTTCGTCACGGCCGTGCTTTCGACAGCGGTCGCGATGCACTTCGGCCCGCACTGGCAGACGCTCGCGGCACTGCTGTTCACCTGGGCGCTGATATCCCTGACGGTGATCGACCTCGACCACACGCTGCTGCCGGACATCATCACGATTCCGCTGCTGTGGCTGGGCCTGCTGTTGAGCCTCTGCTGGCATGCGGGTCTCAGGGCGCCCGCTCCGACGGATCCATCCTCCGCGATCCTCGGCGCGGTCTCCGGCTACCTGATCCTCTGGACCGTCTACTGGGTCTTCAAGCTCGCCACCGGCAAGGAAGGCATGGGGTACGGCGACTTCAAGCTGCTCGGCGCGCTCGGGGCCTGGATGGGCTGGCAGATGCTGCCGCTGATCCTGCTGTTCTCTGCGTTCGCCGGCGCCGTCATCGGCATCGCACTCATCCTGCTCCGTGGCCGGGACCGCAACGTGCCGATCCCCTTCGGCCCTTACCTGGCGGCCGCCGGCTGGATCGCGCTGCTGTGGGGACCGCAGATCATGGGCGGCTACCTGACGTTGGCTGGCCTGCGCCATTGATCGCTCGGGCACCAACGTGACGTCGTCGGCGCAACAGCCCGCATCCCGGCCTTTCCGCGTCGCCCTCACCGGCGGCATCGCCAGCGGCAAGACCACGGTCGCCGATCTGTTCGCGGCACACGGCGTACCGCTGATCGACACTGACGTCATCGCCCGCGAGGTCGTCGAGCCCGGCCAGCCGGCACTGACCGCTGTCGCGCAGGCCTTCGGCAGCGACGTGCTCGACCGCGACGGCCGGCTCGACCGGCGTCGGCTGCGCGAGATCATCTTCGGCGACGCCACGGCACGCGGCCGGCTGGAGGCGATCCTGCATCCGGCCATTCGCGCGGAGATGGAACGCCAGTCGGTCGTCGCGGCACAGGACGGGCCCTACCAGGTCCTCGTGATTCCGTTGCTGGCCGAGGGTGGCCGGCGCGACCAGGTGGATCGCGTCCTGGTCGTGGACGCACCGGAGACCGTGCAGGTCGAACGTCTCATGGCACGGGACGGGGTCACCCGGGAACAGGCGGAGGCATCGCTCCGAGCCCAGGCGCAGCGTGCGACGAGGCTGGGCATCGCCGACGATGTGGTGACCAACACGGGTCGGATCGAGGACTTGCGCGAGCAGGTCGCTGCGCTGCACGCACGATATGTGAAGCTGGCGGCAGGAAGGGCGGGCAAGGTTGTGCCGCCAAACGGCCATGCCGCACAATAGTCGACCATGAACTCAACCGAGGCCGCAGTGCCCACCACGGATGCGGCGACCCGCGTCGTTGCGTACGAACAGCCGCTCAACGAGCGCATGCGCAACTTCCTGCGCCTCGATTTCCTGTACCAGCAGGCCGTGCACCACCACACCCTGCCCGATCCCTGGTCCACGCGGGCTGCGGTCACCTCGTTGCTCGAGATCCTTGCAATCACGCAGCGAGGCGACATCCGCAGCGAGGTGCTGAAGGAACTCGAGCGTCAGATGCACCATCTGTCGGCCTTCAGCTCACGACCGGGCGTCGACTCGGCGCGGCTCAAGCTGGTGCTGACCAAACTGCACCGCATGCGCGAGGAACTGAGCTCGATCGGCGCGCTCTTCATGCAGAAGCTGCGCGACTCCGAGTTCCTCAACGCGATCAAGCACCGCAGCACCATCCCCGGCGGCACCTGCGAGTTCGACCTGCCCGACTACACGCACTGGCTCAACCAGCCGGACGAAATCCGCGGCGCCGACTTCGCGCGCTGGCTGGCCGTGATCCGTCCACTTGGCGACGCGATCTCCGAGCTGCTCTGGATGACGCGCGAACAGGGCAGGACGCGTCGCGAGGTCGCAGTCAACGGCGTGTATCACCTGACGCTCGAGCGCGACGTGCCCGTGCAGCTGATCCGCATCGTCTTGCCGCGGGGCACCGACATCTACCCCGAGATCAGCGGCAGCCACTACCGCGTCAGCATCCGCTTCCTTTCCTGGCAGGACGCGGGCACGCACCCGGTGCAGATGACCGGCGAGGTCCCGTTCATGCTCGCGCTCTGCACCTGACCGCAGGCCCCCGGTCGTTTGCAGGCCAGCATGCCGACGTTCCCGTGTCCCACTTGCCAGCGCCCGGTGGAGTGGTCCGCCGCTGCGAAGTGGCGTCCGTTCTGCAGCGAGCGCTGCCGGCTGATCGACCTTGGCGCGTGGATGGCCGAGAAGCATGCGATCCCGGGCGACGAAATCTCACCGGACGGCGTCCAGCCGTCGACCGACGAACCCGACGATCCGCCGCGGCACTGACCGGGCGCAGGCAAGACCGTGGATCCCGACTTCTGGCATCAGCGTTGGCAAGCCCGCCAGATCGGCTTTCATCAGTCCGCTCCGCATCCCTTCCTCGAACGCTGGTGGCCCTCGCTCGACGTGGCGGCGGGCTCCCGCGTCTACGTTCCGCTTTGCGGCAAGAGCCTCGACATGGTCTGGTTGTCGGTGCGCGGTTACCGCGTCGTCGGCTCCGAGCTGAGTGCGCTGGCAGTCGGGGAGTTCTTCGGCGAGCAGCAACGGACCGACGTGCAGATCGAGCAGCACGGCCCGTTCCACCGGCATCGGTCCGGCGCGATCGAGGTCCTGGAGGGTGACGCGCTGCAGCTCACACCCGCCCTGCTTGGACCGGTGCAGGCGGCCTACGATCGAGCCGCGCTCGTCGCGCTGCCGCCCTCGATGCGCGAGCGCTACGCACGGCACTTCGCCACGTTGATGCCGGCAGGCAGTCGCACGATGCTGGTCGCGTTCGAATACCAGCAGGCGATCAAGGACGGCCCGCCGTTCTCCGTGACTCCCGATGAAGTCGTGACGCTGTACGGCGACGCGTTCCTGGTCGAGGAACTGGAACGCGTCGACATCATCGATGAAAGCCCGAAGTTCGCCGCCGCAGGACTCGATGCGCTGCACGAAGTGGCGTATTCACTGACCAGGCGCTGAGTGTCGAGCACCCGCGAGACGGCGCATGTAACCTGCTACGACAGGGGAGCGGACTCAGCTGGAAATGTCCGAGGTCGACGGCGGTGCTCGCAGCGGCTTTCGGAGCACTGCCGCTAGCAGCTGCGTTCCGATTCGCTCAACGCTGCATGCGCCGTGCGACCTTTTCCGCTCCTGCGGAAAAGTCGTTCAGGCGCCGCCTCACAAGCGGTCGATCCAGTCGTTCTTCCCGAGCGCGTGACTGCCTTTCCAAGCTCGGGAAGAACGACTGGATCGATCGCTTGCAAGTCGCGCATGTCTGCCTTTCCAAGCCATGGGAAAGGCCACGGATCGACCGCCTGCAATCAGCGCGTGTCCGCCTTTCCGCTCGTCGAGCGACACGACAGCGCCGCGACGATCGGCGCATCCGCCTCGAGAATGTCGTGCTCGCGCAGGCGCGTCGGCTCGACCCATTCGAGCGATTGCGCGTCCAGCCCGCGTGGCTGACCCGACCAGTCCTTGACCACCCACACGTCGAGCCAGATCGTCCGGCCCGGATAGACGGCGGCGTAATACAGCAGGCGCTCGGCATCGCGCACCTCGATGCCGATCTCTTCGCGCAGTTCCCTGGCGATCGCAGCGCGCGCGGCTTCATTGGCAGCGACCTTGCCGCCAGGAAACTCCCAGCGTCCCGCGAGCGCCTTGCCGGCCGGCCGCTGTGCGATCAGCACGCGGCCACTGGCGTCGAACACCAGTCCGGCGACCACCCGGAGTTCCGGCATCGGTTACCCAGCCTGCTTCATGCCGGGGAAGGCGACCGGCTCCGCCGTCAGATCTGGCCGTGGCAGTGCTTGTACTTCTTGCCGGAGCCGCACGGACAGGGCTCGTTGCGCCCCACCTTGCGTCCATCGCGCACGACCGTCTCGCCGCCCGGCGCCACCGGGCCAGCCGCCAGCCTCTGTCCGCCGCCAGATCCGGCGGCGAACCCGGGGCTGGCTGCAAATCCGCCGGGCCTGCTGCCGCCCGCTGCCGCAGCGACGTCCGCCGCGTCATCACTGGCGATGACGGACTGCGGCGACACGTGCTGCGTCTGCAACTGGCGCGCCATCTGCCGTTCGCGCTCGCGTTCCTGCTCTTCGATCTCCGCTTCCGTGCGCACCTGCAGGCGCGACAGCAACGACACGGTGTCGTGCTTGATGCGGTCGAGCAGCGCGCCGAAGAGTTCGAACGCCTCGCGCTTGTACTCCTGCTTGGGGTTCTTCTGCGCGTAGGCGCGCAGGTGGATGCCTTGCCGCAGGTAGTCCATCGCCGCGAGATGGTCGCGCCAGTGGCGATCGAGTTCCTGCAGCATCACGGCCTTCTCGAGGTGGCGCATGACCGGGGCGCCCACCGCGGCGACCTTGGCCTCGTACGCGTCCTCGACGGCCTGGACCACGCGCTCGCGCAGGCCGGCTTCGGCAATCTCGTGATCGGCCGCAAGCCAGGACTTCGGCTCGATCGGCGTGACGAACTCGCGTTCAATCGCTTCCCTGAGGTCGTCGAGTTTCCACTCCTCCTCGGGACTCTCGCGCGGCACGAACTGGTCGACCAGGTTGTTGACCACCTCGGCGCGAATGCCCGTGACGGAATCGGAGATGTCCTCCGCAGCCATGATCTCGGTGCGCTGCTGGTAGATCACCTTGCGCTGGTCGTTGGCGACGTCGTCGTACTCGAGCAGGTTCTTGCGCAGGTCGAAGTTGTAGGCTTCCACCTTGCGTTGCGCGCGCTCGATCTGGCGCGACAGCATCTTGCTCTCGATGACCTCGCCTTCCTTCATGCCGGCCGTCGTCAGCCAGCGCTTGGTGCGCTCGGGGTCGCCGAAGATGCGCATCAGGTTGTCTTCGAGCGACAGGTAGAACCGGCTCGAGCCGGGGTCGCCCTGGCGGCCCGACCGGCCGCGCAACTGGTTGTCGATGCGGCGCGATTCGTGGCGCTCGGTGCCGATGATGTGCAAGCCGCCCGACGCGATCACCTGCTCGTGCCGGCGCTTCCAGTCTTCCTCGACGGCGGCACGCGCGGCGGCATCCGCCGGTTCGATCGCGGCCAGTTCCGTCTTGAGGCTGCCGCCGAGCACGATGTCCGTGCCGCGGCCCGCCATGTTGGTGGCGATCGTCACCGTGCCGGGACGCCCGGCCTGCGACACGATGATCGCCTCACGGTCATGCTGCTTCGCGTTCAGCACGTTGTGATCGATTCCCTGCTTCTTCAGCAGTCCCGAGAGCAGCTCCGAGGTTTCCACCGAAGTGGTGCCGACCAGCGCCGGCTGGCTGCGCTTGACGCACTCGCGGATGTCCTCGATGATCGCTTCGTACTTGTCCTGCTGCGTGAGGTAGACGAGATCGGCGGCGTCGTCGCGGATCATCGGGCGGTGCGTCGGAATGACGACCACTTCCAGGCCGTAGATCTGCTGGAACTCGAAGGCCTCGGTGTCGGCCGTGCCGGTCATGCCGGAGAGCTTGCCGTACATGCGGAAGAAGTTCTGGAACGTGATCGAGGCAACCGTCTGGTTTTCCTCGCGCACCTTCACGCCTTCCTTGGCCTCGACCGACTGGTGCAGGCCATCCGACCAGCGCCGGCCCGGCATGGTGCGCCCGGTGAACTCGTCGACGATGATGACTTCGCCGTTGCGGACGATGTATTCGACGTCCTTGCGGTAGAGCGCGTGCGCGCGCAGCGCCGCGTTCAGGTGATGCATCAGGCGGATGTTGGCCGGGTCGTACAGGCTCTGCCCTTCGAGCAGCAGGCCGGCTTCCAGGAACAGCTCCTCGACGCGCTCGTGACCCTGGTCGGACAGGTGGACCTGCTTCGACTTCTCGTCGGCCCAGTAGTCGCCCTCGCCCTCTTCCGTCTCCTGCTTCGAGAGACGCGGCACCAGCTCGTTGATCCTGATGTAGAGCTCGGTGCTCTCCTCGGCGGGGCCCGAGATGATCAGCGGTGTGCGCGCCTCGTCGATCAGGATCGAGTCCACTTCGTCGACCACGGCGAACGCGAGCTCGCGCTGCATGCGGTCTTCGATGCGGAACGCGAGGTTGTCGCGCAGGTAGTCGAAGCCGAATTCGTTGTTGGTGCCGTACGTGATGTCGGAACCGTAGGCCGCGCGCTTCTCTTCCGTCGTCAGGCCGGCCTTGACCACGCCGACGCTCATCCCTAGGAAGTTGTAGATCGGCGCCATCCAGTCGGCGTCGCGCTGCGCGAGGTATTCGTTGACCGTGACGATGTGCGCGCCCTTGCCGGTCAGCGCGTTGAGGTACGCGGGCAGCGTGGCAACCAGGGTCTTGCCTTCGCCGGTGCGCATCTCGGCGATCTTGCCGTTGTTCAGCACCATGCCGCCGATCAGCTGCACGTCGAAGTGGCGCAGGCCGAGCGTGCGGCGCGAGGCTTCGCGCACGACCGCGAACGCTTCGGGCAGGAGATCGTCGAGGGTCTTGCCGGCCGCGAGCTGCTCGCGGAACTGGACGGTCCTGGCGGCGAGGTCGGCGTCGGACAGCGCCTGCAGGGCGGGCTCGAACGCGTTGATCTTCTTGACGAGGCCGTTGTACTGACTGACGAGCCGCTGGTTGCGACTGCCGAAAATGCGGGTGAGCCAATTAGCCACAGGGGCTCCGGGCGATAAGCGTTGAAAATAAAGGCCGAAATTCTACAGCAAGGCCGTAGGTGCGGCGGCGCTCCGTAGAAACAAGGGGTTAGGGGATGGGGGTTGGGGGTTAGTCGGAAAACGCAGCGCTGCGATTGGACATCGCAGAAGCTCGTGGGTTTCCGCGGCCGTCGGGCCGAACGAACTTCGGAAAGTGATGGTGGGGTTGGGTTCCGACTAACCCCTATCCCCTATCCCCTAACCCCTTACTCAAGGCGCCGCGAGGTACTTCATCGGGTTCAGCACGTTGCCGTCCCGCAGCACCTCGAAGTGCACGTGGGTTCCGGTGGAGCGGCCCGTGCTGCCGATGACGGCGATGGCGTCGTTCTTCTGCACCGACTGCCCCACTCGCACGAGGTTGCGCGAGTTGTGGCCGTAGCGCGTCACGTAACCCGTCGGGTGCGTGATCTCGACGACGTTGCCGTAACCCTGCTTCCAGCCGGAATAAGAGACGACTCCGGGACCGACGGCGATGACGCGGGAGCCCGCGGGACCCGCAAAGTCGACGCCCGCATGGAACGCACCGTGACCCGTGAACGGATCGGTGCGACGGCCGAAATGCGACGAAATCCAGCCGCCGATCAGCGGCAGCCCGCCCGGCATGATGCGTTGGCCGAGTTCGCGCGTCGCCATGACCATCTCGAGCGCCTGCAACTGGCGCTCGCGGTCGTTGATCTGTGCTTCGAGGGAATCGAGCACCGAAGTGAGTTCCGGCACCTGCACGGAGCCGCCCTCAGCCTCCTGCCCCTCGGGACCGCCTGCGGGTGGCGGCTTGTCGAAATCGAACTCACCGCGGTCGAGGCCGGCCAGGTCCGTGAGCCGGCGACCCAGGGCGTCGAGGCGGATCAACTGGGCGTTCAGCGAACCGACGCGCGTGGCCAATGCGTCGACCTTGCCGTCGATCTGCCCGCGGGCCGCCTGCAGGTCGGTCTTCTGCCGGGCGATGGCGCGCGCGTAGGCGCGATGCTCGGCGTCGGCGCCAAGCAGGAAACGGCCGAGCGCCAGACCGGCGACGAAAACGCCGACGACGAGCACCATGGCCAGCAGCAGGCGCGGCCCGGTGAGGTCGATCTCTCTGGTACGGCCACCGGAGCCGGTAACGAATCGCAAATTCATGCCGCGCCAACCCCTGGGGTGCAACGAAGGCGAAAGGGACACGATCGCTGTGCCAGCCAGCGGGCATCGTTGCGTCGTGTCACGAATTCGCGAGACTATGCCCCGAGAAGCTTCCCGTTGGCAAACAAATCGGCTATTTGAACAGTTTGTCTTCACAATGTCCGACCGCCTGAAACCCCTGTTCGGAAGCCTCGCGCCGGGCCTCGCCGCCCTCGAAAAGAAGGCCGCCGCAGCCCAGTCGCTGACCGAAAAAGTCCGCCTGCAGCTGGCCGAGGCGCTGCGTCCGCACCTGGTTTCGGCTGCCCGTCGCGGCGACGACCTGGTCGTGATCATGGATTCGGCGGCCTGGACGCCCCGCGTGCGCTATGGCGCGCAATCCCTCAGGCAACGGCTGGAGTCGGGCGGCGAACCGCCCATCTGCAAGGTGCTGGTCAAGGTCCGGGGAAGGGGTTAGGACGCGGCCGCGGCAGCGGCGACATAGCTGATCGGGGCGTCCTGCAGCGTCTCGAACGTCACTTCTTCCCACGCAGACTGGTCCGCGATCAGCGTGCGCAGCAGGCGATTGTTGAGGCCGTGGCCCGACTTGAAGCCGCTGAACTCGCCGATCAGGCTGTGCCCGAGCAGGTAGAGGTCGCCGATCGCGTCGAGGATCTTGTGCTTCACGAACTCGTCTTCGTAGCGCAGGCCGTCTTCGTTCAGCACGCGGTAATCGTCGAGCACGATGGCGTTGTCGAGGTTGCCGCCGAGCGCCAGGTTCTGCGCGCGCATGTATTCCAGGTCCCGCATGAAGCCGAACGTGCGGGCACGGCTGACTTCTCGCAGGAAAGTGGTGGTCGAGAAGTCCATCGAGGCGACCTGCGACCGGCGCTTGAACACCGGATGGTCGAATTCGATTTCAAAATTAACTTTAAAGCCGTCGTAGGGATCGAAGCGCGCCCACTTGTCGCCTTCCTCGACCTTGACGCTCTTCTTGATGCGGACGAAGCGCTTCGCGGCGTTCTGCTCCTCGATTCCCGCCGACTGCAGCAGGAAGACGAACGGGCCCGCGCTGCCATCCATGATCGGCACCTCGCTCGAGCTCAACTCGACGACCAGGTTGTCGATACCGAGGCCTGCGAGCGCGGACATGAGGTGCTCGACCGTCGCGACCGTGCCGTCTGCCGCCGTCAGGCTCGTGCCGAGCGTCGTCTGGCTGACGTTGCCGGCCCTGGCCGGGATGTCGACGACCTGGTCGAGGTCGGTGCGGCGGAAGACGATGCCCGAATTCGCCGGGGCCGGACGCAGGACCATCAGCACCTTCTTGCCGGTGTGCAGGCCCACGCCCGTGGCGCGGATCGAATTCTTGAGCGTGCGTTGCTTCAGCATGAAAGAGATCTGGCCCGGAACTTAGCCGCGCACTTTACCACAGGCGCAGAATAAAGCCTAAGCCCATGTTTCTCATGCGTTTTATCATGAGGACGCGGCGCGCTGCGCCTGGCTCCAGGCGAGGTCGGCGATCGAGTCGGTGAACTGCGCGTACTCCCGCGCCTGCGCGCTGACGGCCGTGCCCCGCACCACCCGGCTCCGGATGCCATGAAAAATACCTGCCAGCCGGAACATGCCGAAGGCCAGGTAGAACTCGAGGTCGCGGGGATCCAGCCGGAAGCCGGTGACCTGCTCGTAATGCGCGACGTACTCCGCCTCGGTTGGCAGGCCGAGCGCCGCCGCGTCCCGGTCGCCGAGCATCGGGATCGAAAGCGACGGCAGCCGATATGCCATCAGGTGATAGGCGAAGTCGGCAAGCGGATCGCCCAGCGATGAGAGTTCCCAGTCGAGGATCGCCATGACGCGCGGCTCCGTCGGGTGGAACACCGCATTGTCCGAGCGGTAATCGCCGTGCACGACCGCGGCGGGCGGTTCCTGCGCCGGCATGTTGCGCGGCAACCAGTCGATCACGCGCTCCATGGAATCGATGCGACCACCCGCGGTGTCTTCGAGATACTGCTTCGAAAACCTGCCGATCTGGCGGCTCAGGTAACCGGTCGGCTTGCCGTAGTCACCGAGGCCCGCGGCTTCGGGACGCACGCGGTGCAGGCGCGCGAGGGCATCGCAGAGCGCCAGCGAATGTTCGCGTCGGCGCTCATGCGCCACATCCGGAAACGAGGGATCCCAGAAGATGCGTCCCGCGACATGGTCCATCACGTAGAACCAGGTCCCGATCACGGTCTCGTCGGTGCAGAGCACGTGCGTGCGCGGCACGGGCACGTCGGTGTGCCGGCCAAGCGCGGTGATGACCTTGTACTCGCGATCGACCGCATGGGCCGAGGCCAGCAACTGGCCCGGCGGCTTGCGACGGAGCACGTACTGCTGCGACGGCGTCGTGAGCAGGTACGTCGGGTTCGACTGGCCACCCTTGAACTGCCGGATCGACAGCGGCCCCGCGAACCCGGCAACGCGCGCCTCGAGGTACTGCTGCAGGCGATCGCGATCGATCTCGAGACCGGGACGCATCTCGGTCGTCGCGGCTTCTATGGTCGAGACGGTCGTCGTTGCGGTCATGCGCTCACCCCGCGACTGCTGCCGGTCTTCACCTGCCCGAGAATTTCGGCGCGCGCTTCTCGCGGAACGCGGCGACGCCTTCGACGAAGTCATGGCTGTCGATGCACGGCGCCTGCAACCTGGCCTCGGCACGGATCGTCTGCTCGTAGCCCATGTCGGGCGCGCTGCGCAGCAGCTGCTTCATGTACCCGAGCGCGATCGGCGCAGCGTCGCATAACTGTTCGGCCCAGGCCACGGCCGCCGTCACGACCTGGCCGTCGGGCACGACGCGATTGGCCAGGTTCCATTCGAGGCACTTCGCTGCCGGTACGCGATCGCCGCTGATCGCGAGTTCGAACGCGCGACGGTGGCCGACGCGATCCGTCAGCAGCCAGGTGAGGCCACCGTCTGGCACGAGACCGATCTTCGCGAACGGGACCTGGAAGAAGGCGCTCTCACCCATGACGACCAGGTCGCAGACGAGCGCGAACGAGCCGCCGATGCCGGTCGCGAAACCGTTCACGGCGGCGATCACCGGCTTCGGCATGCGGGCGATCTCCCGCAGCGCAGCGCCGTACTCCTCGTTGAGCTGACGTTCGACTTCGGCGCCCGATGTCATGGGCTCGGCCTTGAGATCGGCGCCCGCACTGAATCCGCGGCCTGCGCCCGTCAGCACGACGGCACGCACGGCGTCGTCGACAGCGACTGCATGCAATTCTTTCTTCAAGGCGCTGCGCAGGCCGGACGTGAATCCGTTCAGCGACTCGGGCCTGTTCAGCGTGACGACCGCGACACGGCCGCGGCGTTCAACCAGCACTTCACTCATGGCGACTCGATCTCCTCACGAAGCCCGAGGTGCGGCCGTGGCCGCGCCGTCGTAGTACGTCTCGCCCGACTGCGCGCGCGCCAGCAGGCCCCTGGTCGGCTTGAAGCGCTCGCCGTACAGCCTGGCGAGACGCTTGCACTCGGCCACGAATTTCGCGGGCCCGATCGTGTCGATGTACGAGAGCGTGCCGCCGGTGTAGGCCGGGAAGCCCCAGCCGAGGATCGAGCCCAGGTCCGCTTCGTGCACGCTCCTCAGCACACCTTCCTCGAAGCACCGCGCCGTCTCGAGCGCCTGGATGTACAGCAGGCGCGTCTTGAGTTCTGCGACGTCCGGCTGCTGCGCCAGTCGCGGGTACTCCTTGGCGAGCCCGGGCCAGAGCACCTTCTTGCCACCCTCCGGGTAGTCATAGAACCCCGCGCCGCTCTTGCGGCCGAGTCGCTGCAGGTCTTCGACGAAGTGCTTCACGACCGGCCAGCTGACCGGCTCCTTGTACCTGGCGCCGAGGTCTTCACGCGACTGCTGCATGACCTTGTACGCCAGTTCGAGGCTCACTTCGTCGCTGACGGCGAGCGGACCGACCGGCATGCCGGCGAGCTTGCCCGCGCTCTCGATCAGCTGCGGGTCGATGCCTTCCGCCAGCATCCTGGCGCCCTCGGCGGTATACGTGCCGAAGCAGCGGCTGGTATAGAACCCGCGGCTGTCGTTGACCACGATCGGCGTCTTCCTGAGCTGGCCGACGTAATCGAGCGCGCGCGCGATCGCATCAATGCCCGTCTGCTTGCCGACGATGATCTCCACCAGCGGCATCTTCTCGACCGGCGAGAAGAAGTGGATGCCGATGAAGTTCTTCGGCCGCTTCGATGCCTTGGCGAGACCCGTGATCGGCAGCGTCGAGGTGTTGCTGGCGAACACGGCAGTCTTCGGGATGACGGCCTCGGCCTTCGCCGTGACGTCGGCCTTGATGCCACGATGCTCGAACACCGCCTCGATCACGAGATCGGCGCCCTCGAGCTGTGCGTAGTCGACCGTCGGCTTGATGCGCGCGAGCACGGCCTCGGCCTCGGCCTGCGTGCGACGGCCCTTCTCGACGTCCTTCGCCAGCAGCTTCGCGGAATAGGCCTTGCCCTTCTCCGCCTGCCCGGACGTCGAGTCGATCAGGATCACTTCGATGCCCTGCAACGCTGAAACGCAGGCTACTCCTGCTCCCATCATGCCGGCGCCGAGCACGCCGAGCTTCGTCACTTTCGACTTCGGTACGCCGGCCGGCCGCACCGAGAGCTTGTCGGCGTTGCCCTTGTTCACGAACATCGTGCGGATCAGGTTGCGCGCGACCGGGCCGGTCACGAGCGTGGCGAAGTACTTGGACTCGACCTCGAGGCCCTTCTCGAGCGGCAGCAGCGTGCCTTCGAAGACGCACGAGAGGATCGCAGCCGGCGCCGGGTAGTTGTGCAGCGTCTTCCTGGCGACGAGCGCCGTGGCGCCCATGAAGGTCTGCGTCGCGCCGGCGCTGGCGAACGCCACGCCGCCCGGCACGCGATAACCCTTCTGGTCCCACGGCTGCACCGCCACGGGCGAACCCATGAGCCAGCGTTTCGCCGCGGCGAGCAGGTCGCCCGCCGGCACGACTTCGTGCACCAGCCCGAGCTTCTTCGCTTCCGCGGCCGGAATGTTGCCGCCTTCCAGCAGGTAAGGCAGCGACTGCGCCACGCCGATGAGTCGCGGCATGCGCTGCGTGCCGCCGCCACCCGGCAGCAGGCCCACCTTCACTTCGGGCAGCCCGACGAATGCCTTCGGGTCATCTGCGATCACGCGGTAGTGGCACGCGAGGCACAGCTCGAAACCGCCGCCGAGCGCGAGGCCGTTGATGGCCGCGACGAACGGCTTGCCGCAGGTCTCGATGCGGCGCAGCAGGCGACCGAGACCGGTGAAGTTCTCGTACACCTGCACCGGCGTGAGCTGCGGGCCGAAGCTGCGCAGGAATTCGGTGAGGTCGTAGCCCGCAAGGAAGCTGGGCTTGCCCGACGTGATGATCGCGCCGCGGATGCCGGCGTCGGCCACGACCCGGTCGACGATGGCCGCAAGCTCGGTCTCGACCTCGGGGCCCAGCACGTTCATCGAACGTTCCGGGCTGTCCATGGTGATCAGTGCGATGCCGTCGGCGTCGACGGCCAGGGTGAAGTGCTTAGGCATGCTGCTGGTTCCTGGTCGGTCGGCGCGTCAGACGCGCTCGATGATGGTGGCCGTGCCCATCCCCGCGCCCACGCAGAGCGTGATCAGCGCGGTGTTGAGGTCGCGGCGCTCGAGTTCGTCGAGGACGATGCCCGCGATGATCGCGCCGGTGGCGCCGAGCGGGTGACCCATGGCGATGGCGCCACCGTTGACGTTCACTTTCTCGTGCGGCACATCCATCGCGCGCATGAAGCGCAGCACGACGGCGGCGAACGCCTCGTTGACCTCGAACAGGTCGATGTCCCTGACCGTCATGCCGGCGCGCTTGAGCAGCTTCTGCGTCACGAGCGCGGGGCCGGTCAGCATGATCGCGGGTTCGCTGCCGATCGACGTGAACGCGCGGATGCGCGCGCGCGGCTTCAGGCCGGCCTTGCCGCCGAAGCGCTTGTTGCCGATCAGCACGCCCGCGGCGCCGTCGACGATGCCGCTCGAGTTGGCGGCCGTGTGCACGTGGTTGATCGCATCGACTTGCGGGTACTTCATCTGCGCGACGGCATCGAAGCCCGCCTGCTCACCCATCGTCGCGAACGCGGGCTTGAGCGCTGCCAGGCTCTGCAGCGTGGTGTCGGGACGCAGGTGTTCGTCGCGGTCGAGCATGACGCGACCGAGGATGTCCCGGACCGGCAGGATCGACCTGGCGAAGCGCCCTTCAGCCCAGGCGGCGGCGGCGCGGCGCTGGCTCTCGACCGCGTAACCGTCGACGGTTTCGCGCGTGTAGCCATCGAGCGTCGCGATGAGATCCGCGCCCACGCCCTGTGGCACGAAGTACGTGTTGTAGGCGACGGCCGGGTCCGCGACCCAGGCGCCCCCGTCGCTGCCGATCGGCACGCGCGACATCGATTCGACGCCGCCCGCAATCACCGCCTGCGACTGGCCGGACATGACCTGTGCCGCGGCGTTGTTGATGGCCTCGAGGCCCGAGGCACAGAAGCGGTTCAGCTGCTGGCCCGGCACGGACTCGGAGTAGCCGGCGACCAGCGCCGCCACACGCGCAATATCGGCGCCCTGCTCGCCGATCGGCGATACGCAGCCGAGCACGACGTCGTCGAGCAAGGCCGTGTCGAGGCTGTTGCGATCGCGTACGGCCTGCAGCGTCTGTGCCGCGAGCTGCATCGGGGTGATGCTGTGGAGCGAGCCGTCGGGCTTGCCGCGGCCCCGCGGCGTGCGGACGTGGTCAAAGATGAAGGCGTCAGCCATGCGTGTGACTCCGGTCGGGCCGCGCGGGCGAGCACGCTCCGCGTGGCGGTTCTTCGAAACCTGCGGGTTGGGACGGGCCCGTGGCCGGGGCCCGACCGGCATCATAAAGGACTGGTCGGCAGAACGTCAGCTTGGCCGCAACCGCGCGCTAGGCCAGGCCGCCGGCTGCGCGCAGTTGCGCGATTTCCGCTGCGGAGAATCCCGCTTCCGCCAGGACCTCGCTGCTGTCGGCGCCCGCGCGATGGGGTGCCTGGACCGGCGCTGCCGCGGTACGACTGAACCGCGGTGCGGGCGCGTGCTGCTCGACGCCGTTCACCGTGATGAAGCTGCCGCGCGCAACGTTGTGCGGATGCTGCGCCGCCTCGCCGAGACTGAGTACGGGAGCGACGCAGGCGTCGGTGCCCTCGAAGATGGCGGCCCATTCGTCGCGCGTCTTCGTCCGCACCGCCGCCGCGATGGCGGCTTCCGCTGCAGGCCAGTGCCTGCTGTCCGCCGGGTATCCCGCCGCGAGGAACTTCCGGTCGAGCCCGAGCTTCTCGATCAGCAGCGCGTAGAACTGCGGCTCGATCGAGCCAACGGCGAGGTACTTGCCATCGCTGGTCTCGAACGTGCCGTAGTAAGGCGCGCCGCCCGCGAGCATCAGCTCGCCGGTCTCGTCGCGGAACCCCGGGTCGGCCGCGCGCTGCGAGAAACACATGCAGAGCAGCGCAATGGCGCCGTCGGTCATCGCGGCATCGACCACCTGGCCCTGGCCGGACCGCGCAGCTTCGAGCAGCGCCGCCAGCAGGCCGGCGAGCAGCATCATGCCGCCGCCGCCAAAGTCCGCGACGAGGTTCAGCGGTGGCACCGGCTTGCGACCGCGTTCGCCGATCAGGTGCAGCGCCCCGGTGAGCGCGAGGTAATTGATGTCGTGCCCCGCCGAATGCGCGAGCGGTCCGGACTGGCCCCAGCCCGTCATGCGCCCGTAGACGAGCTTCGGATTGCGCGCGAGACAGACGCCCGGTCCGACGCCGAGGCGCTCGGCCACGCCCGGCCGGAAGCCCTCGATCAATGCGTCCGCGCCGTCGATGAGCCGCAGCAGCGCGGCGATGGCCGCCGGACTCTTCAGATTGAGCGCGATCGACCGCCGGTTGCGCAGCAGGGTATCGACAGGATCGGGTTCTGCGGGTGGCGCGGAGGCACGGTCGACGCGGATGACCGTCGCCCCCATGTCGGCCAGCATCATGGCGCAGAATGGCGCCGGGCCCAGCCCCGCGAGTTCGATGACCCGGATTCCCTGCAGCGGTCCCATGCGTTCCTGCCTCACGGTGTGTGTCGAGCGAACACCTTCCTATCATCGACGCGCCGGCGAGGGAAGCAGGGAATCAGCCACCCCGGTGCAATGCGGCCGGTTCGCATCGGGCGGTCCGCGTTGGATCGGCCAGTCTCGTCCACGTATCCTGCGCGGGCTTTTCGCACATTGCCGGGTGAGATCGATGCTGCCCCTGCTGCAAGGAATCCGCGTCCTCGACTTCACGACGATCGTGCTGGGCCCCTATGCGACGCAGACACTGGGCGATCTCGGGGCGGACGTCATCAAGATCGAACCGCTGCAGGGCGACCTCTTCCGCACCGTGCGGCCGGGCCGCTCGCGCTCGATGGGGGCAGGCTTCCTGGGCTTCAACCGCAACAAGCGTTCGCTCGCGATCGACCTGAAGCGGCCGGAGTCGCGGGCGGTGCTGGAGCGACTCGTCGCTGGCGCCGATGCCGTGGTGCACAACATGCGGCCGAAGGCAGCAGAACCGCTGGGCCTGGCCTACGAACGGCTGGCGCGGATCAAGCCCGACCTCGTCTACGCTTTCGCGGCTGGCTACGACCAGAGCGGCCCCAGCGCCAACGAGCCCGCGTACGACGACATCATCCAGGCCGCCTCGGGTGTCGCCGCCTTGAACGCGAATGCCCAGGGCGAACCGCGCTACCTCGCGACGATCCTCTGCGACAAGGTCGGTGGCCTGCACCTTGCGATCGCGGTGGCAACGGGCCTCGCGCACCGCGCCCGCACGGGCAAAGGCTGCTGCATCGAAGCGCCCATGTTCGAAAGCACCGTCGCGTTCCTGATGTCGGAGCAACTGGGCGGTGCAACCTTCGTCCCCGCGCTCGGGCCGACGGGCTACGACCGGCTGGCAGCGCCCAATCGCAAGCCGTACCGCACGCAGGACGGCTTCATGGCGATCCTGCCGTACAACGGCACGCACTGGACGGCGTTCTTCGAGATCATCGGGCGCGCGGAATTCGCGCATTCCCCGCAGGTGCAGGACCCGGTGCTGCGCAGCCAGAGCGTGGATTCGCTGTACGCGATCATTGCCGAGGTCGCGCCCTCGCGGACGACCGCACAATGGCTCGAATCCCTGCGCGCCGCGGACATTCCCTGCGCGCGCGTGACCTCGGTCGGTGAACTGCTGCAGGACCCGCACCTGCTGGCGACGGGATTCTTCCACGAATACGATCATCCGACCGAAGGCCGCCTGCGCGCGCCGCGTGCGCCGTTCCGCTGGCATGGCGGGACGGAATCTGCGGATCGGCACGCGCCTCGCCCGGGTGCCGACGGTCGCACGGTGCTGGCGGAGGCCGGATTCGAAGGTGCGGAGATCGACCGGCTCGAGGCTGACGGCGTCATCCACGTCGATGACGCAACGGCGGGCTGATCACCACTCGTTGTTGTAGCGACTCTGTTTGAACCGCGTGCCGGGTGCCGGCGGTTGCTCCGGCGGGCCCGCGAAACATTGCGCACGTTCCAGCCATTGCCGCGCGACAGCGCCCGTCACCGCAAGATTCGTGTCGCCCAGGTTGCGCGTTTGCGCGACCACGCGACAGAACTCCACCGCGCTGCCGGCCACGCATTCCGCCGTCGACGGCTCGTTCCACTCCCACAACGCGCCGGACGGACTGACCAGACGCACGTATGGCTGCACCGCGGGCACTTCAAGGCGGTTGACCCTGAAGGTCCAGCCGAAGGTGTTGACGCCCATCACGGCGATGTTGCGCAGCCGGTCGTGCTCGACGCGATCGCTGCCGAGCGCGTCGAAGATCGCCTGCCCATGCGCCCAGGTTTCCATCTGCCGGGCACTCATGAACGACCGCGCGCTCATGTCGGGGCCGGCCCAGGCCAGGCGCCGGCCCGGCTCGAAGGCGGCGTAGATTGCTGCAAGCCGCTGGTATTGGCCACGCCAGCGCTCGAGCAGGTCGGAGCCCGCGCACCCGTCGAGCCATCGTCTCGAGTAGTCGATCAGCGGGACGCCGCTGGCACCCGCCCGGGATATGTCGCGGAACAGCGCCTGGACTTCGTCGCGACTGCGCGCAGCGATCTCCGCGGCGTGGTCGAAGAAGCAGAGGTGGCCGAGAACGTCGTCGAACGTCCAGCCCTTGAATTGCGTCGGCTCGGCCCAGGCTTCAGCCGGCGCATTCCCGAGCGCCGAATACAGTACGTCGCATTCGTCGCGGAAGTCGAGCGCCTGGGCCAGACCGGCGATGCTGTCGGCACTCATCGTCGTTCACCTCGCAACCGGAAGACAGAGCCAGGCGGAGGCCCGGAGCAGGGAACCTCCACCCGGACTCTGCGTGCCTTTCCCGAGGCTGGCGGGAAAGGCGGTCGTCCTCAGTCGGCCTGCCGGCGCAGGAACGCCGGAATGTCGATGAACGATTCGTCGCCGTGGTCGTGGCTCAGGCCGTCGCCAACCGCGCGCGCACGCTCGCGCAGGCGCGGCGGCGTGTCATAGGCCGAGTAGTCGCCCACGCCGAGCGGCGCACGACGGCGGTCGGCACGGCCGACGCCCTGGACCATCGTCGGCTGCGGCACGGCCTTGGCCACGGCGCGACCGATGCCGGTCGCGACGACGGTGACGCGGATCTGGTCCGTCATTTCCGGATCGATCACGTAACCGACGACGACCGTCGCGTCGTCCGAGGCGAACTGCTTCACGGTCTCGCCGACGAGGTGGAACTCGCTCGTGCGCAGGTCCATGCCGGCCGTGACGTTGATCAGCAGGCCGTGGGCGCCCGACAGGTTCACGTCTTCCAGCAGCGGACTCGAGATCGCGGCCTCCGCGGCGGCGCGCGCACGGTTCTCGCCGCTCGCCTGGCCGGATCCCATCATCGCCATGCCGGTCTCGGCCATGACGGTGCGGACGTCGGCGAAGTCGACGTTGATCATGCCGGGACGCGTGATCAGTTCCGCGATGCCCTGCACGGCGCCCTGCAGCACCTGGTTCGCCGTCTTGAAGGCGTCGAGCAGCGTCATGTCGCCGCCGAGCACCGTCAGCAGCTTCTGGTTCGGGATCGTGATCAGCGAGTCGACGTACTTGTGCAGCTCGCTGATGCCCTGCTCCGCGAGCGAAGTGCGCTTGCTGCCTTCCATCTCGAAAGGCTTGGTCACGACGGCGACGGTCAGGATGCCGAGTTCCTTCGCCACCTGCGCCACGATCGGCGCGGCGCCCGTTCCCGTGCCACCGCCCATGCCGGCGGTGATGAAGATCATGTCCGAGCCTTCGATCAGCTCCACGATGCGGTCCCGGTCTTCCATCGCCGCCTGGCGGCCGACTTCCGGGTCTGCGCCGGCGCCGAGGCCCTTGGTGATGTTCGAGCCGATCTGCAGGCTGGTCTTGACCTTCGAGTGCTTGAGCGCCTGCGAATCGGTGTTGATGCACAGGAAATCGACGCCTTCGATGCCTGAATTGACCATGTGGGTCACGGCGTTGCCGCCGCCGCCGCCCACGCCTACGACCTTGATGATTGCGCCCTGGTTTTCCGTATCTGCGAGTACGAACATGGGTGTGCTGCTCCGTGACGAAAATTATGACGAATGACTTGTTGCCTGGCACGGCAGCCTCTACCGCGCCCCAATAAAACCTGTGTTCCCCTTCCTGCCCTTCCGGCCCTTCCGGCCCTTCCTGCCCTTCCTGGCCTTCCCGTCCTAGAAGTTCCCCTTGAACCAGTCCCGCATGCGCTGGATGGTCTTGCGCGGACCCATCCCGCCATGCGGCGACGGATGCACGTGGCGCGTGCTGCGGCCGAACAGCAGCAGCCCGACGCCGGTCGAATGAATCGGATTTCTTACGACGTCCACCAGCCCGCTCACGCCCTGGGGCAGGCCGAGCCGCACCGGCGCGTGGAAGATCTCCTCGGCCAGCTCGATGACGCCATCCATCTTCGCGCTGCCGCCCGTGAGGACGATGCCGGCGGCGATCTTGTCGTGGTAATCGGACCGCGCGAGCTCATCGCGCACCAGCACGAAGATTTCCTCGTAGCGCGCTTCGACGACGCTCGCGAGCGTCTGCCGCGCGAGGCGCCGTGCCGGGCGATCGCCCACGCTCGGCACCTCGATGGTCTCGTCCGCATTCGCGAGCTGTGACAGCGCGCACGCGTACTTCACCTTGAGTTCCTCGGCATGGTGGGTCGGCGTGCGCAGGCTCTGCGCGATGTCGTTGGTGACGAGATCGCCCGCGATCGGGATGACGGCGGTGTGCCTGATCGCGCCGCCCGCGAAGACCGCGACGTCGGTGGTGCCGCCGCCGATGTCGATCAGGCAGACGCCGAGTTCCTTCTCGTCGTCGGCCAGCACGGCATAGCTCGAGGCCAGCTGCTCCAGCACGATGTCCTCGACCTCGAGGCCGCAGCGCTGCACGCACTTGACGATGTTCTGCGCAGCGCTCTCCGCGCCGGTCACGATGTGGACCTTCGCTTCGAGCCGCACGCCCGACATGCCGACGGGCTCGCGAATGCCGTCCTGCGCGTCGATGATGAATTCCTGCGGCAGGATGTGGAGGATCTTCTGGTCCGCGGGAATCGCCACGGCGCGTGCCGCGTCGATCACCCGCTCGACGTCGCTCTGCGTCACTTCCTTGTCGCGGATCGCGACGATGCCGTGCGAGTTCAGGCTGCGCACGTGGCTGCCGGCGATGCCGGCGAACACGGAGTGGATCTGGCAACCGGCCATCAGCTCGGCTTCCTCGACCGCACGCTGGATCGACTGCACCGTCGAGTCGATGTTGACGACGACGCCGCGCTTCAACCCGCGTGAAGGGTGCGAACCCACGCCCACCACGTCGATGGTGCCGTCCGCGGTGAGCTCGCCGACGATGGCGACGACTTTCGAGGTGCCGATGTCGAGCCCGACGAGCAGGTTTCTTTCAGGCTTTCTAGGCATCGGGTGTCGCATCCTGTCGCGGGGCGACGGCCAGTGCGGAGCGGGCGTTCCAGCCCACGCTGAAGCCGTTCGTGTAGCGCATGTCCACGTAATTGATCTCCGCGACCCGCTTCGCCACCGTCGGGCTCGCAAGTCGAATGAAGCGTTCGAGGCGGTCCTTGACGTCCTGCCGGCCGAGCCTGACCTGCAGGCCATCCGCCAGCTCGAGTTCCCATGCGCCGCGGTCGTCGAGCCGGACGCCCGTGAGGCGCAGCCCGGATTCGAGCAGGCGGCCCTGGGCATCGATGTAGAGCTGCGCGACCTGCGACTCGCTGCCTTCGGGTCCTTCGAGCAGCGGCAGTTCCGGCGGCACGTAGCGCGCGTTGCGGATGAAGAGTTCGCCGCGCGCGTTCAGCAGCCCGGTGTCGTTCCACCGCGCCGCGGCCACCTCTTCGTTCACCACGACGCGGATTGCATCCGGCCAGACGCGGGTCACGACCGCGCTGTCCACCCAGTCGATCGACTCGACGCTCTGGCGTATGCGCTCGAGGTCCACCGAAGCCAGGCCGCCCTGCGCGACCTGCGCGACGGCGCTCTCGATCTCCGGCGGCGAGATCCGCTGGAATGCGCCTTCGAGCAGGACCCGCCGCACCGGACGGTCCAGCGCGAAGATCAGCAGCAGCACGACGACGACGCAGCCGGCGACGATGGCCGCCGTGGTGCCGATCGCGCTCCAGTCGAGGCGCTCCCACCACCCCCGCTCGGGGCGGGTCGCCTGCCTGCGCGGTTTCCTGCCGAACGGCAGCTTCATCGTCCTGCCTCCTGGCCACGCACGCTCGTTTCGAGGACTCGCCAGACGAGTTCGTCGAACTCGATGCCGCGCTGGCGTGCCGCCTTCGGCACGAGTGAGTGGCTGGTCATGCCCGGCGCCGTGTTCACTTCGAGCAGCCACGGCTTGCCGGCACGGTCGCGCATGAAATCGACGCGGCCCCAGCCGCTGCAACCGACGGCGAAGAACGCCGCGAGGGCAAGGCCCGCAAGTTCCTGCTCGGCGGCGCCGGTCATGCCCGGGCACAGGTACTGCGTGTCCTCGGCGACGTACTTGGCGTGGTAGTCGTAGTACTCGCCCGCCGGCACGATCCGGATCGAAGGCAGCGCTTCGAGCCCGAGCACGCCCACCGTGTACTCCTCGCCCTGGATCAGCTGCTCGACCAGCAACGGTCCGGCGTAGCGCGCCGCCAGTTCGACGGCCGCCGCGAGGTCCGCATCCTTGAAGCAGCGTGTAATGCCGACGCTCGAGCCTTCGCACGCCGGCTTGACTATCACCGGCAGACCCAGCTTGCGGGCCGCGGCGACGACGTCCTCCCCGCGCTGCAGGTTCACGTAGGCCGGCGTCGGCAGGCCAAGCGCGAGCCACACCTGCTTGGTGCGGATCTTGTCCATCGCG
>Ga0224500_10000553_pt1 | contig 25160 bp, 24 predicted proteins | sample SF_Oct11_sed_USG_FD_168126 | JGI IMG/M metagenome (GOLD analysis project Ga0224500, IMG submission 168126) | Sediment microbial communities from San Francisco Bay, California, United States - SF_Oct11_sed_USGS_4_1 | ecosystem: Environmental > Aquatic > Marine > Sediment | place: USA: California... | reverse complement strand
AGCCGCTCGATCAGCTCGAGCTTCACCTTCGTCGGCACTTCGCGCTTCTCGTTCTGCAGCCCGTCGCGCGGGCCGACTTCTACGATGCGTACGGATTGTGGAAGGGTCGCCATGGGAAATTCTATTCCAGCCGCAGGAGCTCGGCGCCCTCGGCGACCTGCTCGCCCGCCGCGTAGTGGATCTCCTTCACCTCGCCGTCGCCGGGGGCGAAGATGGTGTGCTCCATCTTCATCGCCTCGAGGATCAGCAAAGGGGCGCCTTTCTGCACCTTGTCGCCGCGTTTCACCATCACCGCGATCACCTTGCCGGGCATCGGCGCGGCGAGTGATCCCCCGCCCGCGTCGATGTCCAGGCCCTCGAGCTCGTCGTGCAGCGTGAGCCGCCGGTGCGCGCCGCCGAGGAACACGTGCCAGTCGCGGCCGTCGCGCACCGCGCGCGCCTTCCAGGCGCGCCCGTCCAGCCGCACGAGCAGCCGGCCATCGGCGAGGCGCTCGGCTTCGAGCGCGTGGTTGCGGCCGGCGACGTCCATGCGCCAGCCGGCCTCGCCGAAATGCACGGTCACCGGGTGGCGATCCTCGCCCTCGGCGAACCCGAAGGCATGGTGCGAGTCCTGGTTGAGCCGCCAGCCGTCCACCCGGTTCCAGGGCGAATGCGGGTCGCCGGACGCGGCGGCGCGCTGCCGTGCCGCGTCCTCCTCGGCGAAGAGCTCCGCGCAGGCGGCCGTGGCGAGCATCTCCTCGGAGAGCGGCGGCCGCGCAGGCAGCAGCGCCGCCCGATTGCGCTCGATGAGGCCTGTGTCGAGCTCGCCTTCGGCGAAGTCCCGGCAGCGCAGCGTGCGCGCAAGGAACTCGACATTGGTGCGCAGGCCCGCGATCTCGACTTCGTCCAGCGCGCTCGCCAGCCGCGCGAGCGCCGCGCGCCGGTCCGCGCCCCAGGCGATGAGCTTGGCGATCATCGGGTCGTAGTGCGGCGTGATCGCTGCCCCGGCATCCACCCCGGCATCGGTGCGCAGGTCGGGTGCATCCTCGGGAAAGCGCAGGTGCGCGAGGCGCCCGGTCTGCGGCAGGAACTCGCGCGCCGGGTCCTCGGCGTACAGGCGCGCCTCGACGGCGTGGCCGCGGATCGCGAGGTGTTCCTGGGCGCGCGGCAGCTTCTCGCCCGCCGCGACGCGCAGCTGCCACTCCACGAGGTCGAGGCCCGTGATCATCTCTGTCACCGGGTGCTCGACTTGCAGCCGCGTGTTCATCTCCATGAAGTAGAAGCGTCCGTCCTGCTCGGCGATGAACTCCACCGTGCCCGCGCCCGTGTAGCCCACTGCACGCGCGGCAGCGACCGCCGCCTCGCCCATCTCCTTCCTGCGCTTCTCGCTCATGCCGGGCGCGGGCGCCTCCTCCAGCACCTTCTGGTGCCGGCGCTGCACCGAGCAGTCGCGCTCGAAGAGGTAAACGAGGTTGCCGTGCGTGTCGCCGAACACCTGCACTTCGATGTGCCGCGGACGCTCGAGGTACTTCTCGACCAGCACACGTGCGTCGCCGAAGGCGGACTGCGCCTCGCGCTGCGCGCCTTCGAGCGCCGCCTTGAATTCCGGCGCCGCGCGCACGATGCGCATGCCCTTGCCGCCGCCGCCGGCCGAGGCCTTGATGAGCACCGGGTAGCCGATGCGCCCGGCTTCCTTCGCCAACTGGGCGGCATCCTGCTGCTCGCCGTGGTAGCCGGGCACGAGCGGCACGCGCGCCCTCTCCATCAAGCGCTTGGCCGCGGATTTGTCGCCCATCGCTGCGATTGCCTCAGGCGCCGGGCCGATGAACACGAGTCCCGCTTTCGCGCAGGCGCGCGCGAAGTCCTCGTTCTCCGCAAGAAAGCCGTAGCCTGGGTGGATCGCCTCCGCGCCCGTGTCGCGCGCGGCGGCGAGGATGGCCTCGATATCGAGGTAGCTCTCGCGCGCGGGCGGCGGGCCGATGCGGCGCGCCTCGTCGGCGAGGCGAACGTGGCGCGCGTCGCGATCCGCGTCCGAGTACACCGCGACCGTGCGCACGCCCATGCGCCGCGCGGTGCGCATCACGCGGCAGGCGATCTCGCCGCGGTTCGCGATGAGGATCCTGCGGAACATCAGTCGCGCCAGGAGGGCTTGCGCTTCTCGAGGAAGGAGGCGATTCCCTCCTTGCCCTCGGCCGAGACGCGGATCTCGGCGATGCGCCGCGCGGTGTCTTCGATCAGGGCATCGTCCACGGGCCCCGACGAGACGACACGGATCAGGTCCTTGATCTTGTCCAGCGCCTGCGGCCCGCCTTGGAGCAGGTGTTTGAGCATTTCCTCGATCTCGCCGTCGAGCTTTTCCGACGGCGAGACCATGCTGAGCAGGCCCAGGCGATACGCCTCGCTCGCGTCGAAGATTTCGGCAGTAAGGAAGTAGCGTCGTGCGGCTCGTTCCCCCATGGCCCTGACGACGTAGGGACTGATCGTTGCGGGCGACAAGCCGAGCTTTGCTTCAGACAAGCAGAACTTGGACTCAGGAGTGCCAACCGCGATATCGCACGCCGCGACCAGCCCCACGCCGCCCGCGAACGCCGGGCCATGCACGCGCGCCACGGTGGGCTTGGCCATCCGATCGAGCGTCTTCAGCATGCCGGCGAGCGCCCGCGCGTCGGCGAGGTTCTGCTCGTAGCCGTAGCCCGCCATGCGCTTCATCCAGTTGAGGTCGGCGCCCGCGCAGAACGCCGGGCCGTTGCCGCCCAGCACCACGGCGCGCACGCCATCATCGGCGTCCAGCTCGCGCAACGTCTGTGTCAGCGCGGCGATGAGCGCGTCGTCGAAGGCGTTGCGGATCTCTGGCCGGTCGAGCCACACCCGCGCAATGCCGCCGCTTTGCACGACCTTCAGCATGCTCACATCCGGAACACGCCAAAGCGCGTAGGCTCGATCGGCGCGTTGAGCGACGCCGAGATGGCAAGGCCGAGGACGCGGCGCGTCTCCGCCGGATCCACCACGCCGTCGTCCCACAGGCGCGCACTCGCGTAGTAGGGATGCCCCTGGCGCTCGTACTGTTCGCGGATCGGCCGCCTGAACGCCTCTTCCTCTTCCGCGCTCCAGCGGCCACCCTTCGCCTCGATGCCGTCGCGGCGCACGGTAGCGAGCACGCTCGCCGCCTGCTCGCCGCCCATCACCGAGATGCGCGCATTGGGCCACATCCACAGGAAGCGCGGCGCGTAGGCGCGCCCGCACATGCCGTAGTTGCCCGCGCCGTAGGAGCCGCCGAGGATCAGCGTGAACTTGGGAACCTTGGCGGTCGCCACCGCCGTCACCATCTTGGCGCCGTCCTTGGCGATGCCGCCTGCCTCGTACTTCTTGCCGACCATGTAGCCCGCGATGTTCTGCAGGAACACGAGCGGGACGCCGCGCTGGCAAGCGAGCTCGATGAAGTGCGCGGCCTTGAGCGAGCTCTCGGAATACAGGATGCCGTTGTTGGCGAGGAGCGCCACCGGGTAGCCGTGCAGGTGCGCGAAGCCGGTGACCAGCGTCGCGCCGTAGTTCTGCTTGAACTCGTCCAACTCCGAGCCGTCCACCACGCGCGCGATCACCTCGCGCACGTCGTAGGGCTTCCTCACGTCGGAGGGAATCACGCCGTAGATCTCCTCCGCCGGGTAGAGCGGCTCGCTCGGCCCGCGCATCTCGAGCCGCGCCTCCTTGCGCGTATTGAGGTTGGCGACGATGCGCCGGCAGATGGCGAGCGCGTGTGCATCGCTGAGCGCGTAGTGATCGGACACTCCCGAGACGCGCGTGTGCACGTCGGCGCCGCCCAGCTCTTCCGCGCTCACCACTTCGCCGGTGGCCGCCTTCACGAGCGGCGGGCCGCCGAGGAAGATCGTGCCCTGGCCCTTGACGATGATCGATTCGTCCGCCATCGCCGGCACGTAGGCGCCGCCCGCCGTACAGGAGCCCATCACCGCCGCGATCTGCGGAATGCCGGCTGCCGAGAGGTTGGCCATGTTGAAGAAGATGCGCCCGAAGTGCTCCCGGTCGGGGAACACGTCGTCCTGGTTGGGGAGGTTCGCGCCGCCCGAGTCCACGAGGTAGATGCACGGCAGGCGGTTCTGCGCGGCGACCTCCTGCGCACGCAGGTGCTTCTTCACCGTCATCGGGAAATAAGTGCCGCCCTTGACCGTCGCGTCGTTACACACGACGATGCACTCGCGCCCGGAGACGCGGCCCACGCCCGTGATGATGCCGGCGCCGGGCGCCTCGTCGCCGTACATGCCGAAAGCCGCGAGCTGGCCGATCTCGAGGAACGGCGAGCCGGGGTCGAGAAGCGTCCTGACGCGCTCGCGCGGCAGGAGCTTGCCGCGCGCCGCGTGCTTGGCGCGCGCCTGCTCGTCGCCGCCCAATGCCGCCTGCGCCACCTTGTCACGCAGGTCCGCGACCAGTCCCTGCATGCGCGCGGCGTTGGCACGGAACTCCTCAGAGCGCGGGTTGAGCTGCGACTTGATGACTGGCACTACGCGCCTCCGAGCGCGCGGCCAATGAGCAGGCGCTGGATGTCGTTCGCGCCCTCGTAGATCTTGCAGACGCGCACGTCGCGCCAGATGCGCTCGACGGGGAAGTCGGACACATAGCCGTAGCCGCCGTGAATCTGCATCGCGTCGGAGCACACCTGCTCGGCCATCTCGGAGGCGAAGAGCTTCGCCATCGAGGCTTCCTTGAGGCACGGCTTCCCTGCGTCGCGCAGGGCCGCCGCAAAGAGGTACAGCTGTCGCGCCGCCTCGATCTGGGTCGCCATGTCCGCCAGGCGGAAGTTCACCGCCTGGTGCTCGAACAGCGCCTTGCCCATGCTCTTTCTCTCGTGCGAGTAGGCGAGCGCGGCGTCCAGCGCGGCTTGCGCCATGCCGGTTGCCTGCGCGGCGACGTTGATGCGCCCGGATTCCAGGTTGGCGAGCGCGATGCGGTAGCCCACGCCTTCCTCGGCGAGCCGGTGCGCCGCGGGCACCCTGCAGTTCTCGAGCACGATCTGCGCCGTGTCGGAGGCACGCTGTCCGGCCTTGTCCTCCAGGCGGGCCACCTGGTAGCCGGGCGTGGCGGTGGGCACGACGAAGGCGCTGATGCCGCGCTTGCCCGCCGCCTTGTCGGTGACCGCGAAGACGATCGCCACGTCGGCGGTCTTGCCCGAGGTGATGAACTGCTTCACGCCGTTCAGCACGTAGTGCTCGCCCTGGCGCTCGGCGCGCGTGGTGATCGCGCCCGCGTCGGAGCCCACGTGCGGCTCGGTGAGCAGGAAGGCGCCGAGCTGCGCGCCGCGCGCCACGGGCCTGAGGAACTCCTCCTTCTGCGCGTCGCTGCCGTAGCCGTTCAGGATGTTGGCCACGAGGTTCGTCACCATGACGATGGTGCAGGTCGCGCCGTCGCCCGCCGAGACCTCCTCGCAGGCGATCGCGAGCGCGGTGGTGTCCATGCCGGCGCCGTCCCAGCGCTCGGGGATCGCCACGCCCATCAGGCCCATGGCGGCGAGACCCTGCACTTCCTCGCGGGGAAAGCGTTTCTCGCGGTCCCAGGCGGGGGCGTTGGGCGCGAGGCGCTCGCGCGCGAAGCGCCGCACCGCATCGCGCAGCTCCGCGTGGTGCGGCGCGAGGCTCATCTCAGCTCACCCTCGCGTAGGTCACCGTGTGGTGCGTGAAGAGCTTGCCCTTGCCGTCATGGCATTCCGCCGTGCCGTAGAGGATGCGCTTGCCCGTCTTCAGCACGCGCGCCGTGCAGTACACGGTCTGGCGGCGCGCGGCGTTGAGGAACGCGGTGTTCAGCTCCGAGGTCACCGCGTCGTGCTCGATGCCGATGTGGCGCTTGATGGCAAGCCACATGGCGCAGTCGGCCGCCGCCATGAACGCCGGCCCGTTCACCGTGCCGCCCGGACGCTCGAGCGACTTGCGGAAGGGCATGGCGATGGTGCATTCGGCATCGCTCACCGCGTGCAGGCGCATGCCGTAGTCGCGCACGAAGCGCGCGCGCTGGAGCAGCGCCTGCAACTCGCGCTTGGAGGGTCTCTTCGCGCTCACGCAAGCTCGATGGCCATCGCGGTGGCCTCGCCGCCGCCGATGCACAGGCTCGCCACGCCGCGCTTGCCGCCGTACTTGCGCAGCGCGCCGATGAGCGTGACGAGGATCCTCGCCCCCGAGGCGCCGATCGGGTGGCCGAGCGCGCAGGCGCCGCCGTGCACGTTCACCTTCTCGTGCGGGAGCTCGAGCTCCTGCATCGCTGCCATCGCCACGACGGCGAAGGCCTCGTTCACCTCGAACAGATCCACCTTCTCCGCGCTCCAGCCGGTGCGCGCGAGGAGCTTCTGCATCGCACCCACCGGCGCGGTGGTGAACCAGCCCGGCTCCTGCGCGTGCGTGGCGTGGCCGATGATGGTGGCGAGCGGCGCGAGGCCGCGCTTCTCGGCAGTGGAGCGGCGCATGAGCACCAGCGCCGCCGCGCCGTCCGAGATCGAGCTCGAGTTCGCGGCGGTCACGGTGCCGTCCTTGCGGAACGCGGGCTTGAGCGTGGGAATCTTCTCCAGGTTCGCCTTGAACGGCTGCTCGTCGGTCTCGATGAACTTCTCGTCCTTGCCCGCCTTGATGGCGAGCGGCGTCGTTTCCCAGGCGAACCAGCCTTCCTTGTTCGCCTTTTGCGCGCGCAGCAGGGAGGCCACGGCGAAGGCGTCCTGCGCCTCGCGCGTGAACTTGTACTTCTGCGCGCAATCCTCGGCGAAAGAGCCCATCAGGCGGCCCTTGTCGTATGCGTCCTCCAGGCCGTCGTAGAACATGTGGTCGATCACCTGGCCGTGGCCCATGCGCAGGCCCGCGCGCGCCTTGGGCAGCAGGTAGGGCGCGTTGGTCATGGACTCCATGCCGCCCGCGACGAAGATCTCGGCCGAGCCCGCGAGCAGCGCGTCGTGCGCGAGCATCGCCGCCTTCATGCCCGAGCCGCACATCTTGTTGACGGTCGTGCAGCCGGCGGCGAGCGGCAGGCCCGCAACGAGCGAGGCCTGGCGCGCGGGCGCCTGGCCCTGGCCCGCGGGCAGCACGCAGCCCATGATGACTTCCTGCACGTCTTCGGCCTTGATCCTGGCGCGCTCAACGGCGGCGCGGATGGCGGCGGCGCCCAGTTCCGGCGCAGCGAAGCTCTTCAGGTCTCCCTGGAAGCCGCCCATCGGGGTGCGGGCGGCGGAAACGATGACGATCGGATCGGTGGTCATGGCCTATTCCTTTCGCGTGCAATTCAGGTCGCGCAGCAATCCATCCTTCAGGTCGTAGATCCAGCCGTGCACGTCGAGAGGCTGCCCGCGCTCCCAGGCTTCCTGCACGGCGGTGCACTGACTGATGTTGCGTACCTGCTCCTCGACGTTCAGCTCGCACAGGCGCCGGTGACGCGGCTCCTCGTGCGCAAACCCCGAGAGCTCGGCGGCGTGCTTTCCGGCCACGTCCTGCACGTGGCGCAGCCAGTTGTCGGACAAACCGATGCGGTGCCGGGTCATCGCCGCGTGCACGCCGCTGCAGCCGTAGTGGCCGCAAAGGATGATGTGCCGAACCTTCAGGATGTCGACGGCGAACTGGATCACCGAGAGGCAATTCAGGTCGGTGTGCACCACGACGTTGGCGATGTTGCGGTGGACGAACACCTCGCCCGGCGCGAGGCCGGTGATCTGGTTGGCGGGCACGCGCGAGTCCGAGCAGCCGATCCACAGGTACTGCGGCGTCTGCTGGCGCGCCAGGCGCGAGAAATACTCCGGGTCCGAGGCCAGCACGCCCCGGGCCCAGGCCTTGTTGTTCTCCAGGAGCTGCTGCAGGCTCACGCCGTCTCGCCGAACAGCTCGCGCCCGATCAGCCAGCGGCGGATCTCGGAGGTGCCCGCGCCGATCTCGTAGAGCTTGGCGTCGCGCCACAGGCGCCCGGTGGGCGTCTCGTTGATGTAGCCCATGCCACCCAGCGCCTGGATCGCCTCGCCCGCCATCCAGGTGGCCTTCTCCGCGGCGTAGAGGATCGCGCCCGCGGCGTCCTTCCTCGTCGTCTCGCCGCGATCGAGCGCCTGGCCCACCGCGTAGACGTAGGCGCGGCAGGCGGAGAACGTGGTGTACATGTCGGCGAGTTTGCCCTGCATCAACTGGAACTCGCCGATCGGCTGGCCGAACTGCTTGCGCTCGTGCACGTAGGGCATGACGACGTCGAGGCACGCGGCCATGATTCCCAGGGGCCCGCCGGCGAGCACCGCGCGCTCGTAATCGAGGCCGCTCATCAGCACCTTGACGCCCTTGCCTTCCTCGCCGAGTACGTTGACCGCGGGGACTTCGCAGTCGCGGAACACCAGCTCGCAGGTGTTCGAGCCGCGCATGCCGAGCTTGTCGAGCTTCTGCGCGGTGGAAAAGCCCTTCATGCCCTTCTCGATGAGGAAGGCGGTGATGCCCTGGTCGCTCGTCTTGCCGTAGACGACGAGCACGTCGGCGTCCGGGCCGTTGGTGATCCACATCTTGTTGCCGTTGACCACGTAACGGTCGCCGCGGCGCTCGGCGCGCAGCCGCATGCCGACCACGTCCGAGCCGGCGCCGGGCTCGCTCATGGCGAGCGCCCCGACGTGCTCCCCGGAGACGAGCTTCGGCAGGTACTTCTTCTTCTGCGCCTCGCTGCCATTCCTGCGGATCTGGTTGACGCACAGGTTCGAGTGCGCGCCGTAGGACAGGCCGACCGAAGCCGAGGCGCGCGAGATCTCCTCCATGGCGACGATGTGCGCGAGGTAGCCGAGCGCACTGCCGCCATATTCCTCCTCGACCGTGACGCCCAGCAGCCCGAGCGCGCCGAGCTTCTTCCACAGGTCGGGCGGAAACTGATTCTGGCGATCGATTTCCGCAGCCCTGGGCGCGATCTCCTTAGCCGCGAAGTCGCGCACCGAGTCGCGCAGCATGGCGAGGGTCTCGCCGTGCTCGAAGCGCAGGAAGTTCAAGCGGCCTCCGGCGTGTCCGGGGTGTCGGGCAGCATCATCAGCGTCTGCAGCATGCTCGCCACGTGCGTGCCGTCGACCGCGTACACGTCGCCGCGCGCGATGGTCAGGGTGCGCCCCGGGCGGATCACCTCGCCGCGCACGACGAGGTCGCCCCTGGCCGGCGCGAGGATGTTGATCTTGTACTCGACCGTGACGAGCGAGCTGGTCGCGGGCATCAGCGAGTAGGCCGCGTAGCCGCAGGCCGAGTCGGCGATCATGCCGAGGATGCCGCCGTGCACGTAGGCTTTCTGCTGCGTGAGCTCGGGCCGGTAGGCAAGCGCGATCTCGGTGTAGCCTGGCTCCACCACCGTGAGGCGCGCGCCGATCAGGACCATCGCCTGCTGGCGCGCGAAGCTCGCGCGCACGCGCGCGGCGAACGCGGGGTCCTTGGGCTGGAACTTGCGCTGCGCGGGCAGGGGCGCATTCATCGGCGGCAGGCTACTTGACGTTTACGTAAACGTCAACTACGCTTGCCGGTCCCCAGCTGCTTGCGCGTGCGCTTCTCGAAGGCGGCGATCTCCGCAAGCTGGGCCTCGATGTCCTCGCGCTGGCGCTCGAGCGCCGCGCGGTGCTGCAGCAGCACGTTGAGGAAGCGCTCGAGCTGCGGCCGCTCGTCGCGACCGGGCTCGTACATGTCGATGAGGTCGCGGATCTCCGAGAGCGTCAGGCCGAGGCGCTTGCCGCGCAGCGTGAGCTTGAGGCGCGTGCGGTCGCGCGGCGTGTAGATGCGGCGCTGGCCGTCGCGCCGCGGCGCGAGCAGCCCCTCGGTCTCGTAGAAGCGGATGGCGCGCGGCGTGACGTCGAACTCGCGCGCGAGCTCGCTGATGGAATACTCCGCGCGTTCCTTTTCGCTGTGCAGCATGGTAGGGTGCTCGCTGATTCTAGCCCAGCTTCCCGCCGTGTCCGCCCTCGATTTTCCCTTCGCCGAAGCGCCGGCGCCCGGCGCGCTGCGCAGCGTCGCGCCCGGCGTGCACTGGCTGCGCATGGCGCTGCCCTTCGCGCTCGATCACATCAACCTGTGGCTGCTCGAGGACGGCGACGGATGGACGCTGGTCGACACCGGGCTCGCCGATGCGCCCACGCGCGCGCTGTGGGACCAGGTTCTCGCCGGCGCAGCGGGCGCGAGGCCGGTGCGGCGCGTGCTGGTGACGCACTTTCATCCGGATCACATGGGCAACGCGGGATGGCTGTGCGAGCGCTTCGGCGTGCCGCTGTGGATGACGCAGGGCGAGTACCTGACCGCGCACGCCGTGCGCGCCGGGGCCGCCGGCTTCGTGCCGGAGGCGACGCTATCGCTTTACCGCGCGCACGGGCTCGACGAGGCGCGCCTGGCGCTCGTCGGCGGGCGCGGGAACCAGTACGCACGGTACGTGAGCGAGCTGCCGGCGCACTACCGCCGGATCGTCGCCGGGGAGACGATCACCGTGCATGGACGCGCGTGGCGCGTGATCGACGGCTACGGCCACGCGCCCGAGCACGCGTCGCTGTATTGCGAGTCGCTGCGCCTGCTGATCTCGGGCGACATGCTGCTGCCGAAGATCTCGACGCACGTCGGTGTGTGGCCGACCGATCCCGAGGGCGATCCGCTCGGGCTTTTCCTGCGCTCGATCGGCCGTTACCGGGAGCTGCCGCAGGACACGCTGGTGCTGCCTTCGCACGGGCTGCCGTTTCGCGGCGCGCACGCGCGCGTGGCGCAGCTCGAGGCGCACCACGAGGCGCGGCTCGCCGAGCTGCTCGCCGCCTGCCGCGAAGCGCCGCGCAGCGCGGCGGACGTGGTCGGGCTGCTGTTCCGGCGCGTGCTGGATGCGCACCAGATGTTCTTCGCCATGGGCGAGGCGATCGCCCACTTGCACTACTTGGAGCGCGCTGGGCGGCTGCGCCGCGCGCGCGGCGCGGACGGCGTGACGCGGTTCGCGCTCGCGAAGGAACAGGCATGGACGAGCGCGCTGACGGCGTAAGCCGGGAGGACACCGCCCGCATGCTGCACGAGGTGGCGGCGCGCTCCTCGCGCATCCTGCAGGAGTTCGGCCACAAGCACGTCCACGACACGCTGTCCTCGGCGATCAAGGACGAGCTGGGCATCGCCAGGGCGTACATGGACCTGTATTCGCGCCTGCTCATGGATCCGAGCGCGCTGACCGCCGCCTCGGTCAACTTCTGGATCGATTCCATGCGCCTGTGGCAGTCGGCCTGGCTGAAGATGCTCGGCCACGAGGCGTCGCCCGTGGCGCAGCCGGCGAAGGGCGACGCGCGCTTCAAGGACCAGGAGTGGTCGGACAACTTCGTCTTCGACTACATCAAGCAGTCCTACCTCATCGCCGCGCGCCACATGCAGCACGCGGTGGCGAACGTGCAGGGACTGCCCGAGGAGTCGGAGAAGAAGATCGCCTTCTTCACGCGCCAGTACGTGGACGCGCTCGCGCCCTCCAACTTCGCGGCGACCAATCCCCAGGTGCTGCGCGAGACGCTCGCCTCGGGCGGCCAGAACCTGGTCAAGGGCCTCGCCAACCTGCTCGCCGACATCGAGAAAGGCGAGGGGCAGCTGCGCATCAGCATGACCGACGAGAAGGCGTTCCAGCTCGGCAGGAACGTCGCCACGACGCCCGGCAAGGTCGTGTTCCAGAATGCGCTGCTGCAGCTCATCCAGTACCAGCCGGCCACGGCGCAGGTATTCCGCAAGCCGCTGCTCATCATTCCGCCGTGGATCAACAAGTTCTACATCCTCGACCTGCGCGCCTCCAACAGCTTCATCAAGTGGGCGGTCGACCAGGGGCACACCGTGTTCGTGGTGTCCTGGGTCAACCCCGATGCCACGCTCGCCGGCAAGGGCTTCGACGACTACCTCACCGAGGGCGCGCTGGCGGCCATGGACGCGGTGCGCGCGGCGACCGGCGAGGAAGATCTGAACGTGATCGGCTACTGCCTGGGCGGCACGCTGCTCGGCTCCGCGCTCGCCTGGCTGGCCGCCAGGGGAGACGAGCGCGTCGCCGCGGCCACGTTCTTCGTTTCGCTGCTCGATTTTTCGCAGCCGGGCGAGCTGGGCGTGTTCATCGACGAGGCGCAGGTGCAGAACCTCGAGCGCCGCATGAACGAGCGCGGCTATCTCGAGGGCTCGGAGATGGCCTCGACCTTCAACATGCTGCGCTCCAACGACCTCGTGTGGTCGTTCGTCATCAACAACTACCTGATGGGCAAGGATCCGTTTCCCTTCGACCTGCTGTACTGGAACTCCGATTCGACGCGCATGCCGGCGAAGATGCACAGCTTCTACCTGCGCAACATGTACATGAAGAACCTGCTCGGCGTGCCGGGCGGCATCGAGCTCGCGGGCGTGCCGCTCGACCTGCAGAAGGTGAAGGTTCCCGCATACTTCATCTCGACCGCCGAGGACCATATCGCGCCGTGGAAGACGACCTACAAGGGCGCGCGCTACCTCGGCGGGCCGGTGCGCTTCGTCCTGGGCGGCTCCGGGCACATCGCCGGCATCGTCAATCCGCCGGCGGCGAAGAAGTACCAGTACTGGGTGAATGAAGACGTGCCGGAGAGCGCCGACGACTGGCTGAAAGGGGCCACCGCGCGCCCGGGCTCGTGGTGGGAAGACTGGCAGCGCTGGATGGAGGCGCAGAACGGCGGCGAGCGGGTGCCGGCGCGCATTCCCGCCAACGCGCTGGAGGACGCGCCCGGCTCCTACGTCATGCTGCGCCTGAAAAAATAGGGACAGTCCCCATTCTTTTCGTTTGCGACAGTGTCGCAAATGAGAAGAATGGGGACTGTCCCTATTTATGCTGAGCCGCGAGGACAATGAGCTGCTGACGCGCGTCGGGCCGGGCACGCCGATGGGCGTGCTCTTCCGGCGCCACTGGCTGCCGTTCATGCTGGCCGGCGAGCTTAGCGCTGATGCGCCGCCCAGGCGCGTGCGATTGCTCGGCGAATGCCTGGTCGCGTTCAGGGACAGCCGCGGGCGCGCCGGGCTGTTCGGCGAGCATTGCCCGCACCGCCGCGCGAGCCTGTATTACGGTCGCAATGAATCGGGTGGGCTGCGCTGCGTTTATCACGGCTGGAAGTTCGACGTCTCGGGCGCGTGCCTGGACATGCCCTCCGAGCCCGCCGGGTCGAACTTCCGCCACAAGGTGCGCGCCGAGGCCTATCCGGTGCTGGAGCGCGGCGGTCTTCTCTGGGCCTACCTCGGCCCGGAGGAGAAGCGCGCCGAGCTTCCCGAGTTCGAGTGGCTGGGCGTGCCCGCGGAGCGGCGCCACGTGTCGCGCTGGCTGCAGGACTGCAACTTCGCGCAGGCGCTGGAGGGCGAGATCGACGAATCGCACGTCGGGCTGCTGCACCGGCGCTTCGACGCGGCGGGCGTTGCCAAGACCGCGCTCACGGGCGCGCATTTCCGCGAGGACACTGCGCCGCGCTACACGGCGCACGAGACGCCCTATGGGCTCGCCTGCGGCGCGCGCAGGAGCGTCGAGGGCGGGCAGCACCTGTGGCGCATCAACCTTTTCCTGTGGCCCTGCTACACGCTCATTCCGCCTTCCGACGACCCGCACTCGCGCATCTTCCGCGCCTGGGTGCCGGCGGACGACACGCACACCAGCGTGATCTGCGCGACCTGGCGCACTGACGGCCCGGTGAGCGACGCCGAGCGCGCGCAGTGGCGGGCCGGGGAGGTCGCGCACCGCAAGCTGGTGGAGGGCACCGTGACGCCGGTCGCGCGCGCGGAGAACGAGTACCTGATCGACCGCGAAGCGCAGCGCACGCAGTCCTTCACGGGCATCGCCGGCATCCGCGCGCAGGACGCGATGGTGACCGAGTCCGCGGGCGCGATCGCAGACCGAACGCGCGAGCACCTCGGCACCAGCGACAAGGCAGTCATCGCCTTCCGCCAGCGACTGCTTGCGGCCGCGCGCAGGCTCGCGCAGGGCATCGAGCCGCAGGCGCCCTACGACCCCGACTGCTACCGGGTACGCGCGCACGCCGCGCTCGTGCCGCGCGACGAGCGCGACTTCACCGAGCACGACGAGTTCAGGCGCGCGATGCTCGCGCCCTAGCGCTCAATAGACCGCGATCGGGTTGCCCGGCGAGCCGGTTGCGCCCTTCATCTTCAGCGGCGCCCAGACGAACAGGAACTCGTAGGCCTTGTCGGCCACCAGCTGGCTGAGGTCGAGGTTCTCGATGTTCCAGATGCCGCGCTTGGTCTGCAGCTTGATGTGGCATTCGAACGGCTGCTCGGTCTCGCCGCCGAAGCCCGCGCCCACGGCCTCGACCGCCCAGGTATCGGCCCCCGTGAGAGCGATCTTCCGCGACGCCAGGTACTCGCAGGCCGACGTGCCGAAGCCGGGCTCGCCGGCATTGAACTGCGCGATGCGCTTCTGCTTCTCCGCGGGGCTGAAGCTGTCCCAGTTCTTCGGGTGCCAGATGTCGCCGTGTCCGGTGTGCAGGAACACGCAGTCCCCCTCGCCGATCGGCGCGATGCCCTGGCGCTTTACCATCGCCTCCACATCCTTTGCGGTGACGATGCCAGGATCGTCCATGCTGTTCTTCACAGGGACCGGCAACTGCCCGCCGCGCAAGGCAACCGCGTCCAGCAGCACGCCGCGGCAGACGTAGCCAACCTGGCCGACGTGCTCGACGCCGAGCGGCCCCAGGCCGTAGGCGCTCACGTCCTTGTCGTTCAAGTAGCGCCCGTTATAGAAGAACATGCCTTTCGAGGTCTGCACGCCGATATGGCCGGGACCGTCGAACTGCGTGCCGATCTGGCCGATCTCCGTCGACAGGAATTCGTCGTTGTACAGGAGCTCCTGCTTGCCGAACGGCCCGCCGGTCGGCAACCCGGGAATCGTCATGCGCCAGCCGCGGCTGCCGAAGCCCGGCGCGTCCTGCTGGTACACCTTGCCCAGCGTCGCCACCTTGCCCTTCTTCACCAGCTTCATCGCCTTGAGCACCGAGGCCGCGGTGCGGCGGTTGGCCGCGCCCGCCTTGTCATCCGGGCCCCATTCGCTCGGTGCCCACTTGTCGGTCAGCGGCTCGTCGTTTACCGCGAGCGCGCTTCCCCCGTAGACGCCTGAAATCGCGACGGCGCACGCAAGCGCCGAACGCAGAATGTGCTGCTTCGTTTTCATGCTCCCCTCCTCGATCCTGGTTACGCGGCGCCCGTTCGCCGCGCGCGCCTAGGATACGCCCGCCACGCGCGCCGCAAAGTCCTTCAGGTAGCCGAGCCCGGCGATCGCGCGCGGGCCGTACCAGGAGGTCATCTCGCCGTCCACGAGGTGCGTAGGGCGGCCGCTCAGCGCCTCGACCTCCTTGCGGTGACGTTCGCCGAAACGGTACGGCTCGGTCGAAAGCAGCACCACATCAACGCCTTGTACGTGCAGATCGGACAGTCTGAGATAACGCTCCTGCACCGCGGCCGGCAGGGTATGCATGCCGAACAGCGCGAGGGTGCGCGAGATATAGGTATCCGGGGACACAGTCATCCAAGGGTCCTGCCAGATCAGGTACAGGACGTTGCGCGCGGGGAACGCTTCGGCCCTGACGGCGGCGTAAGCCTCCTCGAATCGCGCGCATAGTGATTCCGCCTCGCATGCACGGTCGAACGCGGCGCCGAACTGGCGGAACAGCGCCAGGTTGTCGAGCGGGCCGAGGGGGTGCGTGACGACGAGGTGCGGCACGAACTGCGCCAGCGCGTCCGCCGTTTCCTTGCGGTTCTCGTCAATGTTGAGAATGACGTGCGTGGGTTTCAGCGCGCGCACGGCCTCGAGCTTCACGGTCTTGGTGCCGCCGACCTTCGGAATGCGGCGCACGAAGTCGCGCGGGTGCACGCAGAACCCCGTGCGGCCTACCAGCTGCTCGCCCAGGCCGAGCGCGCAGACGAGCTCGGTAAGCGAGGGCACGAGAGAAACGATGCGCACGCCGCGCGCGCGCCGCGGAGACTAGCCGCCCTTGCGCGCCACGCCGATCAGGTAATCGGCAATTCCGAGCATGCCCTGTTGCGTGCGCCCCTGCTCGGCGCTGATCGTGTAGCGGCCCTGCACGGCGAGCGCAGGCGTGCCGTCGATGCGGTAGGCGACCGAGAGCTGCTGCGCGCGGCGCACCTTGCTCTGCACGCCGAACGACTTGTACGCCTCTTCGAAGCGCTTCACGTCGACGCCGTTCTTCTGCAGCCAGTCGTTGCGCGCCGACTGGTCGCGCGTGTTCACGCGGTCGCGATGGATGGCGTCGAAGTACGGGCGGTGCAGGCGCTCGAGCAACCCCAGCGCCTCGAAGGTGTAGTACACCGCCGCGTCGCGCGCCCAGTTGTCGTTGAACACCGCCGGCACGCGCTGGAACTGGACGTCCGCGGGCAGGCGCGGAATCCACTTCTCCAGCAGGGGCTCGAGCGTGTAGCAGTGCGGGCAGCCGTACCAGAAGAACTCCAGCACCTCGACCTTGCCGGACGCTTCGGTGGGCAGCGCGGGCCGCAGCTCCGAGTAATCCACGCCGACGGTCGGGTTCCGAGGCTGGGCGAGGGCGGGCAGCGGCGCGAGGGCGAGCGCGGCGAGCAGGGTGCGGCGGCGGGGGTTCATCTCAATTCGTCTTCCGGGTGGCCGAGTCCTTCATTTTGACCAGGTTGGCGTCGATTCCGTTCTGCGCCAGCGCCTGGCGCACGCGGTTCAGTTCGTCAACCTTCGTGTACGGCCCGAGGCGCACGCGGTAGAACGTGCCCTTGTCGGGCAGGTTGGTCGGCTCGACGTTGGACTCGAAGCCGAGGATGGCGAGGCGCGCCTTCTGGTTGTCGGCGTCGGCCGGGTTCTGGAAGGCGCCCGCCTGGATGAAGTACACGTCCTTCGCGGCACCCGCGGGCTCGGCCTTGGCGGTCTTCGCGGCGCTCAGCTTCTCGCGCAGCTCGCGGTCGCTGAGCGGCTCTTCCCCGCCGGCAAGGATCTTGTAGAAATCGAAGCGCGGCTTCTCGGGCGCCTTGGACGCGGCCGCCGGCGGCTTCGGCGCGCTGCCGCCCTGCGGCAAGCCGGTGAGCGCGGAGGGCTTCGGCGTCGCGCCTTCCGGGGAAGGCTTCGACCCGCTCATGAACGGGATCGGCGTCTTGTTGAGGTAGATGGCGATGCCGAGCGCGGCGGCGAGGCCGACCAGCAGGCCGACGAACATGCCCGCAAGGAATCCGCCGCCGCCCGCGCCCTTGCGTGCCGTCGCATGTGGTATTGCCGCCATCACATCCTCTCCGGGGCGCTCACGCCGATCAGCGCGAGGCCGTTGGCGATCACCTGGCGGACCGCGGCGCACAGCGCGAGGCGCGCCGTCCGTGTGGCCTGGTCCTCGACCAGAATGCGCTCGGCATTATAGTAGCTGTGGAACTCGCCAGCGAGGTCGCGCAGGTAGAAGGCGATCGCGTGCGGCGCGAGCTCCGCCGCCGCGCTGCGCAGCACGTCCGGAAGATCCGCCAGCCGGCCGGCAAGCGCCAGCTCGCGATCGCCCGTCAGGCTGGCGAGCGGCGCCTGCGCCAGCCCCGACGCGTCGCCTCCCCATTGAGAGAACACGCTGCACACGCGCGCGTGCGCGTACTGCACGTAATAAACGGGGTTCTCCTCCGATTGCGAGCGCGCCAGGTCCACGTCGAACACGAACTCGGACTCTGCGCGCCGCGAGACGAGGAAGAAGCGCACCGCGTCGCGCCCCACCCAGTCGATCAGGTCGCGCAGCGTGACGTAGCTGCCGGCGCGCTTGGAGATCTTCACTTCCACGCCGCCGCGCATCACCTTGACGAGGTTGTGCAGCACATAGTCGGGGTAGCCCGACGGGATGCCCAGGTTCAGTGCCTGCAGGCCGGCGCGCACGCGCGTGATCGTGCTGTGGTGGTCGGTGCCCTGGACGTTGATCACCTTGCGAAAGCCGCGCTCCCACTTGGTCACGTGATAGGCCACGTCCGGCACGAAGTAGGTGTAGCTGCCGTCGGACTTCCTGACCACGCGGTCCTTGTCGTCGCCGTAGTCGGTGGTGCGCAGCCACAGTGCGCCCTCGTGCTCGTAGGTCTTGCCGCTCGCCACCAGCGCGCGCACCGCGGCCTCGACCCGGCCGTCGGTGTACAGGCTCGACTCGAGGTAATAGACGTCGAAGCGGACGCCGAACGCCTGCAGGTCGGCGTCCTGCTCGCGGCGCAGCGCCGTGACCGAAAACTTGCGGATCGCCTCCAGGTCGTCGCTGTGCCCGCCCGCCGCCGTGTAGGCGCGCGCGATCTCCTCGATGTACTCGCCGCGATAGCCATCTGACGGCCAGCCCGGGTCGTCGGGCGTGCGCCCCTGCGCGCGCGCCTGAACGGAGAGCGCGAGGTTGTGGATCTGCGCACCGCTGTCGTTGTAGTAGAACTCGCGCGTCACCTCGTGTCCCTGGGCTTCCAGGAGCGCCGCGATGGCGTCGCCGAGCGCGGCCTGCCGTCCGTGGCCGACGTGCAGCGGGCCCGTCGGGTTGGCGGAGACGAACTCGACCATGGTCTTCTGCGCTGGCGTGGCCGCCGCGCGGCCGTAGCGCGCGCCTTCGGCCAGCACGCGGGAAACGACCGATTGCTTCGTGTGTCTTGCCAGGCGCGCGTTGAGGAACCCTGGGCCCACGACCTCGAGCGGCTCCCACTGCCCGGTGCCCGCCACCGCCCGCGCCGTCGTGGCGCGCAGCGTTTCGGCCACCTCGCGGGGCGCCTTGCCGACCGATTTCGCGAGCTGCAGGGCGATGGTGGTGGAAAAATCGCCGTGCTCGGGGCGACGCGGCTTCTCCAGCGTCACCGCGAGCTCCGCGAGCTGCGGGGCGATGTGGCGCCCCGCCTCGGTGAGGATGCGCTCGAGCTCGGTCTTCGGGTCGCGGACCATGGGAAGGGGCGCGAATTATAAGGGGGTCTGACCCCGATTCTCAGTCGAACTCGATCGGGTCCACGTCCAGGTGCCAGCGTACCTGCCGCGGCGCCGAGGCGAACAGGCGCTCGCTCCAGTCGCGCAGGAACGCCTGCAGTGCGGGCCGGGAGCCCGACTGCACCAGCAGTTGCGCGCGCTCGAGGTCGGCGCGGCGCGTGATGACGTGCGGCACCGGATCATAGACCTGGACCTCGTCCGGCACGGGCACGAGCCGCGCGGCGTCCTGCAGGAATTGCATGGCCTGCGCGAGCTTGGGCGCTTCGGCGCGCAGCGCGGCTTCGTGCACGAACGGCGGAAAGCCCGCGCCGCGGCGCTCGGCGAGCTGTGCCTCGGCGAACGCCGCGTAGTCGTGGCGCGCAAGCGCGCGAAACAGCGGGTGCTCCGGGTAGCGCGTCTGCACCAGCACTTCGCCGGCGTGCTGCGCGCGCCCGGCGCGCCCGGCGACCTGCGCGAGCGTGGCGAACAGGCGCTCGGCCGCGCGGTAGTCGGTGGACAGCAGCGCCCCGTCCGCGTCGAGCACGCCGACCAGCGTGAGCAGCGGGAAATCGTGACCCTTGGCGAGCAGCTGCGTGCCGACCAGGACATCGGCCTCGCCGCGCGCGATGCCTTCCAGCGTGCGCGCGAGCTCCCCGCGCCGGCGCGCGCTGTCGCGATCGATGCGCACGATGCGCGCGGCGGGAAAATGCCCGGCGAGCGTCTCCTCGACGCGCTGCGTGCCGCGGCCCATCGCCTTCAGGTCCAGGTTGCCGCAGGTCGGGCACGTGCGCGGGATGGGGGCCTCGTCGCCGCAGTAGTGGCAGCGCAGGCGCCGGTCGGTGCGGTGCAGCACCAAGCGCGCCGTGCAGCGTAAGCAGCCGGCGGACCAGCCGCAGGCGTGACAGGCGAGCACCGGCGCGTAGCCGCGGCGGTTGATGAACACCAGGCTCTGCTCGCGCCGTGCGAGGCGCTCGCCCACGGCCGCCAGCAGGCTTGGCGAGAAACCGTGCTCGGCGCTCTCGCGCCGCAGGTCGACGCAACGCACGGCGGGCAACTGCGCCCCGGGAACCGCGCGCTCCGGCAACGCGAGCCGCTCGTAGCGGCCCTCGAGCGCGTTCTGCCAGGTTTCCAGCGACGGCGTGGCGGTACCGAGCACCACGGGGCAGCCGGCGAGCTTCGCGCGCACCACCGCGGCGTCGCGGCCCGAGTAGCGCAGTCCTTCCTGCTGCTTGAACGAGGTGTCGTGCTCCTCGTCCACGACCACGAGCGCGAGGCGTGGCACGGGGGTGAGCACGGCAAGCCGCGTGCCGAGCACGATGTCGGCGGCGCCGCCGGCGGCCGCGAGCCAGGCAGCTGTGCGCGGCACGTCCTGCAGCGCGCTGTGCAGAACCGCGATGCGCGCCGCAGGAAACGCGGCGCGGAAACGCGCTTCGAGCTGCGGCGTCAGGCTGATCTCGGGCACGAGGGCGAGCGCCTGGCCGCCGCGCTCGAGCACCCTGGCGATGGCGCGAAGATAGACCTCGGTCTTTCCACTGCCGGTGACGCCATGCAGCAGGAAGGCGGCATAGCGTCCCGCGGCCGCGGCAATCCGGTCGACGGTTTGCGCCTGCGCCTCGGAGGGCGTATGGCTCGAGACGAGCTGCGGCGATCCTGAAGCGGCGAGCGCCGCGTCGCGCACCTTCGCGGGCAGGGGCTTGAGCGAGCGCAACCTGGGGGGCAGCGCCCCCATCACGGTCTCGCCGAGCGGGCGCTGGTAGTAGCCGGCGAGGAACCGCATGAACTCGAGCCACGACGCGCTCAGGCGCGGCGCGTCGGCGAGCACGCGTGACGCCGGTCGCAGCTTCGAGGCGTCGATGGTGCTGTTCGCCGCCTCTTCCACGACCACGCCGACGCGCGAGCGCGTGCCGAAAGGCACGACCACCCGGTCGCCGATCTCCGCATCGATCTCCGGCGTGCGCATGTAGTCGAACAGCGTCGCCAGCGGCACGTCGAGCGCAACGCGCAGCACCCTCATGCGCAGGGGCAAGCGCGTGAAAGCGCCAGCGGAATGCGAAAGTGCCGCAAAGAGTTAGTTTTTCGAGTTGATCCTGCGCATCGGGAATCCGGCCCTAACCCCTGCCGCGCAAAGGCATTTCCCCGGTCTTGGGACGGGTGTGGATAAGAATGTGAATAAACCGGTCATGTCCGTGTCACGCGGCTCGGCAGACCCGCGGGCCGCCACGCGCTTACGCCGGCAGAATCCAGAAAACGCTGTAATATCAATCTGTTGCGAGAGCGCCCCCAGGGAAGGCACAAACGTACCCCTGGATTGCGGCGAGAGCGCCTGAATGTGCATAAGTCAAGCTTTTTTTTCCACGGTGCTGCGCATGCTGCGGCTGTAAGTGCGCACTTCGTCCACGAGCGCGGCCACGCTTTCCACGGGGGTATGTTGGGAGATTCCGTGGCCAAGATTGAAGACGTGGCCCGGGGCGCTGCCGAATGCATCGAGCACGCGTCGAGCTTCGGCGCGCACGCGTTCCGGCGGCGCAAAGAGCGCCGAAGGATCCAGGTTTCCCTGCAAGGCGACACGCTGGCCGATGCTTCTGCGAGCGCCGGCCGCATCCGTCGTCCAATCGAGGCCCACCGCATCGCAGCCGGAGGCGGCCATGGCTTCAAGCCAGGCGCCGCCACCCTTGGTAAACAGGATCGAAGGCACGCGCCGGCCGTCGCGCTCGCGGATGAGCGCCGAGAGCACGCGGCGCGAGTAGGCGAGCGAGAATTCCTCGTAGCCGGCGTAGCTCAACTGGCCGCCCCAGGTGTCGAACAGCATCACGGCCTGCGCGCCGGCCTCGATCTGCGCGTTGAGGTATTCGGTCACCGCGCGCGCGTTGACGTCCAGAATGCGGTGCAGGAGCTCGGGCCGCGCGTAGAGCATGGTCTTCAGCGCGCGCCAGTCGTCGCTCCCGGCGCCCTCCACCATGTAGCAGGCGAGGGTAAACGGGCTCCCGGAGAAGCCGATGAGCGGTACGCGCCCGCCGAGTGCGCGCCGGGTCTCGCGCACCGCGTCGAGCACGTAGCGCAGGCTCCCGGCAGGGTCGGGCGCGGCGAGCGCGCGGATCGCGGCTTCATCTCGCAGCGGCCGCTCGAAGCGCGGGCCTTCGCCATCGGCGAAATACAGTCCGAGGCCCATCGCGTCCGGTACCGTCAGGATGTCGGAGAAAAGGATCGCCGCATCCAGCGCGAAGCGCTCGAGCGGCTGCAGCGTCACCTCCGCAGCGAGCGCCGGGGACTTCGCCAGCGCAAGGAAGCTGCCCGCGCGCTCGCGCGTGGCGCGGTACTCCGGCAGGTAGCGTCCCGCCTGGCGCATCAGCCACACCGGCGTGTAGTCGGTGGGCTGGCGCAGCAGCGCGCGCAGCAGCGTGTCGTTGTTCAAGCGAGCTCCTCCGTGATGGTGCGCCATTCCGCGGGGCTGACCGGCGTGATCGACAGGCGGCTCCCGGGGCGCAGCAGCCACATCTTCGCGAGCGCGCGGTGCCGGCGCAACTCGGCGAGGGGCACGAGCCGGGTCTTCTTCAGGGCGCGGACGTCGACCAGCACCCAGCGGGGCGCCGCGCGCGTGGATTTCGGATCGTAGTAGGGGCTGCGTCGCTCGAATTGCGTGGGGTCGGGATAGGGCGCCGAGGCCACCTCCGCGAGCCCCGCGATGCCGGGCTCGGGGCAGCTCGAGTGGTAGAACAGCACGCCGTCGCCGACGCGCATCGCATCGCGCATGAAATTGCGCGCCTGGTAGTTGCGCACGCCCGTCCAGGGCGTGATGCAGCCCGCCGCGGCGAGCGCATCGTCGATCGAGCACTCGTCGGGCTCGGACTTCATCAGCCAGTACTTCATGGGTGGTGTCCCCCGCGCATGCCGGTGGGCTCTGCTCCCGAACCCTGCGCTTGCAAGGGTGGTCGCTTACCGGTCACCTCAGGTTCGTCCGGCGCCCGGAGGCGGGACGATCACAACGGTGACGCTAGGGGCCGCAACCTAAGGAAGCTATCGGTTCGGAAAATTAGAGCCCGGTCGAACACAGCAGGGAACATGGACAGGCTAGAACAGCTTTTCCTGCTTGGCGAGCGCCGCTTCCAGCTTCGCCTCGATGGAGGAGATTCTACGCTTGGCCTCCCCCATGTCAAAGCCTTCGCCCAGGCGCATGCTGAGCAATTCGTGCGCGACGTTGAGCGCCGCCATGACGGCGATGCGCTCCGTGCCGGCGACCTTGCCCGAGTCCTTGATGTCGTTCATCTTGCCTTCGAGATACGCCACGGCCTTGAGCAACGCGTCGCGCTCCTCGTCGCTGCAGGCGACGCGATAGCTGCGCCCGAGCAGCGTGATGTCGAGGGTCTTGACGCCGTCCGCGCGCTTCTGGTCGGCGCTCACTCGGGCAGCCGGGCGATCAACTGCTCGACTTTGGCGCGCGCGCCGTCGATCTTGTCGTTGAGGCGTTTGGCGTCGTTGCGCGCCGCGGCCAGCTCCTGGCGCAGCGCGATGTTCTCCGCACGCAGGCGCTCGCAGATCGCAACGAACTGGGCGACCTTCGCCTCGAGCGAGTTGAGCTCCGCCTCCACGCGGCACACTATGTTTCAAAACTGCTACTGCGTCAAGAAATAAGGGGCGGTTCTGAATGTGTTTCATGAGAAGGTGTTAGCGCGCTTTGCGGGCTCGGACGCCCTCCAGGATGCGGCAAAGTTCCTCCGCGCCGTCCAGCAGCCGCGGGGTATGCCGCTGCAGCAATTCAGGCCGGATGGCGTACAGGTGCCCGCCGCGCACCGCGGCCAGGCTCGGGAAAGCGCGCCAGTCTTCCAGCCAGGCCGGACGGGCGCCGTCCACGCCGCTTGCCACGATCGCCTGCGGGTCGGCGCGCAGCACGCGCTCGCGGTCGATCTCAGGGGCAATGCCCGGCAGCCCGGCCATGACATTCTCGCCGCCGCACAATTCGATCACCTTGCTGATCACGTGATCGCCGTTGACCGTGATGAGCGGGCGATCCCACACCTGGTAGAAAACGCGCACCGCGGGGCGGCGCGAAAATTCGGCTGCAATGCGTGCCGCGCGCTCGCGAAAAGCGCGCGCCGCCGCGCGCGCCGGGGCTTGCGTGCCGGCGAGGCGCCCGAGCGTCTCGATCGTGCGCGCGATGTCCTCCAGCTCCCTGGGCTCGGAGCGGAACACAGGGATGCCGAGCGCCGCGATGCGCTCGACGGTGCGCACACTGCCGGCGTTGGGCCAGGCGACCACGAGGTCGGGGCGCAGCGCGACCAGCGCTTCGAGGTCGATCGACGCCTCGCTGCCGATGCGCGGCAGCGCGCGCGCGGCCGCCGGGTGATCGCTGTAGTCGACCGCGCCGGCCATGCGCTCGCCCGCGCCCGCGGCGTACATGAGCTCGGTGAGGTGCGGCGCGAGGCTCACGACGCGCTGCGCCGGCGCCACCAGCGAGACGGCGTGGCCGTAGTCGTCGATGACGCGCACCTCGGCGTGCGCGCTGGCACAGGCGAGGCCGGCGGCAAGGAGCATTGCGCGGCGCATCGCGGTTTGTATAATCGTCCGGGTAATCGGCTGCAAGGTGTCCGTGCGGTTTCCGAGCCGCGCGGATGAAACGGGAAACAGGTGCGCGCGGGCCTCCAGGCCCCGCCAAGCCTGTACTGCCCCCGCAACGGTAGGCGAGGGGGCGCGCCACCCGGCCACTGTGGGAGAAGCATCCCACGGGAAGGCGGCGCGCCCGGCGCGAGCGAAGCTCGCGCCACTCGCGAGTCCGGAGACCGGCCTTGTGGTTTTTCCTAACCACGATGTGGCGTCGGGGATGACGCCAGGAGGGTCTTCCGCATGCGATTCGCAGCCCTGGCGATGCTCGCCGCGCTCGCGCCGGCGGCGCTCGCGCAGACGGACGACGCGGTCATCATCGAAGCGACGCGCTTTCCCGAGGACAGCCGGCGCCTGCCGGTGAGCGTCACGGTGCTGGACGAGGCGGCGATCGCGCGCAGCGCGGCGCGCACGCTGCCCGAGCTGCTCGCCGAGCAGGCGGGCGTCACGATGAGCGACCTGTTCGGCAACAACGCGGCTTCCACCTCCATCGACCTGCGCGGCTTCGGCGCCACCGGGACGCAGAACACGCTGATCCTGCTCGACGGGCGCCGCGTCACCGACATCGACCTTTCGGGCGTGCAGTGGGCGGCGATTCCGCTCGCTTCGATCGAGCGCATCGAGATCCTGCGCGGCACGGGCGCGGTGCTGTACGGAGACGGCGCCACGGCGGGCGTGGTCAACATCGTCACGCGCTCG
>Ga0224500_10000552_pt1 | contig 25236 bp, 11 predicted proteins | sample SF_Oct11_sed_USG_FD_168126 | JGI IMG/M metagenome (GOLD analysis project Ga0224500, IMG submission 168126) | Sediment microbial communities from San Francisco Bay, California, United States - SF_Oct11_sed_USGS_4_1 | ecosystem: Environmental > Aquatic > Marine > Sediment | place: USA: California... | reverse complement strand
GTGCTATGTCCATCTAAGCGCCGCAGCTCCCGCCCCGTGGCCAGATCCCACAGGCGCACCGTGTGATCATTACTCGCCGTCAGGACCGTGCGGCCGTCGGGAGCAAACACCGCGGACCGCACCCCCTCGGTATGCCCCTCAAAGCGCCGCACCTCCCGCCCCGTGGCCAGATCCCACAGGAGCGCCGTGTGATCACCACTCGCCGTCAGGACCGTGCGGCCGTCGGGAGCAAACACCGCGGACCACACCCCGCTGATATGCCCCAATTGAATCGCCAGCCGAACCGGCACTGCGCCACCGCCATGTGTCTCCTGCGCCTGGCCCTGGCCATGGACCACGATCCCGACACACAGACTGACCAGCATAATCTTCACCACCATTGGCCACTTCATCCAATTTCCCCCTCACATTAGCCTGTTGAGATATTGCAAATAGGCTGTTGGTCCGTTCGTTTCATCACCCTGGACATCTTCACCACATAACCAACGGCGGGGTCGAGCGTGACCCGATGTCAGCTGCCCCCGGTCCTTTCCACGCACCAGCGCTACCCTATTGCATTGGACTCAAAACGGCTCCTATCCGTTCCGGTGCCCCATAGATACTGAAGCTCGCCCAATTGGAGGGGTTCTGGTATTTGTGCCGAACGCTAATCATTGCCGTCTGCAGGGCTTTGTCCACGGCCTGTCCACTCGCAACCAAGTCCACAAAATGTTCCATCAACTCTTTCGTGGCCGTATCGTCGACGCTCCACAAGCTCATGACCACATTCGAGGCTCCGGCCCGCTGCCACGCCTGAGCGAGCCCGATGGTTCCAGACTGAAAATCTTTACCGAGGGCAGTCTGACAGGCACTCATCACCACAAGAGGTTTACTGGTTAATCGGAGTGCGCCGATTTGCCTCGCGCTCCACGAGCTGTCACTGAATACCAACACACTCTTATCCAGCGGATCCTTGGCATTGGCTATGCCATGGGTCGCTAAGTGAATCAAGTCGACGGATGCTGAATGCTGCTTCAGATAGGTTTCCAATACGGTCTTCTTTGCGGACTCTCTGACGAAGACTTCTGTGCCGAGCCGAACTGCCACATGTTTGGCCTCGTCTTCTGCACCAGGGAGATCCGGATATGGCGAGCGAACCGGATTCCCAAGCACGAAGGAATCCCGGAGCTGTTGGCGTGCTGCCTTCGGAGGCTTCCCAAACGAAGAAAATCCTGGAGCGATCACAATTGAGAATTTGTCGATCACAATGCCGTTCTCAAAGGGAAGCGCCGCAAAGGGGACGGTACTTAACGACAATGTTGTCGGTTTATCATACGTTGCGGGTATGGCCAGGGTGATTGGCACGACGACGAGGGTATCGCTGTTCGATGACTTTAGCTCCGCAACCACTTCCGGCGGCAACAGAATTTCAGACAGCCGCGCAAGCAAACTGGCCCACTGAGGGCGTTGATCTTCATCGGGCTGCCCCAGCTCATCCGGTACGGCTGCTCGTGCTTGTCTCGCCCCACGAGCCCCGAGCACAGCCCAGTTTCTCGCCAGCAAGGTCTTCCAATCTTCCTGCGTGAGCGCTCTCGGAGTCGCACAGACCATGCGCCCACTGGAAGTCATCAGCCATGTCCAGAGTTTCTCCTCGTGGACCCAATGAAACAGGGCCGCAGTCTTTCGCTTTCCCAACCCACCCAAGTAGCTGCTGATCGTGTCACGCGATATCTGTCTGGTCATTTTTTCCGACAGAGAACCTTGGTAGTACCAGACCTCTTCAAACTTGCGTTCTTTCCTATACGAATCATTATTGTGCGCTCGGATAGCCTCATCGAGGCGGTTCTCAGATGTGCGATCACACTGACCAGCGGTCTGGGAATAGGCGGGATTCGGTGGGACAAACAACAGGGTAATGATACCCAGACTCAGCCAAGCATAGAGTCTGATTTGATGTGGACGCCCATTTGTACCCTGATTCTTGCCGCCCCCCGTGAAATGAATGCGGAACATTGTTGGTCCCCTACTGAGCGTGCCGATAGACCTACTTGCCCAATACCCGACAGACTTCACACTTGTGGGAGCCGGGACTCTACCACGATAAGGAGATTAAGAAATCCCTCGACTGAATAGGGCTGAATAGCCAGATCTACTTACACCTACTTCCAGTGCGTAATTGATCCACATCCCTCAATCTGTCAGGACCGTCTTCACAGGACATTGTGCAAAAAAGCTGCCCCGACTTGTCCTAAATGAATTCTACGCATTGCGTGCATCCTGTGAGCTCAAACGCCTTGCTTGTTTTAGAACACGTTTTCCGAGGTGTGAGTGCACTGAATCCATTTAGATACATACTGTATCTTTTCGGATTCTACGGTATTGAAATGCTTTCCCCCATGCCTGCGAATTATCCTCACTGTTGCATAGAGGTACCGCAACTCATCTTTCTCCAAACCCAGCACAAACGTTGCGTTGCGGAGGCTCGCGGAGCGCAGATTGCTGAAATCAGATTCGGCGCCACGCCTTCTGGCAGGACTGCTGCAAGAGAATTAATATCTTCAAATGAAGCGAGGCTAGAGGTAGTGCCATACGTATCTATTTGAGTGCCAGCTATGACTTATTCTTTCGTATGGCTACGCAACTATACTGCATATGGTACTGTCCGCCGCATTACGAGATCTAGCGCCGCAACTCTACATGTCTGGGAGAGAACCCATGGAACCCTCCTCCGTAACTCTCGAACCGTATAGGCGAGTCCTTGGCGCCATGGTGTTCACGTTCTTGAATCTGCTTGCGATAGGCGAACCCTCCATGGCCGGCACAGGGGCGAGAATCGAAACCGACTTTGAGGTGCCGCTCCACTACACAACAGACCAAGCAGGAGATTTCCTGTTCCTTCATCCTCCATCTACTGAGAAGCGTATGACATGTATGTATGGTATCAGCCCCTCTCGCGCATCCACGGGCTCACTTGAGACTGACGCAGACAAAGCGCTCGCCGTTGCTGCGCCTCCTGGATACACTGTCGTTACGAGCTCAGCGCCGGCCTCGATGCGCGGGAGATCAGCTTCTGGCTGGCCATTCTTCTGGCGTCGGGCTGAGTATACTGGCCAGTTTAAAGGCGGACCGGTATCTGTACGAGCCATGGCCATGGTGTTCCCTGCTGGTTCAGGACGTGTGAATGTAGTCTTCGGGGTAGGACCTGTGGAAACCTGTTCACTGGATGATGCCTCGTTTGCTCAGTTATTCCACAGCCTGCACCCTCACGGCTGGCAAGCTGACGGCGCAAATTCGCTTGGTCGTGAGATAGCTGGAGTGTGGTCGTTTGACTCCGCGGTGGCTGCCGCCGCGTTTGTTTTTACACCGACGGGACGCTATACATTCTCGGCCAGGTTCAAATTGGAGACTGGGAAGGATGGGAAGAATGAGGGGCGCTATGAGATTCAAGGAGATGAGCTCCTCCTGATCTCGGATGATAGTGATCAAGGAACTCAGCGATCCCGCATCAGTCTGTACGAGGAGTGGAGGCAGGGTCATTGGACCCGAGGCATGTCTCTCCTCCAGGAAGTTCGTAGTCCAGACAAACCTCTCATTTACTATTTGCAGCGATATCAAGGGTTTCTTCAGCGCTAAGCCGATTTCGCGTAACGAACCGTACACCGGGCATTTCTTGACTGCGGGAACGGGGGATTATCAGAGTCTGTAAATGAATGAATCGATCGCAATTGCCAATTCTGAAGGTCTTCGAGGTCAACCAGAGATGGAGGTTCGCCATGAAACTATCAACGCATCATCGCTCTTCACTGCACCAGCTCGTCAGCATTCTAGTTCTGACTTCTCTTAGTCTGATCATGGCAGGCCACGCTGCTGTCGCAGGGTCGGAACGCGGGACTATCGGCTTTGGGCTTGGAAGCAGTGCGAATTGCTTCCCCCAGGATGGTTCCTTTGCCCAATCGTTGTATAGCTTGTGTCCCCACGTGTGGAGGACCGATGGGGAAGCTTCCTCCAATCAGCAGCTGATTGGGAGGTGGTCAAGGTTTGAGGGAACCTCCGCTAGCTCATACGTGTTTTATGCGAACGGGCGGTATGGGAGATCAAGCCAAGCTGGCCATGATGGACAAGTACGTAACTTTGAGCAACAAGGGCGGTATCGGCTACAGGGGAATGAGCTCGTCGTGCGACCTGACAATAGCGATCTTCCGACTATGCAGTACCAAATTAGTTGGCATGAAGAAATGTATCAGGGCAGCAGGATCAGAAGCATGACCCTTCATGGGAATTTGTTTGGCCGGAGTTTTGAAGAACATTACGCCTACGAGGGGCAGCCCTAGTTTCTCTCACGCGGCGGAGAGGTGCTCCGAGGCTCGCCATCATGAGTAGCACCGGAGTGCCTGAGGCTGTGACCTTACGTGACGTTTCACTGGTCTCGGTCAATGGGAACTGCACAGGCTCCAGAGGCTTTTAGGGTAGAGCTACATATGGACCGTCACTACCGCTGGAAACCTGGTATCTGAGGATAATGTCAGTCAACGGGTCACATTCAGCGGAAGTTGTACGGCTGTGAGTAGTCAATCAACCTCTCCTAACCAGATCATCGCCCTTCCAAAGGGTGGAGGTGCACAGAAGGGTCTGGGCGAAAAGTTTTCGCCAGATCTCCATACCGGTACGGGGAATTTCTCTATCCCGATTTCTATTCCGCCTGGTCGTAACGGGTTCCACCCTTCACTCACCCTTGGATATAGCACTGGGAGTGGGAATGGCCCATTCGGCCTCGGTTGGAATCTCAGTATCCCAGGCGTCTCCCGGCTCACCAGCAAGGGCATCCCACGCTATCGTGACAATTCAAATGATGAAGACGCCGATATCTTCGTGCTGTCCGGTGCGGAGGATCTGGTCCCCGTCGAAACTGGTGACGGATTCGTTCGGTATCGCCCACGGACGGAAGGCCTGTTCGCCCGCATCACCCACCTGGTCAACCCGAACACCAACCATTGGGAAGTGCGAAGCAAAGATGGGTTGATCAGTTCCTATGGCACAGCAGAGAGCAGACCTACCGACCCAGCCGTCATCGCGGACCCAACGACCCAGGATCAAGCAAGAATCTTCGCGTGGCGGCTCACTAGCACCGAAGATCCGTTCGGCAATCGGATCGTCTATGAATATGAACGGGATCGAGCACAAGATGGGCCACATCACTTCGATCAGCTCTATCTCAAACGCATCCGCTATGTCGACTATGGCGAGGGTGCCAACCGGCAATTCCTGATCTCCGTCACGTTCGATTATGAGAATCGCCCCGATGCCTTTTCAGACTATCGGGCCGGCTTTGAGATCAGAACCAGGAAGCGTTGCAAAGCCATCGTCGTGCGCAGTCACACCTCGGCAGATCAAGAAATTCTGGTGCGGGCGTACAACCTGCTCTATGCCGATCAAATCGCCCAGACCACGGAACAACCGCTCAACGGGGTCTCGCTCCTCACCCAGGTAAACGTCGTCGGCTACGATGAGAGTGGAACCGCGCATCAGGAGATGCCGCCGCTTGAGTTTGACTACTCCCGCTTCACCCCGCATACCCGCAAATTCATCGTGCTGGAAGGGCGTGATCTACTGGGGACATCGCTCGTGAACCCTGACTTGGAGTTGGTGGATCTCTTTGGCCATGGCCTGCCCGATCTTGTGGAGTTGGGGGGCAGCGTCCGCTACTGGCGCAACTTGGGCCATGGTCGGTTTGATTGGCCGAGGTCGTTTCGTGACGCACCAGCTTCCTGGAAGCTCTCTGAGACTGGAGTACAGATTCTCGATGCCAATGGGGATGGCCGCGCCGATCTGCTGGTTACGACGGCAGATCTACCTGGGTACTACCCTCTCGACTTTCGCGGCAACTTCAGCCGCAAGTCGTTCCAGCGTTATCAGCAGGCGCCAAGTTTCAGTTTTGAAGATCCGGAAGTGCGTCTGATCGACCTCACCGGTGACGGCGTCAGCGATGTCCTTCGTTCCGGCACTGCGTTCGAGTGCTACTTCAACGATCCCAAAGAAGGCTGGCTCCCCCACAAGACTGCCCGCGTGCAGCGTCAAGGGATCGAAGCATTCCCAAATGTGAGCTTCTCTGACCCACGGGTTAAGTTTGCCGATCTGTCAGGTGATGGGCTCCAAGATATTGCTGTCGTCTATGAGGGGCGCATCGACTATTGGCCCAATCTGGGTTATGGACGCTGGGGTCATCGGGTAACGACCAGCATACCGGAGCGACTGCCATACAACTTCGACCCACAACGGGTGCTCCTGGGCGATGTGGATGGAGATGGCCTGGCCGATCTGCTGTACGTCTCCGATCGTGAGGTCACCTTGTGGATGAACCGCTCTGGCAATGGATGGAGCGCGCCGATCATCATTCGCGGTACGCCAGCAGTCAATACGATGGTGACCGTACGATTACTCGATCTGCTCGGGACCGGTGTGCCTGGCCTCTTGTGGACGCGTGATGCCGATGGCAGCGGCAGGCCCCAGCACTTTTTTCTCGACTTCACCGGCGGCAGCAAGGCGTATCTGCTCGACCGCATGGTGAACAATCTTGGCGCGGTCACCGAAGTCACCTATGCCTCGTCGACCAAGTTCTACCTGCGCGATCAAGCCTCGCCCGACGCCCGCTGGCGCACGACCCTGCCCTTTCCCGTGCAGGTCGTCGAACGAGTCACCGTCATCGACGAATTGTCCGACGGACGGCTTACCGCGGAATATCGCTATCACCACGGCTACTGGGATGGGGTGGAGCGGGAGTTTCGCGGCTTCGGCATGGTGGAGCAGCTGGATACCGAAGTCTTCGAGAGCTACATCGGGCGCGCGCTCCAGAGCAATAGCGATGGGCTCGACCGCATGCTGCTGCAGCAACCAACATCTTCACCGCCCCTTCTCACACGAACCTGGTTTCACCAAGGTCCGGTGGATCCAGCGGACGATGGGCCCTGGACGGAGTATGACGGCTCATCAGAATACTGGCCGGGCGATACGAATCTGCTCTCGCATACCGAGAAGGTCAATGACTTCCTTCGTGGGCTGCCACGTAAGAGTCAACGTGATGCCTTACGCACTCTGCGCGGAAGCGTATTGCGGACCGAACTCTACGCGCTCGACGGCTCATCGTCACAAGAGCGTCCCTATACGGTTACGGAGCAGGCCTACGGTCTACGAGAGGAAGACGCGCCCGGTACGGACAGCACACGCCGACGTATCTTCTTCCCTCACAGCGTCGCCCAACGAACCACCCAGTGGGAGCGCGGGGACGATCCACAGACACAATTCTCCTTCACCAGTGACTATGACGAGGTGGGGCAACCACGTCGTCAGCTCGCAATCGCCTGTCCGCGCGGGTGGCGCAAGTTAGAGGATGCCCCTACTGCAGGGTTTCTCGCCACACTGTCAAAGACCGACTACGCGCAGAACGTGCCAAGTGATCTGTACATCCGAGACCGCGTCGTACGCAGCCGGAGCTTCGAGCTCACAGCGACCACTCGTAAGACTGTCTTGCGGTTGGCCGCAAGGACAGAAACTGACTCAGCCCTTCGACTGCTCGCCGAATCGCTTCATTTCTATGATGGAAACGATGATGCCTCACGAGCGTACGGTGCCTTCAGCGGATTACCTACCGGTCAGCTCGGTCGCTATGGGGCCTTGGTACGTACCGAAACATTGATCATGACCAGAGATCACCTCGACGCCGCCTATGGCACGGGCAAACCACCTTATCTCGCGCCCGGTGTGACATTTCAGCCAAGCCCGGAGTATCCGAAAGCCTTTGTTGACCAGTTCCCTGCCCTGGCCGGATATAGCTACCACCGCGCATCACCTGACAATTCGGAAGGCTACTTCGCCGTGGCAGCCAGCAAACGGTACGACTTCCACAACGCCACTGGCACGGGCCGCGGCCTCGTGTTGGCCCAACGCAACCCGCTTGGGCACGAGAGCACGATTGCGTACGACGCTTACCAATTGCTTCCCACGCAAGTCACAGGCCCGACCGGTTTGACGACGAAAGCCAAGTACGACTACCGCGTGCTGCAACCCAAGCGCGTGATTGACCCCAACGGCAACATCACCGAGGTCGCCTACTCAGCGACTGGGTTAGTGACGCACACCTGGGTCCGTGGCAAAGAGGGACGAAATGAAGGCGATAGGCTCCAAGCTAGTGTGCGGATGGAATATCGCCTGCGCGACTTCTATGACTCCAAACGCACAGACCCCGATCATCCACAACCCATCTCAGTCCGCACCATCCGTCGGGTCCATCACGATACAGACCCATCCGATACCGGCGAGACCATCGAGACACGAGAATATTCGGACGGGTTTGGACGACTGCTCCAGACCAGAACCCAAGGAGAGGATGTCAGATTCGGTGATGCAATCTTCGGCGGAGGGGAACCAATATTACCCGCCAACCAAAGCCATGGAACACTCGCCGACTTTTCCGCGCAGGTGCTTGCCGACCGACCGGTGGCCTATTACCGCCTGAATGAACCGGCGGGAAGCACCACCGTGCTCGATTCATCTGGCAACAACCACCATAGCGTGACAGTGGAAGGTGGGGTCACGTTAGGAGTACCAGGCCTTGGCCACGGCGATGCTGGAGCCGCATTCGATGGAGCAACGGGACGCATTGTCGTTTTGAACAGTGAAGCCCTTAATCCAGCAAGAATCACGATGGAGGCTGTATTCCGATGGGATGGCCCAACCATTTTCTACCAGCGCATCCTTCAGAAGGGATCTTATTATAGCGGCTCCAAAGATCAATATAACATCCTTATATCACCTGAGGGACTTGTGATTGCTGGAATTCGAGATGTGTCGTCCGTGAAACATTCTGCGGAGAGCAGAAGCGTGATTGTGCGCGGCGCGATCACCCATGTGGCGGCAACATACGATGGTGTTTCCATCAGTATCTACATAAATGGCATTCTGGACAATGTAAAATCTGTTACCACAGTAGAAACAGATATTCTTAGGAGTTGGCCCCACACTCCATCCGATGACCTATCGGTTTCTCTTAGTATCGGTGCTCGTTGGGAAATGGATCAAACGATTGAAAAGTTCTGTCGAACGTTCAATGGCATAATTGATGAAGTCGCGGTCTATCCTCGAGCGCTTCCTGCCGAGCGGATTCGAGCCCATGTCACACAACACGCGATTGCAGGACACCTCAACACCGATTCTTCTCAGCCCAACGTCATCGTCAGCGGCTGGCAGCGGTATGACAACAAGGGTCGTGTCATCGAGAAATACGAACCCTTCTATGATGTCGGCTGGGATTATGATCCATCCAGCGATGTCCAACTCGGGCAAAAGGTCACGATGGTGCACGACCCGCGTGGCCAGGTCATTCGCACCATCAATCCCGATGGCTCCGAGCAGCGGATGATCTACGGGATACCAAGCCAACTGGACGATCCGCCCTTGTCGCCGATGGACCAGGCCAAGTTTCGTCCCACGCCGTGGGAGGCCTACACCTACGACGCCAACGACAACGCAGGTCGCACTCATGCCGCGATCGAACCTCACAGCTCCTACAAACATCACTACAACACCCCCGCCAGTATCGAGATCGATGCGTTGGGGCGAACCATCCGTGCCGTGGCTCGGCACCGGGGCGCACTGCTGAGCGACGGCACCCTGCCTCCCATTGAAGAGCACGTCACTCGTTCCTCCTACGATATTCAGGGGAACGTGCTCAGCATCAGTGATGCACTCGGGAGGCTCGCCTTCGAATATGTCTACGACCTTGCCAAACATGCCTTGCGCACCGAGAGCATCGACGCCGGACGCAAACTTGTGGTGATGGATGCAGCGGGCAATCCCATCGAGGGTCGCGATGCGAAGGAGGCACTTACTCTGCATGCATACGACAAACTGAATCGCCCCACGCAGCTCTGGGCGCGTGATGCGCCGGGTGGCGACATGGACCTGCGTGAACACTTACTCTATGACCGCGATCCAGCCGATCCCGATCATGCCGCCGATCGCAACCTGCTCGGCAAGTTGTTTGCGCATTACGGCGAGGCCGGAGTCGTCACCGTCGGTGGCTACGACTTCAAAGGCAACGTCCTGAGCACAACGCGTCAGGTCCTGTCCGACGACTTCCTGCTCACCCCCTACCGTGCCGAGCTCGGGCGGCCCGAGGCGGAACGCACCTGGGATCTCAATGCCCCTCGTATCAATTGGTCCATCCCAGCCAGTGAGGCAGCACTCGGTACAGCCTACGCTACACGTAGTTCGTATGATGCACTGAACCGTATTGTCTGGTCAGACTATCCGAAAGCCGCCAACGGCGAGCGCTATCGTCTGCGTCCGCACTACAACCGCGCCGGCGCCCTCGAAAGCGTGGCCCTGCTTGGACCATTGAACGATCAAGACAACGGCCCAGCGCAGACCTACGTGCAGCGCATCGCCTACAATGCGAAGGGCCAGCGGACCTTGATCGCTTATGGGAATGGACTGCTCACGCGCTACGCCTACGACCCCGTGACGTTCCGTCTCGTCCGGCTGCGCACGGAACGATACACACAGCCGGACCCCCTCACGTACAAGCCAGATAGTGCGGTGCTCCAGGACCTCGCCTATACTTACGATCTCAGCGGCAACATCCTGCGCATCGTCGATCAGACGCCAGGGTCCGGGGTGCTGAATAATCCCACTGCCCTACGGTTCCCCGAACTGCAAACGTTGCTTGCCGCCGGCGATGCCTTGGTGCGCGAGTTCAGCTATGACCCCTTGTATCGCTTGGTGTCCGCCTCCGGCCGTGAATGCCGCACGATACCGGAGCCAAGACCGGTGAGCGACGACGCCGGTTGCGGATACAACAGCGGCAATCACGGAACGGTCAATCAAGACAACGCACCGAATCTGACGGCCCTGTACCAGGAAGGCTATGACTACGATCCCGCGGGCAACATGCTGCGCCTGGCGCACCGCCGGGAAGGTGCAAACGGGTGGAACCGGTATTTCGGCATGGCTGGGTTCAGCGCCAAAGACTGGAAGAAGAACGTCATGGATTTTCTCAGCGGCAGCACGCCAAATTGGGGCATAGGGGGCAACCGCTTGACTAACTTTGGCAACGAGGAGGACCAGTCCACCTCCCATGCGTACGATACCAACGGCAACATGGTGCGCGAGCAGAGCGAGCGGCATTTCGAGTGGGACCAGGCCGACAGGATGAAAGTGTTCCGCAACCAGACTGGCACCAGCCGGCCCACCACCTATGCGCTCTACCTCTATGACTCGTCTGGGATGCGAGTGAAGAAACTGGTGATCACCGCCAACAACTACCGCACCACGACCTACATCGGTGCTGCCTTCGAGCACCATACGGAGCAGAAGTTAGATGGCAGCGGCAAGGCCGAGAACTGCTCGCTCCATGTGATGGACGACAAGAGCCGCATCGCCATTGTACGTGTGGGACCGGCGTTCGAGGATGATGGGGCCAAGAACCATCCGGTGCAGTATCACTTGGGGGATCACCTGGGCAGCAGTGCGGTGGTGGTGAGTGAAAGCGGCGCCTGGATCAATCGCGAAGAGTTCTTTCCCTATGGGGAGACGAGCTTTGGGAGCTATGGCCGGAAGAGATATCGGTTTACGGGGAAGGAGAAGGATGAGGAGAGTGGGTTGAGCTATCACTCAGTGAGGTATTACTCCACGTGGCTTGCTCGATGGATAAAACCAGACCAGGCACCTCCCACTGCATCAATTAGCCTATTTACGTACTGCAGTAACAATCCAATGGTAAGGATTGATCACTCTGGGTTTGCTGATGAGACACCGAACAACATATCTGGCACTTCTAATCCATTAGAGAACATGACGCGAGGAGAAGGTCGCATAGCGGTTCCTGTTGCGGATGTAGATGAGATCCACAGCGTAAGCTCTTTATCAGGCTCTTCCTCATTATCCAAGGCTCGACATGTGACAACCAGCATGGAGAACAAGCAGTTACTCATTGCACCTAGCAACCGATTTGACAAAAAACATTTTGAATACACTCCTGGTTCTGTTCGGCCTGCTCTAAAAGATTCTCCCAGCTCGCTTGCTGCTGCATTAAAAACTAAGGGGGAGAGCGGGTTAAGAGAAGCAATAGGAAGAATATTTTCCAATGAACCCTTGAGCGCGGTTGAGGAGTTGACCACCATTGAAAAAGAAATTATGGGCACAAGCCGAGGCACAGAGATTCTTGAGCATCTAAAGATGGGGCGCTATCGCGATGCAGCGAACTCAATGAACCAGGCCCTTCGATATCAGATTGGTCATGGCCAAACACAGGCGGCTGAACTAATTCGAAAGGGAATACGGCTATGGGGTTTCGATCCTCAAACTCTTTCCCAGACCACTCCATCTGTCTTGGCAGAGCTTCAGAAGGCTGGGGAATCAGTTGGGAGGCGAGCCGGGTTTGTACAATCATTCAAGAATCTCGCGGGATCTATAGCTAAAGGCGTTGCCGGATCCCTCGCTACATTCGGTGGTGGAATCAGCATCCTTGAAGCGTTTCTAGCCGTGCGAGACGGTTATATCAGTGGGCCTGGATATAATCTTATTTTCCCCCCAGGGGCCGACCATATAGCTGTGCCGGATGGTACACCTGTTTATGTTTTTGGCGAAGGTCAGATCGGCACAGTTGAGGGGGGGCAGGTAAGACATACAATCCAAATGAACTAGCTACTTTTAAGAACTGGCTCTAGGAGACAGAGGAAATGGGACAGGCAGGTTTTCCAGAGGGACGAGGTCCTAAGCTTCATCCATGCGACATCACCGGGGCGCAAGGTGGATTCGAGTCGTGGTCTGGTCGGCAATGTGCGCACGAGGGATGCATGGCACGCAATGAAGAACTGGGGCCAAGTCTTGTGGCGTACATAACAGCTGGATTCCGGGATTGATTCGGCAGGCACCGAGCAATTATTCGCCGTTATCGGTGTAGGCCCCCTGAAAGGCGTGAATGATCGGCAAGGACTTGCACGTGCAGATCGGAATGGATGCAAGACATCGCAACATGCCACTGAACATGCTCGCTGACTACAATCCTCAGAGATTCGGCACCATCGTTATCCAACAATCGCACACTCGTTGAGGTGATAGCTGATGTGCGAACTACCACCATGAAGAACTACAGCAGAGGCATCGAATGCGAGATGGGAGCAAGTGAGGGGAGTACTCCCCAATCCTTACATCATTTCCCTGTCGCGAAAGCTGACTTCTGACGTTTACATGCTGAGTCGTTCTCGGACGACTCAACCGAGAGGAGAAACAAGCCATGGAATGGAAAGTGATCGGGGAGATCCTTTCTCCAAAAAGCAACGACGTCGTAGACACGGCCCGGATGGGGCAAGGCCTGAGTTGCTCTGTCAAAATCCTACTCAGTAGTAGCGTCCTAGGAAAGATTGTACCGGCTCAAAACCTATCTTTCACAGTTACCCTATTGCAGCCAGGCATTGCCAATCAATCCACTGAGGGAAAGACAGACAATAAGGGGATAGGATCAGTCATCTTTGGTAGTTGTCGCCCCGGACAGGCGACCTTTGGTCTTTACGATAAGCAGGTCAAATTTAGCGTCGCGCCCAATCAACGTCAGGATATCAGCGTCACGTTGGATGGCGACGCTGCCGAAGGAGCTGCGATCAAAGTCCCACCCGGAATGGGCATAAGCCCTCTTCTTGTCGCCACAATTGGAAGCCCGACCGCTCGTATAGAGGTTGAGAGTAGCTTCGACAACTTACCGACCCGAGCTGCGCTTCAATCAAAGGGAAACGGCCGATGGGAAAAAAATTTGCTTATTCCAGGCAATAAAGCCCCTGGCAAGTATGAATTGCGGGTCTACGATATCGATTTTTTCGGTGACCCTCGTCAAACCACGTACAATTTTCGCCTTCTCGACATCACTCCGCCTAAAATCAAAATCATTGAGCCGCGAGAAGATGATTCCATCCTTCTGCCCAAGGGTGATCCAACAGTCGATGTCCTCGTGCGTGGCACAATTGATGATCAGGGCCAGAGCGGCTACCAAGAAGGGACCCTCACAGGCACGTTTAACAATGCTGATATTCCCACTATCGCAACGAAGCCAGGGGGGGAGAAAAAGGTCGATTTTACCTTTGAGTTTATTCTCAAAGGGGCAGGTCTGGGGCCAAATCGTTTCAGCTTAGCCGCCAAGGATAATGCGGACAATACGAATACCTATGAGCATGAGTTCAATGTCGTCTCGAGCTTCAGGCCGAAGACAATCGACGAACTCCTAAGCCCTCGCAGCTATCTGGCGGACCTCATCCGATTCGTGGGTAGCCATGTACGCCATAAAGATAACCAGTCCGTTGACACAGCGCTGCTGAGCACAACCTTTATGCCTGGGGTTGCAGAGAATAATTTCTTTGGGAGGCTCAGTGACCCAGTTTCCGTGATGGGTGAACAGGTGGTGAATGAGCTACTCCCCGCTGTTTACCGGTTACGCCAGAGTTATAAAACTCAGGAACCTACTTCCCTGTTTTCCGAATATCTGAAAGTCGCCTATCACACGCTGCTCGTGGCTCACGGCACATCCTACGAGGAGCTGCTCACGTTGCCTGCAATCGAAGGCCCTGCACGGCGTAAGATCGCCGAACGGTTGGGATTAACAGCGCCATCCGACAACATGGCAGACGGCCTGGACCTCCTGAAACCGCCGGCAGAGGTAAAAACCGACTCCGATTTCGAAGGATGGTTGGAAACCGTCTTTGGTCTTCCTCGCATTTCCAACCTGTTGCCGGATATCTGGACAATCGGAAAAAAAAGTGGACTGCTCGCGAAACGTCAAGACTATCTTCATCTCCGGTGGCAGGCGGAAGACGCCGACCTTGCGTCAGCCCAACGCGCCTTGCTGGATCCTGACCTCGTTGATCCCGAGGATCTTAACCCGGATCATACAAAGGCCCTCTATCAGCTTGCTAAGAATCGAGATGGTCTTCGAGCGTTGTGGACACAAATTTATAAGACCGACACAATCAGCGCAGCGTTGCAATGGCTTTTTACCGCAGACGAGCTCGCGAGTTTGGATGAGATTGACCAGAAGGATAAGGACGGAGTACCGATTGCAGATCGCCTGCCATCGTTGCGCTTGACCCTACCTGGATTCCGGCGGCTCCGGTTTTACCAAAAATTATTGAGGCCACTCTCGACCAGTGAGAAAGAAGATTTGGCACACCTGCTAGTGGAGGTGGATAAGCTACTAGGACGATACAGTAACTGGGCCAAATCGGAGCAGGGCTTGAATCTTTGGCCGAATAGTTCCAGCTCCGGGGCGTTCGTGGCCGGTCATTTTAAACGCGACTTTTTGCCATGGCGTCGCAGCATTGCCGATCGCCTGCGGTTCGAACGGCTGGTGTCCGCACGAATGAGCACCTTCGAGGCACTGAACGCCGCGAATCAGCGAACGGTACTCGATGCGCAGCGTGTGGCGCTGCCACTGTTCCGCGATCGGTTCCTCTCCAATCTGCCGTTCGATCCGGACAGCCTCACTGAACGCTTGTTGGTCGATGTGGCCTCGACTGGCGCAAGAACCATTACTTTAATCGACCAGGCGACAGTAATGTTGCAAAGCCTCATCAACGGCATCCGATTACGACGATTTGAGGGGGAGCATCCTGCCGCTGGCTGGAAGCTACGCACTCAATGGTCAAGTGACCCCAAGGATGATGACCCAGATCTACGCCTCTTTGATGAAGAATGGGAGTGGATGGGGAGCTATGCCTCCTGGCGCTCGGCGAAGCGTGCCTATCTCTATCCGGAAAATTCGCTGTTTCCCGAGCTGCGGACTAAGGAGACTACGCCTTACACCAAGACGGGTGCTTTCGAGTCCTTCATGAAGGCACTGAGAAGTTTGGCACCGGCTGCACCCACAGTTCAATGGATTGCAGATGCTGTCCATCATAGTGAAATGAGTATTGCGGAAAAGAACTTTTTCTCATACGTAGCAATTGGCGTAATGTTGGAGCGTGCAGGTCGCTACGCCTTGGCCCTCGACCATTACCGTACAGTCTATGACATCAGTAAGCCTCGGAACGACCGTGCACAGTCGTGGGTTCTCCAGGAAGAAAAAGACAAACCACCCTACATCACATACGACGATCGTTGGACTCTTAATAGCGATCCCCATACGAATGCGAGACGAACAGCCGAAGATAACAATGGAGAAAAGCGATTTCTTTTCCGATACCCCTACACGCGCTTCATCTTGTCCAGAATCACGCGCTGTTTGGTACTGTGGGCCGATGCGGAATTTGCCATGGGCACTGACGAATCCCGAGTCAGAGCCCTGAATCTGTATCTTGAAGCGAAACAAGTATTAAACTTCCCAGAACTGGATGATCCTCCTCCCCAGGCACTGGACGAAGCCTATCTGCCCAACCCTATGTTCGCAACACTGCGCGACCACGTGTCTGCCTCTCTGCAAAAACTACGTCGAGGACTGTCCCATCTCGGCACGCCGGCTGGACCAGACTTGATGCGTGGTACGGATGGCGTATCAGGGCTCCTCCGGCCAACGCCGTACCGCTTTCGAGTGTTAGTTGACCGCGCCAAACTGCTCATCGCGCTGACGCAAAACCTAGAGGCGCAATATCTGGCGGCGTTAGAAAAGCGCGACGATGTGGATGAGAAGGTCCGTCGAGAAGCGGCGATCGCACAAATTGGGGTTGAGACCGTGAGTCTGAGGAAACTTCAACGATCCGAAGCCGTGCAAAGCTTCACCCTAGCCAAAGCACAAAAGCAACGTGTGCAGATCCAACGTGATCAATACAGAGACTTGATAGCTGCTGGGGAGAATGCGAATGAACGCGCTCAGATGCAGGCCATTGCGGATGCAGCTACGGCCAAGCAGGTAGCTAATATTGCCGACAATGCACTTGCCACAGCGCAGGCAGTTCAAAGCATAGGTGGGCTTGATAGGATAATCTTAGGTGGTGGCACAAGTGCAATAACTGCAGGTGCCATGACTGCTGCCATCGTGACACGTGGCATCTCACAAGGATTTGTTATAGACAAAGAAACGACTGCCACCTTGCGGGGAATAGAAGCCTCGCACGAGCGTCGTCGACAAGAATGGGAACATCAGCTCGCCCTCACAAGTCAAGATCTACTCATCGCTCAAGAGCAGATCGACTTGGCTGCGGATCGCACAGCGATTTCCGAGAAGGAATATGCCATCGCGCTTATTCAACAAGAGCAGGCACAGGATATGCTCAAATTCCTGAGCACAAAGTTCACGAATGTCGAGTTTTATGAATGGATGAGCGGCGTCCTTGCCGAGGTCTATGCGTTCCTCCTTCGTACAGCGACGACGGTGGCTCGACAAGCGGAAGGGCAAATTGCCTTCGAGAGGCAACAGGCGCCGGCCAACATGATCAAGACAGACTACTGGACCTACGTGAATCAGGCTGGCTCCAGTTCTACTGCTCCCGATCGACGCGGCATTACGGCTTCTGCGCGGCTCTTGGAGGGTTTGACGTCGCTTGACCAATATGCTTTCGATACGGAACGACGTCTCCTGAATCTGAGCCACACGTTTTCGCTGGCCAGCCTATTCCCTGTGGAGTTTGATGAGTTTCGCCGTAGTGGCCTTCTCAGCTTCTCGACGATGATGCGCCAATTTGATGAAGGGTTTCCGGGACACTACATGCGGTTGATCAAGAAAGTCCGCGTGTCTCTCGCGGCCCTTATTCCGCCCACTCAAGGTATACGAGCCACCCTCAGCACGCTAGGCCTCTCACGAGTGGTAACCGGGGATCCGGCGTTCCCGTTGTTGGTTGTCCGGCAAGAGCCGCAATCGGTCGCATTGACCTCACCCATTGCGTCCACTGGCGTCTTCGAATTGGACATGCAGTCAGATTTACTCTTCCCATTCGAAGGCATGGGGGTGGACACCAACTGGTTCTTCGAACTGCCACCCGCCGGCAATCTGTTCGACTACGACACGTTGTTTGATGTTGTGTTGACCATCGATTACACAGCCCTGAATAGCGTGGAACTGCGCGAACGCGTGGTCAAGCAACTCCCGAGGCAGTTCATCGGAGAACGTGTGTACAGCGTGAGACGCGACCTGCCGGACGTATGGTACGCATTGACAAATCAACCATCTGACACGCCCACATTTACAATTAGCCTCAGTCCGACCAGTTTTCCGCCAGGCCTCACCGAACTGGAGATCCACGAAATTGCCGTCTTGATACGATTAACAGATGGTAAACCTGCGACGTTCTCGCTTCGGCCGTCGTTTGTCAAACCTGATAGACAGAGGATACCCACGACAGATGGTGATCCAGTACCGGCTGTCCTTGGCTTGGTCAGCAGCCGGCAGAGCGGCGGATCTATTTGGCACTCAACATGGCAGATCGGGACAACACTGGTGAGTGGGCCATTGCATGTATCAAATCGTGCTAAAACGGCACAAAGCCCATGGACCTTTGAGTTATCTTCGCAAGCTGGTTCACTCGCTCAAACATTACGCGATGGACTCGTAGATGACATCATTGTGATCTTTACATATTTTGGTTTAAGACCGGCGTGGCACTGAGGCTTGTGTAGCATGAAGGTAGTCGGAGTCAGAGAATTCCGATTACTTCCCCATGCTCTGTCGTCTCCATCAGAATGGTGTCGATCGCCTTTCCCGGCCGACTCTGAGCGGGTGAATATCCTTATTCGTTTTTGAGAAGGGGGTTACTTCCAATGCGATCAGGCCTGAGTCAGTCGAAGCTTCAACATCGTGGAGGACCTATGAGCGCTCTCCCGCAACTTTGGCGATGTATCCTGAATGCAAGTCTGTCTCCGTTGATGGTCTGGCTTTTAATCCCAACAGAGACAAGTCTTGCCGTCCAGCACACAGAAACAGAGAAGGTGCTCATCACCCAGATCGGATGTCATTCAACCCCGAAAACATCCGGTGAAGGTATCTGTTTTGTCGGTATCTCCGGGCCTGTCCCAAACCCAGCAAATTGTCCCCAAAAGAATCTTCTACGTTTTGGCACGGTCGCCCAGGCCGGGAAGAATGTGTTCACACAGCTGACCGCCGCGTATTTGTCCCAGAAAAAAGTGATCTTTGTGGTGCCGAATGACCGGTGCGTAGACGAGGGACCAACCTTTGATTGGTACTATATTTCGGATTAAGTCTCTCCAGCCTACGGTGAGAGGAGACGATATGAGCATGCCAACGTTATGGAACAATGTCCGTGGGCGAAACGCTGTGGTATGCCACGCGGTCCTTTTCTCAAGTGTTGTCCTGCTGGATTCTGGTCTTTGCCATGCTGAGACACCGTATTCGGTGTTGTGGGACTCACGACTTTCAGGTGCCAAGCAAGTGCTCACGATGTCCAACCAACTTGAGGTGAAGATCCCGGACTTTTGCAATGAAAGCGCGATGAGTCAGTTTCCGGATAATCCGAGCCTGTTTGTCGGTCGGAAGATGCAAGGAAAGAAAGCACTCAACGGTGATGGGAAGACCTGCGCTGGGGGAGAAAATATAGCCCTGCAATTGTACCGCATGGATTGGACGACCATGTCGATGAGCCGGGGGGACATCATCCTCAATGTTCAACCACCATCCATAGCACCCGACATAAGTCATCAGCCCACATTCACGAGTGGCCAACAGCCCGTTCACATCACGAATGCGTATGATCCCGCTATCACCCAGTTCAATGGAGAGTATTGGGTGGCGTTTGAGTGCGCTCTGGAAACCGATGCGCGACCTAACCAGTTTCCTTGGGCCAATGTCTGTCTTGGCCCACTGGATCCGTCGACGAACTCGCTGAATCTTGCCCGTACAGATGTCATTGTCAAAGCCTATACCCCCTTTCAAGAAGATCCGGATTTCCATGTCCCCTATCAAGATCCTGATTCCCACTGTATCTGGTTTGCAGCATCAGTGCCCAAGTTCCTCCAGTTTCATGGGAAATTATATCTCTATTGGACGATGACGGCCGCTATCGATGCGGATCTCACCAAATACCTGTATCTTGATGCCAAAGGAATTGAACTCGAACTTCGCGGAAACAAATTGGTTCCAAATGGACATGCCACGTACATACTAACCAATAAAGGAGTGACGGTTTGGCCTCGTGACACACAAGATCCTCGCTCGAATGGACTGGTCGACATCTCCCATGTGACGACCGATGGGATCGATATTTTCACGGTCGCGGCGGTGGGAAGCGATGGCAAGTGCCCAATGATCGGACCGCAGATACTCCCGGACTGCTATCGATTGGCGTTGGCACGAAGCACAAACCCTCTCAATCTGAGCAGCAATCGAATACCGGACGATCAGTTGCCAGGCAACGCGAATAACTATACACGTTTAATTCACGACCCAAGCGGCAATTTGTACGTGTTGGGAGCGTTTTTCGTTCCTCATGTCCACACAAACAACTGGGTGAGCAGTCCCCCACCAGTTCAGATCGATCCCCAAACGGGAAACGTTACTTATGTGGAGTACCCGGAAGCAGTGAGTCCACCTTTATTAATTTTTCCTGTTCCGGCGAGGCCCAGACTGAGCCCTGCTGCCGCGGTTCCTTTGATGACTTTTTTGCGGTGAAGCAGAACACAAATGGGTGACGGTTAGCCTCATGGAGGTAACACAAGGGACTCTGCAATATGACCCAACAGCCGTTCCCTTCCCCTGGCTACCTGTCATCAGCCCGCAATCGGAGTTTCACCTCGACCCGTGACCTCTTTGATGTGGACCGAATGCGCCACACGCTCGATCCCGCAGTTTAGGAGGCGTATTGTAGATTTTCGGTTGGATGTGGTTATTAAACGAATAAGGGATGACAAACAAGGTAGGTGCTGAATGTCCGATCTTCTCCTCAAATCTCAATTATCCAAGACGACTCTCTTTACCATTTGCGGTCTTTTTATCGTGGTCCTTCAAAATATCTCCCCAGTGCAGTCTAACAACCATACCCAGATTTTTCGTCCAGCTAGCTCAAATGGCTGCTATGTCCGACTCCCATCCTACAATACTGGGTTTTTTGATCAGGTCGGAGACTCCGCCAACAATCCTAATGTCTGTATGGCACGGGCAGTCGATTATTTTAATTGGTTCCGCGCGAATGATTATGAGGGGCCGTACATAGTTTCTTACTATAAGAACGGTTTTCCGACGGTATCACGATCGGGTTCCCGAGCCATCACTACCGATTGCCCAACTGGTTGGATCTGTCTTGATAAACCTCTGTACACGTCCAAGATTGGTGTTTGGTACTCTGTCTGGCACAGAAATCGAGATCTCTCCAACGGCCACTTTTTGAACGGTATTGGCACTGCCGATAAGCATTGGGTGGCAAGCCCCTATCAACCAGTTCTTGGATTCTATGATAGTGCAGACCCGAAAGTTCTTGATACACATTTTGATCACCTTGGGAAATTAGGCGCCGATTTCCTGATCATTGACAACACGAATTTACTCAACGCAGATGACTATGTCGTTGCTTCGAACATTGAGTCTCTTTACAAATATGTAAGCAGCCTGCCTGCGAACTCCTTGAGGCGTCAGATCACGCTATCACAAGCTGTGGGTGGCGGACTTTGGGCCACGCATGACATTCAAATGCAGTTAAATGAAGACAATTGGGCATGGGACTTTGCATATAAAACCTTTCCGCATCTCTCATACCAAATTGATGGGAAGGCACTGCTCATCGTCCACAACAGTTACGACGCAGCGCTCCCTAATAACCAGCAGTGTACGAAAACATATACCCCCCGGCCCTGTCCAACTGCTCCCGATTGGGATGACTCCCGATTCTCGATTCGTCGTTCAACCGGAGTTGTTTCGATAGGGAATCCTGGTGTCCAACTCAGTAATCCATATTTTTTCCCATCATTTGATTATGTGTATGGGACCACAACAAACCTGACTCCCATGACGACGACAGGCTGGTGGGGCTGGGTCTTTGAGTACCCACAGTTCATAACACCAGAGACTGTGGGAGTAACTCCAGGAGCCGATAATACTTGGATGTCAGGAGGAAAGACGCTCCTGAATCGAGAACACGGGAACTATTTCATGAAAGAATGGTTGAGGGCCATCAAGGCAAACCCGAACCACATTATTTTGACTTCCTTCAACGAGTTTGGCGATGGGAATGCCATTGAGCCGGCAAGCGCTCGCAAGGACCTTAGTAATGTCCCGAGCCCTCAAAGGGCCATCCCCTGGACTGACTCGTACGGCACTGAAGTTCCTGACTTTTATCTTCAAATAGCGATCGCGTATGGGAATCTACGGAAAGGACTTATGGATGGAGTCTCCTACAGAGACCAGGACAGCATGAACGTCTATACTGCTGCCGGAGAGACCCTCTTTCTCCTGACCGCGCCGCCACCTGGCAAACCAGTCATTGTGCTGCCTGCTGGGACCATAAGGAAATTATTGGGCGGACCAAATCCATTTCTCACCTTACCGCCGAACGGAACGCTAGTGCAGGCCCCCGGCGTGGCTCCAGGAGTCATGGCTGATGGCAAACTTGTCCTTTTTGAATCCTTGAAGGTTGCGCAGGCCCTCTCCAACCCGAGCAGTACCATAACCGTCGACACAGAGTCATACTATCTTTTTCCTTACGGTGGAACGATCAGGGTGAAGTCACCGGTAATTTTCTCAGATGGGTATCCACCAGCTTTTGTTACGGAAGAGGGTGAGATGAGGCCGACAAACTGCCAAGAAGCCATTTCACGGAATCAATCGACTGTGATAACCATTCCGCTCTTACAATATGGTCATTACCCAAACGGAGGAAGTTTGCATTGCAGCGGTGTATAGCCTCGTGGTCCATGTTCCTCAATAGTCCAATCGGGACTAGTTCACGCAGATCCTTCACGAGGACTTCTCCCCTCTTTCACGTAAGAGAGGAAGATGTCACATATTCAGGCAGCCTTCTAGCGGTTGCCGTACAGACAAGCCGCCATCTAACGAAATCTTCCGTGTTTTCAACTTCGAACAACGAGCCCGAGACTACTGCGTGCAGAATTTCGAGGATTCTTTTGAGCTGGCCCTCACCCGGTTTTTTTCATCCTCAGACATGTATGGACAGTTAAACTGCGCGTTCTGCCAAGAGATCAGATCGGTGAGAACGGCATCTGCGGTCCCGATAGAGCCAGCATATATGTCGTTCTTCACCCGATCCAGGCAAAAGTCGAGGGCTTCCTGTTTTTTTGGCTTTCTCCTATGTACACGGCGTATCTCATCATGAGACACATAAGGACAATTGAATTGCGCATCTTGCCACGAAATCATATCGGTAAGAATAGCTGTTGAAGTACTCACCTTCCCCGCATAGATCAGCGCCTTGATCGTATGCAGATCATAATCTCCGTGGTGAGCATTCCCGATCATCAGGAGATCCCACTCGATGCGTGCCGTATCCGGATGGGTAGTTTGGCAGGCATCCACCCAGAACGGTGAGATATCCGCGAAACATTGTCTCTGCTCAGCACCAGCGTAACCCTTCTCTTTTTTATAGAGATCGCCGTCGCCGAGAACGGCCAACCTAAAAGTCACATCGTTACTGCCCTCTCGGGGCCTCACTGTTGCCACGTTTTGAAATTGACCCTCTGGTGCAAAATTACCGATATCACGATATACAATCTCGTGGCCATCCACAAAAAATTGCCAACGCGGAACATCATCCTCTGGAACATGATACTTCACAGAGTAAAGAGTTGGTTTCGAGTAAGGAATCTCCACTCCAGGTGGATAATCCACTGGAATGTCGTTGGTCCAGGTGAACTCGTTGTACATATTTTCAAGATAATCGCGGTTGTCAGCGGCAAGTCCGATATGGAAAGTCTTTTTACAGTCCTTCGGGTTGCAACTCTTCGCGGTGCATTGGCCATTCTTGTCCCTCGTCCAATCTTCCTCGCCGTTCACATTAAATTCTGCAATCTTCGTTTCGTTTAAATAGATGTCCGTATACATGTCTGCACCGAGCCGGGCTCCATGCGGCTGTCGAATTAGAACATGAATCCATGTATTGCCACGAAATGGGAACCGGTAGGTTTTGTGAATGGCAACGTCATTCATCGTGGCTGTCGGATTACGAAAGATGACAATTGTTCCGTTATCGAACTCCACCTTCCCATAGCTCGGATCCCGTGGCTCGATCCACCACCCAGTTGAGCCATTAAGCTCATCTATGATACCGACCGGAGCTGCTGCTACCGATCCGACACATAGACCAACAGCCATAACACCTACTTTCAGAGAACACATCATTTTGAGAATTTGCACCGGTATATCTCCTTCGTTAGGAGTTGCTGCGCCAATTTTGCCAGCTCATTGGTGAAGGGTACGGAGAGATGCCCGAAGAGCACTTACCCGTCTCAGTTAGCCCAACTTGAATTCTTCTGGGCTTGAGCTGGCCTAACACCAGGTAAAGTGAAGGCTTGAAAGCTTTAAATCTGCGCAATCTTTTCCTCGCCCCCTCCCGCATCTGCTGCACCCCTCGCACAGGTACTCAATCATACCGTAGTGTTTGTCCCGTATCATCTGCTACACATGACACAACGATGCGCTATTCAAGGTGGAGAGTCTATTGAGAGCATTGAACTGCAAATCCACAATAAGCATCAATATGGTCCAGCCACAGAAACCCCTTTGAATGTAGCCATCCGCTCCCCGCCGAAAACACCGACCCCGTCCCGCCCTTCGTCCACATCTTCTGGGGATAACCTTGTGAGCAAATCGAGTGATGCGCAAGCGTCACCGCGAACCATAGGCTGTTCCGCATGTTGCCTATTTTTTAGGCGTCCGCTGTGTCAGAAGTGGACCACCACTTCGGGTAGGGATCCTGAAATTTTCTGAATGGTTCGACAGACGTCACCTGCTCAGACGGATAATGGACGGGAGGTGCGACAGGACTTTCGCTGTCGCCTCACACCGGCCAGCCCTGGTCCGCAAAACTATAGAGACGGTCGTCACCGAGAATGAGATGGTCGAGCAGCTTGATGCCCAGCAGGTCTCCAGCTTCCCGCAGTCGTGTGGTGAGCGTCCGATCTTCGGAGCTCGGCGTGGGATCTCCGGAGGGATGGTTATGTTATGTGACGCCACAAGTTATGTGGAGTCGTCCGGATGCGAGGGAGAAACACATGGATATGCGGGAGAGCTGGACGTTCGCAGCTCTCCCGCACTGCACATAACTACAGCTGTGAGAGCCAGGCCAAGATACCAGGATCTTTCTGCCATGAGGGCCGCGTGGTCGTCGATCG
>Ga0224500_10000550_pt1 | contig 25280 bp, 28 predicted proteins | sample SF_Oct11_sed_USG_FD_168126 | JGI IMG/M metagenome (GOLD analysis project Ga0224500, IMG submission 168126) | Sediment microbial communities from San Francisco Bay, California, United States - SF_Oct11_sed_USGS_4_1 | ecosystem: Environmental > Aquatic > Marine > Sediment | place: USA: California... | reverse complement strand
GATCGCCGAGAACGACACCTTGTTGCCGGCCCCGAAGGTGTACTGGAGCTTGCCGTTGGTCCGGTAGCTCGAGGCGGCCGACCAGGGCGTGCGGGCCCCCTGGCAGTCGTACCCGTAGTTGTTCTTGATACCGCTGTTGACGCTGTTGTCGAACTCGTCGCACTGACCCTTGAAGATGGCGTACTTCTTCACGTCCACGAAGGCCGTGTCGACGCCATCGATGACCGAGACCGTGGTGTCGGTCCCCACCGGAATGAACAGCGGCGTCTCGTCCCCGTTGATACCGGTGCCCTGGTCCTTGCGGCCTTCCATGTCGCCGCCGAGATACAGGGTCAGGTTGCCCGCGATCGGGCCGCCCACCGAGAACTGCAGCCGGTTGAACCCGAGGCTGTTGGTCCCGGTGACCTCGTCGTTCTCGTACCCGAAGCTGCCGCCCCACTTGGCGCCGCCCGCCCGGGTGGTCAACGAGAGGATGCCCGACTGGGCGTTGCCGAACTCGGCCGAGGAGGCACCGGTCGTGATGGAGGCCTCTTCGAACCCGACCGTCGACACGTCAACGGTGCCGGCGCTCGGCGCTCCGAAGTTGTTGTCGGAACTGCCCCGGTTGCCCGGGCTCACCGGCACGCCGTCGACGTAGACCGCGGCCTCGTCGGTACGGCCGCCGCGGATCGACAACCCGCCGCCGCCGGTCACGACCACGCCGGGCACCAGCGCGAGGACGCTGGAGATGCGGTCCACCGGGAGGGTCTCGACGTAGTCGCCCTCGACGCCCTGCTTGGTGGTCACCTGGTCGCGCGGCACCAGCGGGTTGACCGCGGCCACCGTGGTGATGTCTTCGAGCTCCACCGGGGTCTGCTCGAGGGTGAAGTCCTGCGTGATGGTCTGACCCGCCGTGATGCGCAGGCCCGACACCCGCACGGGCTTGTACCCGACGAACCGGGCCACGACGTCGATGATGCCCGCGGGTACGTTGTTGATGAAGTAGTAGCCCTGGTTGTCGGCCACGGCGCCGAACGCCGTCCCTTCAACCCGGACCTGGGCTTGCGCGATCGGCGCACCGGCCTGGTCGCGAATCCGGCCTTCGAGCTTACCAGCCGCCTGCGCGTGGAGCGATCCCGCCCCGACGAGCAAGGCGGCTGCCGCGAGCGCGAACCGCCGCGCACCGCGGGCGAAGGCGCCAACACCGCTTTCTTTCATGGAGACGTCCTCCGATGACGTGATACCGACCTGCGAGTCTCACCGAAACATCACGAAGGCGCCGATCGCCCCCAAAACACACGGGGCCCGCATGACCTGCAGCGAGTGGCACCTGTCCTACCTGATGGATTTCCTGCGGACCTGCTGGAACGACTGGATGATGGATACGGTTGATCAGCCGGTCTCGGCCAGACCGGCGCGATCAATATGAAGTGCCCCCTACCGCGTGTCAAGGAATTGCCAGCTGGCGAGTTTCAGCCCGCCCACAATCCCGTAACTCGTTGCAGGAACGAAACATAATGAAACAGGTCAAACCCCGTCCGAAAGTGGTACACTCCCGAATCGACGCGGACTTGGTCAAACCGGGCGCGAAATGCCGCGCGCCGATCCGCAGCTCACGGCGTCACCAGATCCACCTGCGGTGTCGCGGGCGTGACCCGCGGTCCCTCGGGCGCCCACACCATGTTGACCTCGCTCCGCACACCGAACTCACCCGGCAGGTAGATCCCCGGCTCGATCGAGAACCCGGTACCCGGCAGAATCTCCCGGTCGTCATGCGTCTCGTAGTCGTCGAGGTGCGGCCCCGACCCGTGCAGGTCCCGGTCGATCGAGTGCCCGGTGCGGTGCACGAAGTACTGGCCGTAGCCGGCCCGCTCAATCACGCCGCGCGCCGCCTGGTCGCCCTCGAAGCCCCGGAGCGGTTCCTTGCCAGCCTTGCGCCGCACCACCGCGATGGCCGCGTCGCGGGCGTCCCGCACCGTGCGCCAGACCTCGTCCACCTTCGCGGGAATCCTGGTGCCGGAGAACCCCATCCAGGTCTGGTCGGCGAAGACCGTCCCCAGCCGCCGGCCGGCCCACAGGTCGAGCAGCACCACCTGGTCCCGCCCCAGGGCGAGGTCCTTCCCCTCGACCGGCTCGTAGTGCGGGTTGGCGGCGTTGGGGCCGAAGCCCACGATCGGCGGATGGTCGAACTCCAGGCCGCGCGCATGGATGGCGTCGATCACCCGGCGTTGCAGCTGGCTCTCGGTGAGCCCGGTGCCGCCCTGGGTGACCGCCCAGCGGAGTGCCTCGTTGGCGATCTCGGCGAGTGCCGCCGCGGCATACATGTGATCGTCGAGCTCCGCGGCGCTCCAGGTTGCCGCGAATCGGGTGATCAGCCCGGCGGAGCTGGCCACGGTCCCGCCGAGCTTCCGAACCAGCTCGACCACGCCATACGGTACCCGGTCGAGATACGGCACCGCGTCCTCGGCGGAGATTTCCATGGCCAGCTTCCGCCCTCTGACCATCTCGGCCAGGCCGGCGTGCAGCTCCTCCCACCGGGCGTAGCTGATCACCCGGCCTGGGAACTGTCCTCCACTGAAGGGCGTCCCTTCAATCTTGTGGACCAGCGCCACCGGCTCTCCCTCGGTCGGCAGCAGGAGATAAAGCCGGCGGGTGGCGAACCCGATCGGACCGAGCAGGCGGGGCAGGATCGGGTTCACCCCGTGAAAGTCGAACAGGAGCCAGCCGTCGAGGCCGAGTTGCTTGAGGGTGGCCCGGACCTGGGCGAGATCTACTCCGGCGAGCAGCATCAGTCGTATCCTCCCACGGCGGTGGCGCGCCACCGGCAGGCGGGCTGGCCCCGTCCCCGGCACTGGTCGTGGACCATGGCGCCTTCGAAACCGGTGAGCACCCGCAGCAGTTCGGCGAGCGCGGCACTATAGAAGCTGCAGGCGGCCCCGTCGGGCAGGGCCGCAATGGACAGCGGATCGGCGATCGTGCCGCGAGCGCTGGTCTCCTCGACTTCGAGCCGGGCGCCGAGACGGGTTTCCGCCACCGCCACGGCGGTGCGGCGGCTGGCCGCCCGGCCCAGCGAGCCGGGGAGGATCTGCCGCACGGCGCGAAGCCCGGGCGGAGCGCTTCGGGCGGCGTGGCGGGCCGCCCGCCGGCCGGCGTCCGCGAAGACCAGCTGGGCATCCGGCCGCCGCCCCGCCAGCCGGAAGACGGAAATCGCTTCGTCGAGGCCGACCGGCTCGTCACGGCGCACCGCCTCCTCGTACCGGGCGATCTGCGCGGCGACCGTACCGGAGAGCCCGAGACGCTTGGCCACGATGTCCCCGGCCACCTCCTCCAGTCCGTCTTCGACGGGGGAGTCGAGGTTGCGCAGGGCTTCGAGCAGGCTGAGCGGGATGATCGTCGGGACTGCCACGGCAATAATATAGAGGACACCGCCAGATTCACCGCCATGACCCTGCCCCTCGCCCTCACCGTGGCCTCCGCCATCTCGCTCGCGGCCTTCTGGCTCCGGGCGCTGACGGCCAGCGGAGCGGTCGCCGCCGTTATTGTGGGAACCAGCATCGTGGCGGGCGCCGGCTGGCCCGGACTGGCGATGCTGGGCGCGTTCTTCGTGGGCGCCAGCGCCATCTCGCGCGCCGCCCCGGATGCAACCGCCGCCTTCGATGCCAAGGGGGCCCGCAGGGACTGGGTGCAAGTCCTGGCCAACGGAGGCGCCGCGTCGCTGGGAGCCGGACACCAGGAGGCTGGCCCCTGGATCGTCGCCGCCGCGCTGGGCGCCGCCGCGGCCGACACCTGGGCCACCAGCACCGGAGGGTGGAGCCGCTCCTGGCCGCGACACATCCTCGCCCGGTTGCCGGTCCCGCCCGGCACCAGCGGCGGCGTGACCTGGCTCGGATCGCTCGGCGCGCTGGCCGGCGCCGCGAGCGTCGGCGCGGCGGGCCTGATCGCCGGACAGCCCGTGGCGCTCTTTCCCCTGGCGGTGGCGGTGGGTATGCTCGGCATGCTGCTGGATTCGGTGCTGGGAGCCAGCGTCCAGGGCCGCTACCATTGCGACCACTGCGGTCGCGACACGGAACGACGTCGCCATCGGTGCGGTCAGGTCGCCCGGCGAGTGGGAGGACAGGCGTGGATCACGAACGATGCGGTGAATGCCGTGGCGACTGGCGCCGCGGCCCTGGCCGGCTGGGCGGTCTGGGCCTGGTGGCAGGGCGGCGCCCGGTGACCCCGCTGCCATGACCCGGCGAACCGATGTGCTGGTCGTCGGCGCAGGCCCGGCGGGGAGCGCGGTGGCGGCCCACCTGTCCCGGGCCGGTCTGCAGGTGGTGCTGGCCGATCGCGCCGCCTTCCCGCGCGACAAGGCCTGTTCCGAGTATCTGAGCCCCGAGACGGTGCGTCTCCTCGACCGGCTGGGCGTCGTGGCAGACCTCGAGGCCCTGGGGGCCCAGCCGCTTCTGGGGACCCGGGTCATCGCGCCCCGCGGGGCGAAGCTGTGCGGTTCCTTCGCCCGATCTGCCCGCCCGCCGTGGCGACCGAGCGGACTCTCCGTCCGCCGCACCCTGCTCGATGCCAGACTGGTTGAACTGGCGCGCGCATCCGGCGCCGAGCTGGCCGAGCGGACTACGGTGGAGGACCTGCTGTACGACCGAGGAGGCGTGTCGGGGGCGGTGATCCGGCAGGCGGATGGCGGTCGGGACCGGATCCAGGCGCGTCTGGTCATCGGCGCCGACGGATTGCGGTCGGTGGTGGCGCGCCGCATCGGCCGACGGCGGCATCTCCCGCCGTCGAGAATGGCATTCGTGGCGCACGTCGCCGGCGTCTCCGGCCTCGACGGCTTCGCCGAGATGCATGTCAGCGAGACGGGGTACGTCGGACTCAACCGGGTCGCGCTCGACGCGGACGGCCGGACCATCGCCAACGTTGCGCTGGTGGTGCCCCGCGCGGAGGCTCGCTCGGCCGCGGGACGGGTCACCGACTTCTTCTTCGACGAGCTCGGGCGGTTCCCCGGCGTGCGGGGCCGGGTCCCGCGTGGGGGCGTGGTGCGTGAGATCCTCGTCACCGGTCCCTTCGCGGCGTGGTCCTCACGGGTGGTGACGGATGGCGCGTTGCTGGTAGGCGATGCTGCGGAGTTCTTCGACCCGTTCACCGGCGAGGGGATCGGCACCGCGCTCCAGGGGGCGGAATTCGCGGCTCAGGCGGCGGCGGCAGCGCTGCAGGACGGCGGACAGGCCACGGCGGTCCGCCTCGCCCCCTACCGCCTGGCGCGGCGCGCGGCGTTTGCCGGCCGCAGGGCGGTGGAACGCCTGGTGGGTTACGGCATGTACTTCCCCGCGCTCTTCGACCGGGCCGTCGAGCGGCTGGAGCGGCGCGGACTGGCGGACACCTTCATCGGCGTGACCGGCGACTGCCTTCCGGCGCGCGCGGTTCTCAACCCTGCATTTCTTGCACGGATGGTGCTGTGACACGTCCCGACGCCCACCCTTCCTCCTTCCGACGGCTGCTGGGTCGCTTCGCGACCGGCGTCACGGTGCTGACCGCGCGCGACCCGCGCGGCCAGCCGGTCGGCATGACCGCCTCCAGCCTCGCCTCGGTGTCGCTGGCGCCACCCCTCATCTCGGTCTGCGTGGATGTCTCCGCCGAGCTGCACCGGGTCCTGTCCGCCAGCGGCGAGTTCGTGGTCAACATCCTCCGGGCCGACCAGGAAGCGGTGTCCCGCCGGTTCGCCGAACAGCCGCCATCGGAGCGGTTCGCCAGCGGCGGGTGGCGGGAGGACGACCGCGGCCTCATTCTGCTCGACGGGGTGCTGGCCCACATCGAGTGCGAGTTGTACTCCGAATTCCCGCTCGGCGACCACACCCTCTTCGTCGGCCGCGTCACCGGTGGGCAGGCGTACGACGGCGAGCCGCTGCTGTATTTCCGGGGTCGCTACACGGAGATCAGGCGGCCGTGACGGCGACTCTGCCGCCGGGCGACGAGCTGCTGGACCATCCCGATGCCGATCCGGCAAGCGTCCGGGAGTCGCTCCATCACATCGCCCGGTCGAATCGCTGGTTCGGCGGATGGTGGGCGGTGCGCCGCGGGCTCGCGCGCCTCTGCGCCGGGATTCCCCGGGGCACCGAGCTGACCCTGCTCGATCTGGGCACCGGATCCGGCGACCTCCCCGTCCTGGCGGCCCGCTGGGCCGCGCGACGCGGCCTCGGGCTCCGGGCGCTGGGGCTCGAGCGGCACCGGACCGCCGCTCGCCTTGCCAGCGGGCGGGGGATCCCGACGCTGCTCGCGGCGGTGCCGGAGATTCCGGCGCGGACGGCGAGCGTCGATATCGTGCTGGCGAGCCAGCTGCTGCACCACCTCGCCCCGCCCGTAATCGCCGCGCTGTGCCGGGAGGCGAGCCGCGTGGCGCGCCGCGGCGTCGTCATGGCTGACCTGCGCCGGTCGCCCCTGGCCCTGGCCGGATTCTGGGCCGGCTCCCGGCTGCTCGGCTTCGATCGATCCACCCGTGCTGACGGGATCACCTCGGTGCAACGCGGCTTCACCCGTGAAGTCCTCGCCGCCCATCTCGCGGCGATCGGCGCCGATGCGCGGGTCGAGCACTCCCCTGGCTTTCGCCTTGTCGCCACCTGGCAGACTGGAAGACCCGCATGCGAACGGTAGACGAGCGAACGGTAGCGGCTGCGCCCGACGTGGTCTTCAGGGCGGCGGCGGATGTCGAGCGCTGGCCCGACATCCTGCCGCATTACCGCTACGTCCGGATGCTCGAGCGTCGCCCCGACGGCGGCGTGGTCGAGATGAGCGCCAACCGTCCGTTCGGGCCGCTCAACTGGCCCACCTGGTGGGTCTCGGAGATGTGGGTGGACGCTGGGCGGCGGGAGGTGCGTTACCGCCACATTCGCGGCATCACCCAGGGGATGGAGGTGTTATGGAAGGTCGAGCCGGCGCCGAGCGGGGCCCACGCCACAATCGTGCATGAGTGGAACGGTCCCGCCTGGCCGCTCATCCGCCGGCCGGCGGCGGACTGGGTGATCGGCCCGGTGTTCGTGCATGGCATCGCGTCGCGGACCCTGGCGGGGGTCGCGCGGGCGGCGGAATCGGTAGGGGCCGGATGTATCCGGCCCCTACCCGATCCGCCGCCCGCCCTCCGGGCACCCCGATGATCGGGAACGTACCCCGGCGCGTCGTGATCACCGGGATCGGCGCGATCACCCCCATCGGCACTGGCGTCGAGGGGTTCTGGGCCGGGCTCCAGGCACGCCGGTCCGTGGTCGGCCCGGTGACCCGCTTCGATCCCTCGCCGTTCCGCACCCGGATCGCGGCCGAGGTGCCGGACTTCCACCCCGGCGACTTCCTCCCCGAGCGTCGCAGCAGGCGGCTCGACCGATTCGGTCAGTTCAGCATCGCCGCGGCGCGGCTCGCGATCGAAGACGCGGGACTCGACCTCCCGAAGGAAGACCGCGACCGCATCGGCGCCATGATGGGGACGGCGCTCGGCGGCGTGGCATACGCCGAGACGCAGTATCCCGCCTACCTGAAAGAAGGGCCGCGCGGGGTGGATCCGGCGCTCGCGCTGACGGTGTTCGCCGGCGCGGGGTCGTGCAACCTCGCCATCGAGTTCGGGATCACCGGCCCCAACAGCACCAACGGCATGAGCTGCGCCTCGGGCACCATCGCCATCGGCGACGGGTTCCGCGCCATCGCCCGCGGCGACGCCGACGTGATGCTGGCGGGCGGGGCGGAGGCGCCGCTGGCGCCGCTCTGCTATGGCGCCTTCGCCATCATCCGCGCCATGTCCACCCGCAACGAGGATCCCGCCACGGCGAGCCGGCCGTTCGACCATGGCCGCGACGGCTTCGTGATGGCGGAGGGGACGGCGGTGCTGGTGCTCGAGGAACGGTCGCGCGCGCTGGCCCGGGGGGCGCCGGTGTATGCGGAGGTGCTGGGATTCGGCACCACCAACGACGCGCACCACATGACCTCACCCCGGCCGGACGGACAGCAGGCGGCCCGCGCCATGCGGCTGGCCCTGGCGGAAGCGAGGGTGGGACCCGGCGAGGTGGCCTACGTCAACGCCCACGGTTCCTCGACACCGCTCAACGACTCGACCGAGACGCTGGCCATCCGCCAGGTCTTCGGTGACCACACCGCGAGGCTCGCCGTGAGCGGGACCAAGGGCTACTACGGCCATGCCCTGGGCGCGAGCGGCGCCATCGAGGCGGCGGTCTGCGCCCTCGCGAGCCACCGTCGCTGGCTGCCACCCACGGTCAACCTCGCCAGCCCCGATCCCGCCTGCGACCTCTTCCACGTCGCACCAGAGGGGCGCGAGGCGGACCCCGAATACCTGCTCAGCAACTCGTTCGGGTTCGGCGGCATCAACGCCAGCCTGGTGTTTCGGCGCGCCGACGGCCGGTAGCCCGGGAACTTGCCCTTCCGGCCGCGCCGGCCGAAATTGCCCCCCGCCACATACCCTCAAGGAACCCATACAATGCACAAGCTCTCCGCGCGGCTCACCGCCGAGGCGCTGGGTACGTTCTCGCTGATCTTCATTGGGTGCGGCGCGGTGGTCGCATCGTCCCTGCAGGGCGCCGGCTTCGGCCTTCTCGGCATCGCGCTGGCGCACGCCCTGGCGCTCGGGATCATGATCACCGCGACGATGAACGTCTCCGGCGGGCACATCAATCCGGCCGTCACCATCGGGCTGATGGCCATCAGGCGCATCTCCCCGCGCGACGGCCTCGCCTACATCGCGGCCCAGCTGGCCGGGGCGGTACTCGGCATCTACGCCCTGAAGCTGGTCTTTCCGGCCGGCGTTCTCGCCGTCGGCACCATGGGCACGCCGGCGCTGTCCAACGCCATGACCTTCGGCACCGCCATCGGACTCGAGGCGGTGCTGACCTTCTTCCTGATGTCGGCGGTCATGGGCACCGCGGTGGCGGAAGGCGCGCCCAAGGTCGGCGGGTTCGCCATCGGCCTGGTCCTGCTGATGGACATCCTCGTGGGAGGCACGCTGACCGGCGCGGCGATGAACCCGGCCCGGGCGTTCGCTCCGGCGCTCGCCACCGGCACCTGGTTCGCCCAGCCGGTCTGGTGGGCCGGTCCGATCATCGGCGCGGTGGTGGCAGCGGTGCTGTGGGACAAGGTGATTCTCAGACGGTAGGACGGTAGGACGGTAGGACTACGATGCACGAGGGGTGGGGTTCCACGCGGAACTCCACCCCTCGACGCATCACCCTACCGTCGGGCCCTGAGCATCAACCGCACCGCATACCCCAGGTAGATCACCCCCGCCACGATGTACGCGGCGAACAGGTACTGGCCGTTGTCAGGCGGCATCGGCTTCCTCCTTCCGGTCCTGGGCCAGCTGCAACCCGTACCTGAGCGTCACGAAGCCGACATACAGCAGGATGAAGACGCCGAAGCCGGCGAGCAGGGTCCTGAGCATCTCCCACGGCAGTGAGGGCGCGCTGGGCTTGAGCACCACCGGCTGAGGGTGGAGTCCGCGCCAGAGGTACACGCTAAGGTGGATGAACGGCACCAGCGCCATGCCCATGATGCCGAGCACCGCGCTGAACCGGCCCCGCTCGAGCGGGTCCCGCACCGAGCCGCGCAGGGCGTGGTAGCCGAGCAGCAGGAAGAAGAGGAACAGGGTCAGCGTCAGGCGTCCGTCCCAGGTCCACCAGGTCCCCCAGATCGGCTTGCCCCAAATCGGCCCGGTGGTCAGCACCACCAGGCAGAAGACCACCGCCACCTCGGCGCTGGCCGCGGCGAACCGGTCGAGCCTGGGGTCGTGCAGCCAGAGGTAGAGGATGCTCGCGATGCCGGTGGCGGGCACGGCGATCCAGAGCGCCACCGCCGCAGTGGGCACGTGGACGTAGAAGATCTTCTGGGCCAGGCCCTGGTTGGCCTCGACCGGCGTGAACTGGAGCGCCATCACCATGACGACCGCGACCCCGATCAGGGCGAGCACGGTCAGGATGATGCCTCGGCGGATCACGGACAGAGCCGGGTCAGCGGTCATTCGTCAACCACCGCGGAGAAGAGGAGCACGGACAGCGTGATGAACGCGACGTCGTACAGCGCCAGAAACCTAAGCCCCGCCACCACCTCGCTCAACGGACGCCCCTGGAAGAGCGGCGTCGAGACCCGCACCGCGTAGATCAGCGGCGGCACCATGAACGGCAGCAGCAGGACCGGCAGCATCAGCTCCGCGAAGCGGGTCTTCACCACCATCGCGCTGAAGACGGTGCCGACCGCCACGAATCCGGCCGTCGCCAGCAGCATGGTGAGCAGCAGACCCGGCAGCGCGTGCCCCAGGCCGACGTTGAAGAACAGCACGAACAGCGGCAGGGTGATCGCCTCGACCAGCAGCACGAAGACCAGGTTCGCCAGGTACTTGCCGAGGTAGAGCACCTCGCGCGACACCGGGGCGAGCAGCAGGCCGTCGAAGGCGGCATTCTCCCGCTCGGTCGTGAAGGCCCGGTTCATGGCCACCACCGAGGCGAACGCCACCGTGACCCAGAGCACGCTCGGCGCCAGGTCGATGGTCGCGACCGCGGTCGGGTCGCGGGCGAAGTTGAACACGATGAGCACCAGGGCCGCGAACACCGCGGCCGAGAGCAGGCTGGTCCGGGTACGGAACTCGACCCGGAGGTCCTTGGCGGCGAGCACCAGCGCCAGGCGGATGGCCCTACGCACGGGCCAGCTCTTGGTAGGTCAGGTGGAAGGCGCGCAGATCGTCCGGCCGCGGGGCCTGGAGGGCCCAGCGCCCGCTCACCAGCACGCCGACCCTGGTCGCGATGTCCCATGCCTCGCCGGCGTGGTGGGTGACGATGACCATCGCCCGGGAAGGCTCGTGAAGCGTCGTGAGCAGGGCGCGCAACCGGTCTCCCGCCACGGCATCGAGTCCGGTGAACGGCTCATCGAGGAGCAGCAGCGCCGGCTGGTGGAGCAGCGCCCGCGCGATCGCGGCGCGCTGCAGCATCCCCCGGCTCAGCTGCCGCGGCCGGTCGCCGGCGCGGTCGCTGAGCCCCTGGGCCGCGAGAGCCGCCCTCGCGTGGTGCTCCGGTTCCGGCACGTCGTACAGCCGGCCGGCGAGCACCAGGTTTTCGAGCAGGGAAAGCTCGTCGTAGAGCAGCGACTGATGGGAGAGCAGCCCGATGGGGCGGCGGGCATCGGGATCGTCGCCGCTGAGGGTGCGGCCCCGCACCGCCACGGTTCCCGCCTGCGGCCGGAGCAGCCCGGCGAGGGTGCGGAGCAGGGTGGACTTCCCCGCCCCGTTCGGGCCCAGGACGAGGAGCACGTCGCCAGGAGCGAGCGTCAGGTCCACGCCCCGGAGCGCCCGCACCGCGCCGTACGATCTGGTGAGGCCGCGCGCCTCGAGCAGCGGCGGCTCAGCCAAGGGCGATGCGGCCCGGGGGCAGGCTGGGTTTCATGCCCCCGAATATAGCGTCAGGCGGCTTCGGCCTGGACCTCGAAGAGGTCGTCCAGTTTGGTCAGCACCAGGAGGAAGCGGAGCTCGTCGTTGGGACGATGAAGCACCACCACCTGGTTCCGCTCCGCGGCCCGGCGCTGCACCAGCATGAGGACGCCGAGACCGGCGGAATCCACCGAGCGGGTGGCGCGCAGGTCGATCACCAGCCGGCCGCCGTCCTCGGGCAGGCTGTCCAGGAGCCCCATCGCTTCCTGACGGAAAGTGGCGCGGGTCTCCAGCCCCAGGTGCGAGGGGCCCTTCAACTCGAGAGTCACTGCTTGCGTGGTCTGCATGTTGGCCTCCCACGCCCGAAACACAGAAGCGCGATGCTGCCGCTGGCCTCAACTGCTCGCGGGTTGCATCGCGCCGGATCGCTGGCGCTGCCCCCGCCTTCGGCACCGAGCTATCTCTCCCGGCCGCATCCGCGGCGTTCGAGACCTCTAGTTTTGCGGCCCCGGATCGCTCCGGGTGTGCTCTTATCGGGCGGTACGATTGTGGTGGAGACCTTGTGGTCTCCGGGCTGAGAGGAAGGCGAGGGGGGTGCCAGACCCCGAGCGGATTGTCGCTGCTGCACTTGCGATCCGGTGTCGGACTTGCGCGACGATTTCCGGCGCCGCAGGTCGCGGAATCTGCCGATTCCTGCAATCCGGGCGGGTGTGACCGGGGTCACGCGGGGGACACCCCGCCCCGTCTGATGGCGCCGGCCGGGCCTTGACCGGCTCGCGCTCCGGGGCCACCATCCCCAACGGCCCACCCGCGCCCTGACCAACGCATGCTCCCCGACGAGCCATGACCGACCAGCTTTCGACCCTGCTTTCGGAGTCCCGCCGGTTCCCGCCCCACCCGGCCTTCGCGGCCGCCGCGAACGGCACTCCCGAACTGTACCGCGCCGGCCAGGCTGACCGGCTCCGCTTCTGGGAGTCGCAGGCGCGGGAGCTGGAATGGATGACCCCCTGGACGACGGTGCTGGACTGGAAACCGCCGCACGCGCGCTGGTTCGACGGTGGAACCCTCAACGTCTCGTCCAACTGCCTCGACCGCCACTTGCGGACCGCGCGGCGGAACAAGGCGGCGATCATCTGGGAGGGGGAACCGGGGGACCGGCGCACGATCACGTACTGGGAGCTGCATCGCGAGGTGTGCCGCGCGGCGAATGCCCTCAAGGCGCTGGGGGTGAAGAAGGGAGACCGCGTCGCCATCTACCTGCCGATGATCCCGGAGGCCGCCGTCGCGATGCTGGCCTGCGCCCGGATCGGCGCGGTCCATTCGGTGGTGTTCGGTGGGTTCTCGGCGGAGTCGCTCCGGGACCGGATCAACGATGCCCGGGCTGTCTGCCTGATCACCGCCGACGGCGGCTACCGCCGCGGGTCGGTGCTGCCGCTCAAGCGCTTCGCCGACGAGGCGATCGCCGCGTGCCCCAGCATCCGCGACGTGGTGGTGGTCCAGCGCCGCCCCGGGAGCCCGGGGGACGAGGCGTTCGCCAACATGACCGAGGGACGGGACCACTGGTGGCACCGGCTGCTCGACAAGGCCGACCCCGATTGCCCGCCGGAACCCCAGGAGGCGGAGGACCTGCTCTTCATCCTCTACACCTCCGGCACCACCGGGAAGCCGAAGGGGATCGTGCACTCCACCGGCGGGTACCTCACGCAGGTGGCGACGACGATGCGCTATGTCTTCGACCTCAAGGAAGACGACTTGTTCTGGTGCACCGCGGACATCGGGTGGGTGACGGGCCACTCCTACGTGGTCTACGGCCCGCTCGCCAACGGCGCGACGGTGCTGATGTACGAGGGCGCGCCCGACTGGCCGGAACGGGACCGGTTCTGGAAGATCGTGGCGCGGTACGGCGTCACGGTGTTCTACACCGCACCCACCGCCATCCGCGCCTTCATGAAGTGGGGAGAGAGCCTCCCGGCGAAGCACGATCTCTCCACCCTCCGCCTGCTCGGCACCGTGGGCGAACCGATCAATCCCGAGGCCTGGATCTGGTACCACAAGTACATCGGCCGGGAACGCTGCCCGATCGTGGACACCTGGTGGCAGACCGAGACCGGCGCGATCATGATCACCCCGCTGCCTGGTGTCGTGACCACCAAGCCGGGCTCGGCCACCATCCCCTTCCCGGGGATCACGGTCGACCTGGTGGACCAGAAGGGCGCCGTGATTCCCACCGGCGGAGGCCTGCTGACGATTCCGGACCCCTGGCCTTCGATGCTCCGCACCATCTGGGGGGATGACGAACGCTACCGCGAGACCTACTGGAGCAAGTTCCCCGGCCGGTACTTCGCGGGGGACGGCGCCAAGCTCGATGACGATGGCTACTGGTGGATCCTCGGCCGGGTGGACGACGTGCTCAACGTGGCGGGGCACCGCATCGGCACCATGGAGGTCGAGAGCGCGCTGGTGGATCACCCCTGGGTGGCGGAAGCGGCCGTGGTCGGAAAGGCCCACGAACTCAAGGGACACGCGCTCGCGGCGTTCGTCACGCTGAAGGACGGCCAGCGGGGAACCGCCGAGCTCAAGGATGACCTCAAGGACCATGTGGTGAGGAAGATCGGGGCCATCGCCCGCCCCGACGACATCATCTTCTCCGCCGACCTGCCCAAGACCCGAAGCGGCAAGATCATGCGGCGGCTGCTCAAGGACATCGCGGAGGGCCGCGCCCTGGGCGACACCACGACCCTGGCCGACCCCACCGTGGTCAATCGGCTGAAGGAGATGTACGAAGGAGAAGAGGGGTAGGCGGTCGGGAGCCTCGCGGGGTAGATTCCCCCGGCGGGAACATGTCAATCGGATCAGGAGTGCAGGGATGAAGCTCAGACAACTCGGCGTGCTGGCTCTGGGAGCGGTGGCGGTCGTCACGGGACTCGCCGCAGCCCGACCGGAGGCGCGGGCGGCTGGACCCTCCGTGATGGTCTACAAGGCGCCCACCTGCGGCTGCTGCACGAAGTGGATGGAGTACCTCGAGGCCAACGGCTTCACCGTGAAGCACGAGGACATGGCCGATGTGTCGCCCATGAAAGAAGAACTCGGCGTCCCGCGGAAGCTGGTCTCGTGTCACACGGCGGTGGTGGCCGGGTATGTCATCGAGGGTCACGTTCCGGCGGCGGACATCCAGCGCCTCCTGCGCGAAAAGCCGAAGCTGGTCGGCCTGTCGGCGCCGGGAATGCCGGGCGCGAGCCCCGGCATGGACACCAGCGACGATCCCTACGAGGTTCTGGCCTTCGACGCCAGGGGCACTGCCACCCTCTGGGCCAAGCACTAGCACAGGCTGCGGCATCCGTAACATCGAGGGGTGGGGTTCGCTGGCGAACCCCACCCCTGCTTCATGCCCATCCATCCGTCTCGCGGGTCGTCAGATCTGAATCTGGGCCCCCATCTCGACCACCCGGTTGGCCGGGATGTTGAAGAAGGTCATGGCTGACTGGGCGTTGCGGTTGAGCACCACGAACAGCCGCTTGCGCCACATCGACAGTGGTGGCAGACGATCGGGCTTGGCGCCCGGCTTCGGCCGGGTCGGGATCAGTGTCTCCCGGCCCAGGTAGTAGGTGGTTTCCATCGGGCGAATCGAGACTCCCTTCGCCTGCAGCCCCTTGAGCACCACCGGCACGTCGGGGCTCTCCATGAACCCGTAGCGGGCGGTCACGCCGTAGAACTTCTGTCCCAGGTCCTGGAACTCGATCCGCTCCTCCTCTGGCACGTAGGGGACTTCCTCGGTCTTCACCGACATGAGCACGACCTGCTCGTGCAGCACCTTGTTGTGCTTCACGTGGTGCAGCAGCACCGGTGGTGCGCCGCCGGCGTAGCGGGTCATGAAGACCGCCGTGCCCGGCACCCGGTGGGCCTTGGGACCGAAATCGGCGAGGAACAGTTCGATAGGCAGGGAGACATCCTCCATGATCTGCGACAGCCGCCGGCGGCCCAGCTTCCAGGTGCTCATCAGGGTGTAGACCAGGGCAGCGACGGCCAGCGGGACCCAGCCGCCATGCGGGATCTTGCCAAGGTTGGAGGTGAAGAAGGCGACGTCGACCACCAGGAAGAGTCCGCCGAGACCCAGCACCTTGGCCCATGGCCAATGCCACCGGGTTCGGCTGACGGCGGAGAACAGGATCGTGGTGAACGTCATCGTGCCACAGACGGCGACGCCGTAGGTCGCCGCCAGGTTCGAGGTGTTCTTGAACGCGAGCATGAGGCCGATGCAGGCCACCATGAGCCCCCAGTTCACCTCGGGGACGTAGATCTGCCCGCGCTCCCGCTCGGAGGTGTGCCGGATGGACACCCTGGGGCAGAAGCCGAGCTGGACCGCCTGCTGTGTCAGGGAAAAGGCGCCCGAGATGAGGGCCTGGCTCGCGACCACCGCGGCGCTGGTGGCGACAGCGATCATCGGATACAGGGCCCAGGACGGCACCAATTCGTAGAACGGATTGGTGACTGCCTCGGGATGCTGCAGCAGCAGGGCGCCCTGGCCGAAGTAGTTGAGCACCAGCGCAGGCAGCACGACGGCGAACCATGCCAGCCGGATGGGCCGTTTGCCGAAATGTCCCATGTCGGCATACAGCGCCTCGCCACCGGTCACCACCAGGACCACCGCGGACAACACGAAGAACGCCTGCCGTCCCTCCCGCACGAAGAGGTTGACGGCGTGGACCGGGTTCACCGCGGCGAGCACCTCCGGCGCCTTGACGATCCCCGAGACGCCGAGCACCGCGATGCAGACGAACCACAGCGTGGTCACCGGGCCAAACACCCGCCCGACGGCCGCGGTGCCGGTGCGCTGAATGGCGAAGAGGGCGGTCACGATGCCGATGCTGATCGGCAGGACCCAGTGCTCCAGCGCCGGGGTGGCAACCGCCAGGCCTTCCATCGCGCCCAGCACCTAGATCGCCGGAGTGATGATGCCGTCTCCGTAGAGCAACGCCGAGCCGAACAGCCCCGCCGTCACCAGCATCCAGCGAGCGCGGCGGTTCTCCATCCCGGTGGGGAGCAAGGCCAGCAGCGCCAGGATCCCCCCCTCGCCCCGGTTGTCGGCCCGGAGCATGTGGACGACATACTTGAACGAGATCAGGAAGTTGAGCGACCAGAACACCAGCGACAGGATGCCGAGGACGTTGTCGCGAGTGAGGGGAATGGACGACTGACCGAGGAAGCACTCCTTCAGGGCGTACAGCGGGCTGGTCCCGATGTCGCCGTACACCACGCCGATCGCGGCGAGGGAGAGCGCCGCGAGGGCGCGCCCTCGCGGCGGCTGGCCGGGAGCGTGCTCGCTCATGCGGCGGGTGCGCCGCCGGTCCGGGGGTCGAGCGGCACTGAGGGCCGGATCACCTTACTTCGAGGGCTGGCCGGCGATGGAGTCGAGCATGGCCTTGAGCATGTCGTAGTGCACCGAGCCGCCGCCGGGATAGAGCCGCCCCATGATGAGGAAGGTCGGCGTCGACCCCACGCCCGTGGCAACGGCCTCATTCCGGCCCGCGGCGATCCGCCCGGCGAACCGCCCGCTGGCCATGCAGGCGTCGTAGGCGGTGGCATCGATCCCGATCCGCTGGGCGAAGCCGCGGAACACGCCGGTGGCGTCGCGCTTCGTCGGCCAGTCACCGCCCCAGGAGTAGATCGCCTCGTTCATCTCCCAGTACTTCCCCTGCTCCCCGGCGCAGGCGGCGGCATGCGCGGCCACCCGCGCGTGACGATGCATGTCCAGCGGGAAGTCGCGATAGCGCCACCGGACCCGGCCGGTCGCGATCAGCCGCTCGCGAATGGTCGGGAACTGCACCACCGCCCACTGCTGGCAGGCGGGGCATTCGTAATCGGCGTATTCCGTCACCGTGAGGGGCGCGCTGTCCGAGCCGAGATAGTAGCCGGAAAAGCCGCTGGTATCGCTGACCTGGATCACCGGGTTGGCCGGGATGCTCACCGCCTGCTTCCGGGTGAGGACGTACGCCATGACGCCGCCGCCCCCCACCAGGGCGACACCCAGCATCAGGTAGAAACGATTCAGTCCGCCGGACCCTGCCGCCATGGTTGGTCTTCCTCTGGTAGGTCGAGGGTGAATTCCTGCCGGGCTTCCTCCACGATCCGCCGTCGCTCGGCGAGCTCGGGGGTGTCGTAGGTGCGCCGGACTTCGTAATGAAACAACTCGCTGCGCACGTCGCCCAGCATCCGCTGCAGCTCGGGCGCGGCGTCCAGCAGGTGGCCAGCGCGATCGAGTGTCTCGATCCGGGACGCGAGCGCCCGGAGCAGTTCGATCAACCGCTCGGCGCGCCTCGCTCCGTACACCTCGTCACCGTCTGGCATGCTGGTCCACCCGCTCGCCGGCCGGAATGCGCCCGGACCGGGGGAGAATCTAATCAGCCGGGGCTCCCGCACGGGAGAAACACGGGGTTTGCCCGGGGGAGGCCTCGCGGATTATATTGCCTGCTGTCCTGACCCAACATGGAGACTGCCGGAATGGCGAAGAGCAAGCCCCGCCGTACCCCACCTGCTGAACCGAGGATCTTCGATCAGGCACGTGATGAAATGTTCAGCCATATCCTCCGGTGCGGAGTGCTCGAGGCGCTGCCCGAACATCAGAAGGAATGGTTCGACGACACGATGCTGTACCTCACGGAGCGCTACGACGGGCTCTCCGCGGAAGAACTCGGTCAGCTCCGGATCCTCGGCGAGCGCTACTGCCAGCCGGTGATGAATCGCCCAGCCGAAGCCTCCGAGGAAACGGCATCGGTCAACTGACCGGGCACCTTCCTGCCCGATCCCGCGCCCCGGCCACAGGCCGGGGCGTTTGCGTTGGTAGCCTCACGGCCCACGTCTGGTGCCCAACCACCGGGTTCTCCAGCCCGCGGACAGCCGGACTCCCCCGCCGACACCCGCCTCGAGGTGGAATCCGCTGCCCCCCGCGGGGTTGGTTTCCATCCCCAGGCCCAGGATCAGGTACCCCTGATCGCGCCACCCCGCCTCCACCCCCGCGCCGCCCAGGGCATAGATCCCGACTCCTCCCCTCCGGGTGGGTGAGGCCATGAAATGTCCCACCAGTTCCGCCCGCACCGTGGGAGTCTCGTCGGCGACGCCGTAGAGAACGCCGACCACGATCCTGACCCGGCCCGCGGTCCGATGGGCGGCGGAGAGGCCGGCGCCGTAATAGGGCTCGTCGCGCAGCAGCGAGGTGAGCTGGAATCCGAGTTCTGCCCCCTTCTGGGCGGCGGCGGATCGGACCAGCCCCACCCCGAGCGCGACCGCGGCCACCAGCGACCGCCAGCTGGCGCGGATCATCCCAGGCGAAGCTCGTGGGTGACGGTGATGTCGGGGGCCAGCGAGTGGATCACCGAGCAGTACTTGTCCAGCGAGAGCTCGATGGCGCGGCGGGCCTTGGTCTCGTCGAGGCCGTCGCCGGCGAGGTCGAACACCAGGTGCAGGTTCACGAACCGGCGCGGATGGTCGTCGCGCCGCGTCCCGATGACCTCGATCGTGAGGCGGGTGAGGCTGACCCGCATCTTCGCCAGGATCGACACCACGTCCGAGCCGGTGCAGCCCGCGACCGCCATCAGCAGCCCGGTCACCGGGCTTGGCCCGGCGGCGCCGTCACCGTCGAGGGTCCCGACGGGGCCGCCCGGCGCGCCACCCTCGAACACCATGTCACGGACCCAGGTCATGGTCGCCTGGCGGATGTTTGAAGCCGATGTGTTTCGCATGGAAGTCCAGGTCAGGAGCCAACCGCGCGCTTGGCCCGGGGCGCGGCATGCACGTAATCCCAGATGGCGTACATCCCGATCCCGGCGGTGGCCCAGCAGAAGGGGCGGAGGAACGGGGAGTCGAGCAGGAAGGCGGCCACGGTCATCACCTGGGCAAACGTCACGGCCTTCCCGCCGAGCCGCGCGGGGATGGTCATCGCCCGGCCCGAAAGCAGGGTGACCACGAATGCCACCGAGGCCGCGATGTCCCGGATGAGCGCGCCGGCGAGCTCGTACCAGGCGAGCCGGCCGGACAACGCCACGACCACGAAGGCCGCCAGCATGAACAGCTTGTCCGCGACCGGGTCGATGAAGGCCCCGAACCGCGAGCCCCCGATCCGCCGGGCGATGATGCCATCCAGCAGGTCGGTCGCGGCAGCGACGCCCAGGATGACCAGCAGGACGAGACGGCTCTCGACCGCCACGAACGCCACGGCGAGCGGAATCCTCGACAGCGTGAGCAGATCGGCGATCGTGACCGCCGCGCGCGAGCGCGACCGAGCTTGCTCCTCCCCTGAGCCGGGACTAGCTTGGGGCGGATTGGGTGTCCCGGGCCGCTCCGTCTCCCGCTGGCTCACAATTCACCGGTCCTGGCCATGGATCTCGAACTCCTCAAGAAGACCGCCATCTTCGCCGACCTCGACGAGGGTGAACTTGCGCGAGTCGCCGAGATCTGCAAGGAGCAGACGTTCGAGGGCGGGCATTTCATCTTCAAGGAAGGCGAACCGGGCAACCGGTTCTACATCATCCTGAAGGGCGAGGTACGGATCAGCCGGAACATCCCCGGCTCCGGCGAGGAGGCGCTCGCGGTGCTCAAGCCCGGGAGCTGCTTCGGCGAAATGGCCGTCTTCGACCGGTCCGAGCGAAGCACCGATGCCATCGCCAACGGGCGGGTGACGCTGTCCACCATCTCGCGTCCCGACTTCGAGATCCTGCTCGACTTCAACCGGGAACTGGCCTACAAGATCCTCTGGTCCATGGTGCGGCTGTTGTCGTCCCGGCTCCGGGTCACGAACGACAACCTGCGCTCCCTGCTCGCGATGTCGATGTTCTGAGTCGCGGACCGATGTCCGCCCCGCATCTCTTCACCGAACTCACTGGCGTCCGCGCACCGCTGCTCGGCGACGAGCAGGCGCTGGCCGCCCTCACCGTCGCCGCCGGAGGCGCCCTCGGTCTCACCCCTCATGGTCCGCCGCAGGCCCGCGCCGGGCCGCGCGGCATCGCGGTCGGCCTGCTCGGCCATGGCGGTCACATCGTGCTCCACGCCGACCCGGCGCGCGGCACCTGCCTGGTGGACATCGTGTCGCCGACCGGAGTCCTTCCCGGCCGGGCCCTGGAGGTCATCGCCCGCCGGCTGGGGGTGCCAGCCCAGTCCGGCGGCTGACCCGTCACCCCTTCCCCGCCGAGCCATGCTCAAGGAATACCCCGACCACCTCGACGCCGACCTCCTGCTCAAGATCTACGACCTCCGGCGCGAACCGGTCCTCCGGGAGTCGCGCGATGCGCTGACCCGGGACTTCTGGCCCCGCAACGCCGACGAGGCGCTGGCGGTGCTCCGCCCCGACCATCCGCTCAACCGGCAGTGGAGACAGGTCGTGGGTTACTGGGAGATGGTGTACAGCATGGCCCGCCATGGCGTGATCCATGGAGAGTTCCTGCTGGAGAGCAACGGCGAAGGGCTGTTCCTGTTCGCCCGGGTTGAGCCTTACCTCCAGGGGCTTCGCGCCGCCAGCTCGCCCCGTACCCTGCGGAACACCGAGTGGGTGGCGACCGAGACCGAAATGGGTCGGACGCTGCTGGAGTATTTCCGGCAGCGCGTGGCGGGCATCCTCGCCGCCAGGTGATCCATCGCCTGACCCGAAGCCTCTGGCTTCCCCGCCCGGTGGGGGAGGTCTTCGAGTTCTTCGCGGATGCCTCGAATCTCGAGCGCATCACCCCGCCCGAGCTCCGGTTCCGCATCGAGACCCCGACGCCGATACCGATGACCGCGGGCACGCGGATCGACTACCGGCTCGTGCTGTGGGGGATCCCGCTGCGCTGGCGCACCCTGATCAGCCGCTGGCAACCGGGGGAGTGCTTCGTGGACGAGCAGATCGGGGGACCTTACCGGCGATGGGTACACACCCACCGGTTCCGGCCTGAATCGGGGGGAACGCGGGTGGAGGATGAGGTCGACTACCAGCTTCCCCTCGCCCCGCTGGGTGAGCTCGCCTGGCCGGTGATTGCGGCCCAGCTCAAGCGGATCTTTGACTATCGCTCCAGATCGGTGACACAGCTGCTGGGGTCGGACCATGCGGCCGTGGCGGGCTAGCCGGACGCCGGGCTCACTCCCCGCACGACGCCTTCGGCGCGCGCCTCACCACCCTGAAGTGCCCTGGTGGCGGCGGCCTGGACCTCGGCCCTGCTGACCGCCAGGTACCGGGCCCCCGGATCGTCGAGGTCGGACAGCCCCTCTCCCGCCAGCCACGCTTCCAGGATTTCGCCCGCAAGGTCGGCACTGGTCTGCCGCTGAACGGCGGCCTGGCCGGCGAGGTAGTTCCTGGCCTGATCGAGTTCTTCGGAGGTCACCGGCTCTTCGGCGAAGCGGCTGAGCTCACTCAGCATCTCCCGGCGTGCCTCTTCCTCCCGCTCCGGGGCGGTCGCGATGTAGGCGATGAAGGCGCCGCCGCGCGCCTTCTGCCATGACGTGAGCAGCACGGTGTAGGCGAGTGAGCGGCGGTCACGCAGCGCCTCGAACAGCCGGCCGCCCAGCCCGCTCGCGACCGCACACCAGACGTCGGCCGCATGGCGATTGGCATCCCGGCGGCCCGGGCCGGGAAACGCCAGCGCGATCGCGGTTTGTGCCTTCTGCCGGGCTTCTTCCCGGACGATGGCGGTGCCCCCGGGGAGCCACCCGATCCGGCCTTCGAGAGTCGCGGACGGGCGGGCCGGCAGCGCGCCGAAGACGCCTGACAGATCGTCCAGCATGCGTCCGGTTTCGAGATCCCCGACCGCCACGACGATCCCGCGCGGCTCCATCAGCTCGTTCCGATGCACCGAGCGCACGTCATCGAGGGTGAGGGCGGCAAGGTCCCCGGGGAGCCCGGACGCGGGGATGCCGTAGCCCTGGTCACCGAACGCGGAGCGGAGCACCAGCTGGATCGGGTATCGGAACATGTCGTCGGCCACGTGCCGTGCTTCCTCCACCAGCACTTCGCGCTCGGCGTTGACGTGCGCTGCTTCGTAGCGTGGGTCGGTCAGGACCAGGGAGAGCAGCTCGGCTGCCTGGCGCATGTTCTGGCTCAGGACCGAGGTGCCGAAGCCGAGCCAGTCGAGCGTGACGCTGGTCGAGATGGATCCGCCCAGCCCTTCGAAGGCCAGCGCCAGGGCACCGGCATCGAGCGGCCCCGCGCCGCGCACGCAGCTTCGGACCGCGAGCGCCCCGGCGCCGGCCTTGCCCAGCGGGTCGAACCGGGTCCTCGGCAGGTAGACGCCGAGACTGGTGAGCGGGATCCCCGGCTTCCGCCTCACGAGGAGATCGAACCCCGGCAGGGCGAGGTGCGAGACTTCGAACTCGGTTCTCGCCTGACTCGAGCCCGGGGCGCCGCCTGACCCCACCTTTCGCGGCGACCACCCGCTGACGGCTGGCGCTGCCAACCCGACGCCACCCGCGGGGCGCCCGAAGGCCGCCTTCAGCTGCTCCGCGCCGAACCCCGCCGCCGCCTCCCTCGGGTAATACACCACGGCGCTGACCGCGCCGGGATCGAGGATATCGGCCGCCGCCTGCCGGACCTGCTCGCCGGTGCTCGTCGCCAGCTCGGCGAATTCGCGGTCGAGCAGATGGTAGTCGCCAATGGCTTCGGCCGTCGCGAGGGCCGAAGCGCGGCCATCCATCTCCTCCATGCCCCTCGACCAGCGCGCCAGCAGCAGCGTCCTGGCACGCTCGAGCTCGCTCGGACTCGGGCCGTGACGGGTCAGGGAACGAACCTCTTCTGCCACCCGTTCGACGACCTCGGCCACCCGCTCGGCCGGGCAGGTGGCATCGATCGAGAAGACTCCCAGCTCGGTCGGCGCGTAGTGCCAGGCGCTCACCGAGGTGGCGAGGCCGGGCTCCCGGATGGCGCGATACAGCCGGCTCCCGCGCCCCGCCCCGAGGACGGCCGCGGCCAGCTCGAGCGGAATCGCGCGTGGATCGAGCGGGGGAACTCCCCGCCATCCCAGCGCCAGCTCGGCCTGCGTCACGTCGCCGCTCAGCGACCGGGCCCGGACCTCCCGGTGCGGCGGCTCCTCCGGGGAGCGGTCCACTGTGGCGGGGCCGGTGCGCCAGCCGCCGTAGGTCCGGCGCGCCAGCTGGAGGGCTTCATCCACGTCGACGTCACCCGCGATCGTGACGATGGTCCGATCGGGGACGTAGCGGGAGTGGTAGTACCCCACCACGTCTTCGCGGGTGAAGCCTGCCAGCTGGGGCTCGTAGCCGATGCGCCAGCGACGGATGCGGTGGCGGTCAAACATCACCTCGTTGAGCGTCTCCTGGGTTACGGCGTCGGGCGTGTCGAGCTTGCGCTTCGCCTCCTGGATGATCACCTGCAGCTCGCGGGCGAGCTCATCGGCGTCGACCGTCGCGTGCATCAGGGCATCGGCCTGGATCGCCACCGCCTCGGCCAGCCTGGTGGCGGGCAGGACGACGTAATAGCTGGTGTGGTCGTAGCTGGTACCGGCGTTGAGATAGCCGCCGGCGGCCTTGGTCTCCCGGGCGATCTGCCCCACCCCGCGAGTGGGCGTCCCCTTGAAGAACATGTGCTCGAGCACGTGGGAGATGCCCTGCCAGCGATCCGGCTCGTCGAAGAAGCCGGCCTTCACGTGGGTGACGACCGCGGCGACGGGAGCGGCGGAATCGCGCTGCACCAGGACGGTCAGCCCGTTCGGGAGAACCTCGCGGACTACGCCGCGAGTCCAGGTGAGGATGGGTGATGACATGGGTGGGATAATAAACGGCCCCCGGGACGGGTCATCCCGGGGGCCGGACCCGCGGCGGATCATCCAGTAGGGGCCGGATGCATCCGGCCCCTACTGGATGATCCGAACCACCCCGGCCTTCGCCGATCCGATGAGGAAGGATTCGGCGTCGGTCGTCGGGATGACGATCCCCGTCTCCGCCGTGCCGCGCCGCGCGAGGTCCGCCATGAAGTCCGCCATGGGGGCGTTGGCCCACTCCCGGTCCGCGCTCTTCATCTGGAGCAGGATCTCCTCCCAGCTGCCGCGGAAGTTGCGGCCGGAGAGCGTCGCCACGCTGTGGGTGTCCGCCGGGAGGTGCCGCCGCTGCATGGCCTGGAGCTCCGTGAGCAGGGTGCCGAACAGCTCCAGCTGGGCGGGATCCCGGATGCTCCCGTCGGGGAGCATCGCCTCGACCTCGGCGAGGACGGTGTCCACCGGATCAGGCTCGCCCATGACCTCGCCGAGCCGGGCAAACCAGGGCCGAAGCTCGGGATCGTCGTCCGGGAGGCGGTACAGCGTCTTGCGCAGCTCCACGAAGCGCCAGATCCCCAGCTCGTCGAAGTGATCCTCGGGGACGGTCTGGTTGAAGTGGTGCATCGCCGCGTCGGACTCGGTCCGGTCGTAGAGCATGTTGGCCAGATAGATCCGCGCCTCGCTGTAATGAGGGTCGATCTGTAGGGCCCGGCGGAGCCAGTAGAGCGCACCCGCCTCGTCGTTGCGCCGGTGACAGGCGTAGCCTACGCAGGCCGCCGCCTCGGAACAGTCCGGCTGCGCCGCCACGGCGTACTCGAAGAAGCTCTGGGCGGCGGCGAGCTGGCCCTCCCGGAACAGCGCCCGGCCCACCTGGAGCATCAGCTCGTGGTCTTCCCGGAAGCCGAGCGCGAGGATGTGGTCGAAGGCGGCGAGGGCCCCGCGGCGGTCGCCGAGCTTGAGCAGGATCTCGCCGTAGCCGGCGAGGGTGTCCTCGTGATCGGGGTCGAGCGAGAGCGCCCGCTCGAAGGCGCGGCGGGACCAGGCGTAGTCCTCCCGCGCGAGGTAGGCGTACGCCATCCCCACGTAGAGTTCCACGGCGTTGGGATAGAGCTGACTGCCTTCGTGGAGAAGTTCGAGGGCTTCGTCGAAACGCCCTTCGTTGTAGAGCTGGTGGGCCTGGT
>Ga0224500_10000547_pt1 | contig 25317 bp, 22 predicted proteins | sample SF_Oct11_sed_USG_FD_168126 | JGI IMG/M metagenome (GOLD analysis project Ga0224500, IMG submission 168126) | Sediment microbial communities from San Francisco Bay, California, United States - SF_Oct11_sed_USGS_4_1 | ecosystem: Environmental > Aquatic > Marine > Sediment | place: USA: California... | reverse complement strand
TCTGCTTTATGGCAACCACATCTGGGTCGTTTGCCGCTTCTCGGAGAAACTCAACGACCGGCATAAAGCTGTCATAAGGATGGTACAGGAGCACATCCCGTTGGCGGATTGCGGCCAAGAGGCTGCTGGACTTGCTGAACGAGGAGGGTACAGAGGGCAGGAACGGAGGATCCTTCAAGTCTGGACGTTCCAGTGCATACAGTTCGCGAAGCCCCGCCATACCGATCGGACTATTATTGGCATAGACCAGGTACGGTGGGAGTTGAAGATTTCTGGTCAAAACCTCACGGATATGATCTGGTGTCGTTGCGTCCAATTCTAAGCGAACCGCCGATGTGAAATCCCGTTGATCGAGCTGTTCTTCCATGGCTTCGATGAGGTCGGATGCTTCATCTTCCTCGATGGCAACTTCCGCATCTCTCGTCACACGGAAGGGGTAGGAGGCAATCACATCCAGGCCGGGGAACAGATCGTCCAGGTTCTGTGCGATGACCTCATCCAGCCAAACGAATCGTTGCGTCTTCCCAGTTTTACCCAACCCCATTTGCTGTAGGGCGACATCTTCATCAGTGGGAATGGGAACGAGTCGGGGAAAGGCATCCGGCACTTTCACACGGGCAAAGCAATCACCACGTTCAGGGTGCTGGACCAGCACGGCAAGGTTAAAACTCAGATTGGAGATATGCGGAAACGGATGGGTTGGATCAAAGGCCAGAGGCGTGAGTACGGGAAAGATCTCACGGTGGAAGTATTGTTGAATCGCTTCCCTCTCGGTCTGCGTCAACTCCGTATAATGCAGAACATGGATACGTGCCTCCCGTAATGCCGGTAGAATCTCCTCTTTCCAGCACCTGTTGTACCGTTCGTAGTGGACGTCCAGCTCTCGGTTAATTGTCAAGATCTGCTCAGATGGGGTCATGCCGTCTGGCGTAGCTCCGCCGGTCGCAGCCGTCACTTGGCGTCGCAGGCCGGACACCCGAATCATGAAAAACTCGTCCAGATTTGTGGCGAAAATAGTCAGAAACTTCACGCGTTCCAGGAGCGGATGTCGCCTATTTTCCGCTTCTTCGAGAACCCGCAAATTGAATCGCAACCAGCTGAGCTCTCGGTTCAAAAACAGACTGGGTTTCTGGCCACCCTCGGTTGGTTCTCCTGGCTCAGCAGACTGATTGATCATGCAACTCCTTCACAAGTCGCCCAGCTGTGTGCCGTCTTCGTAGTACCCAACTCATTAATCACCATGTGGCACCTGAGCGTCCCCGACAAGTCAAGTGGGCGAGTATATTCTATCTTTGATTACGATGCCGTTACGAGAACACTACCGATCTGTAAGATTGTGACCGTTTCTCCAGAAGGACAGCTTCAATGTGCGGGAAACAAGCCTCAGAATACAGTGATGCCTCTGGTGTCGTCTAATCATTCACGCACTCCGGCAACTGCTGTGATTCTTCACACACAATTGGCACAGTCGTAACAGGAATGAAACAATGTCCCAGTAGACTCACCTCATGTTCAGGAGCGAGGAGGCGACGACACACGCTCCTCAACCTATGACACACAACCGGAAAGGAGGTGACGCGCAATGACCGGATGGGTTATCGAAGCGTTCCTGTTGAGCGCTATCCTGGGACTCACGTATACCGTGTTGTCTGTGGGACGGGAGTAGATGCAGTTGGTGAGAGGAATAGGAGACTTGACAGTGAACAGGAACCGTCGGACGGGGGTCGGAACGGGCACTCTTGCCCCACCGACTCTCGTCAGGAAGTAGAATTGATCTCCGGCAATCGGGCCGGCATCGGGACCCTTGCCACAGTCACTTGCGCCACGATGTGCTCTGCAGGAGCCAATCGGATCAGAGTGGGTTCGGGATCTTCCTGGTTTTTCCCCGCCGTCTCACATCAGGATGATTGGGACTACATACCCCAAAACACCGTTTATGGCCAGGATCGCCATCGAAGCTTGCAGATCGTTGTCGATGCAAAGACGAACAAGAGCGTGGGAGAACAGCAATCAGGCGAAGGCCTCCAGCGAAGGGAGCCTCCTGGGAGCGGGGTTCTATATGACTCGGTCCTGTCCTCAGCTGTGGCCCAGGGTCGCTCAGCAGCCAGTCGCTGATCCGTTACTCACTTCACCGTGCCGGCCTTAGTCGAATAAATAGGCCACAGAAGCTGAATACAATGATGGCCAGACAGGTCATGATGGACTTCACGAGCGAGAGCCCTATTCGCAGCTGAGTGCCCATAGGCCTTCCTCCTTCTCCTCTGTTGAGAGACGCCAACATGTTCGCGCTTTGTCGACACGGCCAGCTGTGGGTGCTCCGACCGTTAGGGAGACGCATGTCTTTTTATACTGAACTAAGCTATCCAATGGATGTCACAGCTTGATTGCCGAATAGTTAATACGCTGTGACATTCCTCACTCCCTAAAGAGTTAACCGGCCTGTAACACCCGTCTCCTGCCAACGGAATAGGTGACGAGTACGACAGAAGCATTAAAGAGAGACTGATCTGCTTTCTTATCTGAAACTTTCAATCTGGCTGTTGGTAGGCATTATCCTGACAGTCCCTTCACCCGCGAGTTACGCCGAGGTCACTCCTCGGAGCGATGCGGATTCCCATCCTCCATTGCAGGCGAATCACTCTCTGGCAGGCTGACTATTGCTGTAACTGAAGCGATGGTGCCTTTGGTTCGGGCCTAGGCAGACGATCTGATCGTTCAATAGCCAGAACTACAGATCGTGGTGATCTCGGAATGTTCTCATGCCGGCCATATGCCTTTCTGGAGGTGGTAGGCATTAAGACTGTGGCCAGCACCACTCTATACCTTCATGCCTTCATCAATTTTACCGACCTGAGATCCCTGCGTAACGCAGGGGCAACAGTACGCTGTTAGACTAGATTAAATACAATCAATAAAAGGGGAGGATCAGATGATAACAGTCGGCAACTTAATGCAGACAGAGCCGGTGACGGTGGAGGTAGGGACCTCGGTCGTGGAAGCAGCCAAGCTCATGAGAGCCTACAACGTCGAAAGTGTTCTGGTGACCAGCCAGGCTCAGATCGTTGGAATCGTGACGGAATCAGACGTCGTCAAGAAATTTGTCGGAGCAGAGAGAACGCCCTACTTTGTTCCGGTCTAGGACATCATGAGCAGTCCCGTGCCTGGCATCGAGGAGCGGCGGCCACTGACCGAAGCGGCTGATCTCATGGACAAGCACCGCACCTTCCATCTTGGTGTCACCAAAGGGGGGGCGCTCATTGGTCTGGTGTCAGTTCGAGATTTTCTCCGTCCGGTGTCCATCGACGACTTCTAACGCCTCTCCATTTTTCCAGGTTACTGCCTTCGTAACCGCCCCCTTCTTTCCTGTCGCCGGTCCGCATCGGCGACCGTTCATGGAATTCCTCAACGACCCACCGTGGGTTGCATTCTCTTGTCCGCATGTCCACACTGAGGCACACCATCTTTGCCCTTAGCTGTGCTGTGCTCGAATGGCTCAATCGCACAAACCTCAGAAGTCGCCTGTCAGTCCATCTCCGATCTCGTCGCATGGAGAGCGTGAACTCAAGCTGACCATTGAGGCCGACTTCCGGCTTCCCCAGCTGCCGGGCACCGCGCTTCCTCGACGGTTGCTGATCTCGACCTACTACGACACTGTCGCTTACGACCTGGCTCGTGCAAGGATTACTCTCCGCCATCGAATCGAACGGGGGAAGAGGGCGTGGCAGCTCAAGATTCCATTGGGGGACGATCGGCAGGAAGTGGAAGTGGTCGACAGCCAGACTGATCCACCGGCCATACTCCAAGCGTTACTGATTCTCCACCTTGGGCATCGGAAACTAGTGCCGGTCGTAACGCTGCGTGTCTGGCGAAGCGGCATCCTTGTACGTCGGGGGCAGGTGCCTATTGCCGAGGTCGTTCTGGACCATGCCATGGTTGTAAAGAACGGGACGGTTATCGAGCACTTTCGTGAGCTGGAACTCGAACAGCGGCAGGGTGACGAGAAGTCACTTCATTCCCTGGAGCAGCACTTACGCGAGGCGGGTGCATCAGATCACGATGGGCGACCAAAACTCTTTCGTGCCCTCTCACTTTCAGCCCCTTCTCCAGCCGCACAGCCCGCTCCGAAGGCGCCTGCGATCGAGCATCTGAAGTATTCCCTTGCTCAGCATGTCGGCTGGCTCCTAGCCCATGATCCTGGAACCAGGCTTGGAACCGAGATCGAAAGCCTCCATCAAATGCGCGTGGCTACGAGGCGCCTGCGCGCGGTGCTTCGTACGGCTCGACCGATCCTCCTCCCGGCCTGGGTGATGTCTCTCCAACAGGAACTCAAGTGGCTCAGTGAGGTGCTCGGTCCTGCTCGTGACCTGGATGTGCAGATCGCCTACTTTATGGGCGAATCAGCCGGATTGCCTCTGCGAGATCGCCAGCTCTTGACTCAATTTATTACCCATCTGCGCACACAACGGGCGGCTGTTCAGCAGGTGGTACTCAGTGAACTCACGAGCGCCCGCTACCTCCAACTCATCCAACGACTGCAACATGCATTGCAAGCCCCCTCAGTGGTCGAGTCTCCCATGGCCATAAGCGAGCTTGCCGAAAGCGAGTTCAAGAAGGCGCGTAAAGCAATTCGCCGGATCCGATCGTCGCCGTCGAATGCCGCATTGCACAAGGTCCGCATCAAGATCAAACGCGCTCGCTATGCGGCAGAACTTGCCCGATGGGTGCTGGGAAAGCCCGCGATTCGGTTCATGAAGGCAGCTCGGGCAATTCAAGAGCAATTGGGCATTCATCAGGATGCACTTCAAGCGGAGCGCTACGTCCGACAGTTTGTGAAGTACTCGACGAGTGTCAAGGCCGGCTTTCTTGCCGGACGTATGGCTGAACGGCAACGGTACCGGCGGGCCGCGGCCCGCAACGAAATGATACCGCTGTTCAAAACGCTGCTGAAACGCGGGAAGCAGGCATGGGGATGAACAGGGCAAGGTATTATAACAATTATCAGTAAACGGTCTACGACAAGTCCGTGATTGGTATCCATCCGATCGCCTCTTAAGAGTCGTGTTTTGTCGCAGGGGCTCGCTTCCCCAAGGCCCGTCGCTGCAGAGGCTAAAGCAGCCAGCGCAGTCAACCCTTTCTCGCCTCGTGGATCGCGTCCCTTTCCTTCCTCCGTGAGCGGGTAATTCTCCAATGCTCCCTTCCCATTGATCAGGTTCCACAGCGATTCCGTGACGAACCAGAATGCACCCCATAGTCCCTTCCCAATCGAGTTAGGTGCGAGCCAACCGCCAACTGATCATGCAGTTAACACAGGTTTTACTTGTTCGTGACCTATTTGGAATGAGCAGTCGATACCATCAGCTTAAGAAAAAAGAATAGAAGGGAAATAAGGGAGGACACTATGTCAACACGTGAAGCTGTTCGTCAGTTTGACGGTGAGCTTCTGTGGCAACGGCTCTCTGACCTCGACCTGTTAGAGCTGTGGAACAGGGGCATGAAAGGAGTGCTCAGTTTGGTAATGGTGACGCTCTTGATCGCCCTCACCGGCGGTGCGCTGAAGACATTGTGGGAGCTTCGGCTCTTCATCGACCACTCAGCCGAGGTGGTCCTGCGCCAAGTCATCGTCAATACGCTCATGCTTCTGGCACTTGTCGAAGTCTTCAAAACCACTGTCACGTACTTCCGGGAGGGGCGTGTCAAGGTGACCTTTATCGTCGATACGATCCTCGTCGTGATGCTGACGGAAGTGATCTCCCAATGGTTCAAAGGAGGAGACTGGCAGCCACTGACGGTGCTCTTGGGAATTCTGGTGACTCTCAGCGTTGTTCGTGTGATGGCGGTTCGATGGAGTCCAACGTTGGGAACAAGGTCATATGATCCGGTACCAGCTGATCTCTAACGCATGAGGAGGTGCTGTATGAATCAATCACCGGCAATGAAACTACTAACCATCGTTCAGGAGCGGCGACGTATTCTACTCGAAGAACTCCTGGCCTGTTGTCCAGAGCTCACCTGGAATCAGGTCTTCTCGCTCGTGGATGATCTGAGCCGTCACGCGTTGATTGGCTTATATCGACGAGGTGTGGACTACGAATTACGAGCGCTCTCGTAATTCGCCAAGTGGCGCGCGTGCTCATTGAGGGTGTCTCGACAGGGAAACTCTGGATGAGTACATGGAGATGCTCATGTCGAGGGCCAGGGCTTGGGCGACGAGTCAGCACGGGCCCTGTTTGTCATCGTGATCCAGATGCACGTTCGTTTGAAATGACCTCCCCCCTGTGCTAGCATTGATTTCTTATGGGTGCGACCACCTCGGGTAGGCGGGGCGAAGCCCGCCGGGCCCCTTCTTCCTCTTCTCATATTCAGCGGGAAGTCTTCGGCGTGATCCTGATCGCGCTGAGCTTGCTCATGCTCCTGAGCCTCTTGTCCTTTGTGCCGGGAGAGGCGACGGTGGTGGCCAGTGGAGATCCAGTGGCACACCCACCCCGAAATCTCATTGGGACCTTTGGGGCGCTCTTGGCGGGCGGGTTCTTCTATGGAATCGGTGGCGCAGCCTATCTCTGCCCACTGCTGCTGGGGCGATGGGGTATTCGCTGTTTCTCTCAAGTCCCGATGAGTCTTGAGCTGCGGACCGCCGTCAGTTCCTTGGCCTCCGTCGTGTTTTTTAGCGCCTTTGTGCATCTTGAAGCGAACGGCATTCCCACCATGACCAGTGGGATCATCGCGCAGGGCATGGCCGGTGGGATCGTCGGCCAGACGATTGCGGAAGGGCTCCGGGCTGTCTTTGCGGGAACCGGCGCCCACATCGTGATTATCGCAGGATTCCTGGTATCACTCCTTCTGTCGGCGCCTCTTTCCCTCGGAGAAGCGGTGCGTCGAATCCCACAGTCCTGGGCCTCAGTCCGTGAGGGGGCGGTTGCTTTGATGCCTGAACGTTCCGTCGATACTGAAAAGGCGGTCAGCAATCGGCGGGTACGGAACAGATCTGCACGGTCGGTGACTCTCAGCGATGACGCGGAATCGGTTGCGGGAAGGGATCAAGAACCGGAGGTGATCTCGGCGCTCCCTGCTCCGATCATTCAGCCGTTTCCTGTGAGGAATGTGTCGAGGGACGTCGAGACAACTGATTCAGAGGTGGTCGTGCCGGCGAGGGAGTCGGAAGACTATCGGCTTCCGGACCCGGAGATGTTAAGCGATCCCTCTGGCCCCCTAGATCGAATGTCCGAGGAAGAGTTGAAGGCACAATCCGAGGTCTTGTCTCGTGCGTTGAGGAGCTTTGGGATAGACGGCACTGTGACGGAGGTGAGGCCTGGCCCGGTCGTGACGATGTATGAATTCGAGCCGGCACCGGGAACAAAAGTAGCCCGCATCGTGAATTTGGCGGACGACCTGGCGTTAGCCCTGAAGGCGATCAGTCTCCGAATTGTTGCGCCGTTGCCCGGCAAGTCAGTGGTGGGGATCGAGGTGCCGAATCGCTCGCGAGAAACCGTCTCGCTGCGAGAAGTCATCATGAGCGATGCGTTTCGTCGTGCCCGATCACGATTGACGATGGCCTTGGGAAAGGACATCTTCGGTGCACCGGTGACGGCGGATCTCAAGACGATGCCGCATCTGTTGGTGGCTGGCGCGACAGGGGCCGGGAAGAGCGTCAGCTTGAACACCATGTTGCTCAGCATTCTCTTTTCTGCCAAGCCCAGTGAAGTCAAGCTGCTGCTGATCGACCCGAAGATGTTGGAGTTTCAGTCTTACGATGGCATTCCCCATCTGCTGAGACCGGTCATTACAGATCCCAAATCCGCCGCCAGGGGATTGGGGTGGGTGGTGGCCGAAATGGAACGGCGGTATAAGCTACTGGCGGAAGCCGGAGTCCGGAATATCGAGGCCTATAATCGGAAGGTTGCTGACCTGCATGAGACCTTTGCGGAGCAGGAGCCCTCTCCCGGGGAACAGACGGAACGTCCAATGGTGTATCTCTCCGAGGACGAGCGGCTTTCAGCCGGGGAGACGTCTATTCCAGAAGGAGAGCCGGGGTGTATGAAGCCGAGGCCGACGCCGCCGGAACCTCTCCCCTTTATTGTGGTCATGATCGACGAGTTGGCTGACCTAATGATGGTGGCTCCGAAAGATGTGGAGGATAAGATCGCCCGTCTGGCCCAAATGGCGCGAGCTTCCGGGATTCATCTCGTCCTGGCGACTCAGCGACCATCAGTTGACGTCTTAACCGGCCTGATCAAGGCGAACTTCCCGGCTCGGATCGCGTTTCAGGTATCCTCCAAGACCGATTCACGCACTATTTTGGATGCCAATGGGGCCGAAGCGCTTCTTGGCCGAGGCGACATGCTCTACCTGGCCTCCGGAACCGGTCGACTTGCCCGCCTACACGGCTCGTTTGTTTCGGACGATGATGTCCGTTCGGTCGTTGAGTTCGTGAAGAAACAGGCCTTGCCGGTCTATAATCCTGAACTACAGTCTCTCAAATTGGACGAAGCGGCGGAGGAGGAGTCCAAAGACGAAGTGTATGAGCAGGCGAAGGAACTGGTCCTCTCAAGTGGTCAAGCATCGGCATCATTGATTCAACGGCGACTCCGTGTCGGCTATCCACGGGCGGCGCGCATGATTGAACAGATGGAAGCTGATGGGATCGTTGGAGCGGCGGGACGTGATGGGCGACGGGAAGTGCTTGGCCGACGAGGCCCCGTCGGTGCGGCGGAAGCATGACACATTGGTGGGTAGCAGCAACAGTCTCTGTGGTCTTCGTCCTTCCGGTCTGGGCAGCCGATGGATCAAAGGACGAGAAAGCGGCTCAAGAGGTTCGCGACGTCGTCAAACAATTGCAGATGCGATATGAGAAGACAACCGATCTCCAAGCAGACTTTTCACAAAAGACGAAGATCGAAGGGTTTGAACGTCCGGTGACCTCGTCCGGCAAGGTCTACATCAAAAAACCTGGCCGCTTGAGATGGGACTATCTTGATCCAGCGACCGAGCAGATCTATGTGAATCAGGATGATGTGAAGGTGTATGTGCCCGAACACAAACAGGTATTGGTTGGAAAGCTCACGCACATGGCGGCCTCTAAGGCTCCGTTGGAACTCTTGCAAGGCGCGGCCAAATTGGATGAGTCGTTTGACATCGAGCCGACGAAGGGGAGGGAGCGAGGGGCGACCGGCCTGCCGCTTCTGACCCTGATTCCCAAGGCCAAGGAACATGAATCGGCACAGAATCTCCAAAAGATCGTCGTCGAGGTGTTCCCCAAAACGTATTATATTCGAACCGTCTCGCTCTATGAAGTCAGCGGGAATGTCGCGACCTTTGAGTTTTCGAACTTGAAGCCAAATCTAGGATTAGGTAATGAGGTGTTCGATTTTAAAACACCTGCGGACGCGGAAGTGGTGAAGGCCCCGGTGTTGAACGGCCCGTAGCTGGTACCGTTACTCGCTGTGATGGCACTCAGTAGCGGTGCAAGTGAGTCGGTGTATCAATGACGAGGGCGATGCTCTGGATCAGGGCTCATCAGTTGGCTCAATGATCGAGGTGACACATGACAGTGGAAACCGGCAGCCTGGTTGAAGCCATTGATCAAGCGGTGGCGCGGTTGGATTTCGACCGGCTCCACCGGGAGTATTGGGAGCAGAACGAGTTTCTTGTGATCAAGCAGTTTCTGCCTCGTACCTTTGTTGAAGAGGTCTTCGTTCCCCAAGCTCAGGCAGTCAAGACCGAGTTGAACCGTAATTACATTCCCGGCCATAAGAAAGGCGGGAGTGTCAGCTACTACACGGTGCAGGAAAAGGCGCCGCGCTTTCTTGAACTCTACCGAGCTGATTCGTACAGAGCCTTTTTAGATCGCCTCGTGCACGCGAAGCTGATGTTCTGTCCGGACAATGATCCCCACTCCTGTGCCCTCTACTACTATACGGAGCCAGGCGACCATATCGGCTTCCACTATGATACGTCCTATTACAAAGGTGCGCGCTATACCATTCTCATGGGGCTTGTGGATCGATCGACTCAGTGCAAACTTGTCTGTGAGCTGTTCAAAGATCATCCGACGAAACAAGCAGTCCATCTTGAGCTGATCACAGAACCAGGGGATATGGTGATTTTCAACGGGGATAAGCTCTGGCATGCGGTGACTCCGCTTGGTGAGGGAGAAGAGCGGATTGCCCTGACCATGGAATATGTCACCAATCCTGAGATGGGCACCGTCAAGCGCTTGTACTCAAACCTCAAAGACTCCTTCGGGTATTTCGGCTTCGGCACTGTCTTCAAGCGGGCACTAGGTCTCAATCGATCCAAGTGATGCCACATCGCCCATGAGGGGCTCATTCTTCCTGATTCACCGCGCAACTGATATTGATGTCGTCCCGAGAGCCCGATGGACGACGCTGCAGAGATCTCGTTTCACCCAGGGTTTTGTGACGCGAGCGAATGCGGGCAATGGTCCAAGGTCTCGATTCGAGGCGGTTAAGATGATCACGGGAAGTGAGGGATGGGAGACCTGGAGATGTTCCAGAATGGAGCTGCCATCTCCGTCGGGTAGCCCGAGATCGAGCAAAACCACATCGTAGGTATTCTGTGCGATTGCGGCGAAGGCTTGACGACAGGTTGGTACACAATCGACGTGAAGTCCTTCAAATTCGAGCAAGTCTTGAAGGGCCAATGAGATATCTGGGTCATCTTCAACGACTAACGCGGAATGTATGGCTCTGAGTTTCCTTCTTTCATCTGCTGCATGAAACAGCGCCGGCGCGTCGCCACAGGCCGGATATAACCACCTCGTTTCAGAGTCGACGTAACAGGATGCGGGGTGGATTGCTTTCTCCGGTTCCGCTTCTGTGACCGCCAGTGCCATTGTGTGCTCCATTCCGGGGAGTAGGTTTAGGGGTGAATCAGAAACGCCCTGTGTTTCTTGTTCTCCATACTCAGCAATCTCCATTCCTATGGTGACAGAGGCTGCAAGTGATTGATTCTTCGCTTGGTTGGCATGGTCTGCCGTCGGAATGTGAAACAGAACTGTATCTGATTGACACAGAGGCTGTCTCATATGAGACAGGGAGAGGTGTCTCAGGGGACTGAGTGTGCTGCTGTGGAGGGGCTACTGATGGAGATGCTTCATAGCGGCCGCACACAGAATGATGAAGAATCCCATCCAGAGGGCCGCCCGTTGAAAGGGAATGGCCTCATAGGACTCTCCCTCTTCTGCTTCATCATCTGACTTGAAAATCACGGTGTAGAGAAACAGCGTCAGGAGGCCCAGCACCAGGAGTAGCTTGATCATGAAGACCATGAGGTACTTGGAGTGGTGCTGCACCCCGTTGCCTGTTTGTGAAATGATGACCTGATTGACGTAGTGGAGGTTCACTCCCCCGGTGAACAGCAGGACAACGAGCAGAATGCCAGCGACTTTCTTGTAGTGCCGATAAAAAATATCCGTAATGGGCTTGATCTGATCCCTCGGTACGGCTTTCTCGAGCCCTGGGGTCACTGCCATCACGAGAAATGCCAGGCCACCGATCCAAATGATCGCGGAGAGTAAATGAAACCAATGATTGATGATTGGAATCAGGATATTAAGATCGGTCGTAATGCTTTCGAGGGTGTCCATAGTGCTGTTATTCGTGAAGCGTGAACTGTAAAGCGCGTCGGTCCACGGTTTCGAGTTTCATGCTGGAGGCTTCAAGCGCTTAGTTTCTGCACGGTTTGAAACGTTCAACATGAACCGTGGAACTCATGATCGAACGGACAAGATACGGCTAGAACTTGAAGACCGGCGCGTCGTTGCCGAACCGCTTTTTTCGCAATTCCTCCATTAATTCGACGGTAATCATTGAGATATTGTTTTCACGGGCGTGCGTTTCCACACCTTTTTTCACCATGGCACGGAGGAAATAGGGGATTCGACTCAACCTGAGTGCGGAGGCTTCATCCCAGTTGATTTCCGATTGTTCCGAGACGTTGAAGGCGACTTTGATTTTTGCGCCGCCTTTTGGTTCGTACAGGCACCACTGGTCCTCATCCAGCCAGTCGCCATGGTCGACGTAGGGGCGAGCACGGCAACCACCACAAATGTCGCTGTATTCACAGTCGCCGCATTTTCCCTTTAGTTGAGGATAGCGGAACGAATTGAAGATGTCCGAGCGTTCCCACAGATCGACAAAACTGTGCTGGCGCAAGTTCCCGGCAGACAGCGGCATGTAGGGACAAGGAGTGAGTTCTCCGTTCGGGGTCACGCGGGCATAGTTTGTACCGGCGAGGCATCCGCCTCCCATGTACCCGGTTGCCTTCGTGATAGGTGAGTTGGGATCTTTCTCGTAGGCCAACCGTTTAAAGTGCGGGGCACAACGGGCACGGATCAGCATACCTTTGTAATTGTCCTGAGAGTCAATTAGATAGCCAAGCACCTCTTCATATTGAGCCGGGGTAATATCGGTAAGCTCCTCACCGCGTCCTGTGCACACCATGAAGAAGACGTTGAGCACACGGGCTCCGAGTTGGTGAGCCCAGGTGATGACTTCCGGCAGTTCCGTGTAATTCATCGGCTGTGCACTGAAATGGACCTGGAACTGCAGGCCGTTTCGCTTGCTTGCCTCAATACCCGCAACCGCGGCTTCCCAGGCGCCTGGAACACCGCGAAAGGCGTTATGCTTGGCGGCGTTCAATGAATCGATACTGATCCCAACGCCCATGACGCCGATCTCTACAAGCGTCCTGGCCATCTGGTCATCGATCAACATACCGTTGGTTCCAAAGACCACCATGAAGCCCAACTTCACGGCGTAGCGCGCAATGTCGAGGATATCTGGGCGGACCAACGGCTCTCCACCGGTAATCACCAAGAGACATCCCTTGTTGACTTGTGCAATCTGATCAATCAGCCGGTAGCATTCTTCGGTGGTGAGTTCGTCATCCCCACCGGCAGCTTTTGTCGTGGCATCGAGATAACAGTGATCGCATTTGAGGTTACAGCGCTTGGTCAGGTTGAGGGCGACGAGGTAGGGCTTGAAGTCGTCGACGGTTCGTCCGTCAAAGGGGCTGTCGCTCGTACTGGGAGTCGGGGAAACGAAGCCGGTGACTTGTTGTTGTAACGAGCCCAGCGTTTCTGAAATGCCGTTAAAAATGGGAAGTGATTTACCCATGACGTGTTGCGCAGGGTGCTGAGACTGAAGGCTCCTTAGAAGAAGGCGCTGAGGGACAGCACCAAAGACTCAGCACGCGAAACTTATGCGCGTCCCTTTCCGGTGAGGTCGGCGATCATGTCTTTGAGGTTGCCGGTCTTCATCGCATCTGCCATGTAGCCCTTCGCTTGCTCGATCCCTTCGTTCGCAACCTCGATCGTAATCACGGTCGCGCCGATTTTCTCGGCATGTTTGAGAATCAGGGCTTTGGTGCAATCGCGCATGAAGCCTTCCGGTGCCCGATCCAATCTGGCCTGTGCCTCGCTCGTCCAGGTATAGGGTGATGCGGCTTCAGCATGACCGTTGGTGCCATTCCCGTTCGTCCCATTCGCATTGGGGGCGGGCAGCATCCCTTCCACTGCCGGGGCGGTACCGGTGCCCTTGTTGGAAAAAATCGGCGTGTAGTCTTCAGATGCCGCTTCTTTGATCATCGGGGCTGCGTATTCGAGGGTAATGGTCGTCATGCCCAATTTCCGCGCGGTCTTTTCAATCCTCGCCTTGGCGCGTCTCCGCTGGAAGCCGGCCGGGACAGCACGGATCGCTTCTTTCGCATCCTTGGTCCATTGCATCGGCACATCGTCGTAGGCGACGTCTGTTTCCAGCTCGCCTTCAGAGGTTGCCGCCACTTCGAAAATCTTCTTGTCAACCTGCTTAAATTTGGTCCCATCGGCACTGCACACGGGGCATTTAACAGGCGTATCACCTTTTCCGATGTACCCGCATCCGTCGCACACGAAATAGGTCTGCGCCATGCGGTCAAGGTAGGCCTGTGTCGATGAACTGATTTCCTTCGGCTTCTCCTCCACGATCTGGGTCATGATGCCGCTCAAGGTCGGACCCATGAGGTCTTTCGTCACGCTTTCGTCGGCCTGCATCCTGTCGCGATCGATCCCTGCAGCATCCAAGCTTCCGCCAAGCGCTCGCATGGCGTCCATGGCGCCTTTGGGGAGAATATGCCCCACCGCAGCATCGACCACGGTATTGCTGATAATCGTATGGCCTTTCTCAATGGCATATCGATGAATGGCGGTTTTCGCCACGCCACGAGCAAAGACAGGAATCTTTTCCATTCGCCGCAACGCTTCTTCCGTCCAGGCGATGGTGTACTCGGCCTGTGTATCGATCGGGGGAACATATTTACGGTTGGAGATGAGGACGTTGCAGGGAGCACTCCGCAACAGATTCTCGGTGTTGCTGCCGACATCCATATCCTCGTCGCTATGGACACCGATCCGTCCGACGATCAACAAGGCCGGGACATCCTTGCGGACATACTGGATGATCTTTTCGAAGGCCTTGCCGTCCAGCAAGGTCGTCTTGATGTCGGTCTGTTCGGCTTGGGCAATTTCACGGGAAATGTCCAGATGCGATTGATAGATCTTGGCTAAGCCGCTATCAATGATCTCTTCGTGCAGCTTTTCCTGCTCTTTGAACCGGAAGACCTTGCCGGCTTCTTCGTTGAGCACACCGGAAATACTGTGAAAGGCGGCATAGTGGAAGTAGGGATCGAAGGCCGAAATCGCTTCGACCGGGACGTTGAGCGCCTTTCCGAGCGCGAGCCCGGTCATCAACCCACCGAACGAATAGGGACTCCCGTCAACGGCCACGACGATCTTGCCGCCTGTGACCGGTTGGGTGTTCTTGATGATCAGCATATCGGAGTTGCGAACACGGCGAACGACACGTTCGGTGTTACTTCCGATCACGCTGTCCTTGACGGCTCCGACGCCCAAGGCGCCCATGATGACGAGATCGTAGCCGTTGGTATTGATGTCCTCGGCCAAGACCTTCCAGTTTCGTCCCTCAAGCGACCGCCGTTCAATCGGCAGATTGGCTTCATTACACTTCTTATCGACGTAATCGAGATACGAGTCGGTGATAATTTGGAGACCGCGCGTGATCAGCGAGTCATGGATTTGACGTTGCCGGTCAAGTTCCGTTTCATCGTGGTACTCTTCCGGCAAACCGGCTTCCATCTGTTTGAAGCGCTTGTCGTGCATCTTCGCGGCATAGACATGGCTCCCCACAATTTTTGAGCCGAAGGTCTTTGCCAGCTGAACACCCATATCCACTGCTGTATTGGAATGGTCGGAATTATCGACCGGAATATAGATCGTCTTATACATTGAGGCGCCTCCTTAAGGCGCAACCGCGCAAGTTATCACGTTATACAGAGGTTCAGGGACGTAATGGCCTGGAAAACCAGATGGTTGAAGCGCTGCCCCAGCCTCTAGAGAAGCGGGATGATAGCATCGGCCTAAACTGGAATGCAAGACGCCGAGTGTCCAATAGTCTCCGGTCATCAGTCATTGGCGGCCAAGACCTCCAGCCTGTTGCTCGACCAGTGGCTCATGGCCAATGACGAAGTTAACTGGCTGAACTTGCTCGGGGTTCTGTCGTCTGCGAAGGGGATGAAACCGGCCGGCGGGAGCGAAGGATTTCTTCGAGGGAGAGGAGGGCATCTCGCCCGGAATTGCCTTCAATCCCCTTGCTCAAGCTCTTATCGGCATACGCATGTGATTGGTCGGTCGTCTGCGAGAGAGAGCCTGTCCATTTGCGTGGATCACGGCTCCCTTGCTTTCGTTCCCAGGCACGAAGGCATGCTTTGGCGATAAATGAATTCAAGGGGGCTGGGTTATAGAGGAGCTTTCGGATACTGGTCGGGGTCAACATCAAAGGATTATAGCCGGCCGACAGATAACCCTCTTCCAATAGTCGCTGTTCAAGATCGGTATTGGGCTGGATGCCCAAGAAAAACATCAAGGGGAAGACTCGTTCTTCGCCTAGAATCGACGCCACCACTTTGTAGGACTCGACGCTTTGAAGCAGGGTTTCTTCCGTCTCTTTGGGGCTGTTCAATGAATAGTTGAGGATCACCTTGCCCTTGAAACCAGCCTCCGCCAGATAGCGACAGCCGTCATAGAGTCGTTCCAGCTTGAACCCCATGTGGAGATTGTTCAAGACCTCTTGCGAGCCGGAGGTGATGGCGACCTCTAGGTCGCCGACTCCTGAACGAACCATCAGTTTGGCGAAGTCGGGCGTGATTAATGAAGTGCGGATATAGCCGGACCACTCGATCTCCAGTTTCTCACTGATGATGCGTTCCATGATCTCCGTACATTGCGGATAGGCTTCCTTGCCCGTAATGAATTGGGCGTCGGTAAACCAAAAGCGACGGGCGCCCCACTGATGATAATGTTGGGAGATGTCTTTCACGACCATCTCCGGCGGCCGGTACCGCACCCGCTTACCTTCAATGTAGGGATAGAGGCAGAAGGCACAATCGTAAGGACAGCCCCGTTTGGACTGAACTCCGATCGATTCACCCCGGTACTCCTGCCATTGCGGAAAGATGGAGGTCAAATAGGGGAGGTCGACGGCCGGTGCATCAAGCAGCGGGGGCGAACCCTGAGAACCTTTTCTGATTCGTCCCCCTTCTTTAACGATATAGCGTTCGTCGTCGATCGAACGACCTTCGAGGAGTTTGAGGATGGCATCCTCGCCCTCGCCTAGTATGCCGATGGTGCCTTCCGGAAGCTTTTCGATGAGTTGATCGGCAAACGCGGTAAACGCCCCTCCGCCGATCATGATCTGGGCCTTGGGAAACTCTTTTCGAATCAGTGTCGGATAGGACAGGATCGTATAGATATGGCTGTAGTACCGGTACAGTTGCTTGATGCCGGCGAATGATGCCACAACACGCTTGATCGGGTTACTGGCGAAATAGAAGTTGAACGCATGTTCCAGCGACGAATCACCTTCATGCGGCGAGAAAATCTGGATATCCCGCCATGAAAAGCAGACCAGGTCCGGTTTGAATTCCGTCGCGGCATCGCGGATGGCCTGACCGCGTTGGCTAACCGGAAACAACGACAGATCGAGGATACGCTGACGAACGTCCGGCTTCCGCCGATGGATGAAGTCGGCCAAGTAGGTAATCCCGATCGGATAGACCTTCTTGCAGGGGAGGAAGATATAGAGAATGGAGTCCACAGCGTCAGACTACTTTGTGGCTATATGAATCGCAACGATACCGCCACTGAGGTTCTTATACGACACCTGACGAAATCCGGCATCGCGTAGGATCTGGCACAATCGCTCTTGATCAGGGAATGTCCGGATCGATGCAGGAAGGTATTCGTAGACGCCGGTGCGGTCACGGGCGACGATCGTACCGATGAAGGGCAAGAGTTTGAAAGAATACCAATCGTAGAGGGTTCTCAACCAGCCGAAGATCGGGCGGGAGAACTCCAGGCACACGAAACGGCCACCGGGCTTCATCACCCGGCGAATTTCCCGTACGGCTTGTGGGAGATCCCCGACGTTTCGCATGCAGAACCCGGTGGTCACCGCGTCGAAGGTATTGTCACCGAATCCTAGATGCTCAGCGCTGGCCTGCAGACAGGTGATTTTCTCACTGAGGCCTTTATTGCCGATTTTCTTAAGGCCTTCGGCGAGCATCGCATGGTTCAGATCTGAAGCGATGACACGGCCTTTCGGTCCCATCCGAGACTCGATCAGGAGTGCAAGGTCGGCTGTGCCGGACCCGACATCAAGGGCGGTCCCTCGGCCAACCGGAGTAATGAAGGAGGCGGTAATCTTCTTCCAATAGTAATGGAGGCCGAAACTCAGGAGGGTGTTATTCAGGTCGTAGGCCCCGGCAATCGAGGTGAACATCCGCTGGACGGCGTCCTCTCTGGCCTGGCCGGACCAGGTTGATACCACCTTTGCCGGAGTTTGCGGATCCTGAGTCATAGAACGAGGCTCGGCTCCCACCATGTCACGGTGGTAGCACCCGGTTTTAAGCTTTGTCAAGGTGAGGGTAGTGGCGCGGTGCCAGGCGGCCGGCTGGCGGTGGGCCTAAGGGGTGCTGGAACGGTCCTGAACCCAGTGGGAATTCTGGCTCGCCTGGGGTGAAGCTCCATGGTCGTCGCCGCGGTGGGAAAGAAGGATGGACAAAGTCTCGTCGAATGATCGGGGGTCCCTAAAATGGCCAACGAACAACGGAACAGCGACGGACCTGTGATCATGCTTGAAATGTTGGCGTAGGCTGTTAATACTGTGTGGGTCTTAATGTTTGCATCGGTTGTGGGAGACTTCCTTGGGCGAAACACGGGTTGATTTACAGCATTTACTCGAAGATCTTCGCGACGCCTATCCAGGCGCGCTGGAAGAAACCATTTTGACTGAAGTGGTGGCCAATTCGCTGGACTCCGGTGCAACTTGTTTGCGGTTCACGACCGACCCCGCATTGTCGACGTTGACCATCGTAGACGACGGATCGGGCATGAGACGAAGAGACTTGGTGCGGTACCACGATTTGGCGGCCAGCACGAAGACTCGGGGGCACGGCATCGGATTTGCCGGGGTCGGGATCAAGCTCGGACTATTGGTCTGTGAGGATGTGGTCACCGAAACGCGTCGCGGCAAAGAACATGTTGCGAGCCGCTGGTACTTGGCGGGGCGCCACAAGGCACCGTGGAAATGGATTCCCCCATCAGGGTTAGTGGCCGATCATGGGACGGCGGTGCAACTGAAGCTGCACAATGCGCTGTCGCCGCTTCTGGATGAGGGCTATCTGGAAACCACGTTGCGGCGGCAGTACCAACCGCTGCTTGAATCGGAATTCGACGAGGTGCTGGCAACACACTATCCGAAAGGTTTCCGGTTCGAGGTCAATGGCCGGGTGCTGGAGCGACAGCCTGTCCAGGCTGTGGAGGTGTCGAGGCTTGCGGTCTGCTTGGCGCGCAAGCGCAAGCCGGCGGCGGTCGGCTATTTGGCGAGAAGTGAATCTCCGTTTCCGGAAGACCAGCGGGGGATGGCCATCAGTACGTTCGGCAAGGTGATTAAGCGCGGATGGGACTGGTTGGGGGTTACACCGGCGGCACCGGATAGAATGGCCGGGATGATCGAGGCTCCGGCGCTGGCTGAGGCTCTGACCCTGAACAAAGGGGACTTTGTCCGTGTCGGGAACAGGGGTGCGCTGTACCTGGGCTATCGCAAGGCCATTCAGGAAGCGGTCTCGCAACAACTCGCCCAATGGGGAGATATTCGCGAACTCGGAGATCGAGCCGGACGGCGAGCGGTGCGGCCGATGGAGCGTGATCTGGAAGCGGTTCTCGTGGATCTGGCTGAAGAATTTCCGCTGCTTGCCTCGCTGGTCGAGCGACGAGCCGGCGGGCAGAAGCGATTACCCATTGGGCAATCCAATTCGACAGAGAACGGGCAAGGCTTTCTCGCAGCGTCGATCGTCAGTGGGACGGAAACGGTTGAGGAAGTCGCGCCCCCTCCGGAGATGGTCCATGATTCTGATGAAATCCCGCAGCCGGTCGACGCGGTACCAGGGGCGGCAATCCATCCGGGGGAATCTTCTGGCGGCGTCGCTGTCGTTCCGGGGCCAAGAGGACGGTCTCGGCCTGGTCATTACGGGCTCAGCATTCGGTTCGAATCGCATGAAGGCGATCCGGACCTCGGCCGCCTTGTCGAATCCACCGTGGTCATCAATGACGCGCATCCTGCCTATCGCCGAGCCGTGGCTTCTCGGTCGGAGGGGTACCACATTGCTCTTGCCGTCGCGTTGGCCCTGGCGCGGTTGGCTGTGCCGCCCGCCGAAGAACACGAGTTCGTCACGGCGTTTCTGGGCTGTTGGGGAGAAGCCCTGGACGGACCGCGCCGCCGATCCCACAAGCGCCGGTGAACCGGTGATCTGATTTCATCGTGTGCTATCGCCGCCTATGGGGAATGTCATCATCAAAGGCATGCGGGACCACAATCTCAAGAATATCGACGTGGAGATTCCGCACGACAAGCTGGTGGTGATTGCCAGTTAGAGGCAGCCATCCTCCGTGACTCGTTCATCTTCTCTCCTCGCCGCGTTACCGGTGGCCCAGCTTCAGCGCAGCGGCGACGATTGGTTTCGCCCAGGTCGGGGTTGATGCAAGGTCCAGCGGGCCGAGGACTTTGCCGAGCCTCATGTGCAGGACCAGCGTCAGTTGAGGTGTTCGTCCAGCAGCCGGATCTGCGTCGACACTATTGTCGTACATGTGCAGCGTCGTCAAGAAAGGGAGCAGCGCGATGAGGTTCAGGCGACTATGTTCGTAGCGCCGACGAATATCCCGCTCCGGAATGGCATGGCCGCCTCGGCTGACCCGTGACCGCACTCGTTCAAGATGTAAGTCCGGACCGGAGAGTCCCACATACCAGATATGTATCTCATGCCCCTGTTTGACAGCGCGGAGGAGTAAGTTGGCAATGGTGCTCCCGCCGAGCGTCGTCTCGAATGTGAAATCTAACCTCTCGGTCAGAGCTCTGGTCAGGAGCCTGACACCTTGGTTCCACGCTGCGCTATTGGCCTCTGCCTGGGACAAGGTCGGATAGATCTTCTGGAGGGAGCGAGCCGCTTCATCCGGATTGAAATACGCTCCGCCGTGGTGGCGGACAGCTGCACCACCAATGCTACTCTTGCCTGCTCCATTCACGCCGGCCAAGACGTGAATGCGGGGTCTTCGAGCTGAGCTCATGCCCGCGAGGTGGACCTGCGCCGGGTTTGTGAGCCTGTCGTGGCACGGCTGGTTCTGGCTGTTTTGACGGCGGCGCGGCCTAATTGTTCCGGTGATGCCGTGAAAGCAGCCTCTACCCCTTTGTGCGAGGAAGGTGTCTGCATGAGACCCAGCAAGGCGTCGAATTCCTCGTTGAGTGCGTCGAGCACAGGGCTGCGTTCCTTGACCAGCGATTCAAACTCGACAAGCGATAGGAGCACGGCTTTTGGAGCGTCGTGACGGGTAATGGCCACTGCGCCGTTCTGTAGGGTTTGCTCCAAGATTGCACCGAACTCGTTTTTGACCCTTGTGGCGGCGACGGCGGAAATGTCAACCAACTGTCCGTGGCTGTTCCGAAAGGTGAGTTTGGGCATGACGACCCTCGTTGGATAGGACGATAATAGCTAGAATGGCTAAATTGTACAGATTGGTTGCTCTCTGGTCAAGATCGACTGTGCGGGATGAAATGCCACGTGTTGTGCAACCGTCTTTATCCACAGGCACCATGTTATAATCCCGCCCCACGAAGGAAGTGCTGTCTATTCAGGGCTGAGGACTAAGAGACAGGCAGGAAGAAGCTCATGGGAAACTCTATCGTCATTAAGGGTGCACGGGAGCACAATCTCAAGAACATCGACGTGGAGATTCCGCGCGACAAGCTGGTGGTGATCACCGGCTTGAGCGGGTCAGGCAAGTCGTCACTGGCGTTCGATACGATTTATGCCGAAGGCCAGCGTCGGTACGTCGAGTCGCTGTCGGCCTATGCGCGGCAGTTCCTCGAGCAGATGGGGAAGCCGGATGTCGATTCGATCGAAGGCCTGTCTCCCGCGATTTCCATCGAACAGAAAAGCACCAGCCATAATCCCCGTTCCACCGTCGGCACGGTTACGGAAATTTACGACTATTTGCGATTGCTCTTTGCCCGTGTCGGGCGGCCTTATTGTTTCCAATGTGGCGAAGAAATTACTGCGCAGACCGTCCAGCAAATGGTCGATGCGATTGCCTCCTTACCGGAAGGGGAGAAGTTCCAGATCCTGGCGCCGATCGTCCGGGGCCGGAAGGGTGAATATCGGAAAGAGCTGCTGGAGATGCGCAAAGCCGGGTATGTGCGAGCCCGGATCGATGAAAAGATTGTGGACCTCGGGGAGGATATCGCGCTCGACAAACAGAAGAAGCACACGATTGAAATCATCGTCGATCGATTGGTGATGAAGGCGGGTGATGCGTTGATGCGCCGGCTTGCGGATTCAGTTGAAACGTCCGTGAGGCTGACCGGGGGGCTGGTCGGTGTGCTGACCGGAGACGGTCAAACCAGGCTCTACAGCGACCGGCTCGCCTGCATCAAATGTGGCGTGAGTTATCCGGAAGTGACACCCCGCGTGTTTTCCTTCAATAGTCCCCATGGCGCCTGTCCGGCCTGCGACGGCATCGGCTATGCCGTTTCCCCGGGCAACGAAGAGGAGGAGGACTTCACACTGCTTGAGCCTTGTGAAACCTGCCAGGGCGCGAGGCTCAGGCCGGAAAGCTTGTCTATCAAGCTCGCCAAGAAATCGATCGCCGAGGTAACTAGGCTCTCCGTTCGTGCGGCGGCTGATTTCTTCCTGTCGCTCAACTTCACCGACCGTGAGCTGGTCATCGCGCATCGAATTCTGAAAGAGATTCGGGAGCGGCTCGGATTTCTGATCAACGTGGGTTTGGACTACTTGACGCTGGATCGTGCGGCGGCAACGTTGTCAGGTGGTGAAGGGCAGCGGATTCGGTTGGCGACGCAGATTGGGTCAGGCCTCGTGGGCGTGTTGTATATCCTTGATGAACCGTCCATCGGCCTTCATCAACGGGACAATCGTCGATTGTTGCAAACGTTGCTGCGGCTTCGCGACCTCGGTAATACTGTGGTCGTAGTTGAGCATGATGCCGAAACGATGATGGCGGCTGATCATGTGCTCGATATGGGGCCCGGTGCCGGTTCGCAGGGTGGATACGTCATTGCGCAGGGGACGCCGCAGCAGATCATGGGCGATCCCAAGTCGCTGACCGGGCAATACCTGCGAGGGACACAGACCGTGTCCGTGCCGCAGCGGCAGCGAAAGCCGAGGGGCACCCTCTCAGTGGTCGGGGCACAGAAGCACAATTTGAAGAATGTGACCGCACGCATTCCGATGGGGCTCTTCACCTGTGTGACAGGAGTCTCTGGATCAGGAAAAAGCACGCTGGTGTTGGAGGTGCTCTTCCATTCGCTGTCGCAACTGCTCTACCACAAGAAGCCGAAGATTGATGGGTGCAAAGAACTCAAGGGGGTCGATGGGCTCGACAAAGTGATCGATATCGATCAATCCCCCATCGGGCGGACGCCCAGGTCGAATCCGGCTACCTACACGGGTTTGTTCGGCTACATTCGCGACCTCTACTCGAACCTTCCGGAATCACGTGTCCGCGGCTATAAACCGGGGCGCTACAGCTTCAACGTCAAAGGGGGGCGGTGCGAAGCCTGTCAGGGTGACGGACTCATCAAGATCGAGATGCACTTCCTGCCGGATGTCTATGTGACCTGCGAGGTTTGTAAGGGCCAACGGTACAACCGTGAGACATTGGAGATTTTGCACAAGGGGAAGAGCATTGCCGACGTGCTCAACATGACGGTGGACGATGCCTTGGAGTTCTTCGAACACATTCCATTGATTAAGGCGAAGCTCCAGACGTTGCACGATGTCGGGCTGCACTATGTGAAGCTGGGTCAGTCCGCCACGACCCTCTCCGGTGGCGAAGCGCAGCGGGTGAAGCTGTCGCGCGAACTCTCGAAACGAGCGACCGGCCGCACGATGTATATCCTCGATGAACCGACGACCGGCCTGCATTTTTCCGATGTGCAACGATTGCTCGATGTGCTGGACCGACTGGTTGAAGCGGGGAATACGGTCCTGGTGATCGAACACAATCTCGATATGATCAAGAATGCTGATTGGATTATCGATCTCGGGCCGGAAGGTGGGGACCGCGGCGGCGAGATCGTGGCGGAAGGCCCGCCGAAAGAAATCGCCAAATCCAAGCGGTCCTATACGGGGCAGGTGTTAAGGGAGGCGGGGTTGTAGGGAGACTGGCTTCGCGCGGTTGGCACAAGTTCAGCTCGATGCCCCTGAGGTCCTGGCAGGCGCGAGCGGTGCCTGTCCCAGTTGGTGGAAAAGTGGGTGGTAGTGTGAATCTGCCATCAGCATAGCAGGCAACGGGATTCGAAGTATGCCGTGTTCGGCATGACTTTGCCGGCGAGGGGTGCTACCATCAAACAGATGGCGGTGCCTGTCCAATTGAGTAATCAGTAACCACAGTCGGCCCAGAATAAGTCACGATGACTGCTCAAGAAGCAATTGACACAGCGGTGCGACGGGTAGTGATCGCGGCCAACCCGAGGAAGGTCATCCTTTTTGGCTCCTTCGCGAAGGGGACCGCCACGTCGGAATCCGACGTAGACTTGCTTGTGATCGAACAGGAGGTCGGATCCAAACGTGCGGAAATGGTTCGTTTGCGAAAAGCGATTGGATCGATCGGGTTTCCCGTCGATGTGCTGGTCGTTTCGGAGGGCGAAGTCTCCGACTGGGGGCATCTCCCTGGAACAACCATGTACTGGGCTCTGAAAGAGGGTAAGATCCTCTATGAAGCAGCCTGAGGATCTTGCTCGCCGTTTTCTCGCCCTGGCAGATCGTGATATTAGGGCCTTCCTCAAGTTGGCTGGTGATCCGGAAATAGATGACGAAGTTGTCGGTTTTGACGCTCAGCAAGCGGTCGAGAAGTGTCTCAAGGCGGTGTTGGCCAAGCACCGCGTCGAACTGCGAAAGACGCATGATCTCCAGCTCCTGATTGAGCTGTTAACCCAGCATAATCTCCCGAGTTTGCCACTGCGTGATGGAATCGACGCTCTGGGTCCGTTCGCGGTTGAATTCCGATACGATTTCATGACGACTGAACCTCTGGATCGAGAGCAAGCGCGCACAGTCGTGGCGGGCGTTCGTAGCTGGGCAGAGCAGCAAGTCTTTAGCAATTGATCGCACGACTCATCCCACAACTCTTGGAAATCGCCAAATCCAAGCGGTCGTACAGGGGACAGGTGTTAAAAGAGGCAGGTATATAGAGCGGGCCGGCTGGTCATCCTTCTTGCTCGCGCAACGCGCACACAAGTTTGATCAGATGGTGGTCATAACGGGCAGTGCTCGTTGCATGCGCGCAGTGAAGGATGACTCAGCCGTCCCGCTCTTTGGGATAGGGTGAAAGGTGGGGTGGGTCTTGGCTGCGTGCAGCGCTAGCGTGATGAGTATTGTATGCCGTCGCCCACGGCACCTTCTTCGGGTACATCTCGCCACTCCCGCTATGGCGACTTCCGAGAGCTCCACCCCTTTCGCCAGATGAGGGAAAAAGAGGGAAGTAGTGGCTGATGGCGCTCATGGCTATCGGTCCATTTGGTGTTGTAGGAAGGTAAAGACGTCGATCTTTCCGGTAATTGCCCATTTCCTTTTCTGCTGCGCTGATTCAAGTGACAATATGCCGACAGTGCTCAAAAGTAAGGAGGGGTGTGTCCGATGCAGACTGTCGTGTTGCTGGTGATCTCGAACATCTTC
>Ga0224500_10000545_pt1 | contig 25398 bp, 22 predicted proteins | sample SF_Oct11_sed_USG_FD_168126 | JGI IMG/M metagenome (GOLD analysis project Ga0224500, IMG submission 168126) | Sediment microbial communities from San Francisco Bay, California, United States - SF_Oct11_sed_USGS_4_1 | ecosystem: Environmental > Aquatic > Marine > Sediment | place: USA: California... | reverse complement strand
CCCCCCCCCCGCGCTGATGTCGCCCCGAAGCTCCAGCGCCGCCGCTTCGAGGCAGGCCTGCTCCATCGTCTCCCAACCCTCGAGGTCGAACACCGCCGGGTCGAGTGCCGCGTAGGCGGGAAACTGTTCCCGGATCGGGCAGTCGTTCCCGAGGACGTCTCCATCCAGGGTGACCATCGGCATGCCGATGATCCGGCAGACGAGTGGCCGGTATTCGTAGGCGAGGCAGCGCCCGGCGTCATCGAGCAGCGGACAGGGCTCGGCGGCAAGCCGTTCGGTGAGCGCGTCGAAGCGCTCCTCCCCCAGGTCGCCGGGGTCAAACGGCGCATCCCACCCGGGCTCCAGCAGTTGCATCCGCTCGAGCAGCGCGCCGGATCGCTCGCGGACCCGACCCCGGGCATCCACCTGCAGTTCGGCAAGCCCCTCCCTGAGCAGCAGGGCGTCCGCCAGCGAGATGTCGAATGGCCCGCGGCAACAGGCACTGCATCCGGATCGGCATGGCACCACGCCGGGATGCCGGGCGGCGGCGTCGGCAAACCAGCGGTCAATGCCGGCCAGCAACTCCTGGTAGCTCTCCGCCGCGGGGTGCATGGGGGTCAGAGACGTCGTGCACCGGCGGCGAGGCAGCCCCAGCCCGCGAGGAAGGCCACCCCGCCGAACGGTGTGAGGGCTCCGAGCGGGCGGAGACCGCTCAGGGCGAGGGCGTACAGGCTGCCGGAGAAGAGCAGTGTGCCGAGCAGGAAGAGGCGGCCTGCCCACGAGGGGAGCGGGCCGGGTGCGCGGTCCTGCAGCCAGGCGGCGGCGAGGAGTGCCAGCGCATGGTACATCTGGTAGCGGGCGGCGGTCTCGAACGTCTGCAGCGCCGAGGGGTCGAGCCGGTCCCGGAGTGCGTGGGCCGCAAAGGCGCCGGCGCCGACGGCAATGAACGCCGACACGGCGCCGGCGGCGGCGAGGCTCCGCGCGGCGAGGCTCAACTGCCTGTGGCGAGCGCCGTGGGATCCACCGCCATCCCCATCGCGTGATAGCCGTTGTCCACGTACACGGTGCTTCCGGTGATGGCCGAGGCCAGCGGACTGGCCAGGAACGCGGCGGTGGTGCCCACTTCGGTGGCGTCGAGCTCGCGGGGCAGGGGGGAATTGGCTCGGCAGTACTGGATCATCATCTGGATGAACCCGATCGCGCTGGCGGCGCGTGAGGCAAGCGGCCCCGCTGAAATCGTGTTGACCCGGACTCCGTACCGGCGCCCAGCCTCGAATGAGAGGGTGCGGGTGTCGGCCTCGAGTGCCGCCTTGGCGCTCGACATCCCTCCCCCGTAACCGGGGACCACCCGTTCGCCAGCCATGTACGTCAGCGAGAGGAACGACCCGCCCGGCCGCATCATCGGGCCGAAAAGTCGCACCATGGACACCAGGCTGTAGGAGCTCGCGCTCAGGGCCGCGAGGTATCCCGCCCGGGACGTCTCGATCAGCGGCTTCTTCACCTCGGGGCCGTTGGCGAGGCTGTGCACCAGGATGTCGAGCGGCTGCTCGCCAAAATCCGCCCTCATCGCCCGTGCCGCGCCTTCGATGGTGAAGTCGCCGCGCTCGCGGTACCGCCGGTTCTCGCGGATCTCGGCCGGCACCTCCTCCAGTGTGTCATAGGCTGCGTCCAGCGGGTAGATCCGCTCAAACGCCATCCTGCGGCCGTCCGAGAGTGTCAGCGACTCGTCCATCTTCCCCCGCTCGAGCAGGGTCTCGAAGATGTTCAGCGCCGGCGGCCAGGTGCCCACGCAGACCGAGGCCCCCGCCTCGGCCATGGCTTTGGCGATGGCGAAACCGAATCCGCCATCGTCGGCGACGCCGGCGACGAACGCGCGCTTTCCGGTCAGGTCAATGGCGAGCATGCGACTCCAAGTCTCAAATGAAGAGGGACGTTCAAAGCTACGGCCACCGGCGTCCAGCGTAAGGGGCGTCCGGTCACTCGGCCCGGAGCACCTCCATGGGTGTGCGGCGGAACAGGTCGGCGGTGCTCCAGAAGCCGGTGAGGACCGGCATCGCCACCAGCGCCGCTGCCAGCCAGGCGAATGCGGCCCACGGCGCCGTGAACGGCAGCTCGAACACCCACTTCATGATGGCCCAGCCGCCCGCCGTGGCCAGCGCGGTGGCCACCACCGCCGCGAGGATGCCGAGGGCGGCGTATTCGGTGACCATCACCCGCATCACCTGCTGTTTGGTGGCGCCCAGGGTCTTGAGCAGCGCCGCCTCGCGCACCCGCTGGTGGCGGCTGGTCGCCAGGGCGGAGACCAGTACCACCAGCCCCGTCGCCAGGCTGAACAGCGCCATGAACCTGACCGCGAGAATCACGCTGCCAATGACCTTCTCGATGGTCCGCTGCAAAGACGTCAGGTCGATGGTGGTGACGTTGGGATGGCGCTCGACGATCTCGCGCTGCAGCCGTCCCATGACGGCCGGATCATCGACTCGGCTGAGCAGCACATGGCTCTGCGGGGCGTCCTGAATGGCCTCGCTCGGGAACACCGCGAAGAAGTTCGGTTCGAAGCGCGCCCAGTTCACCTCGCGGAGGCTTGCGACCACGCTGGTCACCGCCACCCCCTGGATGTCCCACACGATGGTGTCACGGACGGTGACCGTGAGGTCCGAGGCGATTCCCACCTCGAGGGAAACCGGGACGGTCCCGGCCGGCACGGTCGCCGGCCAGTCGCCCACAACCAGCTTTTCCGAGCCGACCACCGTGTCGCGATACGTGGAGCGGTACTCACGCCTCACCGCCCACGGCTGGATCCGGTCCGTGCCCTCCTGGTACCTGGTGGTGTCGTAAAGAATCTCGCGGGCCGACTGCCCCTTCACCGAGCGGATCCGCATCGGCACTATGGCGACCTGGGGTTGCAGCGGGAGCCCGGCCGCGCGGATGCGACCCTCGACATCCGCCAGCTGGTCCGGCTGGATGTCGAAGAAGACCAGGTTGGGTCGCCCGATGCCGCTGTCGAGGGCGAAGTGGCGGAGCAGGTTGTGCTGCATGACCGCCAGGGCTCCGAGAAGGAACGCCCCGAAGCCCAGCGCCAGCACCACCGCGACCGTCTGGTTGGCCGGCCGGTAGAGGTTCGCCAGTCCCTGGCGATGGACGTACGGCAGTCCCCGCGGGAACCAGCGGCGCAAGCCGCGGATGAGGGCCAGGGCCGAGAGCCAGAGGATGAGCACCGCGCCGCCCACCCCGCCGGCGAAGGCGAGTCCCCGCACCAGGCTGCCGACCTGGAGGCTTGCCAGCCCGATGACGCTCAGCGCCAGCGCGCCGCGCGCCAGCCAGGTCCAGCGGTCGGGCGGCACCGCCGTTCCGGCCTCGACGTCGCGCCTGAGGACCGCGAGCGGCGGCACCCGGCGGACCGCGAGGAGCGGCAGCAGGGCGAACACCGTGGCGACCCAGACTCCGACGCCGAGTCCGGTCGTGACCGCGCGCATGGTGGGGTGCACCGACACCTCGAGCGGCAGGAAGGCGCCGAACACCATCGGCAGGAGCAGCTGGATGGCAATGCCGAGTCCGACACCCAGCGCGCTGCCGGCCAGGCCCATCAGTGCCGCCTGCAGCAGGTAGACGGCGAAGACCTGGCGGCTGGTGGCGCCCAGGCAGCGGAGCACCGCGATGGAATCGCGCTTCCGGCGCACGAACACCTGCACCGCGCTGCCCACGCCGATACCGCCGAGCAGGATGGCGATCAGCGCCACCAGCCCGAGGTACCGGCCCAGCTGGTCGAGGTTCTGCTGGAGGTCGCGCTCCTCCTCGATGGCGCTGCGGAGTCTCCCCTGCATGGCCCGGACGACCGGGCGCCAGATGGACGCGAAGTCCCTGGTGTCGAGCGTCGCCGGCGTCCGCAGGAACCACTCGTATTCCGCGCGGCTGCCGAAGGCGAGCAGCCCGGTCTCCTCGAGCAGTCGGCCCGGGATGAAGACCCGCGGGCCGAAGGCGCTGCGGATTCCGACATCGCCGGGGAAGCTGGTGACGGTCCCGGCGATGACGAACCGGCTCTCGCCCAGCGCCATGGTATCGCCGATCTCGGCGCCGAGCGCGGTCAGGAACGAGGGGTCGACGAGGGTGGCCTGGCCGGCGCCCAGCTGCTGCCACGCGCCCTCGGGGTCGGTACGGACCGTGCCGTAGTAGGGATACCCGCCGCTGATGGCGCTGACCCTGACCAGCCGCGCTCCCTCGGTCCGGGTGACGTAGGCCATCCCCGCGAAGCTGACCACCTCCGCCTGGTCGCGGGCCGGGTCCGAGCCCGCTGCGCGGGCGAGGGCGTCGAGCGTGTCGCGGAAGGCGGAATCGGGCCGGCTGCGGAGGCTCACCGCCAGGTCGCCGCCCAGCAGGGCCCGGGACTGTCCCTCGATCGCGGTCCGCAGGTTGTCGGTGAAGGACTCGATCGCCACCAGGGCGGCGACTCCGATGGAGATTGCCGCGGTGAGCAGGAACAGGCGCCGGCCCGAGGCGCGCGCCTCGCGCCACGTCATGCGGGCGACGAAGCCGAGGCTGGTCACGCCATGCCTCCCGCCGATGCGGTCGCCTCGTCGCTCGCCACTTCTCCGTTCGCCAGCCGGATGATCCGTCGCGCCTTCCGGGCCAGCGCGAGGTCGTGTGTCACCAGCACCGTGGTGGTGCCGAGCTCCCGGTTGAGCTCGAGCATGATGTCGACCACCCGGGCGCCGGTCTCGGCGTCGAGGTTGCCGGTCGGCTCGTCGGCGAAGAGAATCCGGGGCCGGTTGCTGAAGGCGCGCGCCAGCGCTACCCGCTGCTGTTCCCCTCCGGAGAGCTGGGCCGGGTAGTGGTGCCCCCGGCCGTCGAGCCCGACTCGAGAGAGGAGCTCGTCCGCCCGCGCCTCGGCGTCCTCGCCGCGCAGCTCGAGCGGGACCTGCACATTCTCCCGTGCCGTGAGGGTGGGGATCAGGTGGAACGACTGAAACACGAATCCCACCCGCTCGGCCCGGAAACGTGCCAGCGCATCTTCGCTCATGCTGGAGAGATCCTGGCCATCCACCAGGACATGGCCGCGGGTGGGGCGGTCGAGGCCGGCCATCAGGCCAAGCAGCGTGGTCTTGCCGCTGCCCGAGGGGCCGACGATCGCCACGAGGTCGCTCGTCGCGATCTCGAAGTTGATATCCTTCAGCACGGCGAGCGTCTGTCCGCCGGAGCGATATTCCTTGGTGAGCGCCTCAGCCCTGATCATGACCTTGCCTGTGAAGACGTTGAACGCGGTGCCGCCATCGCCGGCCCGGATTCTAATGGGGGTCGGGATCGTCCTGCTCTCCGCATGCGGGGAACCCGGCGGCGGCGCGCCGGCCAGAGACCGGGCGCCGGCCGTGGCGGCGACTCACGGCGCGGCCGCGGCGACCGGGGACCGGCCGGCGATCGTCTTCCTCGGCACATCCCTCACCGCCGGGTACGGGCTCGACCCCGACAGCGCCTACCCGGCCGTCGTCCAGCGCCTGGCGGACTCGGCCGGACTCGACTACGAGGTCGTCAACGCCGGGGTGAGCGGCGAGTCGTCGGCTGGCGCCCTCAGGCGCGTCGAATGGGTGCTGCGCGGCAAGCCGGCGGTGCTGGTAATCGAGACCGGCGCCAACGACGGGCTCCGGGGCCAGGACCCCGACTCGATCAGGGCCAACATCCAGGCGATGCTCGACCGCACCCGGGAGAAGTCCCCTGGCACGATGATCGTACTGGCCTCGATGGAGGCGATGCCCAACCTCGGCGCCGACTACATCCGGCGGTTCCGCGCCATCTACCCCGCGCTCGCGAACGCCAACCGGGTGCCGTTGCTGCGGTTCATCCTGGATGGGGTGGCCGGCGTGGATTCGCTGAACCAGGATGACGGCATTCATCCTAACTCGGCCGGAGCCCGCATCGTGGCGGCAACCGTCTGGCGTGGGCTGGAACCATTGCTCGAAAGGCGGCCCTGATGCGGCGGCTCCTGGTCCCCGTGGCGGCCGTTGCCGCCCTGTGCGGCGCCTTCGCCGGGTGCGACGACGGTCATTCCGGCCCCGAGACCAGCCACCGGCGGTACATGATGGGCTTCTCGGCCATCCCGCCGCGGCCCGACACCAGTATCGTCCTGCCAACGCTCACCCTGGCGGCGCAGCACTCCGATGCCGGTCTGATCCAGCTCTCCATTCCCTGGACGGTCCTCCTCGCGGACACCGCCGCCGCGACCGAGGTGCGCGTCGTCCGGCTTCCCCTGGTCGATTACTACCGCGCGACGGGGAGGGGCGTGGTCGTGGCGCTGGACGTGACCGACGGTTTGAACCGATCAGCCGAAGCCCCCGAATTGGTCGCCGCAGGCCGCAGCATCACCGATACGGCGGTCCAGCGGCTGTATCGCGAGTACGTGGCGGCGGTGGATTCCATTCTCCGTCCCGATTACCTGAGCCTGGCGGCAGAGACCAACCTGATCCGGCTCGCCGCGCCGGCCCCGGTGTACTCGGCACTCGTCACGATGGTCAACGCGGCGGCGCAGGAGCGCGCCGTGGCAGGAAGCGCGACGCCACTCCTCATCAGCGTGCAGGTGGAAGTGGCGTGGGGGCGCTTGGCAGGAGTGGGAGGCGGAGCCTTCGCCGGGATCGGGCCGGATCGGACGGACTTCCCATTCATGGATGCGTTGGGGCTGTCCAGCTATCCCTATCTCGGGGGATTCGCCGATCCCGACAGCGTCCCGCTCGACTACTACTCGCGATTGACCTCGAGTGACCCGCTCCCCGTCATCGTGCTTGAAGGAGGCTGGACCTCCGTCCCGGCCGGGGGCACGCCCGGCTCTCCCGAGATGCAGGCGAGGTATATCGGCCGACAGGCACGCATCCTCGATCACGCCGATGCCGCAGGACTCTTCCAGATCACATTCACTGATCTTCAGCTCTCCGCCGTGCCCCTGCCTCCCGGCTCCATCCTGCCGCTCTTCGCCTACCTCGGGTTGGTGGACACTCTGCTCATTCCCAAGCCGGCGCTCGCCGCCTGGGACACGGTGCTGGCGCGTCCGCTGCGTCCCTAAGCTGATGTGCGGGCGGGTCCAGCGAAGCCGCCGGGGAGGTCACGGCCTGGTGAACACGGCGGCGCCGCCCTCGCCGTCGGTGATGATGCCAATGCCGGTGTTCAGATTGCCGTAGGCGCCGGCTCCACCGCCGTAGTTCTCACCCACGCCGGCGCCTTGCCGATAGAGTGACTGGGCGAGCACACGCAGATTGGCGAGTGCCTGGCCACCCTCGTAACCGGTGTACCCCTGAGCGTCGAGCCAGTACCGGCCCGGCGCGACAGGTCCCACCAGGCGGGCAAGGCCCTGAACATCCACCGGATGGAGTTCGCGCCCGTTGATGAACACCTGGGTGCCGCCTTTCGAGATGTCGGCCGGCAGCGGGCCCCCTAGAGGCAATCCCGCGATCGTGAAGCCCTGGGTCGGGCCGTCCTCCAGCCCCCACGCACCGGAATACCGGTCGTACCAGTATCGACCCGGCGGGACCCTGGTGCTGAAGGTCCGCTCGAGCAGTTGCAGTGTGTCCGCGGGGAGGGGGTGCCGATTGATGAATACCTGCGCGCCCTGCTGGGCTGCGGCGCCAGTGGCACCAAGCGCCATGGTGGCCACCGCGGCGACCCACAAGGGGGCCCGAAGACCGGTGGGAAGTGGGAAGACTCGCACGCTGGCCTCCTGTCTGGTTCCGTGTATGGATCTGCTGCCCCGTTCCCCGCGCGGCAAGCTACGGCCCGACCTCGTGCTCTCCGGTCACTGCCCGCGCGACCCCCTCGAACGCCTCGGCGCCGACGACCTGCTTGACCTTGCCGAGCATCCAGGTGCGGATCTCGTCCAGGATCTCGTAGAAGGTCGGGATCGCGATCAGTGTGAGGAGTGTCGAGGTGAAGACTCCCCCGATCACCGAGACGCCGAGCGGCTGACGGAACTGGGCGCCCTCGCCGCGCCCGAGGGCCACCGGCAGCATGCCCGCGATCAGGGCGAAGGTCGTCATCAGGATCGGCCGGAGCCGGATGGCGCCGGCCTCGATCAGCGCCTCCCGGAGCGCGAGGCCGCGGCGTTCCCGCGCCCACTTGGCGAAGTCGATCAGCAGGATCGCGTTCTTGGCCACGATCCCCATGAGCAGGATCACGCCGATGAGGCTCATGATGTTGATCGTGAGGCCGCTCACGGCCAGCCCCAGCATGACGCCGATCATCGAGAGCGGCAGCGACAGCAGGATCGCGAGCGGGTCGACGAACGAGCCGAACTGCATCACCAGGATGAGGTACATGAACATCACCGCCACGCCGAGGGCGATGAAGATGTTGCCGAACACCTCGTCCTGCTGCTCGGCGTCGCCGCCTTCGGTGATGCGTACCCCGGGCGGCAGCTGCAGCTTGCTGAGCCGCGCGCGGATATCCGCGTTCACCTCGGCGCTGGGCCGGCCGCTGACGTTCCCCTCCACCGTGACGACCGGGTCGCGGTTCAGGTGGTTGATGACCGCCGGTCCCAGCGCCTCGGTGACATCGGCCACCTGGCCAAGGGGGATGGTTGCGGGAAGACCGGCGGGCCGCCGCACCAGCAGCGGCAGCCGGCGCAGGTCCTCCGGCCGTGACCGGCTCTCCGGAACCAGCCGGACCTGGACGTCACGGGTCTCGCCGCTGGGGTCGACCCAGTCGCCGGCGTCGATCCCGGCGAAGGCGGGGCGCACCGACTGGGCCACATCGCCGACGGTGACGCCGAGGGCACCGGCCAGCCCGCGGTTGAGCGAGATGGTGACTTCTGGCTTCTGGCCCTTCGAGGTCATGCTCAGGTCCACCGCTCCCGGCACCTGGGAGACCTCTGCCAGCACCTGCTCCGCCGTGGCGCTCAGGGTCGGGATGTCGCTGCCGCGGACCTCCAGTTGCAGCGCCTTCCGGCCGCCGCCGAATTCATTGGTGAACACCGCCACTTTGACCCCGGTCAACCGGTCGGTCATGCCGCGCACCAGCGCGGCGAACTCCTCGGCCGAGATCTCCCGCTCATGGCGCCGGCTCAGCCGGACGTAGATGTTGCCCTCGTCCACCGCGCCGGCCAACCCGCCGCCGAGGGTGGCGTAGGTGTACCGCACTTCGGGGTGGTCGCGGACCTGGCTGACGATCTCCTCGACCTTCCGCTGGGTGTAGCCCAGGCTCGAACCCGGCGGGGTCTCGATCCGGATGTTGAGCTCGGCGCGGTCGTCCAGCGGGAAGAAACTCACTCCGACCAGGCGCATCGCGGGCATCGCCAGGGCGAGCACGAACGTGCCGATCGCGATCGCCACCACCGCCCAGCGGTGGTCCAGGGCCCACGCGATCACGCCCTTGTAGTGCTCCGCCAGCCGCGCGAACCAGGCGTTGAACCGGTCCAGCGCCCGTGTGACCCACGCCTTATCGTGCTCGGCGCGATGCGGATCGGGCCAGTAAGCCGACAGCATCGGGTCGAGCGAGAAGGAGACGAACAGCGACACCGCCACCGAGCAGGCGATGGTGAGCCCGAAGGGCTTGAACCACTGCCCGGAGATGCCCGGCAGGAAGGCGATGGGGATGAAGACGGAGAGGATCGAGAACGTCGTCGCCGCCACCGCCAGGCCGATCTCGTTGGTGCCCTCGCGGGCCGCCGTCACATGGTCCTTCCCCATCTCCACGTGGCGCACGATGTTCTCCCGCACCACGATCGCGTCGTCGATGAGGATGCCGATCGCAAGCGAAAGCCCGAGCAGCGACATGGTGTTGAGGGTGAACCCGAAAGCCCACACCGCGATGAACGAGGCCAGCACGCTCACCGGCAGCGCCAGGCCGGTGATGATCGTCGAGCGCCACGAGTTGAGGAACAGGAACACCACCAGCACCGTCAGCAGGGCGCCTTCCACCAGCGTCGCCTGCACGTTCGCCACCGACCGGTTCACCCGCTCGCCGCCGTCCTTCACGAGGTCGAGCGTGGCGCCGGCGGGCAGGGTCGGCCTGATCGCCTCGATCCGGTCGCGGACCCGGCCGCTGACATCGGTGGTGCTGAATCCCTTCGCCTTCCGCACATCGATGCCGACCGCCTCGCGGTCGTTGTACAGCGCCAGCGAGCGCGGCTCCGCGGTGCCGTCGATGGCCTCGGCCAGCTCGCCGAGGCGGATCAGGCGGCCGCTCCGCTCCGCCACCACCAGCTGCAGGAAGTCCTGCGGTTCCTCCAGCCGTCCCGTGAGGCGGATGCTCCGCTCCTCGTAGTCGCTCTCCAGCCGGCCGACCGGGGCGGCCAGGTTCTGCGACTGGAGGGCGCCGACCACCTGGGCCACGCTGATGCCGGCCGCCTGGAGCGCCCTCGGCCGGAGCAGCACGGTGAGCTCCCGCTCGTGCTTGCCCAGCACCGTCACCTCCGCCACGCCGGGCAGCGAGCGCAGTTCCCGCGCGATGCCGGGGTCGGCGAGGCGGGTGAGTTCCGCCGGGGTCAGGACCTCGGACGACAGCGCCAGCGACACGATCGGGCGGTCGGTGTCGGAGATCTTGCGGATGATCGGCTCTTCCAGTTCGCGGGGCAGGTCCTGCCGGATCGCGGAGATCGCGTCCCGCACATCCTGCGTCGCTTCCAGCAGGGGCTTGGTGAACTGGAACTCGATGATGACCTGGCCGAACCCGTCCTGGGCGGAGCCCATGATCTTCTTCACCCCGCTGATGGCGGCGATCGCCTCCTCCACCGGCTCCAGCACTTCGCGTTCGACGCCGTCGGGCGCCGCGCCGGGGTAGACCAGCCCGACCGACACGAAGGGCGGCTGCACGTCGGGGAATTCGTCAGTCTTGACCTGGAACAGGGCGATCAGTCCGAAGACGACCAGCGCCACCATCGTCACGACGGTGACCACCGGCTGCCGGATCGAGAAGTCGGATATCAGCACCGCTCACTCCTTCCCGGCGGAAGCTTCCACGCCGGCCCGGATCTGGATGGTGGTCCCCTCGGGGAGACCGCGCGACCCGCCCAGGAGCAGCGTGTCGCCCGGCGTGAGGCCGCTGACCACCTCCGCTTCCTCCCGGATCTGGTCGATCAGCCCCAGCTCGATCTCGGCCCGCTCGACCTTGCCGCCCCGGACCCTGATGACGAACGGCCGAAGCCCCCGCCGGTCCACAGCCGCGGTCGGTATCACCACGCTGGCCCGCCGCGCCGTGACCGCCCGTCCCTCCGCGAAGAGGCCCGCGATGAGCCTGCCGCCGGTGTTGGGGAGGGCGACGGTCACCCGGACCTGCCGGGTCGCCGGGTCCACGGTGGGATAGATCCGGGTGATGTGCCCCTCCAGCGGCTCGGCCTGGCCCGCCACCGACAGCCGCACCGGGGTGCCGATCCGAAGCCCGCCGAGCGCCTCCACCGTCAGGGCGCCCTCCAGCTTCAGGGTGCGGGGATCCACGATGGTGAACAACGGCATGCCGGGCTGCACGATATCGCCGGCGTTGACCGGCCGGTCTCCGACGATACCGCGGATGGGGGACCGAAGGACCGTCTTTCCCACCTGTTTCTCCGCCGAGACCAGCCGCGCTTTCGCGTCGGCCAGCTGGGTCTCGGCGGTGGAGCTGATCCACTCCGACTGTTCCCGCTCCCGGTCGGCGATCGCGCCGGCCTCGGCGAGGCGTCCGGTTCGCTCCGCGTTGCGCCGGGCGAGCGCGGAGTTGATCTCGGCCGAGCGCACCGCCGCCTGCGCGGAGGTGAGGCCGTCCCGAAGTCCGGTGTCATCGATCCGCGCCAGGACGGTGTTCACCTCGACCGCCTGCCCGGGCTCGGCCAGCACCTCGAGCACGGCGCCGCCGACTTCAGCCCGCACCGCGGCGGTCCGCTCCGCTTCGAGAGTGCCGGAGATGGAGGGGCCGACCTGAAGGGTCTCCTGGCGGGCGAGCGTGAGGTTCTCACGCCCCACCAGCGTGGCGTTCCCGGTGGCATCGCTCGCCGGGGCCGCCTCCCGGCAGGCGGACGACAGAACGATGATGCTGATGCCGGCCAGAGTCGGGACGGTGCGACGCGTCATGGCGCGAATCCATTGGACGAAGTGGTGGCAGTCGTCTGCTGCAGCGACTGCTGGCCGCTCTGGGCCGTGGTGAGCGTCTGGGAAACCTCCGAGCCAGGCAACGGCAGCCGCTTGAGCAGCGCGATCCGTGCGCGGGCAACCTGGGTGTCCCGGGCGGCGGTCGCGCGATTGGCCTCCGCCTGCACCAGCAGGAGGCGGGCATCGCTCAATTCGACCTGGGTCGAGATCCCCTCGCGGTAGCGGAGGTCGGCGATTTCATAGGCCCGCTGGGCCTGCTCCACCGTGCCCTGGGTCGATGCCCAGCGGGCCAGCGCGGACTTGAGCCGGGTGATGGCGTCCTGGGCGTCGAGCGCCGCTCCCTCGCGCGCCTGTCGCGCCCGCAACTCCGCCTGGGTCAGGCTCGCCTCGGCGACCCAGGTGTTTCCCTTCAGGCGGCCGCTGGTCCAGAGCGGCACGGCGACGTTGACGCCGATGGTCCAGTCGGTGCGGTAGCTCCCATCCCACGGTCCCGCCGTCTCGGGATAACCGATCCGCGCGTAGCGGGAGTTCAGTGTCACCGTCGGGATCCGGTCCCACTGGGTGACCTCGGTCAGCACCCGCTGCACCGTCACCGCTTCATCCGCCTGCAGCACCGCATTGCGGGACTCCACCGCAGTGTCCTGCGGCGCGATCGTCAACGAGTCCACCACGGCGAAATCCCGCGGCGGCGCCTCGTCCAGGCTGGTCGTGAGCCGGAGCTTCTGGTCGAACGAAATCCCGAGCAGCTGCTTGAGCCGGAGCACCGACAGGTCCCGCAGTGCCTCCCGCTGGATCACGGTCGCCCGGTTGTTGTCGCGCGCCACCGTGGCGCGGAGCAGCTCGAACTCGGGCTGCGTGCCCAGCTGGCGCGCCAGCCGGGTCTGGACCAGCGTCGTCTCCGAGAGGGCGAACGCCATGTTGGCGATCTCGGCCAGTCTATCGGCGAGCACGGCGTCGTAGTAGGACTGGGTGACGTCGAGCTGCAGCTGGGCCTCGGCGCCCGAAAGGTTGATCTGCGCCAGGCGCTTGCCCGCGTGCGCCGCGCGCGGCCGACCCTTGAGGATCGAGCTGCTGAACAGGGTCTGGCTGAATTGCAGGCCGAACAGGTACTGGTGGCGCCGGCCGAACGGCAGGTCCGAGAACGCCCCGAAGGGATTCAGTCGGGAGAGGCAGGCGACCGATTGCTCCAGGGAATCCACCCGCTCGGACAGGGGGTTGGCGGGAACCGCGTTGAACTGTTCGCAGAAGCTTGTCGCGCTGGTGTCGGACGTGGCGTCCGTGCTGAATTGCGAGCTGGGCGTATGCGTGTAGCCGGCGATCCCGTTCAGCTGCGGCAGCAGGTCCGCCATGGCGCGCTTCACTTCGCCGTCGGCCCGCTTCACGTTCACCCGCGCGATGCCCACCGCCTCCGATGCCGGAACGGCCAGCAGCAGGGCCTGCTCGAGCGAGAGGTCCGTTGGTGGCGGTGTCACGAGCAGCGTGGGACGCTGCGCCTCCGCTGGCGCCGCGGCCGCGAGGGTCAGGACCAGCGCAAGGAGCCTACGCATGCTTCCTCCGTCGAGCCGATGAGGGGCGCACGGGCTCGACCCCGAGCGCCGCGAGCAGCAGGTCCACGTAGCCGGCGATGGCGGTTTCTTCGTCGGCCTGGAACAGGTCGGGCATGATGTCCCGGTGCATGGCGTCGGCGAACATCGCCCCCAGCAGCATGGCGGCCGCGCGCCGGGCGTTGTAGCGCCTGGCGGTGAAGCCGTGGGTGCGGAGCCCGCCGAGATACTCGGCCAGCGCGCCGGCGGAACGCGAGGCGTGGTCACAGGAGGGCACCACCTCCGGGCGCTCCGCCACCTCCCCCATCGCGGTCCGGATCAGCATGCGGCGCTCCGTCAAGGCCTGGAACCAGGGCCGGGCCCAGGTGATGAGTTCGGAGCGGGGGTTGCGGGGGATGTCGGGGAGGCGCACGCCGAGCTCGGTGCGGGCGGCGTGGTTGATGGCTTCGTGGAGCAGGTGGGTCTTGGAACCGAAATGGCGGAAGAGGGTGACCTCGTTCACCGCCGCCTCGGCTGCGATGCGTCGGGTGGTGGCGCCGCGGAAGCCGGCTTCGCCGTACACCCGGGCGGCCGCGGTGAGGATACGCTCGCGGATGGCAGTCATGGGGCGACAGTGTAGCGCGGAGGCCGCCGGAATGCAAGCATGTGCTTGCCCGCTTACAGCGGGCGCCGGTCGGCCCTTCCCGAGGCCCGGCCGGCCGGGGCATCGTTCTCCCATGCACGGCCTCCCGCTCCTCGGTTCCCTGCTGGTGCTCGCCGCCACCGGCGCGTGCCGCACCTCCGAGGCCCGCCCCGACCCCAGTGGCCGGGCGGCGGTGCCGGTCATCCGCGAAGCCACCCTGGTCGCCTTCACCCTGCCCGCCAGCGACACCCTCAAGGCCGGCGAGGAGCGCGTCGGCCTCGATGAGTTCCGCGGCTACACCGCCATGGTGGTGCCGCTCCTCGCCGAGGAGGGAATCGCCTTTCACGCCACCACCGCCGACTCCATCGTCATCGAACGGCCCGACGGCGTCCGGCGCGTCGTGATGCTGGGCGGGCTCGATTACCCCTACGGCTACGTCCTCATCGAGCCGGGCTTTGCCGAGTCGATTCTGACCGGTGTGCTCACCGACAGCGAGCTGGTGGATGAAGTGGACTGGTACTTCGGCGCGGAGGATGAGCCGGGCCGGGAGGGGTCTCCGCTGCGGGAGTCGGCGGCGGGATTCCCGGGCTTCACTCCTCCGCCCGGGGCAGCAGCACCACGCGGCCCTTGAAGGTCCTCACCGCGACGGTGGCCGCGCCGTCGCCCGTCGCGAACGACCACTCTCCCTTCGCCGGCCCGGCTTTGACCGCGCCCGGCGGGACCATCTCGTTCCTGATGCCCGGTCCGTAGCTCACCAGGTGGTACGAGGCGCCGGTGGACGGCGGCAGCCGGAGCTCGATGTCGCCGCCGTGCGTCTCGGCCTCCAGCCGGCCCTCCCGGGTGAGCCGCCCCTTGAAGGCGATTTCGCTGGAGACGGTCTCGAGCCGGGCGCGGGCAATCGGTCCCTCCATGCCGACATACAGCGGGCCATTCACGGTGCGTGCGTCGAGCACGTCGAGCACCCCGCGCACCACCACGGTTCCATCGGCGGAACGCACCGTGCCTTCCCGCGCCACCGCCGCCAGCTCGATGTTGCCGTCCAGCGTCTCCACCACGATGCGCTCCGCCCGGCCCGCGACCCGGATCCGTCCGCTGGTGCCGCTCACCTCCACCGTCCCCCCGGCAGCGGTCACCTCGACTTCCGCGGCCCCGCTCTGGACCCGGAGTCGCGCCTCCCGCGGGAGACGCACCTCGAGGTCGGCAGAGCCCGGCCTGCCTCCCGCGGGCGCCGCCTGCACCCCTCCCTTGAGCGAGGCGCTCGAGCCGCCCAGCAGGAACGAGGTCGCGCCGCCGTCGAGCCGGCCGCGGACGTCGATGCTGTCGTGCTCCCACGCGGTGACGCGCAGGAATCCCCCCGGGATCGAGAGGCGGATGACGGCGTCCCGCGCCGCGGGCCGACCCTCGCGCACCAGCTGCTGCGCCGGAAGGACGACAGGCTGCGTCGCGAGGGCGAGCAGGAGCAGGGGACCGAAGGAACCGGCGCGCGGGAGCATCGGCTCAGCTCTCCTGGCGCCCGGAATCGGTGGCGCGGCGGAGCAGTTCCAGCCGCTGTTCGTAGCGGGCCAGCACCATCCCGGCGAGCGCCGCGCTTCCGGGCTCCTGGTCCAGCGCCGCCTCCGCCTCGCGGATGGCGGCATCGATGATCCTGAGGTTGCGGTCCAGTACCAGGCGGGTTGCCTCGGACAGCCCCGCCGGGTTGGCGGCGAGGTCGGTCGCAAGCCGGGCGGCGGCCCCCTGGTACCGGGCGCGCTCCGACGCGAAGGCCCTCGGCGCCGCCCGCTGTTGCCACCAGGTGGCCATGATCCCCCCCGAGACCATCAGCAGGAGGGCCGCCGCGGCTGCGAGCGCGACCCGGATCGCGCCGGCGGGTATCCAGCCCCGGCCGATGACGGCCCGCCTCCCTGGCGCCTCCAGCCGGTCCTCGATTCCGGGCCACAAGTCGCGCGGGGGGAGGATCTCGCGGGGCAGATTGCGTGTCGCCGAGAGCACCTCCCGCAGTTCGGCGACCTCCCGCCGGCACTCCGGGCAACCGGCCAGATGCTCGGTGACCCGGGCCCGTTCGGCGGCGGGCAGGCTGCCGTCGGCGAAGCCATCGAGTGTCGCCTTGTCGGCAGGACAGTCTGTCATCGGTTGAGCTCCTCCCTGAGCAGCCGGCGGGCGCGATGCAACTGCGCCTTGGATGTCCCCTCCGCCACACCGGTCAGGTGGGCGATCTCCTCGTGGGAATACCCCTCGAGGTCGTACAGCACGAAGATCTGGCGTGCCCCCTTGGGAAGCCGGGCGATGGCCCGATCGAGATCCCGGTCCGGCTCCGGCTCCTGCACGGCCACCCGCGCGAGCAATTCGTCGTCACCCGGCAGGGCCACCCGGGCCGACCGCCGCCCGGCCGCGCGGCGGGCCTGCATCACCTCGTTGACCGCCAACCGGTGCAGCCAGGTGCCGAAGGCGCTGTCGCCCCGAAAGGTGCCCAGCCGGCGCCAGGCCCGCACGAACACATCCTGGGTGTGTTCCTCCGCCTCAGCGGCGGAGCCAGCCAGCCGCAGGCACAGCGCATAGATCCGCCCCACGTGGGCCTCGTAGAGGGCACGGAAGGCAGCGTGGTCGCCGCGCTGGGCCAGGCGTACCGTGTCGCTCACGGAGTTGGTGGCATTGGGGTCTCCCATCGGATGCCGCCCCTGCTGCTGGGGTTTACTCTCATGCTGTCTTCATGATGCATTCACCGTCAGACACCGGTATTGGCGTGTGAGTTCGACGAAGAAGGTCGCGATGCGGGTCAGCGAAGTGATGCACAGCAGCGTCCGGACTGTGTCCACGGACGACAGCGTTGGGGAGACCATCGCTCTCCTGGCAGAGGAACATATCTCCGGAGTGCCGGTCCTGGACCGGCATGGGAAGCTGGTCGGAGTGATTTCCAACAGCGACATCCTGGAGGCGATCGCCGAGCACAACGATCCCGAGGCGCGGGAGGCGATCTTCGAGAGCACCCCGGTACGGGACATCATGACAACGAATCCGCAGACGATCGGCGCCCAGGCCACCGTCCGGGACGCCGCTCAGCGGATGCTGTACTTGGAGGTGCACCGTCTGTTCGTGGAAGAGGGTGGAAAGCTGCTTGGCGTGGTCAGCACCACCGACCTCGTACGAGCGCTGGCAGGCACCAAGGTATAGGATCGCCTGCTCGAGGCACCGGTCTGAGGGGACCGGTGGGAGGTCAGCGGAGCCGGGGACGCCAGTTCCCGGCTTCGCTGTTTCTACGGGCGTGATGCTGGATTTCCGCCCAGTGCCCCAGGCCTCCCGAGTCTTCGGCGTTTTTTTGGGGATGAGGTCGGGAGCCGCGCGACTGCGGTGTTCGTTGCCGCAACATCTGGGCGTGCGCCACCGTCGAGCGAGTCTTCTAGCCGGACGCGGATCGACCCCGGCAGCTTCGGGAGACTCCTGATGCATCTGCAGGCGAACTTTGGCGATGACAACTCGTTGCCGGTCAATCTGTTGTGTCGGCGAATCCCTTCTCCTGAACGACTGGGGAGACCTTGGCGATGAAGCACGAGGACCGGTCTGAACCCCCGTCGGAGGTGGGGGCGCGCGGCGGCTTCCAACCATCCTCCGGTATCGGGAGTCCAAAGCCCCGGATGCCGACCACCGCGACCCGCGGGGCGCCCGCCCAGAAACCCGGCGCGCATGACCCCAACGAGACCGACGCCGTTGATGCGGCCCTGGCCGCGAGCGGGGACGCCCACGCCTTCGAGCGGCTGTATCGGCGTCACATCAACCGGGTGCACTCCCTGGTCCGCCGGATGATGGGCGAGGAGGCCGAAGAGGTCACCCAGGAAGTTCTGGTCCATGCGTGGCAGAAGATCGGGACATATCGAGGCGAGGCGGCGTTCGGGACCTGGCTCCATCGGGTGGCCGTCAACCTGGTGCTCAGCAGGCGCGCGGGGCGTCGCCGGTGGCGGGACCGGTTCGCCGAGAACGATGCCGAGGCGATGGAACTGCCGTCGAAATCGACAGTCCATCTCGCGGGACTGGACTTCGAGTCCGCCATCGCCGCGCTCCCGGCACGGGCCAGACAGGTGTTCGTGCTGCACGATGTCGAAGGCTACCGGCACGAGGAGATCGCCACGATGCTGGGTGTGACCGCGGGCACGTCGAAATCACAATTGCACTACGCCCGGATGGCGTTGCGCGAGACCCTGGGATGAGCCGATGACACATCCACAATCCGAACACTGGTCCGACTACATCGACGGAGAGCTGCCGCTGGCCGAAGCGCGGGAGCTCGAAACCCACCTCGAGGTGTGCGGCGAGTGCCGGCGGTTGCTCAACGAGCTGCGCGGCGTAGTCGCCCGTGCCGGAGCCCTCGAGGACCGGCCGCCGCGCGCCGATCTCTGGCCGCGGGTATCGGCGCAGATCGGCGTCTCCCGCCGGCGCTTCGTGTTCTCGATGCCCGAGCTGCTGGCCGCCGGCATCGCGCTCATGCTGATCTCGGGTGGAGGGGTCGCCTTCCTGCTGCGCGATGAAATCGGCGCCCCTGTCGCCTGGATCCGGCCAGAACCCGAGCCGGTCGTGCGAACGGTCGCAACCGGCGGAGGGTACGATGCCGCAATCGGGCAGCTGCAGCGGGAGCTGGCGAAGGGGCGCGGGTCGCTGGACAGCTCGACCACGCGTGTCATCGAGGAGAAGCTGGCGCTCATCGACCAGGCGATCCTCGACGCCGAGCGGGCAGTGGCGGCGGACCCGGGAAGCGAATACCTGCGGGCACACCTGACCCGTTCCCGGTTGACCAAGCTGGACCTGCTCCGCCGGGCAACGGAACTCACCAGGACTATCAGCTAGGAAAGAAGGGGAATCCATGTATCTGCTGACACTGCCGCTGCTCGCTGCGCTCACCGGTACCGATACCACCGTGACCGTGGGTGCGAACGGCAAGCTCGAATTGCGCAACCACGAGGGCCCGGTGACGGTCACCGTCTGGAACCGTCAGGCGGTGAGGGTCCGGGCCCAGCACGACGATGAGTCCCGGGTTTCGGTGGAGGTCTCCGGCGGGATGGTCCGGATCAGCGGTCGTGGCCGGTATGGCCCGGAGCCGATCGCCTACGAGCTCACCGTCCCGGCCGACATGGCGCTCGAGATCTATTCACAGGAGGGGGAGGTTCGGGTCACCGGCAGCAAGGCCGCGATCGAGATCCAGTCCATCGAGGGCGCGATCATCGTCGAGGGTGGACGCGGGTCGGTCCGGGTCAACTCGGTCGAGGGCGCTCTCCAGGTCCGGGGCGCTTCCGGGCGCCTGTCGCTCGCCACGGTGGATGGCGACATCAGCGGGTCGGACCTCGAAGGCGACCTCGAAGTGACGGCCGTGGACGGGGACGTCCTGCTCCAGGGCATCCGCGCGGCGAACGTCGAGGCCTCGACCGTGGATGGAGACATCATCATGTCGGGTGAGATCAGGGGGGATGGCCGGTACCGGCTCTCGTCGCACGATGGCGACGTGACGCTGACCGTGCCGTCGCTCGATGCCACCGTCTCGATCAGCACCTTCGAGGGCGAGTTCACCTCCGACTTCCCGGTGACGGTGAACACCGCGGGCCGGAAGATGACCTTCACCCTCGGCAAGGGCAGCGCCCGGGTCGAACTCGAGTCATTCGACGGGGAAGTGGCGCTCCGCAAGGGCCCGGGGCGCTAGGACCGATTTCACGCGACCACACCGACTGATGGAGAAGAGACACATGCGATATGCAATGGCAGTTGCGGCGCTCGCGCTCATGGCCCGGCCGGTGGCGGCCCAGGACTTCCGATGGAGCGGCGCGATCGCCTCGGGCAAGACCCTCGAAGTCCGGGGGGTCAATGGTGAACTGCGCGCCACCAGGGCCACGGGGACCGTGGCGCTGGTCACCGCGACCAAGAAGGGAAGGAAGAGCGATCCGGACGAGGTGAAGATCGAGGTGGTGGAGCATGCCGGCGGGGTGACGATCTGCACCGTCTATCCGTCCAAGCAGTCCGACCGTCCCAACGAGTGCAAGCCCGGCGGTGGCAGGAACAACACCGAGGACAATGACGTCGAGGTCGTGTTCGAAGTTCAGGTGCCGGCTGGTGTCCGGTTCGAGGGGGCCACCGTCAACGGCGACATCAGCGGCCGAAATCTGCCTGCCGACGCGGAACTGTCGACGGTGAACGGTGACGTCGAGCTCGAGGCGGGCGGCGTGGCGCATGCAACGACGGTGAACGGCTCCATCAACGTGCGCATGGGCTCGGCGAAGTGGAGCGGCAAGCTGGAGTTCACCACCGTCAACGGCGGCATCACGGTGGAGCTCCCGCCCTCGGTCTCTGCCGAGTTCGAGGCCTCGACGGTGAACGGATCGGTGGAGAGCGATTTTCCCATCACGATCCAGGGGAAGATGTCCCCACGGTCACTTCGGGGTCGGATTGGAGAAGGCGGTTCCCTGCTGCGGATGACCACGGTGAACGGCAGCATCCGCCTCGAGAAGGGGAGCTGAAGCCGAAGTCCGCCAACCGCAGCGCACCGCTGATGGCAAGCGTGGCCACCGGGGAACATTCCGGTGGCCACGCCGCATTCATGGTGCCGGGCGGGAGCGCCTGCGCCAGAACCAGTAGGCCGGCACACCGAGGAGCAGGATGGTCAGGCCAAGGAGGGCATTCCTGGGATTCGAGGTGATCGAGCCGAGCACCACGTACAGGGCAGCGGCGACGAAGAGCAGCGGGGTGACCGGCCAGAAGGGAACGCGAAAGGCCGATGGCGTCGGCGGCTGCCCGCTCGCCGCATCATGGCGCCGGATGGGAAAGAGCGCGAGGGCGGCGAGGCCGAAGAAGATCCAGTCACAGAACGTGACGTAGTCGAGGAGCTGGCCGTACTGCCCGGAATACAGCAGCAGGACTGCCCACACGCCCTGGGCCATGATCGCCGTGGCGGGAGTGCGGAACTCGGGGTGCAGCTTCGCAAAGGCGGGAAAGAAGAGGCCGTCCGCGGCCATGGTCCGGTACACCCGCGGCGAGACCATGATGACGAGGTTCAGGAACCCGAAAGTCGAGGCCGCGATGCCGAGCGCAATGACGGTTCGCCCGGTGTTTCCGAGGCTCGCCTGCGCGACGTCCGCCGCCGGTGCGAGGCTGGCGGCAAGCCCGTCGGCGCCGAGGACTCGCAGGTAGGTGAAGTTCGCGGCCAGGTACACCACCACCACCAGGCCCACGCCCAGCACCAGCGCCCTCGGCAGGTTTCGCTCGGGATCGAGGATCTCTTCGGCGATGTAGTTGGTCTGCTGCCAGCCGCCGTAGGCAAACAGGACCGGGACGAGTGCGGCGGCCAGCGCCAGGAAGGCGGACCCGCCCGGTGGAACCGCCGCGGCCTGCTGCGCGGGTGTTCCGGCAGTGACCCCGAGTCCGACCACAACCAGAAACCCGAGCGCCACCAGCTTGAGCAGGGTGAAGATGTTGGTCGTCACCGCGCCTGGCCGGATGCCGAGGACGTTGACCGCGGTCAGGAAGAGAATGGCGCCGGCGGCCAGCGGCCTCGACCAGACCGCATCCATTCCCAGGAGAGCCAGGGCGTATTGGGCGAAGGTGACGGCGACCGCGGCGATGGCGCCGGTGGCGATGACGAGCAGCAACGCCCAGGCGTACAGGAAGGCCGGCAGCGGGCCGAAGGCCTCCCGCAGGTAGACATAGCCGCCCCCGGCCCGGGGCCGGCGCTGGCCCAGTTCGGCGAAGCAGAAGGCACCCGCCAGTGCCACCAGGCCCCCAAGCGCCCAGACGCCGAGCGACAGGCCGGCGGTGCCGACGCGCTGGGCGACGATCGAGGGGTTGATGAAGATGCCTGACCCGATGATGCCGCCGACGACGGCCATGGTGCCGGAGAACAGGCCCAAGGTGCGGCGGTAGGAGACGGGTGCGGGGGTGGGCATCGGGAGAACGTAGGGGACGATTACATTGCGCGCCATGACTGGTCAGGCCGAGCACGAGACGAGGGGCCGGATGATCGCGGCCTTCGCCGCGATCTACTTCATCTGGGGCTCGACCTACCTCGCCATCTTCTGGGCGCTCGAGTCGATGCCCCCGTTCCTCATGGCGGGCAGCCGGTTCCTGGTGGCCGGTGCCGTGCTCTACGCGTGGGCGAGTTTCCGCGGCGACGCGCGGCCTACCCCGGGGCAATGGGTGGCGGCGGCAGTGCTCGGGGCGCTCTTCTTCCTCGTCGGAAACGGCACCGTCGTCTGGGTGGAACAGTTCCTCGCCAGCGGACTGACGGCCCTGATCATCGCGATGGTGTCGGTCTGGACCGCGCTGTTCGAGTGGCTCCGGCGCGGTGGGACCCGCCCGTCGGCGATGGTCATAGCCGGCATCGTGCTCGGCTTCGGAGGGGTGGCGCTGCTGGTGGTGCCGGGCCGTGTCGGCGGCGAACCGGTCGATCCCCGGGAGGTGATGATGCTCATGGGATCCACCTTCGCGTGGGCACTCGCCTCGGTCTCGAGCCGGCACGCCAATCTCCCGTCGAGCACCGTGATGGCGGCGGGCGCCGAGATGCTGGCGGGGGGACTCCTGCTCACGATCGTCGGGGTCGCCATGGGGGAACCCGGACGCTTCGATGCCGCCGAGGTCGGCGGACGGGCCCTGCTCTCCTGGCTCTACCTGACGGTCTTCGGATCGATCGTGGCCTTTACCGCCTTCGCCTGGCTGCTCAAGGCCACCTCCCCGAACAACGTGGCGACGGCGGGGTACGTGAACCCCATGGTTGCCGTGTTCCTCGGCTGGGCCCTCGGCGGAGAATCGCTCTCGGCCCGGACCCTCGCCGCGTCCCTCATCATCGTGCTCGGCGTCGTGCTCATCATCACCGGCCGTGGGATCTCCTTCCGACGGCTCACGCTCCGCTGGCTTTCGCCAGGCAAGGCCGCGGCTGATTGACACCGGTTCCTGGGGGGCGATCTTCCGCCTGAACCTCTCAGGAGTTCGCCGTGATGCTGTCCCCGCGGATCCTCGCCTTCGCTGGCGCGGCTGCCCTCGCCGCCGAACAGCCGCGGCCGCTGCGGGTGCTTTCGGCTTCCCCAGCCGGCGAGGCGCCCCTGACCGCGTCCATCGTCATCATCTTCGACCGGCCCGTTGCCGGATCGCTGGACCGGACCGTGGATCCCGCTGGTCTGTTCTCGATCACGCCCGCGATCCCCGGCCGCGTCGAATGGCGGGACCCGGTGACCCTCCGATTCCGGCCGGCTGCACCACTTACCCCTGGACAGTCCTACACCGTCACGGTCGCCAACAGCTTCTCGGCCATGGACGGCAGCCGGCTGGAGACACCGCACGAGTTCCGGTTCCAGGTGCTGGGTCCGGCCCTGCTCGCGGGCCTGCCGGTCAACCGGGGCGAGAGTCCCCGCTTTCTGGGGCCGGACGCCATCTTCGAGCTGGTCTTCAGCGCTCCCCTGGACCGCAATGCGCTGCGCGGGCTGGCCTACCTCGATTTCGGCAAGACCTGCGGCCGCGCCGGGATCCTGCGCCTGGACGCCACCGATCAGCGCCCCGTCTCCGACAAGGACCCCTGGCAATACCGCGAGGCGGGAGGCTGGGAGCGTGACCGTGCCCTCGACTCGCTCCGTCGCGTGGTTCGTTTCGTTCCCGAGGGTCCCCTGCCGTACAACTGTGCCGGCGAACTCGTCGCCCCCTCGTCGGTGGACCCGGAAGGCACCAGGCCGTTCGTCCGCTGGAGCTTCGCGACCTACGGACCACTGCGGCTGGTGAGCGCCGCCTGCGCCGGAGGCGCGTTCTGTCCCACCGGCGGGATACGGGCGGCCTTCTCGACGCCGGTTCGCGGGTCGGAGGTCCAGCGCCGGGTCAGGCTCCTCCCCGAGGTGCCGTTCGCCATCGGTGACACCGCCTCGGAGTCGGAGACCTGGCACCTCGAAACCACCCTCGCGCCGCACACCGCCTATGCCGTCGTGGTCGACACCGCCATCCGGGACGTCTTCGGGCAGCGCCTCACCGGCAATCCTGCGGCGGGCTTCCGGACCACGGGCTTCGCGCCGATGGTGGAACACGAATACGGCCGGATGACAGTCGAGCGAACCGGCTACCGGACGCTCGGTGTGCGCCACGTGAACGCGGACTCGCTGGATGTCATCATCGCGGCGGTGCCGGATTCGCTGATTCCAGCCATGCTGCAGTACAGCCGCTGGGAGCGGGACGACAGCGTTCTCAGCTTCATCCTCAAGGGTGCGACGCGCCGCCGGGTCGTCGTCCCGGGGCCCCGGGACCGGGTGCGGATCTACGGAGTGCCCGTCCCCGCGTACAACATGCAGCGACCTTCCGCCCCGGTGCTGCAACTGCTGAGGGTGAGCAGTCCCGCATTGCCGCCGGAGTGGCGTGATAACCAGCCCTACGCCGTCGTCCAGGTGACCGACCTCGCCGTCCACGCCAAGATCGGCGTGGCCGGCGGTGTCGTCTGGGTCACCGGTGTGAACGATGGAAAGCCGCGAGGCGGCGCCGACGTGAAGCTCCATGATCGCGTTGGGCGGCTGCTGGCACGGTCGAGCACGGGGCCGGACGGAGTCGCGGTGCTGACCGGTTATGAGGTGGACAGCACCGTGACACGAGGGTGGGGCCTCGAAGGGTATGTCACCGCCGGACTCGGCAACGACCGCGGGCTCACCAGCATCAGCAGCTACGACCCCGACCTGAGCCCGTGGCAGTTCAACGTGCGGTCGGGGTACGGCGCCGAGCGCCACGATGTCGCGGCGCTGGTCTTCACCGAGCGTGGGATCTACCGCCCCGGCGAGACGATTCACGCCAAAGGAATCGTGCGCCATGGCCGTCTCGGCGCGCTCACGGTACCGGCCCCGAGCGACAGCGCCCGGTGGCTGTTCGCCGATCGAGACGGGGGAACGCTCCACGAAGCCACTGTCCCGCTCTCATTGTTCGGCACTACGGAGCGTAGCTTCGTAGTGCCGGCCGACGTTCCTCTCGGGACGTACGTACTGTCGCTGGAGCAGCGACGCGGCGGCGAGTGGCTCAGTCTTGCGAACACCACCTACCGGATCGGCGAATACCGGCCGCCGGAGTTTCTGGTCGAGGCGGTCGCGGGGATACGGTCCGGCTTCCCGGGGGACACGGTCAGCGTCCAGGTGGAGGCCCGCTATCTCTTCGGCGCCCCGATGGCCCGTGCCGCACTCTCCTGGAGCATCCGACAGGCGACCACCGGCTTCTGGGATCTCGACATTCCGGATGC
>Ga0224500_10000543_pt1 | contig 25455 bp, 22 predicted proteins | sample SF_Oct11_sed_USG_FD_168126 | JGI IMG/M metagenome (GOLD analysis project Ga0224500, IMG submission 168126) | Sediment microbial communities from San Francisco Bay, California, United States - SF_Oct11_sed_USGS_4_1 | ecosystem: Environmental > Aquatic > Marine > Sediment | place: USA: California... | reverse complement strand
CGTCGTGACCTGCGTCCCGGAACCGGCCGATCCAGGCGGGATCGACGAGGTAGGGGTAGAGCGGGAAGTCGAACTGCACGTACCGGGCGCCTGCGTCGATCGCTTCGGCCACCAGCCGCCGCTCGATCGCGACCGCCGCATCGACGAACTCGGCGACACTGCCGTAGGCGCCTTCGACCGTCGTGAACGGGTGCGCGAAGATCGATGCCGCCGGGAACGTCACCTTGAACGGCATCTCGCCGGCTGCTTCTTTCATGAACGCGGCCTCGTGGGCTCCGGGAGAGTCCACAGGCTCGAGCGGCGCGACGATCTCGTGCACAGTCAGAGCGACGTCGTCACCGCGATCGTTGCGGAACGACACCGTCTTGCCGGTGCGCACGCCGCTCACGGCGTCGAAGAACGAGTTCATGAACATCCACCGTCGGAACTCGCCGTCGGTGATCACGTCGAGCCCGCGATCTCGCTGGCGCCGCACGGCCTCGCGGATCGCGTCGTCTTCGGCCTCCTGCAGGGCCGTCCGGTCCTTCGCGCGCTCTTCGTCGAGCACCGCCGAGTGTCCGGGCTCGTAGAAGGCCTCGATCGCAGCTCTGAGCGAGGGCGGACGTAGCAGCGAGCCGACGACTTCGGCGCGCGCAGGGCTGCGCGGCGTCTCGTCCATCGCTCGATCCTACGCGTTGGCGGTCGGCATTCCGCCCGATCGGAAGTGCGGCCCATCCGGCTGATTGACCCAACGTCGCAGACGTGGAACGGTGATGGCTCGACCCGGACTCGATCGACCGCCCGCAAACTTCGACCAGCCCATCGATGTCGGATACCTCCCCCCAGCGATCGCCAGGGAACGCTCGCGTGCCGCGGTGGCTCCGCCTCGCGATCGCGATCGCCCTCACGATGACGACGAGCGTCGTCTCCTGGTCCGACACACCCCACGGCGTCGCGCGTACCCGCTGCACGATCACCGGCACGCCCGGGAACGACCGGCTCCACGGCACCAGCGGACCCGACGTGATCTGCGGGCTCGGCGGGAAGGATCGGATCCTCGGGTTCGGCGGCGACGACGTCCTGCGCGGTGGTCGGGGCGCCGATGAGATCCACGGGAACGCCGGCAAGGACCACGTGGTTGGTGGGCCCGGTGCCGATTCCCTCATCGGAGGCGCTCATGCCGATTCGCTCCTCGGCGGGGCCGGCCGCGACGTACTCGATGGGACCGACGGCTCCGGGCATGATCGGCTGCGAGGTCGGCGTGGCGTCGATCGATGTCTGCTCGATCCCGGAGACGAGCACACCGGCTGCGAACGCGCGATCACGGTGCCGACCACCCCGACGGGACTGCGCGGGACGGCGACATCCCACCGGGTCGATCTCGCATGGGACGAGAGCCCAGGGGCCACCGGCTATCGGGTGTACAGGGACGGGGTGCGCATCGCCTCGGTCTCGACCGAGACCTACCGCGATCGAGACGTGCTGGCGGGTTCCTCCTACTCCTACAAGGTCGCGGCCTTCAACGCGGCCGGGTCATCACCACGTTCGTCTCCTCACGGCGTCCTCGTTCCCCCGCCCGACGCCCCGATCACCGTGATGGCTGCGGGCGACATCGCGTGCGACCCTGCCGACCCCGCCTACAACGGGGGCAACGGGCGGGCCTCCAGGTGCCGCCAGCGGTGGACCGCGCAACTGCTCGAGGGCGCCGATCGCGTGCTCACGCTCGGCGACGCCCAGTACGACTGTGGAGGACTGTCGGCTTACCGGCAGTCGTACGGCTCGACCTGGGGAGCGTTCAAGGACATCACGCACGCGATCCTGTCCGACGAGGATCTCGGCACGACCGGCACCGGGTGCGGCGCCGCCGGCCCCGACGGCTACTTCGCCTATTGGGGCGCCGCCGGCGGACCGCAGCCCCGCGGCTACCACAGCTGGAACGTCGGCGGCTGGCACTTCATCGCACTCAACTCCGAGTGCTCATACGTGCCGGGTGGCTGTGGCGAAGGCTCTGCCCAGAACGATTGGCTCGAGCAGGACCTCGCGGCGAGCTCCGCGCAGTGCACGATCGCCCTGCTCCATGAGCCTCGGTTCCGCTCGAAAGAGACGGGCTCGCAGGTCTCGGCGGCGATGAAGCCCTTCTGGAGCGACCTCGTCCCCGCCGGCGTCGAGATGATCTTGGGAGGCGACGCCCACTTCTACGAGCGGTTCGAGCCTCAGAACGCCTCGGGCGCATCAGATCCCGACGGCATGGTCCAATGGGTCGTGGGCGTGGGCGGGGAGAGCCACCGTGGCCTGGCGGCGACGGGCGCGCGGCTTCCGAATAGCGCCACCGCGACCGACCGGACCTTCGGGGTCTTGAAGCTCACCCTGCACGACGGCAGCTACGACTGGGAATTCCTGGCCGAAGGCTCGTCGGGCTACGAGGACTCGGGCAGCGCCGACTGCCACTGACCGGCCCCGGCGAACGGTTTCGCTCAGCGCATCGTCTCGAGCAAGGCCGCCTCGGCGCCGCTGATCCCTCCACCGACACGATCCGGCGGTCGATCGCCTCCTACGGAGCCCATCGGACCCACAGGGAATCGGGCGCGCGGAACTCCCATCCCGAGAGCGTGACGGGCCGCTCGGGCATCAAGGCGAGACCTGGGAGCCGGTCGAGCGCGAGGTCGAGGGTGACTCGAGCGAGGTGACGTCCGAACCAGGCGCCCAGGCAGAAGTGGGTTCCGGCCGAGAACGCGAGGTGGGCGCCTTCCTTGCGGTGGATGTCGAACCGGTCCGGATCGGTCCATCGGCGAGGATCGCGGTTGGCCGAGGAGAGCACCGCGCCGATCAGGGCGCCCTGCTCGAGGTGCACGCCGGCGAGGTCGACCGGGCGCGTGGCCTGCCGCGTTGCCGTGCCGACCGGCCCGGCCCAGCGGAGCGTCTCCTCGACGGCGGCCTTCACGAGCGTGCGATCGGCCCGGACCTCCTCGAACTGCGCGGCATCGGACAACAGCGCCCAGAGCGTGAGCGCGATCACGTCTCGCGGTTCCTGCAGTCCGCCCGACAGCATCAGGGTGGTGTTGCCCACGATCTGATCGCGGCTCATGCGCCGGCCGCCTTCCTCGTGGTGCAGCATCCATGACAGCACCGAGCCGTCGGGCTCCTCGGCGAGCCGGTCCAGCACATCGCCGATGGCGGCGTGAAGCGCACCCGCGGCCTCGTCTGCAGGCGCCTGCTTGACGGGGTCGCCCTCGAAGTTCGCGAGGCCCGGCATGAGGCCCTCGTTCCAGCGGAGCACGTCCTGCCACGGCACCTCATCGAGGCCAAGCATGAAGCAGAGCGAGCGCACGCTCATGGGATCGGCGTACTCGCGGAACAGATCGGCCTCCCCGCGATCGACGATGCCGTCGAGCAGCTCGCCGGCGAGTCGCGGGATCATGCCCTGGGTGCGCGCCTCGACATCGCGCGGGCGGAACGGAGGCTCGGTGATCGCCCGTATCCACTGCTGCTCCGGGCCCTCCATGCCGAGCATGTTCTCGCCCATCGTGCGATTGAGGGTCGAGGGCTCGGTCGCGGCCGTAAAGGTCTCGGGGTCGGTCGTCACGCGCTTCACGTCGTCATGACGGGTGACAAGCCACAGGCCGACGGCCGGCACGAAGCTCACCGGTTCCGCCTCGCGCAGGCGCTCGTACGTCGGGTAGGGATCGCGCTCGAGCTCCTGCAGCGTGATCGTCGCGCCGACCTCGTGCCCGATCGTCACGGAGCCGTGGCCCTCCTTCGTACCTGCTTCGCGCCTGCCTCGCGGAAGGCGTATCTTGCGCGGAAACGACGAGACCGCGCAAACCCGACCGCGCACACGGGTGGTTCAGCCGGTACCGTGCGGTTCTGATCGGGTCCAGGGGGATCGATGGAAACCAACGGCAAGCGCCTGCGACTGCTCTACCCCGACGTCCACGGGCTGGAGCGCGGCAAGTACCTCTTCGGCGAAGTCGCCGAAGCCGGCAGGGCCGCCTTCTGCATCGGCGTGTATCCGCTCACCCACGACCGTGAGATCTTGGCCGTGCCCAAGACGCAGTTCGACATCGGATTGCCCGACATCGACGTGCAGCTCGATCGCGATTCACTGCGTCACTCATGGGAACCCGAGACCGTGATCGGGATCGGCGACGTGACGTTCGGCGGGTCTCCCATGCCGCTCGATCCCCGTCATGTGTTACGGCAGGCGGTCGAACCGTGGCGTGCGATGGGACTCGAGCCGCAGATCTCGTTCGAGCTCGAGTTCTACCTTATGGAACCCGATGGCGGCGGCGGCTGGCGACCGGTTTCGCTGCCCGGCCATCGCGTCTACGGCACGGGCACGTCGATCGACCCGACGGGGTGCGTCGACGCGATGGTGCAGACGGCGTTGGCGTGCGGCTTCCCTGTGGAGAGCTGGGGAAGCGAGTACGACGAGTCGGCCTACGAAGTGAACATCCGCTACGACGATGCGATCCCTGCGGCCGACGACGCGTTCGTCTTCCGGCTGCTGATCCGTGAGATCGCCGAGCACCACGGCAAGCTGGCGACCTTCATCGGCAGGCCCATGAACGACCGGGGCGGCAGCGGCATGCACGTGAACTTCAGCTTCCGGCGCAAGGACGGGTCGAACGCGTTCCACGACCCGAACGACCCGGAAGGCTTGTCCGACCTCGCCCGGCGATGCATCGCCGGGATCCTCGAGCACCACACCGGCATGGCCGCGATCATGGCGCCCCACGTCAACGCGTACAAGCGACTGCAGCCGGACATGCTGAACGGGTACTGGGCGAACTGGGGCCACGACGACCGCAGCGTCACCGTGCGCGTGCCGCCGGCTCGCGGCGAAGGCACGCGATTGGAGCAGCGCTCGGCCGACGCGGCGGCCAACCCCTACCTCGCCGGGGCGGCGGTCCTGCACGCGGCTCGATTCGGGGTCGAGGACGAGCTCGAGCTGAAGCCGCCGCAGCCGGTGGGTGCCGAGCCCGACACCGACGTGTGCATCCCGGCGGACCTGGCGGCGGCGCTCGACGCCATGAACGCCGACGAACGCTTCGTGCAGGCGATGGGACCCGAGCTCGTGGAAGCGTTCACGATCTTGAAACGGGGGGAGTGGGAACGCTACGGCGCGGCGGTCGAGGACACCTCGACGATCGATGTCAGCGACTGGGAGCTCCGCTACTACATGCCCTATCACTGAAGCCATGCCCTTCGGGGCTCGACCCATGATGGCGGGAGGCTCGATGCAGCTCGACGGAAAGGTCGCGATCATCAGCGGCGGAGGATCGGGGATCGGCGCCGCGACGGCGCGCATGTTCGCGTCCGAGGGGGCGAAGGTCGTGGTGACCGGCCGGCGGCCCGATCCGATCGCAGAGGTTGCCGCGGCGACCGGCGGCGTCGCCGTGGCCGGTGACGCGAGCATCCCGACGCACGCCGAGGAGGCGGTGCAGGAAGCCGTGCGTACGTTCGGGGGGCTCGACATCGTCGTGGCCAATGCCGGAGTCGGGTTCGGGGGCTCGGCGGGCACCGTCACCGACGACGTCTGGCGCACCACGATCGACATCAACCTGTCGGGGGCCCTCTACCTCGTGAGGGCGGCGATGCCCCATCTGGAGGCGAGGGGCGGCGGATCGATCGTGCTCGTGTCATCGGTGTCGGGGTTCCATTCGTCGGCCTCGAGCGCCGCCTACGTGGCGTCGAAGGCCGGCATGATCGGGCTCGCGAAGTCGATCGCGGTCGACGGCGGGCCGCGCGGCATCCGCGCCAATGCGCTCTGCCCTGGCTGGGTGCACACGCCGATGGGCGACGAGTCGATGGACGAGCTCGCGGCCGAGCGCGGCGTCACCCGCGATGAGGCGTACCTGCTCGCGACCGAGCTCGTGCCGTTCCGGCGGGCGGGCACGGCCGACGAGGTCGCCTCCTGCGCCGTGTTCCTCGCCAGCGACGACTCGTCGTACGTGAGCGGCACGACCCTGGTGGTCGACGGCGGCGGCACCGCGGTCGACGTTGCGTCGGTGGCCTTCGACGACGTCCGAGACGGCGGCCCGTGAGCGCGGCAGCCGACGCCACGGCGAAGTTGACCGGCCCTGTCGTTCGGTCGCAAAGTATCTTCGCGGCATGACCGCGAGCCGCCGACCCGCCGACGGAGGGAGCCTCCGGCCACATGGCTGACACGCTGGGTGAGATCGACCTGGTGAACCCCGACAATTACGTCGACCGTGTGCCGTTGGAGTGGTTCGACCACCTCCGCGAGGACCATCCGGTCGTCTGGCACCCCGAGCCCGAACCGAACCGCGGCTTCTGGGCGGTCACGCGCTATGACGACCTCACGGCCGTGCACATGAATTGGGAGACCTACTCCTCCGAGATCGGAGCCGTGGCGCTCGAAGAGCTCGACACCGAGCAGCTCGAGATCAGACGATCGATGCTCGAGACCGACCCCCCACGGCACACCGAGCTCCGCAAGATCTGTTCGAAGCGCTTCAGCGCCCGTGGCGTCGGCAAGTACGAGGACTGGATCCGTGAGGTCGCTCGTGACGTGCTCGACGAGGCGCTGCCCAAGGGCGAGTTCGAGTTCGTGAGCGATATCAGCCGCGACCTGCCGATCCGCTTCCTCTGCTCGATCTTCACCGTGCCCCAGGAAGACGCCCCACAGCTCATCTCGTGGGGCGACAGCATGATCGCGAACCAGGACCCGGATCTGAGCGCGGCGGTGGTCGACAAGGTCGACACCGAGGAGTATCGGCTCCTCCCGTTCCGTTCGCCGACCGCACTGCAGGTCTTCGCCTACGCCGACCGTCAGCGCGACATGAGGCTCGATGAGCCCGCCGACGACGTCATCCAGGCGCTGACGGTTGCCCAGAGCGAGGGTGCCCTCAACGAGCGGGAGTTCCACAACTACTTCGCGCTGCTCATGATCGCCGGCAACGAGACGACCCGGCACACGATCAGCCACGGCATGCTCGCGCTGATGCAGCATCCCGAACAGCTGCAGCTGCTGCGCGAGGAGCCCGAGCGCATCCCGGCCGCGACCGAGGAGATCCTGCGATGGGCGACGCCGGTCTACCATTTCCGGCGCACGGCCACCCGCGACGCCGAGCTGCGCGGTCAACACATCAGGGCCGGCGACAAGGTCGTCACCTGGTACATCAGCGCGAACTTCGACCCCGAGTCGTTCCCTGACCCGCGCGCCTTCGACGTGACGCGGTCGCCGAACGATCACGTCACGTTCGGACCCGGGGGCCCGCACTTCTGCCTGGGGGCACACCTCGCTCGGCTCGAGACGAAGATCCTGTTCCAGGAGCTGATCCCGCGACTCGAGACGATCGAGCTCACCGGCCCCGTCGAGCGCATCCGATCCAACTTCGTGAACGGCATCAAGCGCATGCCCGTTCGCGTCACGACCCGCTGACGGACCGGCCTTGCGCAACCTCGACCTCGGTGCGAGGCTGGCTGCAACCTCCCGGGACACGCTCGCAGGAAGGGGGAAGCATGGCGGACCATCCCAACGTGGAGATGGCGCGCAGCTCGCTCGAGGCGATGATGAAGGGCGACCTCGAGTCGATGGCCGCGGGCATCGCAGACGACGCCACGTGGCACGTGCCCGGCTCGAACCAATGGTCGGGCGACTACCGAGGCAAGCCCGAGATCGTGGGCCGCTTCGCGAGGATGGCGGAGCAGGGATACCGCGTCTCGCTGGACGAGATCCACGACATCCTAGGCAACGACGAGCACGTGATGGCCATGGTGCGGATCAGCGCCACCGGGCCGAGCGGCAGCGCGTCGACGGATTCCGTGTGGGTCATGCACGTCCGCGACGGCAAGGCCACGGAGTTCTGGGGCCACAACGACGACCAGGGCGCGCTCGACCGCGTGATGGCCTGATCGACCGGGTGGCGGCGTGACGCCGCCCCGATTGGTGCTCGTGCTGAGCGAGAACCACACCCTGGTCGGCGCGCGCGACCTCGACGGCCTGGTCGACGTGGCCGTCGAGGCCGAGCGCGCAGGGTTCGACGGCGTGATGGTGAGCGAGCACGTCGTGCTCGGGCGCGGAGCCGACGCCGGCGGCCTTCCCGCGAACCCGCGCGAGTACGCACTGCCCGCCAACCAGGACCCCGCCACCCCTTGGCCCTCGTCGCTCCTGCTGCTCGCGGCGATCGCGTCGGTGACGACCGACCTGCGGTTGATCGGAAGCGCCGTGATCCCACCCCTTCGTCACCCGCTGCTCATCGCCAAGGAACTCGCGACGCTCGACCTGCTCGCGAAAGGCAGGCTGGTGGTGCAACCGACGGTGAGCTGGCACCGCGCCGAGTACGCGGCGCTCGGCGTGCCGTTCGAGACACGGGGCGAGCGACTCGACGAGCACCTGGAGATCTGGGCCTCGATCTGGCGCTCCGACGGCCCCGTGCGACACCGGGGTACCCACTACTCGTTCGACGACGTCTGGGTGCGGCCCGAGCCGTGGCGGGCCGACGGACCACGGCTGTGGTTCGGCGGCGAACGCCTGCACGGCCCGCTGTTGCGCCGGCTCGTCGAACACGGCCATGGGTTCAATCCGCTCGGACGCCCGAGCGACGACGACCTCGCACGACTCGGGGCCGCGATGAGCGACGCAGGACGCGATCTTGGCTCACTCGAGATGATCGGCGGCACCCGGGGCATCTTTTCCGACGCGACTCGGCCCGCACCGCTCGAGAGCGCCCTTGATCAGATCCCCGAGCAGCTCGCGCGCGGATTCGGAACGATCTGCGTCAAGCCAAGCCAATTCACCGACGATCCCGCCACGATCCCCCACCTCTTGCGCCGTATCGTCGCCGGGGTCGCGGATCGATGCCCATGACGCCGAAGGTGCCTCTTCTCTAGACGACCGATCCGGCGCCCGGAGGGGCACCGCTCGGCGCGACCGCCCGGAGCAACGATCGGAGCATCGCTGCGAGCTCCTCCTGCTGGCGAGCGTCGAGGTGAGCTGCGACCGCGCGCTCCTCGTCGTTGAACTTCGGGAAGAGCACCTCGATCGTCGTGCGGCCCGCCGGAGTGAGCGCCACGATCACCATGCGCCCGTCTCGGCGGTCCTTGCGACGTCTGACGTACCCGCGCGATTCCAGCGTGTTCATCACACCCGTCGCGGTCGGCCGGCTGATGCCGACGGCCGCGGCGAACTCACGCGCCTCCATCTCGCCCCAGACCCACAGCACCCACAGGCCCACGAACGAGGTCCAGCTGAGGCGATCGGGCCCCAGCACCCGGGTTTCCATGTGCCGGCGGATCGCGGCCGAGCTGCGGAACAGGTTCGAGATCGCCCCCATCGCGCGGAAGTCCAGCGGGAGGTCGCCGAGCGTCTCCTGCACCTTCCTCTCGGCCGCCAGCAAGCCGTCCGCGGGGGTGGGCCTGTCATCGGAACGGGCAGCGTCGGTCACGCCGCGCTCCCGGTCCGAGCGAGCCTCTCGCCGAGCTCCCGCGCCACCTCGAGCAGCGCGAGCACGTCGTCGTCGGTGGTTCGATAGTTCACGAAGCACGGTCTCAGCCACACCTCGTCGTCGATGAGCGCCGGAGCCAGGTACACGCGCCCGTCGGCTTGGATCGCTTCGGCGAGCGCCTGGTTGTGGGCGTTCAGGTCGGTGACGTCGGGCGGCACGTGGCGCAGCGGCGCGATCGACAGTTGCGGCGGCGCTTCCATGACCTCGAAGTCCTCGGTGTGCTGCGCGCGACGGTAGAGCAGGTCTGCCTCGGCGAGGTTGCGTTCGATCGCCTCACGGAACTGCGCCGCCCCGTGGGCCCTGAACGCCAGCCAGAGCTTGAGCGCCCGGAACGGCCGTGAGTACTCCAAGGTGATGTCGGCGGCGTGCAGCTCGTGCTGCTGGTGGGGCAGATACCCCTGCTCGTGGCTAAACGCGCTCGCGAGCGCTCGATCGTCGCGCACGAGCACGACGCCGCAGGCCTTCGGCAGGTACAGCCACTTGTGGGCGTCGACCGAGCACGAGTCGGCGCGCGCGAGCCCGGCGAACATCTCGATCCGCGAGGGCACCGAGGCAGCGGGCAGGCCATAGGCTCCGTCGACGTGGAGCCAGACCCCGTGCGCCTCGCACACGTCCGACACGCGATCCAGCGGGTCGATCGCCCCCGTGAGCGTCGTTCCGGCCGTGGCGACCACCGCCACTGGGATCACGCCCGCGGCGACATCCTCTGCGATCGCACGGTCCAGCGCGTCAGGGCGCATGCGGCGGAGTCCGTCGATCTCGACCGCCCGCAGGTTGTCCGAGCCGATGCCGAGCAGCTCGATCGCTCGTGTGACGGAATAGTGCACCTCCTGCGAGCAGTAGACCGCGAGGCGCCGGCCACCGAGCCCCGCGTGACGGGAGCCCGGCAGCGCCCGTTCTCGCGCCGCCGCGATCGCGGTGACGTTGCTCACCGTTCCGCCGCTCGTGAACGCACCCGCCGACGCCGGGAACCCGATGAACTCCCCCACCCAGCCGACCGCCTGGTCCTCGATCTGGGTCGCTGCTCGAGCGTCGACCGCCAGGTTGATGTCGTAGGAATGCGCGAGGAAGTCTCCGAGCGTGCCGATCTCCAGCCCGCTCGAGCCGATGAAGGCGAAGTACCGAGGTCGCGCCTGCGCGATCGACTCGTCGAGGATGCGGGCAGCGTCGTCGAGTACGTCGTGCACCGGCGACGGGTTCGCGGGCAACGCGCTCTCGAGCAGCCGGCGCACCCGCTCGTCGAGCGGCGGTTCCTCGGGACGGAATCGATCGAAGCTCCGCCATGCGTCGGCGACCAGGCGTGCTGCGTGCTCCAGCGCGTCTTCCCGGGGAGCATCGAGTCGAAGGGGTCCGTCCGGTGCGGTCATGTGGGAGATGGTATGCCCCCGTTGCCCGCCGGCACCACGGCCGGCGCTTGCGCCGTTCCACCACCCGTGCATAGCATCCCGATACCGAACGACCGTACCAGTGAGGACGTCGACGGCACTCGCACGCTCGAGGAGGGGGACTCGGATGGCGACGAACACCACCGACGGAGGCCTGCGGACCGGATCGATCGGCCTTCCGACCGCCATCAGCGCCACGTTCGGCCTGATCTTGGCCACCACGGTCATGGTGACCGTGCCGCAGCTCTACGCGGCCAGCACCATCGGCCTGTACGCGATGATCATCGCTCTGGTGGTGATGTACGCCCAGGTGATGAGCTTCTCCGAGCTCGCAACGATGATCCCGAAGGCCGGTTCGATGAACGAGTACGTTCGTGCCGGCCTCGGCCCGTTCTTCGCCACCGTCACTGTGTTCGTCGGGTATTTCGCCATCGTGATCTTCCCGGGCTCGTCGGAGGCGTTCCTGTCGGCGACGATCCTGTCCGACCCCGCCTTCCTCGACCTCGGGCTCACGTTCAAGTGGTGGGTGGTGATCATCGTCGTGGGCATCGCCGCAGTGAACATGCTCGGCATCCGGGCCTTCGCGGCGATCGAAGTGCCGCTGACGTTCCTGCTCGCGGGCTCGCTGCTGATCTTCGGGATCGCCGGGCTCGCGGGTGTCGGCGACCCGGTGGGCTCCGCCCTGCCGACGATCCCCTTCGACATGGATCTGCTGCTGTCGCTGATCGCACTGGCGACCTTCACCTTCGTCGGGGTCGAGTACACGTGCCCGCTCGCGGAGGAACTGCGCGCCCCCGGCCGCGAGATCCCGTGGGGCATGTTCATCGGTCTGTCGTTGGTCGCCGTTCCCATGTTCCTGTGGGGCATCGCCGCCACCCGGTACTTCCCCCCCGACGTCCTCGGCGACCCGACTCAGATCACGAACATGAACGTCGCCATCGCCATGTTCGACGACCTCGGGAAGTGGTGGATGGGCATCCTCTCGGTCGCTGCCACGATCTCGACGTTGAACGCCGTGGCGGCGGGCGTGCCGCGCATCATCTACGGCATGTCGCAGGACCGCCAGCTGCCGGCGATCCTCGGGTGGTTGACGCCCGGCACGCGCGCACCGGCCATCGGCATCATCTTGGTGTCGATCCCCCCGATCTGGCTGAACGTGACCGACCAGACGCTCGAGGGCGGCTTCATCGAGCTGATCCTGGCCGGCGTGCTCGGATGGGCGCTCGCGTACATCATCATCCACATCTCTCAGATCGTGCTGCGGATCAAGGAGCCGCAGGCACAGCGTCCGTATCGCTCGCCACTGTGGCCCGTTCCGCAATTGATCGGCATCGTGCTGCTCATCGTGGCGATGGTGAACGTCTTCCCGGTGCCCGAGATCGAGTCGAACATCTATCGGAACTTCGGCATCTTCCTCGCGATCTCGATCGTGTTCTCACTCGTGTACAACACCTTCACCTACGGCCTCGGTTCGATGTTCAAGCCGGTGCCGCTCAAGGAGGTCTACAAGGAGACCGAGCACATCGCCGAGCTCATGCCCGAAGAGCACGAGCGCGGACGGGGCTGAGGTCGAGGCGAGGAGGCCCGGTGCGTCGGCGCGCCCGCAGCCGCGCCCGAGCCGTGCTCGAGCGCGACGTCGAGGCGTTCGCGGCTGCCGGCTACCGTGAAGACGGGCGGCGGCGCGAGCTGCGCACGACGCTCGCCCGGGCAGGGCGCCCCACGCTGCGCGTCGAGCTCGTGTCGACCGGCGGCCGCATCTTCGGCGGCACCTATGCGATGGAGGTCTCGACCGCCGAGCCCGTGCTGCCCGCGACGGCGGGCGGGGTGCGCGTGAAGGGCCGAGGCGTCGTGCGCATGCAGGGCATGTCGTTCCGACCTCGAAAGGGCGACCGAGCCGGAGAGCGGCTCGCCGAACACCTCGCCTCTGACGAACGGCTCGAGCGGGCGCTCCGCGCCGTGCACTTCGAGGAGATCAGGGTCGAGCCCGATGGCAGGGCCGTGATCCGGCACATGGGGGGCTCGCTCGTGTGGCTGTTGTTCCCACCGATGACCCGGCCGATCGCGATCAGCACCGAGCAGATCGGAGCGACCGCCACCGGCATCGGAGCGTTCGCTCGGGCCGGCGGCACGGCCGTGATCGCCTGAGGCGTACGACCCGGCGGCCCAGTCGGTCAGGCTCCCGACCCGGTCCAGCCGCCGGCGGGGCGCTCGAACCAGACGTGCACCTGGCCCGTGCCGACCGAAGCTTCGTACTCACTGAACAGCTCGCCGGGGGCCTGACACCGGGCTCCCCCGAGCGCGGCCGCCATCATCAGATAGTGACCGAAGTGCCCCTCAGGGGCCGCCTTCCGATACTCGGGCATCCGATCGATGATGCCCGCGTGATCCCCCTCGCGCATCATCGAGATCACCCGCTGATCGGCCTCGTAGCTCTCGAGACCGAGAATGTTGTCGGGGACCTTCGAGCTCTCGTGCTGGCGGAGTTCCCGGAACGGGAAGAACCGGTGCGTCATGCCGCCCGAAGCCAGGAGCACGACGCGCCGGTCGCTTTGGGCGATCGCGTCGCCGATCAGCGATCCGAATAGCAGGAAGTCCTCGGTCGTGCAGCACTGGTTGAGCGCGACGCTGATCCATCTCGTTCCGGGGTCGCCGAGGAAGGTCCACACATTGACCGTGCCGTAGAAGATCGGCAGGTACGGATCGTCGCTGGCGAGGATCCAGCAGTCGTCGCGCCCATCGGCCTGGGCGGCGATCGTCGTGGCGAGGTCGGGGTCCCCGGGCATGTCGTAGGGGATGCCCGCCATACCCCGCGGGAGCTCATGACTCGTGAACCTTCCCTGCCGCCGTTCGTGGGCCGTGACGATGTGCTCGAACGTCGACTCCCAGTGGGTATCGAACACGATCACCGTGTCGGGCCCCAGCCGATCGAGGCACTCGCTCTTCATTCGGCGCAAGCCCGGCACCAGCGTGATCTCGTTGCCATCGTTGATCTCGCGCCTCGTCTCCTCCGGCAGCATGATCGTGGGAACGTGGGCCACCAGGGCCGCGCCGACGACTTCGCCCATCTCGTCGCTCCTCCTGTCCTCGGTTCCTTGCTTCGGGTTCAGTTCCAGGGTGCGGTGCACACGTTCTTGACGTCCGCGTAGAAGTCGAAGCTCCACGGGCCGCCTTCCCTGCCGATGCCCGAGCCGCGGGCGCCGCCGAAGGGAGCGGCGAGGTCTCGCACGAAGAAGCAGTTCACCCACACGGTGCCGGCCACCAGCGCCGAGCTCACGCGTTCGGCCCGGGCCTCGTCGCCCGTGTACACGATGGCCGCGAGGCCGTATCGCGTCGAGTTGGCGAGCTCGACGGCCTCGTCTTCGGTCTCGAACGTCTGCAGGGTCAGCACGGGTCCGAACACCTCACGCATCAGGATCTCCGAACCCAGTGGTGCGTCGGTGAACAGCGTGGGGCGGTAATAGAGGCCGCCCAGCTCGTCGTTGGGACCGCCTCCGAACACGGCGGTGGCACCGTCGGCCTTCGCGCGCTGCACGAACCCGTCGACACGCTCGAAGTGCTCGCGAGTGATCTGCGGTCCGATGTCGGTCGTCTCCTCGCGAGGGTCCCCTTGCACGATCGCGCCCGCAGCTTTCACGAACCGCTCGAGGAATGCGTCGTGCATCGAGCGCTCGACGATGAGCCGAGTCCCCGCCAGGCACACCTGGCCCGCGTTGTCGAACTGGTTCACCGCTTGCTGCACGACCGCGTCGAGGTCGGCGTCGGCGAACGCCACGAACGGCGACTTGCCGCCGAGCTCGAGCGAGACCGGCGTGAGGTTCGCGCCTGCGGCCTGGGCGACGAGCGTGCCGGTGGGCACCGACCCGGTGAAGGCGATGCGGTCGACGCCGGGATGCGCGGTGAGCGCGGCGCCGGCCTCGTCGCCGACGCCCTGCAGCACGTTGAAGGCGCCGTCGGGCAGGCCGGCCTCATGGGCGATGTCGGCGAGGATCGACGCCGTGAGGGGCGCCCATTCGGGCGGCTTGAGGATGACCGCGTTCCCGGCCGCGAGGGCAGGAGCCACGCGCCAGGTCGCGAGCATCAGCGGGGCGTTCCAGGGCGTGATCACGACCGTGACCCCGCTCGGATCCCAGGCCACGCGTTCGGCGAAGCCTTCGTACTCCTTGCGGCCGGTCTCGAGGGCGAGCAGCTGATCTGCGAAGAACCGGAAGTTCCTCGCCACGCGCGGCATCACGGAGGTGCGCATCGAGCGCAGCAGCGACCCGTTGTCGCGGGTCTCGACGGCCGCCAGCTCCGCCACGCGCGCCTCGACGCCGTCGGCCACGCGCCGCAACACGTCGGCGCGTTCCTTCGGGGGCATCGAACCCCACGTGGCACTCGCCCCACGAGCGGAGCCGACCGCTCGGTCGGCTTCGATGGATCCACCGCGCGAGACCTCGGCGATCGGCTGCTCGTCGATCGGGGAGAAATCGACGAACCCGTCCGTCGACGGCACACGCTCGCCACCGATCCAGTGCTCGGTCGAGACCTCGATGCCTTCGACGATGGCGCGGCTCGTCGTGCTTCCCTCCCCCGTCGACGTCTGGACCCGGAAGGTCGTTCGTCACCGAACGGTATGGGCGCCGACGAAACACTGTCAAGCGACGCTCTGGCGAGGAGCCCGGCGCTCGGGAACCCGGGCGGGTCGTCCGACCGTCGGAGTCGTCAACCTCGCGCCGAAGACGGGCCGATCCGGTCCTTCCTGCGGCCGACGATCCTGAAAGGGGCTCCCCGATGGGAACCGCTCGCCGCATGCTTCGCCCTTCCTCGCTGCTTGTTCTGACGATCGCGGTCGTGGTGATCGGACCCGTCGGCGCCGCGCTCGCATGCGGGGGCCTGGTGACACCGAACGGCACGATCAACCTGCTCCGCACGACGACCCTCGCGGCATACCACGGCGGCGTGGAGCACTACGTCACGTCGTTCGAGTACGTCGGACAAGGGCAGGAGATCGGCTCGATCGTGCCGCTTCCCGGCGTTCCGACGAAGGTCGTCAAGGGTGGCGATTGGACGCTGCAGCGTCTCCAGATCGAGACGCAGCCCCCGATCCTGGCCGAGGCGAGCGCCGACTCCGCCGGCGCCTCGGCCCGGGTGCTCCTGGAAACCGAGATCGACTCGCTCGACATCACCGTGCTGGAGGGGGGCGCGGTGGCGGTCGGAACCTGGGCTCGCGATCACGACTTCTTCCTGCCACCGGACGCGCCCGAAGTGCTCGAGTTCTACGCCGATCGCAGTCCGATCTTCCTGGCCGCGCGGTTCGATGCCGAGCGCGCGGCACGGCAGGGATTGCAGCAGGGCCAGGGCACGCCGATCCACGTCGTGATCCCGACGCCGCGGCCCTGGGTTCCCCTTCGCATCTTGGCGCTCGGACGCCAGGGGGCCGAGGTCGTCGAGGCGGACGTGTTCCTGCTGACCGACGAGGCTCCCGCGCTGCTTCCGCAGACGGTGACGCCGGACGGCAACGCCGATCAGCGCGGACTCATCCTGGAGACCAGCGAGCCCGCGTCGCACTCCTTGATGCGCGACCTACGGTCGGATTCCCGCATGGGTTGGCTCCCGGAGGACGACATGTGGCTCACGTATGTGCGGGTGAACGAGCGAGCGGACCGCCTCGGCCACGACCTGGCCGTCGACGCGAGCGGGTTCGGCCGGCCCGACCCGGTCGCAGCGGGGTTCTCACGACCGACCGTGCCGTCGACACCCGGCCCCTTGCCGTGGGTCGCCATCGCTGCCGTCGTCGCGGGAGGCGCCTTCCTCCTGCTCGCTGCACGGGCGCTGCGCCCACGCGAGGCACCGACGGCATGAGGATCCGCGAACGCCGGGGCATCTGGATCGCGCTGGCCGCCGCGAGCCTGCTCCTCGCCGCGGTGTCGGTGCAGGTGCGGTCGGCCGAGGCGCACCGTGACGAGGGAGGGGGCGCCTCGGTTCGCGAGATCCGGATCGAGATGCACCACTCCGCCTTCGAACCCGACCATGTCGAGGTCGAACCCGGCGACACCGTGCGGTTCGTGCTGGTGAACACCGATCCGATCGACCACGAGTTCATCGTCGGCGACACCGGCGTGCAGCTCGCGCACGAGCGAGGCACCGAGGCGCACCATCGGCGGAAGCCCGGCGAGATGACCGTGCCTGCACTCACCACGCGCTCCACCATCGTGGCCGTTCCCGAAGCCCCCGGGTCGACCCTGTTCGCGTGCCACCTCCCCGGTCACTTCGCCTACGGCATGGCGGGCTCGATCATGTTCGACTGACCAGCTGCCAAGCCCGGCCCGAGGCCGCGTCGATCAGTCGGCGAAGTAGGCTTGCAGATCTGGAGTGGCACGTGCGCGCAAGGCTGCCGCGACGCGCTGGCGTTCGAGCATCTGCTCGAGCATCTTGGCCGACTGCGGGATCGGGTGATCGGCGAAGAACTCCTCGGCCTCGGCGACCTGCGCTGGCTTCGTCAGGTACCGGACGCCTTCCACCATGCGGATCGTGAGCTGTGGCGGGAAGCGCTTCTCGGCCTCACTCCAGCGCTCGCGCATGATCGCCCACGCGCGATCACCGAGGTCTCGATTGATCACCGAGTAGGCGAACAGGAACGGCGCGTCCTGCCTGCGGACCTCGTCGCCGAACGCCGCGTCGAGCGTGCGCTCGAACAGCGCCGCATCACGGAACAACGGCAACGCATAGAGGTAGCGGTACTGCTCCTGCGGCGTCGGCGACTCGCGGTAGGCCGTCCAGTAGTGCTCGTAGTCGGCCGCGCCGCCGTTCGCCGCGACGACATTGACGGCCGCGGCGGCGAGCGAGGCGTCGACCGGCTTGCCCGCGCGCGCTTCGGCTTCGAATTCCCGGGCGGCCGCCTCCGCGTTCGGATCGGCGCCAAGCACACCGAGGCCCTGTAGCAGAGCGCCTCGCAGGGCCCGGATGCGATCGGGCTCCTCGGCGTCGGCCTCCCAGCCGAGCCTGCTCATCGCCGGCGCGACGAGGCTGCGCACGAACGCCCGGAGCCGCTCGCGAGGCTCGCCCTCGAGGAAGCGATCGCACCAGCCGAGGCCCTGCAGCAGCGACTGCCACACGGCCAGATCGTCCTCGTTGCCGTAGCGAGCGGCCGCGGCCACGAACTCCGAGGCCGGTGCTGCCCCCGAGGTGACTGCCGCCCAGTGGTCGTCGACGAGCCCGTAGCGCTCCAGCGGCGCGACCTCGTCGAGGCGTTCGGCGAGCCGTTCCACGAGGTCACCTTCGTATCGCACCCGCACGAAGCTACTCGCCTCCGCATTGACCACGATCGCGCCGTCGGCCGGAACCGCTGCCACGATGCCGTCGACCGGCACGAGCACCGACGACTCTGCCCCGCCGAGCGGACGCACCCGCAGGGGGATGTCCCAGGTCGTGTGGTCCGTCCCACCGTCGGCCACGAACCGCCGCTGATCGAGGCGGACCCCGTCGGTGTCGGGTGAAGCGGTCACGAGCGGGTAGCCCCCCTGCCAGATCCACTGATCCATGATGCGCCGCACGGGTTCCCCACTCGACTCCTCGATCTCATGCCAGAGGTCGTGCGTCTCCGTGTTCCCATAGGCGTGGCGAGCCAGGTAGAGGCGGATGCCCTCGCGGAACCGGTCCTCACCGAGATAGCGCTCGAGCATGCGCAGGATGGACGCGCCCTTCTGATACGTGAGCACGTCGAACATGCCCGCGGCGTCGTCGGGAGAATGGACGGGGTACTCGATCGCCCGCGTCGAGCGGAGCGCGTCGACCTCCTTGGCTGCGGTGTTGTACCGGCCGAACGAGTTCCAACGTTCCCAGTCGGGGCGCCAGGCGTCGATCGTGGCGAGCGCCATGTACGTCGCGAATGCCTCGTTCAGCCAGATGCCGTTCCACCACCGCATCGTGACGAGGTTGCCGAACCATTGGTGCGCCAGCTCGTGGGCGACCACGTCGGCGATGTTCTCGAGCTCGGGCTGGGTCGCGTGCTCGGGGTCCACGAGCAGCAGCGACTCGCGGTAGGTGATGAGGCCGGTGTTCTCCATCGCTCCTTGCGCGAAGTCGGGCAGCGCGACGAAGTCGACCTTGCGCTCCGGATACGGAAGACCGTAGTAGTCGGTGAAGTACCGCAGCGAGAACGCGCCTGCCTCGAGCGCGAACCCGGCGAGGTGGCCCTTGCCGGGGAGATGCACGACCCGCAGCGGCACCCCGTCGACATCGACCGGCTCGGTGATCTCCAGCCGCCCCACGACGAAGGCCACCAGGTAGGTCGACATCGGCATCGTCTCGGCGAACCGCACGCGGGTCCTTCCGTCGCCTGCCGGCTCCCTGCCCACCTCCGGCCCGTTGGACAGTGCCGCCACCCCGTCGGGGACCACGAGCGTCACGGAGAACACGGCCTTCAGGTCGGGCTCGTCCCAGCACGGAAAGGCGCGCCGCGCGTCGGCAGCCTCGAACTGCGTCGTCGCGATCGTGTGAGTACCGACGTCGTCGGTATAGGTGGAGCGGTAGAAGCCGTGCAGTTGGTCGTTCAGTTCACCGCGGAACGCCATCGTGAGGGTCCACGACCCCGGGTCCGCCGCTTCCTCGAGCGTCAATGTCGCGCGCTGGAGATCGTCGTCGAGAGAGATCTCGGTGACACCGAGGCTCGTTCCGTTCGCGCCGTGCACCGTCGCCCCGTCGATCGCGAGATCGAGCGCGTTCAGGACGACCTGCGTGACCCGCTCGTGCACCTCGACCGAGATGTCGACCGTGCCCGAGAAGGTCGCCGCTTCGAGATCGGGCTCGAGAACGAGGTCGTATCGCGACGGAACGACCGTGCGGGGCAGTCGGTAGCGGTCCTGCATGGGTCCGGAGCCTACCGCGCAACTGGGCACGAGTGGGGGGATGCGTCCGAGAACATCCAGCGCTGCACCCAGGCCCATGAGACGCTGCCCATCGGAGGGGGGGCCGCAGGCCGTGCGGACGACACGAGACGATGAAGACGGGGCCTCCTACGACGGCCATCGCAAGGCCGAGGCACGCCGGCGCATCGGCACGCTCGCGTTCTTCGGCATCCTCGCTGTCGCGACGGCCGTCGCCGTCGCCACGGCGGGACGGGAGCCCGTGCAGGCGCCGAGGACGGGAACGCAGACCTCGGTCGCACCGAGCACGTCGCCGCTCCGAGCCGGCACCTACCGATTGCCGGGTGTGTCGACGCCGGTCGCCCTGACGCTCCCGGAGGGCTGGTACGCGGGCGACTCGGTGTGGGGGCCGGCCGGCCAGGGTCTCGCCGCGGTCTCGACCGGTCGCCCGGGAGCCACGATCGGCATCGCGGCCTTCGATCTCGGTCGTCTGCTGCCATTCCCCGTGGGTGCCGACGAGCCCCTCGACAGGGCCGGTGACGACCCGTGGTTCCGGCGGTGGCTCCGCGACTACCGCTCGCATGTCAGGCCACGGGTACGGAACCGGGTCGTCGGACGCCAGCTCCACTGGCGACCGCCGCCCGTGCTCGCATGGCTGCTCGCCCACACCGACCGAGGTCCCATCCACGTGGCCGACGACATCGTGTACGAGGGCATCAGCGGCGATCTGGCGTCGTTCGCCTTCCCCGGGCCACGCCGACAGATCTTCGCGATACCGGGCGCAGGCGTCATCGCGTTGCGGCCCGGCATCACCTACACGTTCTGGGTGCCCGGGTCCGCAGAGCCCGTGGCCGAGGGATTCATGCTCGGCGTCGCCCGTGAGCTCGGCGCGGCGCCCAGCACGGAAGAGTGGGACATCGTGCGAACCATCGACCTCGGCGGGTGAGGTCGCCATCGAAGGCGCACGCCGCCGAGCCGAGCCCGAGCCTCAGTCGTCGACGTAGGTGAGCCAGTCCGCGTACGTGGGGTCGTCGCCCTTGGTGGCGGCGAAGAAGGCGTCCTGCAGCGCCTTCGTGACCGGCCCACGGTGCCCGGCCCCCACGGTGCGGTCGTCGACCTCACGGATCGGCGTGATCTCCGCCGCGGTGCCGGTGAAGAACACCTCGTCGGCGGTATAGAGGTCGGTTCGCACGAGGTTCTGCTCGACGACCGGGAACCCGAGGTCGCGAGCGATCGTCATGACCGATGAGCGGGTGACGCCGGCGAGGCAGCCGTGGCCCGTATGCGGCGTCACGATCGTGCCGCCGTTGACCACGAAGATGTTCTCCCCCGAGCCTTCGGTCACGTAGCCGTCGTCGTTGAGCAGCACGGCTTCGTCGTACCCCGATTTCGTCGCATCGACCTTGGCGAGGATCGATCCGAGGTAGCCTCCCGTCGCCTTCGCGGCTGAGGGAAGTGAGTTCTGGTCGTGTCGCTTCCAGGAGCTGATCTTCACGCGCACGCCTTGCTCGAGGGCTTCCTCGCCGAGGTAGGTTCCCCACGGCCACACCGCGATCGACACGTCGACCGGGTTCGCGAGCGGGCTCACACCCATCTCTCCGTACCCGCGGAAGGCGATCGGCCTGATGTAGCACGACTGCAGCCCGGCGGCACGGATCGTCTCCTTCACCGCGTCGACGAGTTCGGCCTTCGAGTACGGGATCTCCATGAAGTAGATGCCCGCCGATGAGTACATGCGATCGAGGTGCGCGTCCAGGTGCCACACGGCGGGGCCGCGCGAGGTCTCGTAGGCGCGGATGCCCTCGAAGACGCCGCTGCCGTAGTGCAGTGCGTGGCTGAGCACGTGCACCTTGGCCTCGTGCCAGGGCACGAGCTGGCCGTTCATCCAGATCTTCTCGACCTCGGTGATCGGCACCCTTGGACCTCCTGATGTATGTCGACGACGCGGAGGCGCTTGCAGCGATGGAGCCCAGGATACCCGGACCTCGAACGCCCCGCGACGTTAGGCTTCCTTGGAACACGGCGACACGACCAGCGGAGGAACCGATGCCTGACCACGAGGACCAGATCACCCAGAGCGAGGGTCCATCGCCGACCGAAGAGGACGAGGATCCGGGACAGGCGCTCGAGGACTACATCTCGGGCATGGACCGACCACTCGGCGTCGACGACGCGGTCACGCTCGACGAGCAAGCCGAGGGCGACACGATCGACGGATTCAACCGGCGGGAGCAAAGAACGGTGCCACGCCCCGACACCAGCGTCGATCTGCTCGATGACGGCGATGCCGACGGCTACGACGGCGAGGGACAGCTGACCGGCGAAGCCGGCGATCCCGACCGTGGGCCGGAGGCACCCGAGCAGGCCGCCGTACACATCGTGCCCAACGCGCCCGGCGGCGTCGATCACCCCGACGACTACGTGATCGAGTAGCGGGCGAAGCGCCACTCGAAGCGCTGGCGAGGCACCCGGTCGAGGGGCCCCCAACGCGCCTCGGCCCATCGCCGAGCCTCGGTGGCGGCGCGGGCACGCAGATCGTCGTCGGGCACGGCCCACGTCCAGGAGTGCACGTTTCGCTCGATGCCCCGGACGAAGGTCTCGAGGTCGTCGCGGTCGAGCTCCTCCAGCGTGAGATCGGGCAGTTTGCGAGCCCCCAGCGAGGACATCTCTTCGTCGAGCAGGTCCCAGCCGCCAAAGGCGATGCCCACGGGTTCGACGGAGCCACCCGCCACCTCCAGGAACCGCGCCTGGATCTCCGAGCGACGGCCCCCATAGTCGCCCAGAGCGGCGGCGAACGAGCCGCCCGGCTCGACGACACGGACGATCTCGGCGACCGCTCGCCGCCAATCGCGGATCAGGTGGAGCACCCAGCGCAGATATGCCCCACCGAACGCGTGGTCGCGCCAGGGCATGCGGGCCGCATCGCCCTGGACCAAGGCAGGCGCGGGTCCCGCTTTCTGCAGGAGCTTGGCCAGCATCGGTCGTGACAGGTCGAGTCCGACGACGTTCATACCTGCGGCGATCAGTGGCACCGCGACCTGCCCGGTGCCGACGCCCACCTCGAGCACCGGGCGCGCCGCACCGCCGAACACCTGGACCAGGGCGTCGGTCGTCGCCCGGATGCCGTCGTCGGACAGTCCCCTGGTCGCGTCGTAGTACTCGGCCGCTCGGTCGAACGAGACCGAGTCGCTCATGTGCCGGACAGCAGCTCGCGTCGCGGGTACGACGTCGACTGGGGTTGGTACGGACGCCCCGGCACATCGCCCCGCAGGTATCCCTCGGCGATCATGCGCACCTGCATGTAGACACCGCCCTCCCAGACGGTCGACATCGGGCCGGGCCGGTGGCCGCGCGAGGTCACCGCTCGCTGAAGCGACTCGCACGCGGCCCAATCCTCTCGGTTCGTCACGTCCCAGAACTCGACGGCGTATCCCGGGTCGAAGCCGTCGAGCGCGAGTGCCTCGGGAGGGAACAGCCAATCGCATTCGACGAAGCTGCGGGCGGGCGAGAGCGGCTCGATGCGGTGGGTGAGCACGTAATCGGGGTGCGGGCTGATCAGCAGGTTGGGGAACACCCCGAAGTATCCGACCTCGCGCAGCTGGTGGGCGCGCAGGCCCCTGATCGGCACCCCGTGCGATCGCCCGTCGAGCGACATCGTCTCGACGCCGTCGTACAGATCCATCGGCCCGGCGACGTACAGACCACGGATGTCGATCGAGTACCCGCTGTCGGGCGGCGTCACCCTGCATAGCTCGGGATGGATCTCGGAGCAGTGGTAACACTCCTGGTAGTTCTCGTGGATCAGCTTCCAGTTCGCGGCGATCTCGTAGGAATGCCTCGCCGCGACGACGAGGCGCTCGGGCTCCCACGGCGCGAGGTGCTCCCAAAGGTTCCCGAACTGCTCGTCGGGGTCGACCCCGGCGGCATCGTTGCGCACGAACGCCCATCCCCCACGTTCGATCTGCCCTGCGGCCCGGCGATGTGCGCCCGCTCGTCCGAGGCACATCCACGAGCGGTCGAAGAAGCGCCGACGCTCCCACTCGAGCACGTCGGGCGACGTGTACGCCGTGGCCGGCATCCCCCTGGCCAGCTCGAAGTCGCCGACGCACCGGCGCAGCGCTTCGCGATCGATCGGCGGTGGGTCCACCCGGTCAGCATCCCGTGCCCGGCGGGCCGGAGCAACCCGTTCGCTCAGTTCATCGACGGGTCGCGCGGCATCAGCCGCAGCATGTCATAGCCCCGGCCCAGGCGCCGCAGCACCTCGTCCCAGAGCTTGGCCGGTTGCTCGTGGAACACGTCTCCCGGCAAGGCCGGCGCGACGATCCAGGTGCCTTCCGCCAGTTCGGCCTCGAGCTGCCCCGGACCCCACCCCGAGTACCCCGCGTACACACGTGCGCGACGGATCGACTCGCCGATGTCCTCTCCGGCCTCCGGCGGCAGGAACCCGATCGATCCCATCGCCAGCACCTCGGCTCTCGATGGATCGATGAAGTCGGCGATGACGACGACCGAGTCGGGCTCGACCGGCCCCCCGTCGAACAGGGGCTCGCTCGGATCGACGAGGCGGCCGAGCGGGGGCACGGCCTCGCCCACGGCCACGGCGAGCGGCTGATTCAACACGACCCCCACGGCTCCTTGCTCGTCGTGGTGCCCGATCAGCACGATCGTTCGACGGAAGTTCGGATCGAGCAGGTTCGAGTTCGAGATCAGCAGGCTGCCGTTGATGGGGTCCACGAACGCATCATCCCGTATCGAGCGGTCAGGCGCGGAGCTCCGTCCCAGATCACCGCACTCCGGGCTCGTGTCGCTCAGCTCTTCGCGGGGATCTCCTTCTTCGGGTCCAGGAACGGCAGGGGCGAGACCGTCGCCGTCATCGGACCGTCCGGCGAGGTGATCTCGATGCGCGTGCCATGGGCTGCTCTGTCGATCGGCACCCATGCGAATCCCATGTTGACCTCGAGCCGAGGGGAGTACGAGGCGCTGACGAGGCGCCCGATCCGGTCGGAACCTTCGACGACCGGCCAGAAGTCCTCGAGCCACATGCCGAGCGGATCGCCGTCGATCGTCACGCCGACGAGCTTGTGCTGCACACCCTCGTCGCGGATGCGCTCGAGCGAAGCGCGCGACACGAACTCGTTGTCGTTGTCGAGCTCCACGAGCCGCTCGAGCCCGGTGATCTCGAACGGGTTGTTCGTGATGTCCATGTCGTTGCCGTAATTGAAGATGCCGGCTTCCATGCGGCGCTGATCGCTCGGCGCGATCGCGCGCAGCTCGAACTCCTCGCCGGCGGCCATGATCGCGTCCCAGAGGTCGTTCGCGAGGCTCGAGTCGCGCAGGTACACCTCGTAGCCGAGCTCCGCGCTCCAACCGGTGCGCGAGACGACGACGGGGATGCCGTGCACCTCGGTCTGCTTGTGCCAGTAGTAGCGCTGATCGGCCACGTCGTCGCCGAAGAGCTTGCGGACGAGCGGTTTCGACAGCGGTCCCTGGATCTGCAGCGGCGAGACGTCGGGCTCGCGGATCTCCACGTCGAGCCCGGCGAACGCCTGCACGCCGAGCGCGTACAACAACGCGTCGGAATCGGCGAGCGAAAGCCAGAAGTGGTCGTCGGCGAGCTTCAGCAGGATGGGGTCGTTCACGATGCCGCCGTCGGGCGCGCAGAGCAGCACGTACTTGCACTGCTCGGGCCGCGTCTGCGACAGGTCGCGCGGCGTGAGCAGCTGCGTGAACCGCGCAGCGTCGGGCCCGGTGATCTCGACCTGGCGCTCCACCGCCACG
>Ga0224500_10000541_pt1 | contig 25603 bp, 24 predicted proteins | sample SF_Oct11_sed_USG_FD_168126 | JGI IMG/M metagenome (GOLD analysis project Ga0224500, IMG submission 168126) | Sediment microbial communities from San Francisco Bay, California, United States - SF_Oct11_sed_USGS_4_1 | ecosystem: Environmental > Aquatic > Marine > Sediment | place: USA: California... | reverse complement strand
AAACAGTATGAGTGTACGCTATGCAAATTACATAGGGCTGGCAGCGTCACAAACGGGCGTTAAGGTTTTTTCTAACCGTGGAACATGCGGAATTGATGGCTGCACAAGCACGGCAGTCGGGCACGCGCTGGAAAACGATATTCCCAACATTCTTATTACCGGCGACCTTGCCTTCTTTTACGATAGAAACGCCTTCTGGCACAACTATGCGTTACCTAACTTTCGTATTATATTATTAAATAACCACGGCGGTGTTATCTTTAAAATGCTTGATGGACCTGGCAGAATGCCTGAGGCAGAAGAGTACTTTATCACAAAGCAACGACTAAATGCACGGAAGCTATGTGAGGAATTTGCATTTGAATACTTAAAACTCGATAACAGACGTAAAATCAAGAATCTCTTAAAGGACTTTTTTGATTTTGACGGAAAAACAAAAGTCCTGGAATTGGAATCTGACGTCATTTTGAACAAAGCAATTTTTGACAACCTGAAACAGCAAATAAAGAAAAGTTATGAAGTTTAAATTTCAGTGGAAGTCCGTTAAAGAATATGAAGAAATTTTATTTCATACGTTTGAAGGCATCGCGCGCATTAGCATAAACCGGCCGCGTGTACACAATGCATTCACCCCCTTAACGGTAAGCGAAATGATCGACGCGATGAATGCGTGCCGTGAGAATCCGGATATCCGCGTTATCATTCTGACGGGCGAAGGCGGTAAGGCATTTTGCAGCGGTGGTGATCAAAGTGTGCGCGGGCACGGCGGTTATGTGGGTGAAGATGCTACACCGCGCCTAAATGTACTCGAGCTTCAAAAAATTATTCGTTCCATTCCCAAACCCGTTATCGCTGCCGTTGCAGGCTGGGCGATCGGAGGAGGACATGTGCTCCATGTAGTTTGTGATTTAACCATTGCCGCTGAAAATGCCAGGTTCGGGCAAACCGGCCCTAAAGTCGGGAGTTTCGATGGTGGGTTTGGAGCTTCTTACCTGGCGCGGATTGTAGGACAGAAAAAGGCCAGGGAGATTTGGTACCTGTGCGACCAATACGATGCTAAGGAAGCGCTGGATATGGGGCTTGTGAACAAGGTCGTTCCCCTGGAATTATTGGAAGATACGTATGTTGAATGGGCCCGCAAGATTATGAGCAAGAGTCCGTTAGCACTACGCATGTTAAAGAGCTCTTTCAACGCAGAGCTAGACGGGCAGGCCGGTATTCAGGAATTAGCCGGCAACGCAACATTGCTCTATTATTTAAGCGATGAAGCCAAAGAAGGGAAGGATGCGTTCCTGGAAAAAAGAGACCCCGATTGGTCAAAATTTCCCCAGTTTCCTTAGCTAAGATTTCAATCCGTATTTGTAGAACGTGCATAATCCTCCTGAAAACCGGCATAAAACGGTTACCTCCCAATTATGACATCTTATTTTTCAAGCAAGTCAGTTCGAAATTGTACCATTGACCCCGATTCCAGTTTGGGCTACTCCACGAAATCGCCATGGTTATAATTTGAAAGATCGATGATTCTGTGAACAAGCAATGCAAATAGATGAACACCTACCCTTTTGACGCTATTCTGCTTAATGGAAGAGAAGTGGAGATTCAACAGATTCTCTCCTGCACTGCAATACCCAAGGCTGATTTCGAGGCTGCTACTTTTGCCTTTATCGCCGAGTGGTTTGGTACAACAGAATATTTTATTCAACATACCAGCGGCTCAACAGGTCCTCCCAAGTCCATTACCATTACCCGAAATCAAATCATTACAAGCGCCAAATTGACTGAACAGGCGCTTAACCTTACCAAAGGATACAACGCCCTGTGCTGCCTGAGTCCCGCCCATATAGCTGGCAAAATGATGCTTGCGCGCTGTTTCATTACCGGTATGAAGGTCATTAGTGTTACCCCTTCAGCAAATCCATTTATGGAAATCAAGCCAGATCAACGGATCGATTTCGTTGCGCTGGTTCCGTCGCAACTCCATGATATTCTTCGATCGGAACAATCAGGATATTTTAATACCATCAAGACCGCCATTATTGGTGGTGCGATCCTCGATGCGGAAAGTCAGCATAAACTGCAGCAATATGAATGTAAGTTTTATGCTACATACGGGATGACCGAAACGGTATCTCACATTGCGTTGAGGTTATTGAATGGTAAGCATGCCTCGGCAGACTACACTACACTGCCCGGCATAACAATTGGGATTGACAATCGAAGTTGCCTGGTCATCAGGTGGCCTAATCTTTCACATCCTATCATCACAAACGATGTCGTTGAACTGGTGGATGAAAACACTTTCAGGTGGACTGGCCGTTGGGATAATGTAATCAATACAGGAGGGACCAAAGTTATACCCGAAGCACTTGAGCTGAAAATTGAAAAGATATTTCAGGCACTCGGAATTAGTCAGCATTTCTTTGTTGGAAGTCTACCCGATCAGAAGTATGGCCATAAGATTGTCCTTGTCATAGCAGGGAATGTAAGCCGTGAAAATATCAAACTGCTTCACTCGCGTATGCATAACATGTTGTCCAAACATGAAATTCCCAAAGAAATTCTTACAGGCATTTCGTTTATTTTTACCGAAAATGGCAAGATAAATCGCAAAGCAACACTGGATATTACATCGGGCACCGGCGGTCAGTTTTCATAATCATCCTTTTGTCGAATAGGTGATCATCCACAAACAGGTAAATCCAGTTCAATCTGACACATCTTCACCACCAAAGGTTAATATTTTCTGAATAAATATCATCAGGAGGTTACATGTGTATCATTTATTTTATTTAGTTTTGATCTGTCTTGGTTTGGCTTTGAAGATCCTGCCTTAATCCGTTTCTGATCTTTGAAGCATCATTTGAAGGTATTCTAAACTTAATACCATGAAGAAAGTATTGCTCATCGAAGACGATGCCTTATTGTGCTGGCTACTGGAAAAAATTCTTAAAAACAAAAATTACGACGTTACCGTCATGAACGACGGTATGGAGGCCTGGTCGTGGCTGACAAGTGATAATATTCCTGATTTAATTGTTTCAGATTTAAAGATGCCATCGCTTGGCGGTGTGGAGCTGCTTGAAAATATAAGCAAGAGCGATACCCTGAAGCGTGTCCCCATCATTATCCATTCCGGTGATGAAGGTGCCGGCAAGCGCAAGCAGTGTCTTAATCTCGGTGCTTTTGCATACCTGGTAAAACCTTTCGAACCTGAGTTCCTTGTGGCCGAAGTTGAACGCGCCATCAAATCCAGTAGTGAAAACATTTTGGCAAAATAAGCCCTGTCACATCAGCATGTTTTTTCCGCAGTGTTATTTTTCCTGAGTTTCCATTGTTAGTCTGTCAATAAATTCGACATAGCCCTCAATATCTTTCAGCTCAACACCAATCATAGCTTCCAGTGCAATTCTCTGCTGGTTGAAATTTGACCTGGCCTGGATTATTTCCTCCTCCTTCAAATAGTACGCCTGCGAAGTGCTCCGGTAAATTTCCAATGAAATCTCACCGGCTCTGAATTTTTTTTCAGTGCTTTGAAACATCAAAAAATAGTCCTCCTGGATGCGCTCACGAAGCTTTATGATTTTGAATCTTTCTTTAAGTCTCTCCACGGCCAAAAGGACATTTTCCCTTACCTCCAATTTCTTTGCATTCACGTCATACTCGCTTATTGATAATCTTTCGCTTGCCAGCTTAGCACTTAGGGGCGTTTGCGCAAATGTACTGAGGGGTAACCTAATCCCGATATTATAGCGTGGATAGAAGGATCTGGCCAGGGCATCTATCTCCTGGTCACCCGTAAATTCATTGTAATTTCCTTCGAGATAAATGTCATCAAGCCAGGACCATCTTGCCTGAGCGCGCTGGGTTTGCGCCAACTGCACTTTCTGCGCCACGACTTTGTTTGATGGATGATTCGACCAAGCCAATTGGACCAGCTTTTCCTCAAAGGAAATAGCCGAAATTTGATTGGTTACAATAATCTTATTGTAATCAACACTCTGCGCCTTTGCTAAACATGAGGCTAAAACGAGAAGGATTGTAGCGAGTCTTTTCATATAGTTATCGTTCAGTCTGCATTTACGATTAGGGCTATTTTTCCGGCGCAAAATTCAATACTGCGACCATCCTTAGCCGGACTTAATCTACACCAATCAGCGTTTAAAACAAACCTTCAAGATCGGATAATTCCTGATACCCACAACCGAAATAATTAATAAAAAATAATGAAAAGTCCATTATGAACGTCTGATGCCAACCCAAATAAGGAATTGACTGTCACGCCATGACCCTCACCGGGTGCAAAGCCTGTTATAATCCGTTTTAAAGAAATAGGTATTGCAGAAACAAAATGGTAGTTGCAAATTGCCGGTTGTAAACAGACTTAATGTGCTTTGGTATCGTGATTTTGGAATTGCAGAGATAATCTTCATGGTTGCTTTTGTGGCGCTGTATGCATTGTACCTTGCCCGTATAGTTCGCATTGCCAAAAGGCTTAACACCCCCTTCCGCAACGTATTCATAAAACTTTTTTTCCGTACCATCTACTTCGGGCTGTTTATTGTAGCTGCACTTGGTCCATCCTTTGGCGGTTCAAAGAAAGAGGTAAAGTCAGTGGGCAAAGACATCATGATATGCATCGACCTGTCCAAGTCTATGGACGCATTTGATATTCAACCTTCCAGATTGGAGAAAATCAAATTTGAATTGAAAAAAGTTGTTGCTGCTTTCAATTCCGATCGCATTGGATTAATTATCTTTTCATCCGAGGCCTTTATGCAGTGTCCGTTAACTTACGACCAGAATGCGCTGAACTTATTTATTGAAACTATGAATTCCGGCCTGGTGCCCTCTTCCGGAACAGATTTCGGGCCGCCCCTGCGAATGGCCTTGAAAAAACTGGAGGAGGACGGTGGTGCCCCATCTTCCCAGGCCAAATCAAAGGTTATTATCCTTATCAGTGACGGAGAAGATTTTGGTGAAGAAACTGACGATGTTGCGCGTGAAATTCAAAATAATAATATCAAGTTATTCACGTTGGGTGTTGGAACAGAAAAGGGTGGCAATATTTATGCAGGGAATAGCTTAAAAACAAACCAGCAGGGACTCATCGTAGTGACCAAGCTTAACCCAAAGGAATTAATATCAGTGGCCACAAAGACAGGCGGGCAATATTTCGAGATAAACGAAACTAAAAATGATGTTTCACGCTTAATTAATACAATAAGTAAAATTGAAGGCGAGTTACGCGATGCGCGTTTCATTGATGTTACCGCGAATAAATACTTTTATTTCCTGGCATTTGCATCCCTGCTGTTTGTGCTGGATATACTCGTAAATATCCCAACTATTAAGATATGAAATTAATTGTTGCTACCATCCTTGCAATATTGATCACGATTGACCCGGGCAAAATCGGTGAGGTCAATAGTGTTAAATCAGCTGCGAGAAAGGCTTACGTCTCCGGGGATTATAAGAAAGCAATAGAAAAATATCGCTACCTCGCCGACTCCCTGGATGTCACAGAGGACGAGGTGATGCTAAACCTTGCCAATTCGTATTTTCAAACAAATGACACCGCACAAGCATCCAATACATACAAGTCTTTAATAGGAAGTCCTAAACCAGCCATCCGATCAAAAGCCCAACAACAGCTGGGCATCCTCAACTACAAACAAGGCAAACTGGATGAAGCCTTGAATAATTTCAAACAATCGATAAAAGCAGATGCTGACAATATCGATGCACGTTACAATTATGAGATGTTAAAGAAGAAATTGGACGAGCAGGAGAAGAAGCAACAAAATCAGGAAAACAAAGATCAGCAAAAAAAGGATCAGCAAAACAAGGAGCAAAAAAACGAAGATCAACAAAAAAAGGATCAACAGGAAAAGGATCAACAAAAGAAAGATCAGGAGCAAAAAGATAAAGAACAGCAAAAAAAGGAACAGCAGGATAAGGAGCAGGAAAGCAAGGAAGAAAAGGATAAAAACGAGCAAGCGCAGGAACAGCAACGCAAAGAACAACAGGAAAAAGAAAATAAAGAAAAGAAAGAAAATGCCCCTCAACTTTCCGAGAAGCTCGAACAGATGAAGATCAGTGAAGAAAAAGCAAAGATGATTCTGGAGGCGATGAAAAATCAGGAAATTCAATACCTGCAGCAGAATAAACGGAAAGCGACAAAATCCAAAGATAGGACTAAACCGGATTGGTAGCGATGTCAAAGGTACACGGGCTGGAAGGACACTGATGTCCCGACCCCATGTAATCTTTATCCAAATTTGAACACCTGACAAACATGAAAGAAGTATACATCATTTCAACGGCACGGACACCCATTGGTAGCTTTGGGGGCGGTCTGGCTTCCATGAGTGCGACAAAACTCGGCGCAATCGCCTTCAAGGGCGCATTAGAAAAAAGTGCAATGGATGCATCGCTTGTTGAGGAAATATTTGTAGGGAATGTGCTTTCTGCAGGACTGGGACAGGCGCCTGCCACGCAGGTGGCTGTTGGCGCAGGATTCGGATTTGATATCCCCTGCACGCTGGTAAACAAGGTCTGCGCCTCCGGAATGAAGGCTGTAATGCTAGGAGCACAATCGATTATGCTTGGGCAAAATGAAATCGTGTTGGCAGGTGGTATGGAAAGTATGAGCAATGCACCCTATCTGCTGATGAAGGCCCGAAACGGATATAAGTTTGGAAACGGGGAATTGCTGGATAGTGTCCAGTATGACGGACTTACGGACGTCTACAATCACTGCGCCATGGGCGTTTGTGCAGACAATACAGCAAAAGAAATGAATATATCACGCGCCGACCAGGATAACTACGCGATTAATTCTTACAAACGCGCCGCCGCATCCTGGAAGTCCGGAAAATTTAATGATGAAATCGTTCCTGTAGAAATCACAGATCGTAAAGGTAACGTTACGGTGTTCAGCGAAGATGAGGAATACAAAACTGTTAACGCTGAAAAGATGCCAAGCTTGAAACCTGTATTCACCAAAGATGGAACCGTTACTGCAGCAAATGCCTCAACACTCAATGATGGCGCCGCGGCCCTGCTCCTGGTAAGCAAGGAAAAAGCTATTGCGCTGAGCCTCAAACCTATTGCAATAATCAGGGGCTTTGCGGATGCAGCCCAGGATTCAATGTGGTTCACAACCACTCCTTCGCTGGCTATTCCGAAAGCAATGAAACATGCGGGTATCGAAAAGAAAGACGTTGACTACTACGAAATCAACGAAGCATTTTCGGCAGTAGCCATTGCAAATAATATTAAACTCGGGCTGGATCCTGGTATTGTGAATGTGAACGGGGGTGCTGTAGCTTTGGGACATCCACTAGGCGCTTCGGGTTCCAGAATTATTGGTACGTTAATTAATGTACTAAAACAAAACAATGCAAGCATTGGGGTAGCCGGTATTTGTAATGGAGGAGGAGGCGCCTCAGCCATCGTAATTGAGCATGTTTGACCGTCATGCTAAACAACATTGGAAGTAACCTATCGTTACTAGCCATAATCTTCATTTTTGAAATTATTGGTGCATGAATCTTTTTGCAGGAATACTTTTGATATTGCTTTCAGGTATTGCCTATGGACAACAGGAGGTTCGAACCTTCTACGATCAGGAAAAAAGACATCCCCAGGAAATATATTTTACTTCAAGAGAAGACAATCAAAAAATTTCAGGGCACTATAAGCACTTCTATCAGAATGGAAACCTGATGATGGAAGGCGCCTTTGATGATGGGAAAAAATCGGGTCTTTTTACGGAATACCATGAAAATGGAAAAATTGCGCGAAAGATTACCTACGTCAACGGGTTACGCCATGGCCCGGTACTTATTTATGATGAGGATGGAATTGTATTTCAGAAAGCCTATTACCAAAATGATATCCTTACCGATAGCATCCAACTCTACTTTGACAATGGTATCGTGAAACGAGAGAGTTTCTTTGCCAAGGGTAAGCCGGAAGGCTTCGTAAAAGAATATTATCCAAATGGGAAAGTCAAAAAAGAAATCAGCTATAAAAATGGTAAGCCCAATGGGATAACACGAAGTTTTTACGACAATGGTAAAGTCGCAACCGAAGCAAATTATAAGAATGGAATACTCAGTGGCTTTTACAAAACCTATTTTACAAATGGCCAGCTTGAAACAGTCTCTACCATGGACGAAGGGACGAAGAATGGGCAATTCAAAAGTTATGACCAGGATGGCCATTTATTGCTGGAAGGGAGTTTCAGCAACGGCAAACTGCACGGCGATAATACAGGCTATTTTGCTGACGGCGTTGTGCAACACCGCTATCAATACAAAGATGGAAAGAAATACGGGGTCAACTTTGATTATTACCCTTCCGGGAACATCAGGACAAAAGAACAAGTAACCTCCAACGGAATTGATGCTACAGTAGAAGAATACAAGGAGACCGGTGAACTCCTGGCATCCAAGAAGTACAGAAACGCTGTTCCGCACGGTACCTGGACTATTTTTTTTGAAGACGGGAAAACCGTTCAAACCAAAGAAACCTACGAAAACGGTAAGCTCAGTGGTATTCGATTTTCCTATTATCCCTCCGGGAAAATCCGGAAAGAAGAGGTATTCAAATTCAATCTGCTTGCGGGAACACTAAAAACATACTTTGAAGAAGGTGGTATCGAAACGATCGTCGAGTATCGATCCAGCAGAAGGCACGGTGCCTTTAAGGCCTATTATGCGAATGGGATCCTCAAGGAAGAAGGCGAATACATTGCCGATAAGAAACACAACGAATGGAAAACGTATAGTGACCAGGGCATACTGGAGTATTCAATGGTTTATAAAGCGGGCATCCCGATCAGTCCTGAGAAATAACGCTTCGCGAATTGTTATTCCTGGAAGAAATAAATTTTAGGGTAGCTGCATTAACTACTATCTTGCGTCCTTAATTTTCACGCATGAAGGCAATCAAGGAAACCAACTTCACTTTTCCCGGGCAAACAGGATTTTATAGCGGCAAGGTTCGCGATGTGTATTATTTTGGTGAGTGGATGGCCATGGTCGCCACAGACAGGATTTCCGCATTCGACGTAATTCTGCCGCGCGCTATTCCGGATAAAGGACGGGTGTTAAACCAAATTGCGGCATTCAACCTTCAGGCAACAAAGGACCTCGTACCAAACTGGGTTATTTCCACGCCTGATCAGAACGTCACTATTGGATTTGTATGCAAACCCTTTCCTGTCGAGATGGTTGTCAGAGGTTATTTGGCGGGGCATGCCTGGCGCGAATACAATGCCGGCAAAAGAACTTTATGTGGTGAGGCGTTGCCTGAAGGCCTGAAAGAAAATGACAAACTCCCCCACCCCATCATAACCCCTACAACCAAGGCGCATGTAGGTCATGATGAAGATATCTCCAGAGCGGAGATTCTTGAACGCGGGATTGTTTCGGCTCAGGATTATAAGATCCTGGAAGAATATACCTTCAAACTCTTTGCGAAAGGGTCAGCGCTGGCAGCAGCGCGTGACCTTATTCTGGTAGATACCAAATATGAATTCGGCATGCACAACGGGACAATCTATCTGATTGACGAAGTGCACACACCGGATTCCTCGCGGTACTTCTATGCCGATGGTTATGATCAGCGGCAGCGTGCAAATGAACCACAAAAACAACTTTCCAAAGAGTTCGTCCGCCAATGGCTTATTGAAAACGGATTCCAGGGAAAAGAAGGGCAGCATATTCCTGAAATGACCGACGAAATCGTTTGTTCCATATCAAACCGCTACAAAGAACTTTATCGACAAGTGAGAGGAGAGTTGCTACCACCGGTGGATTATGACCATATTGACCAAAGAATTGAACAAAGCATCTTGAATTCGATAAATTCCGCTAACTTAGAATCCAAGAAAAACTGAATTATGAAGTATACCATTGACAAACAGCAGAAATATAGCCTGTTGCGTTTGCACGAAGAAAAGCTGGACTCAAGCGTAGCCCCCAGTCTGAAATCCGAGCTGATCACATTGCATGCTGAAGGAGTCCGAAATATAGTACTCGACTTGGCGGAAGTAAAATACACGGATTCTTCCGGACTTAGTGCACTGCTCGTTGGAAACAGGATAGTGCAGGAAGAGGGTGGGATATTCATCCTGACTTCGTTGTCCGATCATACCATGAAGCTCATTAAAATTTCTCAACTGGACAGTGTGCTCAACATATTGCCTAAGGTTGAAGAGGGTATTGATGCAGTCTTCATGCACGAAATCGAGAAGGATTTAAAAAACTCTGACGGAAATTAGTGTAATAATCTACATATCAGAAAACCAAAGCCTATCAAGCTTTGGTTTTTTGTTTACAGCTTTGCTTACGTGAATTGATTTGAGTTTTAGAATTATCATACTTGGTTCAAGTGGCGCCGTGCCTGCATATGGGAGGCATACTTCATCGCAATTCATTGAAATGCAAGGCCGGTCTTTTCTTGTGGATTGCGGTGAAGCCACACAGATGCAACTGATGCGTAAGAGAGTAAATTTTCACCGGCTCAATCATATTTTCATCAGTCACCTGCACGGCGATCACTATCTTGGCTTGATGGGCTTGATCTTCACGATGCACCTTCAAGGAAGAGTCAACGATTTGCACCTGTACAGTCATTGGGGATTGGATGAAATTATTACAACTCAACTTCGGTACTCACATGCTTCACTAGGTTATAAAATCATTTTCCAGCCGCTTGAAAAAGGCGTTAGGGAAATTATTTTTGAAGATGATGTGCTTACCGTTGAGACCATCCCGCTGTCGCACAAAGTAGCTTGTTCCGGATTTCTTTTCAAAGAAAGAATAAAACCGAGAAGGATTGACAAATCCAGGTTGCCTCCGGGCCTCCTTATCCAACAAATTGCCAGCTTGAAAAAAGGTGAAAATGTTTATGACGAAGCAGGAAATATTGAATATACCAATGAAGAACTGACGCTTTCGCCACGAAAGTCAAGGAGCTATGCCTATTGTTCAGATACCGCGTTCGATAAAAATATTATTGATCAAATCAGGAACGTTAACATCTTGTACCATGAAGCAACGTTCGGTGAAGATGAGGTTGACAAAGCAAAGGAAACATGGCACAGTACAGCCAAGCAGGCGGCCACTATGGCCCAGCTTGCGCAGGTGGAAACTTTGTTGTTAGGGCATTTCTCAGCACGCTACAAAGATTTAGCGCCACTGTTGGATGAAGCCAAATCAATTTTTCCAAATACTGCGCTAGCAATAGAAGGAGAAGAATTCACCGTACAAGACTAATTAGATTTAATCCGATGCATAACTCACTTCAGGAAAAACGCCATCGTTTATTCGTGTTCCTTGCCGGCATATTTATAACCAATGCACTGCTTGCAGAGATGATAGGCGTTAAAATATTTTCAGCAGAAGGCACATTCGGTTTTAACCCTGTTAACCTGAATCTTATGGGATTCGTGATGGATTTCAACCTTACCGCTGGTGCTGTTATCTGGCCTATCGTTTTCGTCACCACCGATTTAGTGAATGAATACTTCGGAAAACCTGGCGTAAGACGTATTAGTTATTTCACGGCGGCGCTAATCGCCTATGCATTTGTAGTTGTTTTTATAACGATCAGGTTGTCACCGGCTGACTTCTGGATCGACACAAATAGCAAAGACCCTGAAGGTAACTTTTTCAATATCGATTTTGCATTTAATAAGATCTTTGGACAGGGCCAACGCATCATCATTGGATCGCTATCAGCATTCTTAATAGGCCAGCTTGTCGATGTTTTCGTCTTTCAGCAACTTCGGAGGTTTACGGGCAGCAAAATGTTGTGGCTGCGGGCCACAGGCTCAACGCTTGTCTCCCAATTCGTAGACAGTTTTGTGGTCCTCTACATTGCATTCAGCGGAATTTTTACAAACAAGCAGATTATTGCGATCGGAATCACAAATTACATCTATAAATTCGTAGTAGCCATTGCGCTCACCCCATTAATCTACATCGGCCACTCCATGATAGATCGCTATTTGGGAAAGGAAAACGCCGATAAGATTTCAGCAGATGCAGCCCGGAAAAGCGAAGGATTCTTCTAGTCAGCGTAGCAGTGCCCTTGTCATTACCAGCCTCTTTTGAGGTTATCGCAAATAACGGCGGTTGCAATCGCAGCATTCAAAGACTCAGCCTCTCCATACCTCGGTATTGTGATTTTATCGGTGACAAATTTTTCGAGACCTGCTGAAATACCCCTGGATTCATTGCCAATTAAGATGAGCCCACCCTTGCCAAAATCTATGGTATGAACATCCTGTCCCTTCAGATAAGCACCAAACACCCGATGACTGCTATCCTGAAAATACTCGGACAGTGGCGTGTAAAACAAATGAACTCGGGCAAATGACCCCATCGTTGAGGTAATTACTTTGGAATTGTAGAAGTCAGCAGTTTCTTCAGACGCAATGATTTTTTGTATGCCGTACCAATCGGCAGTCCGAATAATAGTCCCCAGATTACCCGGGTCACGGATATCATCCAGAACCAGCGCAAATTCATCTTCCGCTACTGCAAATGATGAATTTGGCTTCATCTTTCCTACCGCCAATGCTGTTTCATTGGTCTGGAAACCTCCTATACCCGCAAGTTCGGCCGGCGTCGACTCGATAACATCCGCAACGCCTTGAAGCGAAGCCTTTGCGAGGAACTCAGCTGTGGCGGCTACCATCACAACCTCAAAATCAGAATTCAGTAATTCCAGCACACTCTTTGCACCCTCTACAACAAAACATTGCTCCTGTTTACGGTATTTCTTTATTTGCAGGGATTTGACAAACTTGATTTTAGCTTTAGATAGCATTCTTTTACACTTGAGAGCCTCGAAAAATAAATATATTCTATTAATTCTGGGGCTTGGCGCTACTTTGTCCGGATGTTTGGGCACCAAGCACCTGAAAGAAAACGAAAAACTATTGTATCGCCAAAGCATCGACGCGCCTAAGAATGTGGATGAAGAAGCGCTTCGAAACCTTTATGCCCAGGAACCTAATCGCAAAATTCTGGGATTGCCTATCGCCTCCCTTGTAGGCATCTATTATTTTGGGTACAAACGATATGATCAGGAGAAATATATTCGTAAGAAGGAAGCTGTTGAAAGTAAGTACGACAAAAAAATAGCGGAGGAAACTTCACAAAAGAAGATTAACAAATACTTGTTTAAAAAACAAAAGAAGGTCGTAAAGATTAATTCCTTTATTGAAAATGGAAATCTCTGGATGCAATGGGGAGAACCTTTGTCCATTTACGATAGCAGCCAGACAAGATTAACCAGGGAAAGGTTTCAGGACTATCTTTTTGCCAACGGTTACTTTCAAAGATCAGTAACTGAAGAAGTCCGATCCAAATTACAACTTGTTCGGGTGCGTTATAAAATAGAATCGGGTAAACCTTATTTTTTGGATTCCATATCCTACGATGTGCAGGATACCACCATCTTGCGCATAATTCTTGAAAACGAAAAAGAAAGCTTTATCAGAAAAGGCACACGGTATAATCAGGATAATTTTACCAAGGAGCGAGAAAGGATAGATTTATTGCTAAAGGATCATGGGTTTTATGATTTCAGTCGGCAATACGTAGACTTTCAGGCAGATACGTCCTTTAGAACACCTGAGCGAAAAGTAGCGATTATGATTGCCGTAAAAGATCCGGCCAAGCGAGGATATCACAAGCAGTTTAATATTGACACAGTAACGTTTACCACAGACGTTGGTGCTAACATTCCAGGAGCTGAAAGAAAGACCAGGGCCTATCGGGATATTCAGTTCAAGTACTATACCCGAGACTATAATTTAAGAATCCTTAGCCAACGCGTATTTATAAGGCCGAAGGATGACTATAGTCGGTCAAAAACACTCAATACACAGCGACAATTAGGTAACGTGGAAGCTTTCAAGTTTGTAAACATTAACTATGATACGTCCGACGGAAAGTTCATTGCCAACATCTTCGCAAGCCCATTAACACGATATGAGTGGACGAATGAGGTGGGGGTAAATGTAACACAAGGATTTCCCGGACCATTCTATATTATGTCCCTTAAAAAGCGAAATGTCTTTAAAGGCATGGCGACTTTTGGTCTTAGCGGACGGTTTGGGTTCGAAGGAGTCGCCTCCGCAACTGAGTCAAATAATGTGTATAAGAGTACCGAGGCCGGTATTGATGCATCGTTGACCTTCCCCCAATTTATCTGGCCTCTCAAAGAGGAGCGCAGAATCAAAGTTGCACCCTATAATCCCAAAACCAAATTTACAGCCGGCATTTCATATTCCGACCGTCCCGAATACCGAAGAACGGTTGCCGCAGTAAACGGTACCTATACCTGGCAAAACCTAAAGAAGACATCCTACTCGCTGACACCGATAAATGTGGGTGTCATCGATACTTCCAATCTTTCGCCCGAATTCAGAGACTTGCTTAAGCAGCAAGCGGACCTTGGCAATAATAGTCTGATCAATGCCTTTAGACCCTCTTTTGTCAACAGTATAATTTTTAGTGTGACCTGGAATCTGCGTAACTATGGAAACAAAGAAAATGATTCGGGATTTATTAAAGCTCAAATAGAAAGTGGTGGCACGATTTGGAACTTAATAAACCCGCAGTTTATTACTGACCTGGAATTAGAGTATTACAAATACATTCGTGTTGGACTGGATGTAAGACGCATTAATCCGATTAACAAAAACACAACAATTGCTTACAGGTTCAATTCGGGATTTGCATACTCCTATGCTGCAAACAAAAGCTTACCCTACGAAAAATTCTTTTTTGCAGGCGGTAGTAACAGTATTCGTGCCTGGAGACCACGCCGCCTGGGAACAGGATCTGCCAAACCCAGGCTCAGTGAAAATCCCGTAGCAGATGGATTATTCGATTACAGTATCGAAAGACCATCTGAAATTTTGCTGGAGGGAAGTATTGAGTTACGTCAAAGACTGTTTGGCTTCGTGTACGGTGCTGTTTTTATCGACGCCGGAAATGTTTGGAATTTCAGACCTTTTAATGTTAAAGATCAGGACGGAATCATTACACAGGATAACAGTTCACAATTTAAGCTTAACAGATTTTACAAGGAATTTGGCGTAGGTACAGGCTTCGGGCTCCGGTTTGACTTCACCTTCCTGATTCTACGATTTGATGTTGGGTTAAAAGCCTATGATCCCGCCCGGGATAAAGGTGATAAATTTGTATTGGACAATGTTCGCTTCTGGAAACCCTATGCCACCGAAAGAAGTGACGGTACATACTATAACTATAAAGAACCTGTTATCTACAATGTAGGTATCGGCTTTCCTTTCTAACGGCACTGCTTGAAGTCTTGTCCAATGTGGAAAACTCAGAAATCCAATAGGGAACGCAAGGCTTCAGCAACTTTGTCTGCATTCGGAAGCATCATTTTCTCCAGCGCTGCATTCAGTGGAACTGCGGGCAAGTCGGCTGAACCCAACGTCCAGACTGGGGCATCCAGGTCCGTAAAACATTCCTTTTGGATTCTTCCCGCCAGCGATTCTGCAAATGAATTCAGGAGTGGCTCTTCCGTCAGAACAAAGGCCCTGTTGTGCTTCTCCACTAATGATTTTATCATTTCCCAGTCGATTGGATTGAGGGTTCGCAAATCCAGGATCTCTACCTGCCCCGCAAAAGCGCCTGAAGCCTCTTTCGCCCAATAAACGCCCATCCCATACGTGATGATCACGCACGACATGCCCATGCTTACCTTTTCTTCCTGAGCATACTGCACAATGTTTGCTTTTCCCAACGGAATGATATAATTCGAATCCGGTTCAATCATCTTTGCTTCTTTGGTACCCGGAATTTTGGACCAGTACAACCCCTTATGCTCCAGCATTATGACTGGATTGGGATCGTAGAAAGAAGCTTTCAGCAACCCCTTCATATCTGCTGCATTAGAGGGGTACACTATCTTAATACCACGGATCCTCAGCAAGGCTGATTCAATACTGCCGGAATGATACGGGCCACCTCCACCATAAGCGCCTATCGGTACCCTGATTAAAGCCTGGATCGGAAATTTTCCCTTCGACAGGTAACAACTTTTTGAAAGTTCCTCCACCAACTGATTCATGCCTGCCCAGATATAATCTGCAAACTGAATTTCAACGATGGGCTTAGCGCCAACCGCGCACATACCTGCCGTTGATCCGATAATATAGGCTTCCTGAATCGGGGTATTGAAAACCCTATTGTCGCCGTATTTTTCGGCCAGTGTTGCCGCCTCCCGGAACACGCCGCCTAACCTTCTGCCTACATCCTGCCCATAAAATAAGGCTTCCTGATGTTCATGTAAGATTTCATCGACAGCATGCAACGCAGCATCCACCATCACCACCTTTTCACCATTTTCCGGAGCACGCTCACCTTTTTCTGTTATCACCGGGGTTGGTGCAAATTCATGAGAATCAAAGTCTTCCGGATTGGGATCAGGAGACTCAAGGGCCTTTCGATAGTCATCAGATACTTTGTTGGCTGCGAGAAGCTGAATTTGCAGCAGGACTTCTTCCGACTCACCATGCTGCCGCAGATACGTCTCAAGTCGTTCAATGGGATCATTCTTTAACGCCATTGCATGGGCATCCCCGCCGCGGTACCACTCCATTCGAACCCCTGATGTATGATGCCCGAGAAGAGAACACCTGGCATGAACAAGAATAGGTGCCCGTTTCTTTCGAACAAAATCGATTGCTTTCTTTACACCCAGGTAAGCATCGATAAAGTCCGCTCCGTCAACTGCCATGCGTTCCAAACCACTGAAGCCAGCGGCATAGGCATAAGCGTCCATCGCACGCATTTCTTTCCCCGTAGCGGAAATTCCCCAATCATTATCCTGAACCAAGTAAAGTATGGGAAGTCGTTTAAGAACGGCCATCTGAAAAGCCTCTGACACTTCACCTTCTGTGACTGATCCATCCCCCATTGAACACAATACCACAGGCGGATTTTCCAGTTTTAACCCAAGCCCCTCAAAGTAAGAAAGTCCGTGTGCCATCCCTGTCGCTGGAATAGCCTGCATTCCGGTAGCTGAACTTTGGTGCGGGATTGTCGGAAAACCTTTTTGCTTCAGGGAAGGATGTCCATAATAGGTCCGTCCACCCGAAAAAGGATCATCGCGTTTCGCCATAAGTTGCAGCATGAGTTCATATGGTTCCAGTCCAATTCCCAGCAGCATGGAATCGTCACGATAGTATGGTGAAACATAATCCCAGGGCTTTAATTGCAGCCCGGCAGCAACCTGAATGGCTTCGTGCCCACGCGAGGTACTGTGGACATATCTGCTGCAAATCTCACGGTTCTCATCGTATGTCTCGGACATTCGCTTAGCGGTAAGCATCAGTTCGTATGCCTTGAGCAGAATTTCCCGTTCAATGTCGGGCTTTACGTTTCGTTTTGCTTTTGCGGTCTTTTCAACAGCCATCCTTGTTTATTGACTTGGTTAAAGATAGGTATTTATGATTTTTCAAACGATTGTAATGGAGTGATTCTCTTTTCAGCATGACCAGTGTGGCAACCCCTCAGGCGATGAGCAGGAACATGCAGCGGCGAAAAACCTAACTTTTGCCAGCTGTGTTCCATGTATTACTATTTTCTCTTAATCACCACCCAACGCCATCCGCTACGGCAGAATCTTCCCGTTTATTTTAATATCAAAATCAGCGCATCGCATACGGTGTTAATACCTATTTTTGAAAGCCTGAAATTGCGGATTTCACAACTGATTGGTGCTCCCATGACAAGGCCGAGATAGTTAATCACTATATGATCGCAAAAGAAGAAATACGAGATTGGTTTACCAGCCTGCAACTTGATATTTGCAAGCAGCTGGAAGAGACGGATGGCAAGGGAGAATTCAAAAACGATCCCTGGGAAAGGCCTGGTGGTGGCGGTGGTGTCTCCCGCGTGCTTACCCACGGTAACATCATTGAAAAAGGAGGAGTGAATTTTTCTGCTGTTTGGGGAAAAACCCCTGAACCCGTATTAAAATCCATGAAACTTCAATCAGGTGAACATCCGGATTTTTTCGCGACGGGTGTATCCATTGTAATCCACCCTTTTAATCCGATGGTGCCAATCATCCACATGAATGTCCGTTATTTTGAAATGAGCAATGGCGCCTGGTGGTTCGGCGGGGGCATCGATCTGACGCCGCATTACATACAAGAAGCCGATGCAAAGTATTTTCATCTGCAGCTCAAATCCGTATGCGACAAACATGATCCCTCCTACTATCCGGAATTCAAGAAATGGGCTGATGACTATTTCTTCATCAGGCATCGAAATGAAACCCGTGGTATTGGCGGAATATTTTTCGATTACCTAAAAGACGAAGCGCCTTTCAACAAAGCCTCACGATTCGAATTTATCAAAAGCGTAGGATCATCTTTTGCATCCATATACACATATTTCATGAAAAAGAATCATCTGTTGCCCTTCACGGATAAACAGAAACACTGGCAGCATCTCCGCAGGGGACGTTACGTTGAATTTAACCTGGTATGGGACCGCGGGACTAAGTTTGGGTTGGATACCGAAGGCAGAACTGAGTCAATTTTGATGAGTCTTCCCCCGATGGCTGAGTGGATATACCGGTTTGAGGCTGAACCTTCATCGGAAGAGGAAAAAACGCTGGGACTATTGAGAAAAGGGATTGATTGGATTCATGCGTGAATCCAGGATTCACACCCGCTTATAAAAAAGCTTTTTCATAGCCGGCTTCATCGAAGCCCAGCGCCAGAACTTTGCCGTTATCTTCAATCAATGGACGCTTGATGACACTAGTCTTCTCTGCCATTAACGAAATTGCCGCAGCTTCATTTTTAACCTTTGATTGAACAGATGCATCCAATTGACGCCATGTAGTACCTTTCTTGTTAACAAGACTCTCCCAACCCACCTGCTTGCTCCAGATCTTTAATTTTTCTTTTGTTATTCCTGCCCGCTTATAATCGTGAAATTCAAAATCAATTTGATTTCGGTTTAACCAATCAAGTGCACGTTTTACCGTGTTGCAATTCTTCATGCCATAGACAGTCATAGGAATAGGGGATTAGGTTTTGGGCATAAGGTACAGGGTGCCAGAATTTCAGTTTAGAAGCTTTCCCGAAGCGCATACACTTTCTTTAGCTTGTCAATCAAACGCGCAGATTCCTCAAAGTCAAGGGTTTGCTGCCCATCAGAAGCAGCTTCCTCAGGTTTTTGATGGGTTTCGTAAATCACCCCATCGGCACCTGCTATCACAGCGGCCAGCGCAATGGGATCCACATATTCGCGAATACCTATGCCGTGGGATGGATCTGCGATCACCGGTAAATGGGTTTTCTCTTTGAGAATCGGAATAGCATTCAGATCCATGGTATTGCGACTTGCTTTTTCGTACGTACGGATTCCACGCTCACAGAGCATAAGCTTTTCATTACCTGCAGCAAAGACATACTCCGCAGAATATAGCAATTCTTCTATGGTTCCTGAAATACCGCGCTTAATCATGATTGCTTTATCTACTTTGCCAAGCTCATCCAGCAAATTAAAGTTTTGCGTATTCCTCGCCCCCACCTGAAATACATCCACGTAATCATACATCTCCGCGATCTGGCTTACCTGCATCACTTCCGTGATGATCTTGATACCAGCCTTTCGCGCAAGGGTATACCACATCTTCAGTCCGTCGATACCCAGACCGCGAAATGCATAAGGCGAACTTCTGGGCTTAAAAACCCCGCCCCGCATGATTCTTATGCCATGCTTCACAAGATGATCAATGGTCTGCTGAACCTGTCCCTCGTCTTCAATAGAGCACGGACCGGCCATAAGCGACAAGGAACCATTTCCAATAATCACCTGATCTCCAAGATCAATGTGTGTTCGTTCAACTTTCCACTTGCGGGAAACAAGCTTATAATCGTCAGACACACGATGGATATCTTCGATGCCTTTCATCTGGCCCAGCAAGCGAATGTCAAAGTCCTTTTTGCCAATGCCGATGATGTACAGTTTCTCCTGCGTTTTTACTTCAGTAGCCTTATACCCCAGGCTTTTCACATTACCAACAATGGCCTCCTTGTCGGCCGCTGCAATGTTCGGATCTAATTGAATAATCATGCTTTTGCTAATATACCCTATACCGTTTACCCTATACCCTATACCCTATACCCCCTCCCCCTTCCTAATCCCAATTACAAAATCGGAAACATCATTCACAACATCACTGGAATTACGCAGCATATTGATAAAAGCGCTACCGACAATTGCCCCTGCGCCATATTTGCACGCCGTGGTAAAAGTATCGTGGTTTGAAATTCCAAAGCCTATAAGATATGGGTTCTTAAGCTTCATGGATTGCAGGCGCTTGAAATATTCAAGCTGTTCATTTGCAAATGATCCCTTGGCTCCTGTAATGCTGGAAGCCGCTACGGCATAGATAAACCCATCAGTCACAGCATCAATTTTACTTATACGCGCCGCTGACGTAGTCGGCGAAATCAGAAACGCATTGTGCAGATTTACCGCGGCAAATATTTCTTTATACTCCTCCAGGTAAGCGTCCATGGGCAGATCCGGTAAAATGACACCGTCTACTCCTGCCGTGGATACGTCACGCGCAAATTCTTCTATTCCGTATTGCATCACCGGATTGACATATCCCATTAAGATTATGGGTATGCTTACACGTTGTCGAATGACTTTGACCTGGTCTATGATCAACGCGAGGTTAATTCCATTTTCCAACGCTATCTTATTACTTTCCTGTATGGTGGGACCGTCAGCAACAGGATCAGAGTAAGGAATTCCGATTTCAATAATATCAGCGCCTGCATTTGACAGTGCCTCGGCAATCAATACCGTGCTGTGCAATGTTGGAAAACCCGCTGTATAGAAAACTGAGAGAATATTCTTTTTCTTCGTTTCAAACAGGCTATTAATTCTATTTTTCATTTATTTCCTTGAAGTAGTCCCCTAAAATCCATTGTCGTCGAGCTTAGTATTTTCCCCATTTGATATATGTCTCCAGGTCCTTGTCACCGCGACCGGAAAGGTTAATGACAACAACATCATCCTTCTGAAATTCAAATTGACGCAACGCTGCTATAGCGTGCGCTGTTTCAATGGCAGGGATAATTCCTTCTGTGCGACTCAACTCAATCCCTGCATGCATAGCCTCATCATCGGTTGCGCTAACAAATTTTACCCGGCCCACATCAAACAAATGCGCATGAATGGGTCCGATGCCGGGATAATCCAATCCGGCAGATATAGAGTAAGGCTCAACCACTTGCCCATCTGCTGTTTGCATAAGCAAGGTTTTGCTGCCATGCAATACGCCTGGTTTACCCAGGACTGTAGTAGCCGCCGATTCCCCGGAGTCTAATCCCAGTCCGGCAGCCTCAACCCCAACAAGATTGACATGTTCATCGTCAAGGAAATGATAAAATGCACCTGCCGCATTGCTTCCCCCTCCAACGCAGGCAAAAACATAATCAGGATAAGGATTGCCAACTTTCTCATTCAATTGCTTTCTGATTTCTTCACTGATTACGGATTGAAACCTCGCTACCATATCCGGATAAGGATGGGGTCCAACCACGGATCCGATTATATAATGTGTATCCGTAGGATGATTAATCCAATGACGCATGGCTTCATTGGTCGCATCTTTTAACGTCATACTGCCACTCAGCGCCGGAATTACCTTCGTACCCAGAATGCGCATGCGTTCAACATTTGGCCGTTGACGTTCCATATCAACTTTCCCCATATAAACGATACATTCCATGCCCATCAGTGCACAGACTGTAGCTGTAGCAACACCGTGCTGCCCGGCGCCTGTCTCTGCTATGATTTTTTGCTTACCCAGTCGCCTGGCCAGCAAAATCTGACCTATTGTATTGTTGATCTTGTGTGCTCCTGTATGGCAAAGGTCTTCCCGTTTCAGGTAGATTTCAGCGCCATATCTTTCAGAAAGCCGTTTTGCCAAATACAAAGGCGTGGGCCTTCCTACATAGTCCCGGAGCAACTGTTGAAACTCCTCCTGAAATCCGGCATCGTGTACAATATCAAGGTATTTCGTGCGAAGCTCTTCCACGTTCGGATACAGCATTTCAGGAATGTATGCACCTCCGAATTTTCCATAATAACCATGTTCATTTACTGCATATTTCATTTGGAAGTTGTTTTGTTCATGCTGGCCGATTAATCATTTCCAAAATTTATACAAACCGTAGATTTGTCAGTAGTGCTTTAAGTTTTTCAGTGCTCTTCATTCCTGGACGCTCTTCCACACCACTGTTAATGTCCAGCGCATGTATATTCATACCTTTGATGGAGGAGACGTGCGCAACATTTTCCGCAGACAGCCCTCCACTTAAGAAAAATGGAACTTCCTGGTCGTATTGATTCAAAACTTCCCAGTTAAAGGTCTTGGCATTCCCCCCAAAATATTGCCCTTTCGTGTCGAATAAGAAATAGTCTACTGCAGAAACAAACGGCTTTGTGCTCGCAAAGTCAAAAGCATCGTCTACTGAAAAAACCTTAATGACCCGAATACCGTGGTCTTTCAATTCCAAACATTGGTCTGGTGTCTCCTTTCCATGGAGTTGAACATAATTGAAGCCTATTGTTCTTGTTTTTTGCAGTATATTTTCAGTAGTATCGTTAACAAAAACACCTACACGCTGTATAGATGGTGCTAAAGTTGCCGGCATCCTGAAATCATCACCAATGAATCGAGGTGAATCCGGATATGCTATGAAACCCAAATAATCCGGATCAAAGGAAGCCACTTGTGCAATGTTATCCGGATCACGCATGCCACAGATTTTAATGCCTATATCGCGTCTCGTGTTCATCTTTTATTGACCTTACATTACTTACTCACTTTATTAAGTTCATCGATGAACGCTTTGCATGCTACTTCAGGACGGCTGTGCTGCATGAAGTTTTGACCCATCAGAAACCCTTCAAATCCATGCCCTTTTAATTCAACAATCGTGTTGACAGATTCAATTCCGCTTTCCGATACCTTGACTGTATTTTCCGGGATAAGTTCCGCCAACTGCTTTGATATTTCAATGCTCACTTCAAACGTTTTGAGATTACGGTTGTTCACGCCAATCAAATCAGCCCCAGCCTCTAAATTAGCTTTCAGTTCCTCTTCATCGTGAACTTCCAACAAGACTTCCAACCCAAAAGAATGTGCAAGATTTGACAAGGATTTCAGTCGCGCGGGCGCTAGTACTGCCGCAATCAACAAGATTGCATCAGCGCCAATTGATTTTGCTTCAATAATTTGGTACTCATCAATGGTAAAATCTTTCCGGAGTATTGGACAAAAGTTAAACTTCCTGGCCAACGACAGGTCATCATTGCTTCCGCCAAAGAAATGCTTGTCGGTCAACACCGAGAGGGCCGAGGCACCCGCCTGCATATAGCCAATAGAAGTTCGCTCGATGGAAACATGTTGGTTGATAACACCTTTCGACGGAGACTTTCGTTTTATCTCCGCTATGATGCCGGACTTATCTTCGCGCTGAATATATTTCCTTAACGAAACAGTTTGCGTGCCAAAGTAGATGCTTTGTTCCAGCAGCTTGGTCGGATAAAGACTTTTGCTGCTCGATACCTCAGTTAGCTTATGGGCGATGATCTGATCTAAAATATTCATGGATAAAATTCAATACTCTTTTAATCAACTGCCATTAATTTGGTGAAAGATTCCAGGGCTCTGCCTGATACTAATGCTTCATTGGCCTGTTCAATTGCCTTGAGGATACCTTCCTGTTGATTTGCCGCATACAAGGCCATCCCTGCATTAGCAACAACGGCTGCATTTTGAGATGCAGTGCCTTTACCTTCAAGCACATCCATAAATACCTTTGCTGATTCTTCTACCGTGCTGCCACCGCGAATATCCTCAAATGACAATTGTGGCAATCCCAGGTCCATAGGCTCAAGAACACTTTCACCACCGTTGAAAAAGTACTTAAATGATCCTGTAAGGGACACCTCGTCGTATCCATCAAGCGAATGGAGTATTACAAATTTCTTGTCCGTGTTCTGGTACAGGTATCCGTACTGACGTGCCAGTTCAAGACTAAAAACCCCTACTAGCTGACGCGTTGGGAAAGCCGGATTCACCATAGGTCCAAGCATGTTGAAGAATGTCTTCACGCCAAGCTCTTTCCGAATAGGTGCCACATTCTTCATGGCTGGATGGAACAGCGGTGCATGCATAAAACAAATATTCGCGCGATCAAGACTCCGCTTCAGCACATCAACGTTGTTGGTAAACTTATACCCAAAAAATTCCAGCAAATTAGAGGATCCACAAGCGGATGAAACACCATAATTTCCATGCTTTGCCACGGGTTGCCCTGCTGCTGCCACTACAAATGAAGAAAGTGTAGAAATGTTAAACGTATTTTTCCCATCGCCGCCCGTACCACACACATCCATAACGGGCAAGTCAAATCGTGCCGGCACACATAGTTCAAGCATAGCATCCCGAAACCCAAGCAATTCTTCAACCGTAATACTGCGCATCATGTAGACCGTCATGAACGCAGTCATTTGACTCGGGTTGTACTTACCTGAGGCCAGTTCAACCAAGACATTTCTTGCTGATTCTTTTGTAAGCGATCGATGATCAATCAGTTCATTCAATATTTCTTTCATGCGATGTAATGATGTGTTTATATCAGGTATTTCGGATACGGTCAATGGTTCAGCCAGTTTTCAATCATGGTCGGTCCTTCAGGGGTCATGATCGACTCCGGATGGAACTGCAACCCTTTTACGTCATATCGTACATGGCTAAGGCCCATCATAAGTCCTTCGCTGTTTACGGCAGTCACTTTCAAGTCGGGGGTGACACTCTCCGGCAAAACCGCCCATGAATGATAATGTGTTGCCTGAAAACTATCAGACACATTCTTAAAAAGGTACTCACTCCTGTCATTTACCAATCCTGTGGAAGTAACACCATGAAGGACTTTCGGTATATTGAAGAGTTTAGCACCATAAACTTCGGCGATACCCTGATGGCCAAGGCAAATACCGAGAATACTCTTAACGGCTCCATATTCCATGACTACGCTTTTCATTATCCCGGCTTCATCCGGAATTCCTGGCCCGGGACTGAGTAATATCTTGTCGTACTTCTTCACTTCCTCAAGCGCGATCTTGTCATTCCGGTAGATATCCATCGGATACCCCAGCGCACGGATGATATGGACCAGGTTATAGGTAAACGAATCGTAATTATCAATCACCAGTATTTTTACAGACATAAGAAATTTCGAAAATTAAAAATTTGACGATTACAGCTCTGCTTTACGAAGGCGCGCAGACACTTTCTAAAGCCCTCAATATCTTTGGAGAGTCTCAACAGGTTTTCTCTCATTGGATTGAATTCTCCTTCTTTAAGCAGACCAGCTTCCTTCAATAAAAAAAATTGACTTATAAGCTTCTCCTGCAGATCCATTCGTATATCTCAAAAATCTAATGAATATTTTATTACATCTTCTCCGCCAGCAACACAGCAGTTC
>Ga0224500_10000540_pt1 | contig 25605 bp, 19 predicted proteins | sample SF_Oct11_sed_USG_FD_168126 | JGI IMG/M metagenome (GOLD analysis project Ga0224500, IMG submission 168126) | Sediment microbial communities from San Francisco Bay, California, United States - SF_Oct11_sed_USGS_4_1 | ecosystem: Environmental > Aquatic > Marine > Sediment | place: USA: California... | reverse complement strand
CGAGGAACCACGTTGCCCCGGCTGCCCAGCGGCTTGCCGATCGACCTGACTGCCTTCTCCCGTCGCTATTTCCATACGCTGTTCGGCCGCCTGCCCAAGTCGTGCGTGCTCGTTTTCGACAACTATCAGGAAGCTTCGGGTCCGTCGTTTGAAACGCTTTCGCACGAGGCGTTCTCGCAGGTTCCGGAGGGCGTTACCGTCATCGTGCTGAGCCACGCCGATCCCCCGGCCAACCTCGCACGGCTGGTGGCGAACCGGGTCATCGTCCCGATCGACGCGGAGGAACTGCGTCTGACGCGTGCGGAGTCGGACCAGATAGCGCTGCGCGCGGCGCCCTTCGATGGGCGGGTGCTGGCCTCGCTGCACGATCGCTCCGGCGGGTGGGCGGCGGGCCTGGTCCTGATGATCGAGCACGTGCGCCGCTTCCGCCCGCATGAAGAAGCGGCGATCGCCAGTTCCCAGGAGGTGGTGCTCGACTATTTCGTCGCCGAGGTGTTCTCGCACACCCCGCCCGAGCATCAACGACTGCTGATGCTGTTGTCGGCACTGCCCCGGATCACTGTCAGGCTGGCGGAGACGATCAGCGGCCGGGCCGACGCCGGCGAACTGCTGGAGCATCTCTACCGGCGCCACCTGTTCACCGACCGGCGGCCCGGCCCGACCGCCGTGTATCAGTTCCACGAGTTGTTTCGGTCGTTCCTGCGCGCGCGGGCGCTGGCCACCCTGTCGGCAACCGAACGCGCCGAAGCGGCCAGCCGGGCGGGTCTCGCCCTGGAGGCAGACGGTTACGCCGACGAGGCGGTGACGCTCCATCTCGAATCGGGAGATTGGCAGGCTGCCATCCGACTGATCCTGCAACAGGCAGCGACGCTCTACGCGCAGGGACGCTGGCGCACGTTGCTCGATTGGATCGCGGCGCTGCCGCCGAGTCTGCGCGAGTCCACGCCCTGGCTCGGGTACTGGGTGGGCGCGTGCGAGGTCTGGCGCGAGGGCAAGCGTGCTAGCGCCGTCCTGGAAACCGCCTTCGACCGGTTTGCCGAAGCGGGCGATCGTACCGGCCAGTTGCTGAGCGCCGGCGTGCTCTCGCGTGCTTGCGTGCACGACACGTGCTGGACCGCGCTGGACCGGTGGATAGGGGCGCTGGAGTCGCTGCTCGAGCGGGAGACCGAGTCGCTCTCGCCCCAGACCAGGCTGACCGGATACTCGCGCGTGCTCTATGCGACGTTCATCCGCCAGCCACGACACGCCCGCCTGGCCGAGTGGGCGGACAAGACGCTGGCATCCATGTTTGCGCCGAATCTGGAGGCCAATGACGTCGTGATGGCGGGCTTCTGCCTGATGATGTACTACAACCTGACCGGCAACACGTCGAAGCAGAAGCACGTCATCCGCGAGGTGCGACCGTTGCTGTCCGACGCGTGCATCAGTCCCGTGACGCTCGCCTACTGGAAGTGGTCGCATGCGGGCTTCCTGCTGCGCACGGGCGCTCCACGCGAAGCGCTCTCCGCGATCGACGAGAGCCTCAAGCTCGCGAGCGACCATGGGCTGGCGATCGCCAAGGTCATCGGGCGCCATCGCATTGCGTACCTCCTCACGGCCGGCGAACTGGCGGCCGCCCAGCGGGACATCGATGCCCTCGAGGGCTCGCCGCACGTGGAGCCCTACTTCGAGTTCAGGGCCTGGCTTGCGCTCCAGCGCGGGGCCTTGGCGGCCGCGGAGGACGAAGCGCAGACGGCCCTGCGCATCGCGCAGGACCGCGGCCGCACCTACTACGCCCTGCATGATCTGTTGCTGCTTGCCCTGGTTTGTGCCGAAGCGGGCGCGCACGAACGCGCCCTGTCCTACCTCGCGGATTACCGGCAGGAGACGGCGGGCGTGGACGGAGAGTTTGCCAGCTATCAGGCGCTGCTCGTCGAGGCCTACGTCGCGCTGCAGCGATCCGATCGCGAGAAGTGCCACGCGCTGCTGCGCGACGCCCTCGAGATCGGCGACCAGCAGCGCTACTGCAGCCACTGGGGCTGGTGCCCGGGGATGATGGTCCGCCTGTACACGGAGGCCCTCGATCAGGAAATGGCCATCGGTTACGTGCGGCAGGTCATCGAGCAGCACGGCCTGCTGCCGATGTCGCAGGATGTCGAGAACTGGCCGTGGCCGGTCCGCATCTACTCGCTGGGCCGGTTTGAAATTCTCGCCAGAGGCGAGCCGGTTCGATCGGCATCCAAGGCGCAGCGCAAGCCGATGGATCTGGCGAGAGTGCTGATTGCCGCGGGCGAGGGGGGACTCTCCGAGTCAAGGCTCATCGACACCCTCTGGCCCGAGCGGTTGGAGAGCGACGGGCGAAAGGCCCTGGACATCACCGTCCATCGCTTGCGCAAGCTGCTCGGATCCGATGCGGCGGTCAAGGTGGTCGATCGCGCCGTGTCGCTCGACCCGCACTTCGTCTGGGTCGACGCGTGGTCGCTCGAGCGAACCCTCGCCCGACTGACCCCGCCGCTGGCGGTCGCCGAGCCTCCCATCGCCCTGCTCGATGCCGCCGCGCCGCAAGTCCTGAAGCTCTACCGGGGCGAGTTCCTCGCGGGGTCGGCCGAGGCGTCCTGGCAGCTCCCGATGCGCAACCGCCTGGCGGGGCGCTTCCAGCGCTTCGCGCTGCACCTCGGCGAGGATTGGGAAGTGCGACATCAGTGGGACCGCGCGGCGGCCCTGTATGCGCGCGTGATCGAGATCGACCCGCTCGCCGAGTCGTTCTATCGCCGGCAGATGGTCTGCCTGCAGGCGCAGGGTCGGCGCGCCGAGGCGCTCGAGGTGTTCCGCCGGTGCCGACAGTCGTTGTCGATCGTCCTCGGCATCGCTCCATCAAGCGAGACCGACCAGGTCTACCGGGAGCTGCTCTCCCCGTAGGTCCCGGCGCGGCTGCGCCGGTCAATTGCCGATCCGTAGGGCATTCGTAGGCGCGGCGTTCCTGCGGCGTGCGAGCCTCCACTCCGAAGTTGCCTGTCCCCGGACATCAGTCCAGCGAAAGGCGGCGCCCGGGCGCCGATCGCTGCCGAGGCTTGCGCCGCCGGACTCCAACGGCAATCGCCAACGCGGGGCCACCGGACCCGGGCGCCCACCGGAGGAGAGGACATGAGAGCGGACATCCTGTTTTTCGCGATTCTCGGAATTGCGGCAGCGCCGGCCATCGCCGACAGCGGCAGCTGCTCGCAGCAGACCACCCGCGGCTATTGGGGGTACACCTGCGAAGGGGAGTACCCGGTTGGGCAGCCGGTGCGCCTCCTCGGCACCTGCACTAGCAGCAAGACGGCCTTCTGGCAGTGCAATGGCAGTGCGAACTTGAGCGGTGCCTTTGTTCTCCCCCAGGTACTGAATGGTCAGGCCTACAACGCCTCCGACTGCACGGGGACGATCACCTACACCCAGACGCTCGGCGGGGAGCCGGCTCCGGATCTGCACATCAACTACGTGATACTGGACCAGGGGGGCGCGATTCAGGGCCTGCCCACGAATTCGGGCCAGGTCCTCGCCTGCTCGCTGAAGCGCATCACCATGACTGCGCCTTGAGCACGGTGCGTTGAGCGCAGACGCGGAGACTTGAAGCAGAGTCGGCGGCGCCAGCGACGGTGTTCAGCGGCAGGAACATGCGCATGACCTCGCTTTCAGCACCTTCGCAGCGTCGTGATGTCTGGCTGGAGTTTGCCGGCGAGGTCGATCTGACGGCCGGCTGGGCGGAGGTGGCGCTCGACGAGCATTGGGCGGCGACGATCGACACCTCTTCCTATCTCGTCTTCCTGACGAGCTACGACGCCGGCTCGGTCTTCGTCCAGAACCGCACGCCGCGAAGCTTCGAGATACACGCGACGTCGGTGCCCGGGCGGCGAGGTCACGCCACCGTGCACTGCGCGTATCGCGTGATGGGGCGCCCGAAGGCGCCACCTGCTTAGCGACGAAGCTCAACAGGAGGCTTCGCGGCGTAGTCGGCACCCTCATCCCGATCCTCTCCCGCAAGCGGGAGCGGGAGCATTGCCCCCTCTCCCCCGGCACCGGGGGAGAGGGTCGGGGTGAGGGGACGCTGCATTGCGGACGATCGCGAGGCCGACACCTGCCAGTCAGGCGTCTGCTACCGCGACAACATCTGCGATCGGTAGGCGATCCGTAGGCGCAGACGTCCCGGCGCTTGCGATGCTTGTCTCGGCCCCGGGCGCGGACGTCTCCCGCGCCAGTTCCGTCCCACGCATCGGAAACCCGGCACCTCACTCTTCAGGGAGAGCACCATGAATCGAACGATCAAGGCAGATCTTCGCATCGTTGTGGCCACACTCGCGGCACTGCTGTTCAGCGCAGCGGCCATGGCCGATGGACCGGCGAGGAAGCTTCCCCTCTCCGCCTTCCTGGACACCCAGGGATCGCAGAACGTCTACATCCCGCCCGTCCCCGATTACTGGGGATGGGTAGCCCCCGCGCCGGGCGTGAAGACGCCCGCGACGAGCTACGTCGGGGGCAATGCGGGCTCCTGCGACTACGCGGGCCTCGCCAATGATTGGCTCATCGAGCAAGGCCACCCCGGCCTCGGCACTTCATTCTCCGGTTCGGTCACCGAACGCGCTCTTGGCGATGGCCGCATCCTCGTGCACGTCGATCTCAGGACCGTGAACGCTCTCACTTTTGGAATGCGGATCACGGCGCCGGACTTCGGCGACTTCGCAACCGATCCGCTCATCTTCGGCGCCCGGGCGCAGGACGTGCTCGCGGGGGCGACGCCCGGCATCGGCGATTGCCATGCTTCGTTCGCATGGAAACAGTTGCCCGGCGACCTGGTCGACTTCAACCACCCCCCGTGGGACGACGGGTACTTCGAAATCGTGAACCTCTCCTTCCGCGCCAACGCGAAGGGCCCGCTCACGGCACTCGCCGGCTACGGTCCCGACGGGACGCCGGGCCACCTCGTGATTTCGCAGACCGGCTTCTTCCGCACCAGCTTCAAGGGTGCAACGTTCGACGCGTTCCCTGCCGAGTTCGTCGAAGTTCGCGCCACCGGCAACTAGCGTGCGCACCGTGGTCGGAAAGCGATGGTCTGTCGACTGCGATGGTCGATGCCGGACGATGGCCGGCGCGTCGAGGCGCATTGCGCGACGGGACCTCGACGCGCCGACATCGGTGTGCCTTCCGACGCTCCGCCAGCTCAACCAGCAACGATGGGAGAAGCAATGATCAAGATCATGCGTGCTTGCCTGCTTGCGAGTTTGACCGCGTTGTCGGGTTCCGTGCTCGCCGCTCCGTGTGGCGGGTTCACCGACGTCGACGATACGGATCCCCACATCGGGTCCACCCCCTATTCATTCTGCTGGGGCGTGGAGTGGATAAGGAACCGCGCGATTACGATTGGCTGCTCTGATTCCAGCCACTACTGCCCCTTCAGCAACGTGTCTCGCGCGCAGATGGCGCTGTTCATGGCGCGCCTGGGGGACAGAATGTCGCCCGGCAAGTACTTCGTAGAGCAGAACCCTGGGGTCAAGGTGATCCAGGGCGGCGCCACATCCTTCAACAACCTCGTTTGCCCGACGCCAGGCGGCATTAGTACCTACCCGCGGCGCGCCTTCGTGCGTGGGCTCGTGTGGGGGCTGGTCGATGGACCGGTCGTGTGGGGTGCGGACGTCTGGGTCTCGATGGACGGTGGCTCGACCTACAACTGGGCGACGTACTATGTTCCGGGCGTGGGCGCGACGGCCGCGGGGATGACGCATGGAACCGCGTTTGCGTCCATCGACCTGGCGCCCGGAAACAACTATGTCTTCGCGATCCTGGTCCGCGAGCTGCCGGACGGCCCGAACGGCAGCGGCAATTTCAGCGACCTCGCCTGCCAGGTCCAGGTCGAGATCCACAACGGCCCCAGCGTGACACCCCCCTACGACGAAGCGCGGAACCAGCCACAGGGCGGCTCGCTGATGGCAAACCAGCCGCATGACCGCATGCTCACAGCCGACCGTTAGCGTCAGTGCAGCGGCCCCGTCGCCTCGGTGACCACCACCGCCGGCGCGGGCGACGCGTGGTGGCAGACGATGCGCCAGCCGGACGGCGTGCGCAGGAAGACGTTCGTCGCGATCGCCGCCCCGCTCGAGGCGGGGTTGGCGGTCGTGACGTGCTCGACGGCGCTCTGCATCGCCAGCCCGACGGTGTCGATGACGACGACCTGGTCGAGGCGGAACGTGAAGCGCGTGTCGGCGGCGAAGATCTGCTCCCACGACGCGCGCACCGCGTCGTAGCCGACCAGCCGCGGGCCGCCGGGGTGCACGCAGACGACGTCCTCGTCGTCCGCCCACGCCGCCATCATCGCCTCGATGTCGCGCGACTCGATCGCCTGGTAGAACGCCTGCGCGGCGTCCTGCGGCGAGGTGAAGATCGGCGGCGTCCGGGGCTTGCCCATCCTGTTCTTTCGGCGCCCCGGCGGAGGTCCGCGCCGGCCGTCAGGCCGAAGGGAGCGCTGCGTGCGCGAGATTGTAAACCGTCTGCGGATCGAGCTCGCGCATGCACTTGAAGTGCCCGAGCGGGCACTCGCGCTTGAAGCACGGGCTGCACGCGATGTCGATGCGCACGACGTGGGCGAGCGGCGACAGCGGCGGCGTGTAGGACGGCGACGACGAGCCGAAGAGCGCGACCACCGGCACGCCGACGGCCGCCGCCGCGTGCATCAGGCCGGAGTCGTTCGACACGACCACGCCGGCGAGCGACAAGAGGTCGATGGCCGTGCCGAGGTCGGTGCGGCCTGCCAGGTCACGGATCGAGCGGCCGGGCTCGCCGGCGGCCTGCAGCACCGAGGCCGCGGCGAGCTTGTCGTTGGGCGAGCCGACGATCCACACCTGCGCGTCGCGCGCGAGCAGCTTCGCGGCGAGGTCGGCGAAGTGCGTCGGCGGCCAGCGCTTCGCCGGCCCGTACTCGGCGCCGGGGCAAAGCACCGCCACCGGCTTGTCGGTGCGAAGGCGCAGCGCGCGCGCGGCGGCGCTGCGGTTGGCGGCATCCGGCACCAGCACCGGCGCCGGCGGCATCGGCACCATCGCGCCGGGCGGGGCGGCCAGCGCGGCGAAGCGGTCGACGAGGCGCGGCAACGCCTTCGCGTCGAGCCGCCGCACGTCGTTCAGCAGGCCGTAGCGGAACTCGCCGCGGTAGCCGGTGCGGCGGGGAATGCGTGCAAGCCAGGGCACCAGCGCCGACTTCCACGAGTTGGGCAGCACGATCGCGCGCGTGTAGCCGTTGCCGGCCAGCTCGGCGGCCAGCGCGCGCTGCGCCGCCATGTTGAGCTTGCCGTGCGCGAGCGGGCTGGCGATCACCCGGCGCACGCCGCGCATGCGCGCGTACACCGGCGCGCACCACGGCGTCGCGAGCACGTCGACGATCGGCTCCTCGTACGGCTCGCGCAGCAGCGCGAGCAGGGGCTCGGAGAGGATCGCATCGCCGACCCACGACGGCGCGACGACCAGGAGGCGCTGCTGCGTCACGCCGCCTCGCCGCGCACGGGGCAGCGCACGATTAGGGCCTGTTCACGCTATGGCCGCGCGCGCGAGTGGGCCCATGGGCGTGTCCGTCGCGGCGCTCGCCGCAGCGAAGACCGGGTGTCTTCGCAAGGCGGGCAACAATGAGGGGCGCGCCCAGGGGCCCGCTCCCTTCGGGTTGCGGCCGGAAAGGCCATGCGCGGTGTTGCGAAGCCTCGCCGGGTTCCCGACCCGCCTTCGGCTCCGCGCCTAGCGCATGGCCTTTCCGGCTGCGCAACGCGCACGTGTCCATAGCGTGAACAGGCCCTAGTGCCCGCCCGCCGGCTTCGCGCCCTCGACCCGGTAACGCGTGCCGCAGTAGGGGCAGCGCGCCTCGCCGTTGGCGTCCACGTCGAGGTAGACGCGCGCGTGCGAGCTCCACAGCGGCATGGCCGGGTTCGGGCAGAACACCGGGAGATCCTCGGCGCGCACGGCGACCGCCGCGGCTGGCGTCGCGGCCACGCGTCAGACCTTCGCGAGCCAGTGGCGCTTGCCCGGGTTGCGCCCGTTCACGGTGTCGAAGAAGATCTTCTGCAGCCGCTCGGTCACCGGCCCGCGCGACCCGCCGCCGATCGGCCGGTGGTCGTACTCGCGGATCGGCGTCACCTCCGCGGCGGTGCCGGTGAAGAACGCCTCGTCGGCGACGTAGACCTCGTCGCGCGTGATGCGCCGCTCGTGCACCGGGATGCCGAGCTCGCGCGCGAACTCGATGATCGTGGCGCGGGTGATGCCCTCGAGCGCGCCGCCGGACAGGTCCGGCGTGTGCAGCTCGCCCTTCACGACGATGAACACGTTCTCGCCCGAGCCCTGGCAGAGGAAGCCCTGCGGGTCGAGCAGCATCGCCTCGTCGTAGCCGTCGTGCGTCGCTTCCTGGTTGGCGAGGATCGACACCGGGTAGTTGCCGACCGCCTTCGCCTTGCACATCGTGACGTTCGGGTGGTGGTGCGTGTAGGACGACGTCTTGACGCGGATGCCCTTCTCGAGGCCCTCGGCGCCGAGGTAGGCGCCCCAGGGCCACGCGGCGATCGCGAGCAGCACCGGGTTCGTCTTCGCCGCCACGCCCATCGCGTTGCTGCCGTAGAACGCGATCGGCCGGATGTAGCAGGCGTCGAGCTTGTTCTTGCGCACGCACTCCTTCTGCGCCTCGCTCACCTCGTCCTTGCCGAACGGGATCTTCATGCCGAAGATCTGCGCCGAGCGGAACAGCCGGTCGGTGTGGTCGGCGAGCCGGAAGATCGCCGGTCCGTCGCCGGTGGCGTAGCAGCGCACGCCCTCGAACACGCCCATGCCGTAGTGCAGCGTGTGCGTGAGCACGTGCGTGGTCGCCTCGCGCCACGGCACGAGCTTGCCGTCGTACCAGATCCATCCATCGCGTTGGGCCATCGACATGGCGGCGTCTTCCTGGGGGCGATCGAAGCGGGAAATTGTAGCCGATCGGCCCGCGCGAGCCCGGGCGGCGCGTCAGGCGGCGCTCGCGCGCGCGCCGCCGAACAGGTGCCGCCAGAGCGCGCGCACGCTCGCGCGCCGCGCCTCGTGCGGCCCGGGATCGACTCGCGCGCTCCCGGCCCCGGTCAGGCGCACGGCGTGCTGCTGCCTGCGGTAGGCGCGGTAGGCGTCGGCGACCTCGTCAGCCAGCTTGGCCGGCACGAGTCCGAGGTCCCCCGCCATCGTGACCAGCGCGATGTTGCCGGCATTGCGCGTGAGCCCGGGGTGCTCGTGGGCGTGCGCGAGCACGAGGTACTGCACGGCGAACTCGATGTCGACCATGCCGCCCTCGTCGTGCTTGAGGTCGAAGCTCGACGTCGGGTTCGGGTGGCCCTCGCTCATGCGCCGGCGCATCTCCAGCACGTCGCCGGCGAGCTTCGCCGGATCGCGCGCGATGCGCAGGATCGCGTCGCGCTCGGCCTCGAACGCGGCGCCGATCGCGGCGTCGCCCGCGACGAAGCGCGCGCGCGTGAGCGCCTGGTGCTCCCACGTCCAGGCCTTCTCGTGCTGGTAGCGCCGGAACGCGCGCAGGCTCGACACCAGCAGGCCCGCCGCGCCGTCGGGGCGCAGCCTGAGGTCGGTGTCGTAGAGCTGGCCCGCGCCGGTGGTGCTGGTGAGCCAGGTGACCAGGCGCTGCGCGAGGCGGGCGTAGCGCTCGGGCATCGCGTCGGCGTCGGGCTCGTCCTCGTCGACGTCGTAGAGGAACACGAGGTCGAGGTCGGAGGCGTAGCCCAGCTCCTTGCCGCCGAGCTTGCCGTAGCCGGCCACCGCGAAGCGCGGCGCCGGCGCGTCGCGGCCGCGCATGTGCGCCCAGCACTGGCGCAGCGCGGCCGCGATCACGACGTCGGCGAGCGCGGAGACGTGGTCGGCGAGGCGCTCCACGGTCAGGTGGCCGGCGAGGTCCTGCACGAGCAATCGGAAGAGCTGCGCGTGCTGGAAGTGGCGCAGCGCGTCCATCTGCCGCTCGGGATCGTCGCCGGCGGCGGCGAGCTGCTCGTCGAGCTCGCGGCGCCACGCGTCCCAGTCGGGCTCGGCGAACAGCAGGCGCGCGTCGAGCAGCTCGTCGAGGAGGATCGGGTGGCGCGTGAGATACGCGGCCGCCCACGCGGAGGCCCCCATCAGGTTGGCAAGCCGCGGCAGGAGCGGCGGGTGCTCGATCAGGAGTGCCAAGTAGGCGCTGCGCCGGTTGACCGCCTCGAGCAGGTCCATCAGGCGGTTGAACGTCGCGCCGGGGTCGCGGCCGTCGGCCGCCGCGCGCGCCGCGGCGTCGAGCAGGCGCGGCACCAGCGCGTCGAAGCGCTCGCGCGACAGCGCCGGCAGCTGCAGGTAGCGCGAGCCGCTCCGCGTGGCGCGCAGGCGCGCGACGACGTCTGCGGGCGCCGCATAGCCTGCCGCAGCGAGCGTCGCGGCCGACGCGGGCAGGTCGGGGTCCTCCCAGGCGGCGGCGAGCGGCGTGCCGGCCGTCTCGTCGGGCGCCTCCCCGAGCACGACGGTGAAGTGCTCGACGACCTCCGCGCGCGTCGCCGCCATCTGCGCGTCGAACGCGCCGAGCTCGGCGTGCCCGCAGGCGCGGGCGAGCTCGGCACGCTCGGCGTCGTCGCCGGGCAGCTCCTGCGTCTGCTGGTCGTCGCGGTACTGCAGCCGGTGCTCGACGCCGCGCAGCCACCCGTAGGCATCGCGCAGGCGCTCGCACACCGGGCCGGGCAGCAGCGCGCGCGCTTGGATCGCGGCGAGCGCGGGAAGCGTGCCGCGCAGCCGCAGCGCGCCCTCGCGCCCTCCGCGCACGATCTGGATCGCCTGCACGACGAACTCGATCTCGCGGATGCCGCCTTCGCCCAGCTTGACGTTGCGCGCGTAGTCGCGGCGCGCGCCCTCCGCGCGGATCTGCCGGTGGACCCCGCGCAGTCCCGCGTAGGCGTCGTAGTCGAGGTACTTGCGGAACACGAACGGCTCGACGACCGCGGCGAGCGCCTCGCCGTCCCCGCCGGTCAGCGCGCGCGCCTTGAGCCACGCGTAGCGCTCCCACGCGCGGCCCTGTGTCAGCAGGTACTGCTCGAGCGCCCCGAACGGCACCGCGAGCGGGCCGCTGTCGCCGTAGGGCCGCAGGCGCATGTCGACGCGGAACACGAAGCCGTGCGCAGTGACCTCGTGCAGCGCGGCGATGACGCGGCGGCCGAGGCGCTCGAAGAACTCGCGATTGGAGATCCGCTTCGGGCCGGCCGTCTCGCCTTCCTCCGGGTAGAGGAACACGAGGTCGACGTCGGAGGACACGTTGAGCTCGCCGCCGCCGAGCTTGCCCATCCCGACGACGCACAGCCGCTGCGGAGCTCCCGACTCGGCGCCGATGGGCTCGCCGGTGTCCGAGGCGAGCGCGCGGTGGTGGAAGTCGGTCGCCGCGACGATCGCCGACTCCGCGAGCCGGGTCACCGCCCCGCAGACTTCGGCAAGCGGCGCGCGCCCCGTCAGGTCGCGGGCAAGCGTGTGCAGCATGACGCGGCGCCGGCAGCGGCGCAGCGCCGCGCCGAGCCCATCGGCATCGCTGCCGGCGGTTGCCGACGCGATCGCGGCGTCGTCCCGGGCCCAGTCGAACGGCGCCTCGAGGCATTCCTCGAGCCAGGGCCGCAGCGCCGCGTCCGCGGCGAGCGCGCGCTGGGCGTATCGACTGAACGCGAGGGCGCCTTCCAGGTCCATGGCAGGCCGGTTGGACACGGGCCGCCGCAGCGCCTTGGGGCGGGGGCGTTCCGCTACAATGTTTCGTGGGCTCTCCATTATGCCTCGGGGGAGGAGGGCGGCCTCGCCCGACCGCACCGCGATGAGGCGCATCGTCCGCTCCGTCTACTACGTCGTGGCCGCCGCGCTGGCAATCTTCTGCGCGCTGCTGCTGGCCGTCCGCTTCGTCGTCCTGCCGAACGTCGAGTCGCACCGCGACGCCATCGCGGCGTGGATCGCCCGCGAGCTCGGCCACCCCGTCGAGATCGACACGATCCTCACCGGCTGGGACGGGTGGAGTCCCGAGATCGCGGTGCAGGGCCTGCGCGTGCGCGACCCGAACCGCGCGATGGCCGCGCCGCTGATCGAGCTGCCGTCGGTGACCGGCGTGATCTCGTGGACGTCGCTGCTGTTCGCCGACCTGCGGCTCAAGGAGCTGGTCATCGAACGGCCGCGGCTCGCCATCCGCCGCGACACCGCGGGGCGGCTGCACGTGGCCGGACTCGAGATCGATCCGCAGGCCGCGGCGCAGGGCACCGCGTTCGCCGACTGGGTGCTGCGCCAGCGCATGATCGTGGTGAACGGCGCGCTGCTCGCGTGGCACGACGACCTGCGCAATGCGCCGCAGCTGATCCTCGACGACGTCCACTTGCGCTTCGAGAACCGCTTCGGGCACCTGCGCTTCGGGCTCACCGGCACGCCGCCGCGCGAGCTGGCAGCGCCGATCGACCTGCGCGGCGACCTCGCCTCGCCGTCGCTGGCAGATTGGAGCAAGGCGCGCGGCCGCCTGTACCTTCGGCTCGACTACGCCGACGTGGCGGCGTGGGCCGACTGGCTGCCGTTGCCGGTCGAGGTCTCGCGCGGCCACGGGGGCCTGCAGGCCTGGTTCGACTTCGACCAGGGCGTGCTGCGCGAGCTGATCGCCGACGTGGAACTGGCCGACGTGCGCGCACGTCTCGGCGCCGGCGTGCCCCCGATGGACCTCGCGCGCCTCGCCGGGCGCTTCGGCTGGCTGCAGGACGGCGCGCAACGCACGCTGTCCACGCGTGCGCTCGAGCTGGCCGGCGTGGGCGCGGCGATCGCGCCCACCGACCTCGTGCTGCGCTACGAGCAGGGCGCGGACGGCGCCATCGGCGCGGGCCGCGTCACGGTCAACCAGCTCGACTTCGCCGCACTCGCCGCGCTCGCCGGGCACCTGCCGCTGCCGGGAACCTGGCGGGAGGACGTGGCCCGCCACGCGCCGCGCGGCGCCCTGCGCGCGACGGAGGTGTCCTGGGACGGGCCGCTCGCCGCGCCGACGGCCTTTCGCGCGGTAGGGACCTTCCTGGACCTCGGCGTGCGCGCCCAGGAAATCCTGCCGGGACTCGAGAACCTCTCCGGCGAGTTCGAGGCGACGCAGAGCGGCGGCGCGCTGCGACTGGGCAGCCGCAAGCTGCGCGTCGAACTGCCGCGCGTGTTCGCCGAGCCGCTGCAATTCGACAGCGCCAGCGGGAAGCTGCGGTGGGAGCGCAAGGACGGCCAGCTGTCCGTTCGCCTCGAGGAGCTCGAGTTCGCGAACGCCGACGCCGCCGGCACCGCGCAGGGCGCTTGGCGCTCGGCAGCGAAAGGGCCGGGGGAGATCGACCTCGCCGCGCGGCTCACGCGCGCCGACGCCCGCGCAGTGCACCGCTACCTCCCGCGCTCGATCTCGGAGGCCACGCGCGTCTGGGTGCGCGACTCGCTGACGAAGGGTTCGGCCGACGACGCGCGGCTCGTGCTCAAGGGCAACCTCGCGCGCTTCCCGTTTCCGGACGGCCGCGACGGCACGTTCCTCGTCACGGCGAAGGCCCGCGAAGCGACGCTCGACTACGCCAACGGCTGGCCGCCCATCACCGGACTGGACGCCGACGTGCGCTTCGAGAACCAGGGCATGAAGATCACCGCCACGCGCGGCCACGTGCTCGGCGCGGCGTTGGCGCGCACGACGGCCACGATCCCCGACCTCGTGCCCGACCACCCGAAGCTGATCCTGGAAGGCGAGGCGAGCGGTCCGACCGCGGAGTTCCTCGCGTTCGTCGAGGCGAGCCCGGTCGCGGCGTGGATCGGGCGCTTCACCGACGGCGCCCAGGCAGCAGGCGCGGGGCACCTCGACCTCGGCATCACGATGGCCCTCGGCGGCAGCGAGGCCGCGCAGGTGCGCGGCGGCTTCCGGTTCGCCGACAACCAGCTGCGGCTGCCGGGCCTGCCTACGCTGTCGAAGGTCAACGGGCGCATCGCGTTCACCGAGCGCGAGATGAGCGGGCGCGACATCGCGCTCGAGGCATTCGGCGGCGCCACGCGCATCGACGTCGCCACGCGCGACGGCGCCGTGCGGGTGAGCGGCGGCGGCAGCGTGAACTTCGCGGCGCTGCGCAACGAGTTCGCCTCGCCGTGGATGGAGCGCGTCAGCGGCGCGACCGACTGGCAGCTCCAGCTCGTTGCACGGCCGACTCACGCCACCTTCGTCGTCGAGTCGAACCTCAGGGGCGCGGCGATCGACCTGCCGCCGCCGCTGGGCAAGGGGGCGGGGGAGGCCGCGGCGTTCCGGCTGGAGCGCCGCATGCTCGGCAGCGACGGCAGGCGCGACGCCCTCGTGGCCGACTACGGCGGCGTGGCCCGCGTGGTCGCGTTTCGCTCGCTGGGCGCGCAGGAAGCGAAGGTCGACAGAGCCCTCTTGACGTTCGGCAAGGCGGTGGCGAAGGGCGGCGATCCGGGCGAGCCGGGAGTCGCGATCCGCGGCGACGTGCCGTTGCTCGACGCGGACCGCTGGCTGGCGGCGATGCAGGAAACGGCGGCGCGCGACACGGCGCGCGGCGGTCCGGACCAGGTCGCGCTCAATTCGGTCGACGTGACCGCGGCGCAGTTCGTGGCCTTCGGGCGGCAATACGACGACATGTCGTTCGCCGCGCGCCGCGGGCAGGACGGCTGGCGGCTCACGCTGGACGCGCGGCAGGTCGCCGGGACCGCGCGCTGGGACGCTCCGGCCGAGCGTGCGCACAACGGGCGCTTCACCGCGAGGCTCGACCGGCTCGACCTGTTCGGCGCGCACGAGGTCGAGCACGCTGGGCAGGAGACGGCCCGCGCCGAGGGCTCGGCGAACCCCTGGCCGGAGGTCGACGTCGTCGCCGAGCGCTTCCACGGCCGCGCCGGCGTGCTGGGCCGCATGGAACTCGCCGGCCGTCCGGAGGGAACCGACTGGCGCGTGACGCGCTTCGCCATCGTGAACGACGCCGGCCGCATCGAGGCGGACGGCTCGTGGCGACTGCTCGGCCGGCAGCAGCAGTCGAAGTTCGACGTCGCGGTGAACGTCGTCGACGCGAGCGCGTTCCTCGCGCGCATCGGCCTGCCCAGCGACGTCAAGGGCGCGCCGACGAAGATCGACGGCCAGCTCGCCTGGCCCGGCGCGCCGACCGACTTCGGCTACTCCACGCTGTCGGGAACGTTCCGCGTCCAGTCCGGCGCCGGCCAGTTCACGAAGATGGATCCCGGCGTGGGGCGGCTGCTCGGCGTGCTGTCGCTGCAGGCGCTGCCGCGCCGGATCACGCTCGACTTCCGCGACGTGTTCAGCGAGGGCTTCGCGTTCGACAGCATCGCCGGCAGCGTGCGCATCGCGGGCGGCGTGCTGCACACCGACAACCTCGCGCTGGCCGGCCCCGCGGCGAAGGTGCAGCTCGCCGGCGACGTCGACCTCGCGCGCGAGACGCAGGCCCTGACGGTGCGCGTGCAGCCGTCGCTGTCGTCGGTGGTGTCGACCGGGGCCGGCGCGGCCGCCGTCGTGCTGATGGCGGCGAACCCGCTCGTCGGCGCCGCCGTGGGCGCGGGAACGCTGCTCGCCCAGAAGCTGATGCAGGACCCGATCGACCAGATGTTCAGCTACGAGTATTCGGTGCGCGGCTCGTGGTCGGAGCCCGTCGTCGAGCGCGTCGCGGCGCGGCCCCTGTCGCCGGCGACCGCCGCCGAGGGCGCGCCGCGATGAGCGGGGCGCTTCGCGTCGCGGCGGTGCAGATGGTGTCCGGCGGCGACGTCGCCGAGAACCTGGCCCGGGCCTGGCCGCTGGTCGCGCAGGCTGCGCGCGCCGGCGCGCGGCTCGTGCTCCTGCCCGAGTACTTCGGGATCCTCGGCGGCCGCTCCGCCGACAAGCTCGCCGTGCAGGAGGCCGACGGCGACGGACCGCAGCAGGCGTTCCTCGCCCGCGCCGCGCGCGAGCACGCGATCACGCTGGTGGGCGGCTGCGTGCCGCTGCGCTGTGGCGATCCCGCCCGCGTGCGCAGCGCCTGCCTCGTCCACGGGCCCGACGGCGAGCGCATCGCGCGCTACGACAAGATGCACCTGTTCCGCTACCGCGGCGCAGGCGGGGAGAGCTACGACGAGTCGCGCACGATCGAGGCGGGCGCCTCGCCCGCGTGGTTCGACGCCGACTGCGGGCGCGTCGCGCTGTCGATCTGCTACGACGTGCGCTTCCCCGAGCTCTACCGGGCCATCGGGGAGGTTGCGCTCATCCTCGTGCCGGCCGCGTTCACCTATCCGACCGGCCTCGCCCACTGGGAGCTGCTGCTGCGCACGCGCGCGGTCGAGAACCAGTGCTACCTGCTGGCCGCCGCGCAGGGCGGCGTGCACCCGAACGGGCGGCGCACCTACGGCAACTCGATGCTCGTCGACCCCTGGGGCGAGGTCGTCGCGCGCCACGCCGACGGCGCCGGCGTGGTCGTCGGCGACGTCGATCCCGCGCGCATCGCCGACGTGCGCGCGCGGCTGCCCGCGCTGGCCGACCGCGTGCTCGGCCTCACGCCGAACGCCGCGCCCGCCGGCCGGCCAGGCGTCAGCCCGCGCGGCCCGTCAGCACGATCACGAGAGGCGCGCTGACCGCGCACAGCGCCGTCGACAGCACGATCGACGAGGAGACCGGCGCGCCGAGCGTGCCGAAGGCCTTCGCCATCAGGTAGACGTTCGCGCCGACCGGCATCGCGGCGAGCACGGTGATCGCCTGCGTCTCCAGCGCCGGCAGGCCGAGCGCTCGCGCGGCCGCGTACACCGCGGCGGGCAGCACGGCCAGCTTGACGAGCGTCATCGCGAGGCTCGCCCGCCAGCCTCCACGCACGCCGTACTCGCACAGGCTCATGCCGAGCGCGACCAGGGACAGGGGGATGGCGGCGTCGGCGAGCATCCTCAGCGCCGAGTCGATCCACGACGGCAGCGCGAGGCCGGCGTAGCCGAACAGCGTCCCGGCGAGCAGGCTGCCGACGATCGGGTTGGCGATCACGCCGCGCGCCGTGGCGGCGAAGCCGGCGAGCGAGGCGCGGCGATGTCGCGCCCACTCGACCGACACCGTGACGAGCGTCCACAGGATCAGCGCGTTGAACACGATGACGAGCGAGATTGCCGGCATCGCGGGCTCGCCGAGCGTCACGCGCACCAGCGGCACGCCGAGAAGCACGGTATTCGCGAACACCCCGCCCATGCCGAACACCGATGCGCTCGCGCCGTCGAGCGAGAACAACGCGCGTCCCGCGGCGATGGCGAGCGCGTAGACGACGAACGTCGCGCCGAAGTAGGCGAGCAGCGCCCGCGCGTCGACTGCGGGCGCCGACTCGAAGCCGCTCATCAGGCGGAACAGCAGCGCCGGCACGGCCACCGAGAACACGAAGCGGGACAGCGCGTCGGCGACCGGCCCGGTCCAGCCCCCGAAGCGCGCCAGCGCGTAGCCGGCGCCGATCAGCACGAACAGCGGCGCGGTGAGCGCGACGAGGTGCGCGGCGCCGGACACCGCGCGGCTACGCCGCCGAGTGGCCGACGAGCGCGAGGAATTCCTCGCGCGTGGCCTGCGACTCGCGGAACGTGCCGAGCACCGACGAGGTGACCATCACCGAGTTCTGCTTCTCCACGCCGCGCATCATCATGCACAGGTGGCGCGCCTCGATCATCACGCCCACGCCGCGCGCGCCGATCAGCTCCATGATCGCCTGCGAGATCTGCTCGGTGAGGCGCTCCTGCAGCTGCAGCCGGCGCGAGTACATGTCGGCGAGCCGCGCGATCTTGGACACGCCGAACACCTTGCCGGTGGGGATGTAGCCGATGTGGCAGCGGCCGTAGAACGGCAGCAGGTGGTGCTCGCAGAGGCTGTAGACCTCGATGTTCTTCACGATGACCATGCTGTTGGTCTCCTGCGTGAAGATCGCGTCGTTGAGGAGCTTCTTCCGGTCCGTGCGGTAGCCCGACGACAGGAACTCCCACGCCTCGGCCACGCGCCTGGGCGTGCGCTGGAGGCCCTCGCGCTCGGGGTCCTCTCCGATCGCGACCAGAATCTCGCGGACGAGCGCTTCGATGCGGGGCTTGTCGATGGTCATGCCGTTGCTCCTGCGGGCGGGGACAGCCGCCATTCTCGCCCAAGTCGGGCCTGCGCCGGCACCGGCCTTTCGCGTAGGATTCGCATGCCATGGACGAACTGCGCAATCCGGGAGCGCTCGCCGACCTGGTCACGCGCCACGTCGTGCCGCTCGCCGGCGTGCTGTTCCTCGGCTGGCCGGCCGGGAACATCATGGTGCTGCTCGCGCTCGACACGCTGCTCACGGCCACCGGGCTGGGGCTGCTCGTGATGATCCACATCACCGGGCTCGACGACGGCCCCCCCGGGCTGCGCACCGGTCCGGTGCGATGGGGCCGGGTGCTGCTGGCGCTGCCGATCATGCTCTTGCTGTTCGGGATGCTGGTTGGCTTCCCTGTGTTCTGGATGGCGGACGGGCTGTGGCGCGCCGCCGCGCTCGCCGATCCCGGGTTCCGGATCGGGATCGCGGCGCAGGTGCTGGCGTCGGTGGTCGCGTTTTTCCGGATGCACCGCACGCTCGAGCGGCGCTACGACGACCAGCGCATCCTCGCCCGCGAGTTCGTCTTCGTGATCGCGCGCTGGGTCGTGGTCGCCATCGCCGCGTTCACCGGCGTCGCGCTGCTGCTGGGGCCGCGCTTCGGCGGCGCGCTGCTGATCGTCGTGTATGGCGCGGCGTCGGTGTGGTTCGAGCTCTACCCGTCGAAGGCCGCCCGCTTCCTGCGCGGTCGCGACGCGAAGCCGCTGGAGCAGGTGATCGCGCAGGACACCGTGAAGGACGCGCAGCAGGCGGCGCGCGCCCTGCGCAAGGCGAAGAAGTAGCCGCGGGGCGTCAGGCCGCGCGCGTGTCGGGCTGCGGTTCCCCGGCGGGCTTCTGCGCGGCGAGCGTGTCGAGCGCCGCGCTGACCGCGCGGTCGAACAGCGGCACCGGCTCGAGCAGCAGCGTGGCGCGCTGGGCGGCGAGCTCCCAGGCGAGCTCCTCGGGGGAGAACATCAGCGCCTGCTTGCGGGAACGGCTGGTGAAGATGTAGCGCGTGCGCCGCGGGCTCACCCAGGTGAGGCGGGCGTTGATCGGCTCGGCGTCCGGGTGGCGGAACACGAGCCAGGTTCCCACCGCCATCTCGCTCACGAAGTCGTGCGCGTTGCGCGCCGTGACGACCGGCCGGCCGCGGTCGATGCCCTTGGGCGTCTCTGTGTCGCGGGTCGCGAGCTCCGCGGCCGCCGTTGCGGGCTCCGCCGTCGCTGCCGGCGCAGGCGGCGGCGGCGGCTTGATCGCGGCGACGTGCAGGGGGTAGAGCGCGTCGAAGAACGCCTTCGATTTCTCCGCGGGCGCGCTGACGGCCGTGCAGCCCTTGCGCAAGCCCGTGACGAGACCCGGGATCATCTTCGACAGACGGGCCTTCTGGCCGGTGCGCTCCTTGGCGACGATGCTCCACAGGAGGTCGTCGAGCGTCTTCACGGCGGCGGCCATCTCGGGCGACTCCGGCCCGTGGTCGCGGCGCAGCTTCGTGAGGTAGTCGGTCCAGACCGTCTCGACGAAGCCGCGGATCTCGAACGGGAGGTCGAGGCCGGCCAGCCTGTCGCGCGTGAGCGTGAGCACCTCGGCGCGGTCGGCCTCGCTCGCCTCCGTCGCGAGCGCCTGCGCGACGTCCGGCTTCACCGCGACCTCGGTCGCCTTGCGCTCCTCGTCGATGAACACGGCGAGCTCGAGGTCCGCGGTCGCGAACACCCCGATGTCGATCTCGAAGTCGCGGCAGACGCGCTCGACGACCGCCGTCGCGTGTTGCTCGAACGCGAGCTCGTAGTCGGGGTTCTGCGTGGCGCCGATCGCCGCGTCGGCCAGGTGGTCGAGCAGGCGCCGCGCCGCGTGCGAGCGGTCGGAGAAGAACGTGCGGTCGAGCAGCGCGGCCTTGAGCACGGGAACCTGCAGCCGGCTGAAGATGCGCCGCATCGCGTCGGGGATCGACGGGTCGCGGAAGATGTAGTCGAACAGGAGCGCGATCACGTCCATCGTGATGCGGTCCGTCGGGTTCGCGATCTGGCCCGCCACCGCCGCGCGGATGTGCGGGATCAGGTTGAGCGGCACGGCCGCCATCGCCGTGCCCGCCGGCATCGCCGACGACTTCGCGAGCTCGGCGGGCAGGTCGATGCGCTGCCAGTGGCCGAGCGTGTTGAACAGCGGGGTGGACGTGCCCAGCGCCATCAGCGGGTCGATGGCGCCGAACGCGTCGTCGCCGCCCTCCTGGAGCCGGGTCGGGGGCGCCTGGCCGCCCAGTTCGGTCAGCCCCTTGGCCAGCAGGTCCGCGGGCAGCGCCTGCACGCTCTCCCCGGGGGCCGCGTTGGGCAGCATCGACGAGGGCACGATCGCGCCGAGCACCTCGGCGTTCGCGACGGCGCCCTCGAAGTCGAACACCGACTTCACCGAACCGGAGCCGAGGTCGGGCACCTCGACGTCGGCCGGCAGCCCGGGCCCGCCCTCGTGCAGCATCTGGGAGAACGTCGGGATCAGGTCCTTGTCGTCGTCGGGCCGGAGATCGCTTCGTGCCCGCAGCGCCGCCTTGATCTCGGGCAGCACGCCGTTGTCGGCGAGGTAGCGGTTGAGCGTGATGTAGACCTTGTTGGCCGCCGGCGTCAGGTCGGCGACGACGCGCTCCATGAACGCGCGCCAGATGCGCGGGTTCGGGTAGACCGCGCGCGCCGACACGCCGATCGCGTCCAGGATGTAGGACGGGCCGAACGGATTGTCCACGTCGCGCCGCGCCTCCTCGCGCAGCAGCGCCTCGACGCGCAGGTCGAGCGCATCGAGCTCGCGGCGGGTGATGCGCTGCAGGAACGCCGTCGCCGCCACCAGCGCGGCCTGCTTTTCCTGGTCGAACGCCGTGAGCACCTTGAGCGAGGCCGCGGAGGCGTCGAAGTCCGGGCGCCGGCCCTTGCGGCGCGCGCCGCCCATGCGGCGCTCGTAGAGTTCCACGAGCGTGCGGTCGAAGCGCTCGACCCACGCGCCGCGCTGCATCTTGAACTCGTCGACGTCCTTCTCCTGGACGTACGCGTTGCCCTCGAACAGGTCGCCGCTCATCTCGACCGACGCCCGCGCGATGTCCACGAGCTTGTCGTGGAAAATGCGGTGGCACTCGTCGAGCAAGGACCTCGCCTGCGCGCCCGCGGGCAGGTCGGGCGGGGAGGCGAGGTCGGTCGACGAATTCATGGAGGAATCGCGTGGAACAGCCTGTATTGTAGATGCTTCCGGCGTCCGGGGGCCTGCCCGGCGCCGCGCGGCCGGCGGGTCGGGACGGACGGGCGGGCTTGCGCCGCCGGGCAGGCGCGGCGGCCGTACGTCGCCGCCGGACGCACGCGGATTCGCGCATCGCGCGCCGCCGGTCTACCATATCGGGCAGTATTCGCACACCGGCCTTCCCGCCGAGACCAACGCATGAGCCGCAACGTGCCGCCGCGCAGTGCCCCCGCGATCGCCGTCGTCGGGGCCGGAGTCGTCGGCGCGGCCATCGCCTTGACGTTGTGCCGTCGCGGCGCGCACGTGACGCTGATCGATCGCGCCGAGCCCGGACGCGGCTGCAGCTACGGCAACGCCGGCGCCCTGTCGCCGGGTTCGGTTGCGCCGCTTGCGCTCCCCGGGCTGCTCAAGTCGCTGCCGCGCCTGCTGCTCGATCCCGAAGGTCCCGTGTACCTGCCGCCGGCGCATCTCCCGCGCGCGCTGCCGTGGCTGGCGCGGTTCCTCGCCGCGTCGGCGCCCGAGCGCGTGGAGGCGATCGCGCAGCGGCTGGCGGCGCTCAACGCCGACGCCGTCGAGCACCACGTGGACCTCGCGCGCGAGATCGGCGCCGCCGACCTCATCCGCCGCACCGGCCACCTGCACGTCTATCCCGACGCGGCGGCGCTGGCGAAGGACGCCTACGCCTGGACGCTGCGCGCGCGCCACGGCGTGCACTTCGAGCGGTTGGATCGCGCGGGCATCGAAGCGCTGGAGCCGGGCATCGCGCCCCGCTACACGGCCGCCGTGTGGCTGCCGGACCAGGCGATCGTGCTCAACCCGTTCCGCTACGTCCAGCAGATCGTGCGCGCCTTCGTCGTGCGCGGCGGCCGGCTGGTGCGCGACAGCGTGCGCACGATCGAGCCCGACCTGCCGCGCGGATGGACCGTCGTCACCGGCGAGGGGCGACAGAACGTCGACCACGTCGTCGTCGCGGCGGGCGCGCACTCCGGCACGCTGCTCGAGCCGCTCGGCATCCGCCTGCCGCTCGAAAGCCAGCGCGGCTACCACGTCACGTTCCGCGGGGTCGCGGCGCCGGTGTCGCGCGGCGTCGTGCTGGCCGACCGCAACGTCTTCGTCACGCCGATGGAGCACGGCTTCCGGATCGCGGGCACCGTCGAGTTCGGCGGCCTCAACCGGCCGGCCAACCCGCGCCGCTCGGCGCTGCTCGCCAGGTTCGCGCGCGAGGCCTTTCCCGGCGTGGCCGCGGCGGAGGAGTCGCACTGGATGGGCCACCGGCCGTGCACGCCGGAGTCGCTGGCGCTCATCGGGCCCGTCGCGTCGCGGCAGGGCCTGTGGGTCGCGACCGGCCACGGCCACCTCGGCCTCACGCAGTCGGTGAACACCGCGCGCCTGCTCGCCGACGCGATCCTGGAGGGCGCGCCCGTGCTGACGCCCGCCATCGCCTGACCGGCGCGCCGGATCGGCGGACGTCGCGCGGGCCGTTGCAGGTGGCGGGCGGGCAGGGCAACGCGGGCGAAGCGGCCAACCCCGGTGCGACGCTGGTCGCGCCGATGCACGCGTTCGACGCGGACGCGCTCGCCGGGTTCATCCGCGCAAACGTCGCGCCTTTCGACGGCGCGCTTGCCGTCGAGCAGTTCCAGGGCGGCCAGTCGAACCCGACCTACCGGGTGGTCGCCGGCGGCGAGCGTTACGTGCTGCGACGCAAGCCGCCTGGAGCGCTGCTGCCGTCGGCGCACGCCATCGAGCGCGAGCACCGCGTGATGTCCGCGCTCGCCGGCTCCGGCGTCCCGGTGCCGCGCATGCGCGCGCTCTGCGAGGACCCGGCGGTGATCGGCACCGCGTTCTACCTCATGGACTACGTCGAGGGACGCGTGCTGTGGGACCCGACGCTGCCCGGCATGACCCCGGCGGAGCGGCGCGCGCATTACGACGAGCTGAACCGCGTGATCGCCGCGCTGCACTGCGTCGATCCGGCGAGGGTCGGGCTGGCGGACTTCGGGCGCAGCGGCGGCTACGTCGCGCGGCAGGTCGCGCGGTGGACGAAGCAGTACGAGGCCGGGAGCGCGGACCGCATCGAGGCGATGGACCGCCTGATCGCGTGGCTGCCGCCGCGCGTCCCCCCCGACGAGGCGACCCGCATCGTGCACGGCGACTTCCGCCTCGACAACGTGATCTTCCACGCGCGCGAGCCGCGGGTGCTGGCCGTGCTCGACTGGGAGCTCGCCACCCTCGGCGACCCGCTGTCCGACTTCGCCTACCACGCGATGGCGTGGCGGCTGACGCCGGGCCAGTTCCGCGGGCTGGCGGGCGTCGACCTCGCGGCGCTGGGCATCCCGGGCGAGCGGGAGTACGTGGCGGCGTACTGCAGCCGCACCGGGCGCGAAAACGTGGGGCAGTGGGAGTTCTACCTGATCTTCAACATGTTCCGCATCGCCGCGATCCTGCACGGCGTGCACTCGCGGGCGCTGGCGGGCAACGCGGCGAGCGCGGACGCGCTCGAGACCGGAGCGCGTGCGCGGCTCGTCGCCGAGGTGGCGTGGTCGATGGCGCGCGAGCTCGATCGCCGTGGCGCGTGAACGGGAACTGGAAAGCGCCGTTTGGAGCGCAAACGCGCGCACGGCGCGCGTTGCTTCGCGCCGTTGCCGGCGAGCGCCCGACGGGCCGCGCCGAGGGCGCTCGCGAGATCCATGGCTCGATGCAAGAGGCGCTAGGTCGACGGCGCGGCAACCACCGCGCTCCCGAACGCCTCTTCAATCGCTTTGCTGGTCCTTCTCCAGGAGCGCGTACTGCGCGAGCGTCGCCAGCGTCTCGTCGATGCGCTGCGCGAGCCCGGCGTCGCGCGGTTCGCCGCCGGACGCCATCGCCGCTGCCAGCGCGGAGCGATCGCGCCGCCCGTCGCAGTGTTGCAGGAGCTTGCGCGTGAACGGGTCGACGAGGCGGATCGTCTCGTGCCGCAGGTTGGTGACGGCCTCGCGCTGCGGGGCCTGCCAGCGCGCCACGCGGGAGGCGCGCGGCGCGGCTCCCGCCGTCACAGCCGCCTCGGGTCCGCGCGCGTGAAGCTGCGCCAGGCCCGAGACCCACGCGTCGAGCAGGACGGCCGCCACGGGCCGGCCGCCGGGTGCCGTCGGGGCGCCGGCCAGCAACTTCGGCACGGCGACGGCGGCAGGCGCCGAACGCACGAGCGCCTCGAGCAACGCGCGCAGCACCGGCCCGTCCGGAGCGGTCGCCGCCGGCAGCCGCGACTCCGCGGCGGCGCGCGTCAGCGGCATCGAGGCGGAGACGCGCAGCGACGCCATGCGCGCGGGCTCGAGCTGGCCGTCGCCCGCGGCGTCGGCGCGGGCGAGGATCGACTGCCGGAAGCGGCGCACGCGCGCGATGTCGAGGTACTGCTCGCGCGCGAGGCGCGGCTGCGCGGCGAGGAACTGGCGTGCGCGCGGAGACAGGCCGCCGCCGGCCATCATCGACGGCAGCGCTTCGGCGACGTAGGCGAGGCCGTGCCGATCCGCGTGGCCGGCGAACTGGTGGAACCAGACGGGCTCGTTCGGCTCGGCGAGCGTGTCGTGGTAGAGCGCGCTGTCGGCCTCGGCGGCGATGCGCGCGAACTCGCTGCGCACGCTCGCGTCTGCCGCCTCGTGCGTCGGCCCGGCTTCGGCGAGCAGCGCCGCGAGTGAGCGCGCCTCGCGCAGCTGGTCCGCGCGCGCGGGCAGCTCGCGCACGTGCCAGCGCAGCGCCTCCCACGCGGCGCGGCGCACGTAGCCGCCGGGATAAGTGTTGTAGCTGACGAACGCGAGTCCGTGCGGCGAGAGCGTGCGCGCGATCAGCGCGAGCAGCGCGTCGCGTACGCTCGCTGGGACCCACGAGTAGACGCCGTGCGCGATGACGTAGTCCCACGGCCCGTCGGCGAGGGTGGCGAGGTCGGCCTCGACGAAGCGCGCGTTGGCCAGCCCGAGCGTCGCGACAGCGGCGTTCGCGGCGCGGATCGCGGTCGGAGCGATGTCGCAGCCCACGAACGTGGCGCGCGGCAGCGCCGCGGCCATCGGCAGCAGGTTCGACCCGTCGCTGCAGCCGACCTCCAGCACGCGCGCGGTCTCGATGGGCGGCGGCTTCCCCCCGAACATCGTCGCCACCGCGGCGACGTTGTCCGGGTGCGACAGCGGATACGGCAGCGCGTCGTAGGCGATCGCGTCGTAGTTCGCCGCAATCGCAGCGGTGCCGGGATCTCCGCTCACGGGACGGGCCCGTCTAACCGCGGCCCACGAACGGCATGTCGCGCGCCATGATCGTCATGAACTGCACGTTGGCGTCTAGCGGCAGGCTCGCCA
>Ga0224500_10000539_pt1 | contig 25608 bp, 30 predicted proteins | sample SF_Oct11_sed_USG_FD_168126 | JGI IMG/M metagenome (GOLD analysis project Ga0224500, IMG submission 168126) | Sediment microbial communities from San Francisco Bay, California, United States - SF_Oct11_sed_USGS_4_1 | ecosystem: Environmental > Aquatic > Marine > Sediment | place: USA: California... | reverse complement strand
CACTCCTCAGATCCTCATGGACATGGCTCCCACGTTCAGTTTTGTGTGTACAGGCAAGCTCCAGCCCTCTCACTCACAGCACACCGTCGTAGAAGCAGCCAACCAGGACCATACGCCGGCGGCGTGAATCCTCACACACAGATTCAATGGATACCACTGGATACCACTGTACGAACTCCTCACTCTGTAGCAGAACTAGAAGAACACCTAGATCTCCCCAAAAACCCCACCAGGTACGCGATGACGCCTTATTGGCGCGATCAAGCATGAGGCGAGGGAGCCGTCGCGTGGCCATCCTTGAAGGGTGAACGTCCGCATCGAGCCGCGTGATCGGAAAGAGCCGCGACGGTCTCTGTCGGGGGACTTCCGCGCACACCTCCCACAGGCGAAGAAAGACTGCAGGTAACCATCCTAAGTGGGCCTGTTGAATAATCAGGCCCCTCCACTCCAACCCTCAGTTTCGTTCCCGCGAACTTTCAGTCCAACACGCCTACTATTTCCTGTTTCCATTCACAGCACCACTAGGTGACGACCTAGAAGCTGATGGCCTGTTACCCGGTAGCGATAGTCGACAGCATGAACTCCCTCCCTGTCGCCCAATGCCTCAACCCAGCATTCCACTCACTGCTCAGCAACTGAACGGATCCTGCCGAACGATGCGATATTCCTTCGCTCCGAGCCGGCCGCCCGTCGATCCGATCCTGTGACACGGCATCTGCGAAGTGCGTCCCTTCGCACACAGATGGACGCACTCATCATCACCTTTCATCCAAGGAGGACCCCATGATTCGCACACTCTTGATCGGTCTGGTCACGGCCGCTGCAGTCGCCATCATGTCAACGACGGGAACGCACGCCGCGAAACCAGACGTCAAGCCGTACATGCAGGCGTTTCTTAAGAAAGCGGCAGAGGAGCAGCTGGCTCAAATCACGTTGGGCCGACTCGCTGCCCAACAGGGGAAGAATGAGCGCGTGAAACAATTCGGCGAAGAAATGGTCGTCACCCACAGAATCGTGAGCTCCGAATTGAGACAGCTGGCGACGCCACGAGGCGTTCAACTACCATCGCAAATGGACGACGATCACAAGTGCATAGGGGAGGAGCTCTCTCAGCAGTCCGGCCATGCCTTCGATCATGCGTACGTGCAGCAGATCCTCGGAACTCATCAGAACGACGTGAACGAGTTCGAGGAGAATATGCAGACACTGGACGATGCCGAGGTGCTGCGCTGGGTGCACAAGACCCTGCCGATGCTGAGGGCCCACATGGAGGATGCGCGCTGCCCCCCCCATTCCCTGCAGACGAATCCGTGTTCAGGGGACAACTGCAGAGAACACAGTACCGGATGAGAGATTCCGCTCCCTCGGTTCGTGGCGGCGTGAGACGCCGCCACGGCTGCAGCATGGTTTCCTATCCGCACATGATTGTGTAGTTCATGACACGTCGTGACAACCATCTCTTAGGCGCGTCTCTCGCGAGGCGCATCGTGCTGAAGCGCACCCTGTCCGAAATACTCGGCCATCTGCGATCCGGTTCTCCTTATCCCCCTCAACGCTGCGGCCCATGTCGTTGGCGATGTCGATCATTCATCGGCGTACCTCTGCAGGGCTAGGCATATTGGACGAACGCATGAACATCACAGCGGTGGCCTTCAATCTGTACCGAGCCGGCTTTGCGTAAGAACCAGACTATTGGTAAGTTGAACAATGAAGGGCGTGGAAAGAGTCACCGTACAACACAACGGTAGACAAGAGACTGACACAAGGTCATGAGACCGGCCGGTGCACGGGTTCCGAATGTCAGAAGTATTTCGTCGGAAGGAAGGCATGTGTTCATAGAGGTTGCCAATACAACATGGGGGAAGCCATGAGTTCAATACTGAAAAACCTGCTGCTGTGGGGGATGGTCGGCATGTTCATGGCCATACTCTTTAATCTGTTCTCGGTGCCGACGCATGTACCGGAAGAAGAAGTCATGTTCAGTGAGTTCATGGCGAAGCTGGACCACAATGCCTTGGAAAAGGTCACGATCCGAGGCCGCTACATCAGTGGAGTCCTGAAGGACAACACACGGATTCGTACCTATGCGGCTAATGACCCTGAGCTGGTCAAGCTGCTGCGTGAGAAGGAGGTCCGCATCGACGTGAAACCATCCGGGGAGAGCCCATGGTATCTCACGTTTTTCTACACGTGGGGTCCGTTTATTCTCATTCTGGCAGTTTTTATCTTCTTCATGCGCCGGATGCAGTCCGGTGGGAGTGGCCCCTTGTCGTTCGGAAAAAGCCGAGCTCGGATGCTGACGGAAGATCACAAGAAAGTCACGTTCGCTGACGTCGCCGGCATCGATGAGGCGAAACACGACGTACGGGAGATCGTCGAGTTTTTGAAGGAGCCTCGTAAGTTTCAGGCACTCGGTGGCCGCATTCCCAAAGGGGTACTGGTAGTCGGCCCACCTGGAACGGGGAAGACGCTGTTGGCGAAGGCCGTCGCGGGCGAGGCCGGGGTTCCCTTCTTCAGTATCAGCGGGTCGGATTTTGTAGAGATGTTTGTCGGGGTCGGGGCCTCGCGGGTGCGCGATCTGTTTGAGCAAGGCAAGAAACATGCGCCCTGCATTATTTTCATCGATGAGATCGATGCGGTCGGTCGCCTGCGAGGGGCAGGATTGGGCGGCGGCCATGACGAGCGGGAGCAAACACTGAATCAGCTGCTCGTCGAAATGGACGGCTTCGATACGACGGAAGGCGTGATCTTGGTCGCCGCGACCAATCGACCGGATGTCCTGGATCCGGCATTGCTGCGCCCCGGACGGTTCGATCGTCAGGTGGTTGTGGATCGGCCGGACCTTCGGGGCCGGACGGAGATTCTCAAGGTCCATACGAAAAAGGTACCGGTGGCGGCCAATGTAGAATTGGACAAGATTGCGCGGGGGACGCCAGGATTCTCAGGGGCCGATCTCGAAAATCTGGTCAACGAGGCGGCCTTGTGGGCGGCTCGTCAAAACAAGACCGAAGTGGACACGGTCGACTTTGAGATGGCGAAAGACAAGATCGTGATGGGGGCCGAGCGCAAGAGCATGATCTTGACCGACGAAGAGAAACGGGTCACCGCCTACCATGAAGCCGGACATACCCTGATGGCAAAACTCTTGCCGGGAACGGATCCCGTGCACAAGGTCAGCATCATTCCGCGCGGGCGGGCGCTGGGCGTGACGATGCAGTTACCGACCGAAGACCGGCATAGCTATACCAAGGAATTCCTGTGCAACAGACTGGCGGTCCTGATGGGCGGTCGGGTGGCAGAAGAACTCGTATTTAGCCACATCACGACCGGTGCGGGACACGATCTCGAACAGGCAACGGATCTCGCACGCAAGATGGTCTGCGAGTGGGGGATGAGCGACACCTTAGGGCCGTTGACATTTGGGCAGAACAACGATGCGACATTCCTGGGTCGGACCTTGACCACGAAACGGGAGATGAGTGAGCGGGTCGCAGTAGAGATCGATCTCGAGGTGAAGCAGCTTGTCATCGCTAACTATGAGCGAGCCAAGCGAGTGCTGACCGAACACATGGCCAGTTTGAACGCCTTGGCTGAGGCGCTGTTGGCAAAAGAAGTGCTGGATACGTTTGACATCGAGCGCATTCTTATGCAGTCCTCCGCAGATACCGTGCCGGCGTAGAGGAGGCAGGCCTCCTGACACGTGCAGAGGGCACCTATGAAAACGGCCGGCAAGGTGTGAGCTCGAATGTCTGCTGTCCGGCTCTGCTCATGCATCTCAGCACAGGAGGGGCAGTCACGTCTGCGGGTCCACGATGAACGAGGACCCTGGTCGTGCAATCAGACACTTGGACGTGGCTGAGTACGTCGCCTCGCCGCCCATGTGACCAGAGCGCTCACCAGTGGTCCCCCTCCTGCCTGGGACGAAACAGCTCCCGCGTATTCAACAGCGCATAGCTAGTCGGCAACCTGGCTCGGGTCACGTGGACAACCCGCTCATACCCTTCTGCGCTAGGGAAATATCTGCACCGCCCTCTGCTTCTCTCTAGTGCACCAGCATGCCGGCGGCATGTACTGTTGGATGACCACCGGCCGGGCGAAGGCCTCAGGGGTGGTCTCGGTGACACCACAAGGACCTGGGACATTCAAGGGGAATTCGGAGGCACGTCACACACAAGGGAGAAAGGAGGGTCGGCAATGGCTGTAACGGCAATGAAAGGCAACCGGATCGCTCTCGAATATTCCTTCAGGTCCGAGGACAACCAGCTCGTCAACTCCAACGTGGGCAAACCTCCGCTGACCTACACACAGGGCGCGCATGAAGTGATCCCAGGCCTTGAGTCAGCGGTCGAGGGAATGATGGTAGGAGAGACCAAACACGTCGTTGTTCACCCGGTAGATGGTTTTGGTCCGCACGATCCACATGCCGTCCAGGAGGTCGACAGACACAAACTCCCGAATGATATCCAGCTCGGCGCACAACTTCGATTACAGGACAAGAATGGGCAAGAATTTCGACCCATGGTCGTACAGATGAGGGACCACACGGTACTCTTGGACTTTAATCACCCGCTGGCCGGCAAGACGTTGTTCTTCGATTTGAAAGTGGTTGGCATCGATTGATGAGTCACAGAGTCAACCACTCGCCTCAAGTCGAACGGCGTACGGCGTCGATGGCGAGAGTGTGTCCCGGATAGGCATAGCCGACGCGACCAAAGCCGAAACACTCAGGAGGGAGGTCCATCATGAGTAGATCAATGCTCACATGGAGCATGCTCGCAGTGGTTGTCTTCAGTACTCTCAGCCCGGTCCTTGCCTATGAAGGCAGTTCCGCCGGCGGCGCCTCCTTGAATCCTTGCGGCAAGGTAGGGTTTTCTGAATTTGCGCCACAGCAATACTCGGAGGAGAAGAACAATACCGAAGTGGCTCCGGAATCAGAATTTTCTTTTCTCGCATCCCAGGAAACATTTCCTGACAGTATTCTGGTGACCGTCGGAGATGAGACCGTTCCAATTGCTGTGACCCCACACTATGCCGGCTATCACGTCACCGGCCATTTGCCCAGCGACGTCACCGGCACGTTCGTCAGAATCTCGATTGCCGCGCAGGGGCCGTATCAGTGCGAACGCGGTGACGGATGGCTGTTGAAAGTGGCCGCCACGGAAGCCGTCGAACGCGAAAGGGCCGACTGAAGGTGCCGATCGCATTCTCGCTTCAGCCCTGAATGCACTCCCTCGACCGTGCGGGTCTGACGCACAGACCCGCACGATTCGACAAGAGAGTCATGCATCCCCAATGGAGCCGGGTCTTCGCTCTCCACCTCCATTTCTGCCCAGGAGGTCTCGCCATGGAACCGACAAGACAATTCGAATCACCTCGGACTTCCTCACAACCGCTTCAACCCGAACGTCTCATCGGAGAAGACGGTCGAGAAATTCAGCCATGGGAGATTACACTCGGCAAGACCATCTTTTATCTGACCATTGCGGCAGGGCTATGGTTTTTCTAGTGGCTGAACGGAATCCAATGCCCCTGCGAGCGCGGGGAGGAGGAGGGAGACAATTCGCAGCTGACCATCAGCCTTGGACTCGGGACAGGGGATGCCGAGGCAGATAATGGTGTCGGATCGCAGGATCACATTCACACTCACACTGCTTTTTGAGAAGTTTGCGATGCGGCCTCATTCATTCTCCGTGAAGCGCATGCCTGTCTGTTACGCCGAGGTGTTAGCTTTCTCACAGTCCTCACCTGATCGCCAATTCCATTATCCCGGCATGCTGTCAGATTCAATGCGGACGTCAGCGATCAGGCCACTATTCGTACAAGTACTGTTCGCCGGTGGTGATAGCGGCTGTTGTCGATCAGGGGAGCGTCCAGGCTGAGATTCCTCCCGCTCCATAAGCTCTTTGAATCAGCATTGCAGGCATAGTCGTCAGTCCATTACGATCGAGGCCCGCCGTGCTTCACGGAACCTTGCCTACACCACAGCCTGAACAGGCGGGACAATCTACAGACACACGATGGGCTCACTCGATGCCTGGATGCGGATCGTCGATGACTTCCAGGCACTCCAGGCAACGGACTTTCCCTGTCCGCCTTCCTCCCCTCGTCCGAACATCATCGATCATCCGACGGTGAGTACAGGTCTCTCGTAGTGTCATGGTACCCATCGATTGTCCGACCGCCGGGCTCTCCATTTTCTCCATCATCGTCTCCATCGTGCCCCCTTTCTATTCTGTGCGTCGCTCCGCTCCTCCAGCATGCGACATCCACCAGTCTGCCGGCTTCATGACGCTCCGGAAGTCGTGAGAATTGTCCGCAGCCGGTCACCGGGAAGGAGCCTACCAAACTTCGCACGGCGCACCTACTGGGTGATCACCTGGTGGAACGTGGGGAAATTACGAGGAGAGGCCGCTGTCGGCGCTGACCAGACCTTCAGCAATGGCGAACTTGGCAAGCGCGAGCGTGGAATGCAGGTCGAGTTGCTCCATCAGACGCGTCTTGTGGAAGTCAACCGTCTTGACCGATACATTTAAGAGCCCAGCGATATCCTTTACAGTTTTGCCTTCCGCGAGAAGTTGGAGGACTTCACGTTGGCGCGGCGTTAACTGGGTCAGTGATTTCCTGAGCTCCGTGGCATTCGGCTTCACCCCTGAGTAGAGCACGGTCCTGGTGATGGCCGGCGTGAGGTAGAGTTGTCCCTTGAGGACGGCGTCGATCGCCTGCGGCAATTCGGAGGCAGCCGACTGCTTGAGCAGATACCCGCTCCCACCGGCCTGGAGCGCTTCGTTCGCAAACACAGGGGCGGCATGCATCGTCAGAAAGAGGAGCTTCGCGTCCGGCACCGATTGTTTGATCCGGCGGGCCGCATCTATCCCATTCAGCAGGGGCATGGAGATGTCGAGCAGAATCAAATCCGGCCTCAACCGCTCAGCCGCCTCGACCAGCGCGCGGCCATCCTCGACCATCCCGACGATCTCGCACCTCTCTTCGACCAGGCTTCGTAACCCAGCCAGCATGATGGCATGATCGTCGGCCAAGAGCAGGCGGGGCTTCTTCGTGACCGTCTCCTGCATACTAGGACCCTACACCGCTGGCCCGGCACGATGCAAGCCGCTCCTGTGCCAACTGCTGTCGCTCGCCCTGCCCCAGGCATCACGCGTCATGAAGCACAACCGTCCTGTTCCAGCGGCACCCAGGCATGGAGTTCGGTGCCATCCCCAGGTTTCGTCCGGATACGAAATGTGCCGTTCAGCATTCTGACCCGTTCCTCCATGCTGGTCAAACCCAGCCCCTTCCGCCGAGCCTCCCCTTCAAAGTTCTCGATGCCACGTCCATCGTCGTGGACACACAGCCCCACCCCCCCGCCTGTCCCCAGCAACCGCACCAAAACCGTGGTCGCCTTGGCGTGCTTCTGCACATTCTGCAGCCCCTCCTGCAACACGCGATACAGACAGGTGGCCTGATCGAGCGAGATGTTCTGAGGCATATCTTGCGCGATAAATTCCGCTGATATCCCGGTTCGCACGGCAAATTCACTGACACAGTCGCGCATGGCCGTCTCCAGTCCGACATACTCCAGCACCGAAGGATGGAGCTGATGGGCCATCCGTTGCAAGTCCGTTGTCAGCTGCTCCGCCGATACGGCGCAGGCATTGACCTGCGACCCCAAGGCCTCGTCCTGCGACGACGTCGACGCCGCCAGACCGTAGAGTTGCAACGCCAATGCCCCGATTCGTTGCATGACATCATCATGGAGATCCCGCGAGATCCGCCGCCGTTCCTCCTCCTGGACCTGCATCAGCCGGGCACCCAGGTCGCGAAGTTGTCTCTCTCGCTCTCGCAGCAACCCCTCGGTCGACTTGAGTACCGTCACATCGGTGATCAAGATGAACAGACCGACGACCTGCCCCTGCGCGTCCCGATCCGGCACATACTGCGCTGCAAACCAGTGGTCTTGGCCTTGGGGCAGGTGTAGCTGGTACTCGAACGACGCCGGCTGCCCGCGGAGCGCCGCCTCCACATAGGGTTGAATCTCGTGATAGCCGTCAGGCCCGAGCAGATCGTGCATCGGTAGGCCTATGAACTCCTTGTTCGAGCGCCCAAAGAATTCCTCGTATCGTCTATTAACGAACCGGTATCGCTGCTCTCGATCCACATAACTGAACAACGCCGGCACATTGTCGGCCAAGGTCCGGAATTCATGCTCTCTCCGACGCAGCGCCTGGTCCGCCTCTTTCCGCCACGTAATATCCGTCTCTGCGCCGACCATCCGAATGGCTCGGCCGCCGTCATCGAACACGACAATGCCTCGGTCAAGCACCCAGAAATACGTCCCGCCCCTCTTATGGATGCGATATTCCTCACAGAACTGAAAGCCGGGGTCTGCCCGACTGCGGTCAAGCGCGTCGAGGACGCGAGGCCGATCTTCCGGATGGATCCTTGCCGACCATGCCTCCCTCGCTTCCGATTCGTCGCCTTGCTGGAACCCATGCATCTCTTCCCAGCGAGGCGAAAAGTAGGTAGTGTCGCGGAGCAGATCCCAATCCCAGACTCCGTCGTTGGTCGCACGTACCACCCAATTCCAGCGCTCGTTGGCCTTGGCTAGAGCCTCCGTCCGCTCGCGAACGCGCGTCTCCAGGGATTCGTTCAGGCGCTGCATCATCTCCTGAGCCTGTCGGCGCTCGGTAATATCGAGCGTCACCCCGACCACCTGTTGACAGCAACCATGCTCATCCTGTACCGGCCGACCCGACCCAAACAACCATCGCACCGAACCATCAGCCCGAACGACTCGAAACTCTTCTCGAACGGTCACGCCGTTTGTCACTGCCCTCCGGACGACTGCGGCAAGACGCGGACGATCGTCGGCATGAATCCTCGGCAATACTTCGGTCCCTGTCCCATGAAAATCTTCTGGTCTGATCCCAAATAACGTGAATTGTCGATCGTTCCACCGCAGCGAATCCGTCTCGCACATCCACTCCCAGGTCCCCATCTTGGCACTGTCCAATGCCAACAGCAGCCGTGCCTCGCTCTCCAGCCGTGCCATCTCACTCTGTACACGCTCAGTGATGTCCTCGAACATGGCCGCCGTCGCGTGCAGGAGACTCTGATCATCACGAATGGGCGCAACCGTGACCCGTACCCACACAATCTGGCCGGCTTTGTGACGGCACCGCTTTTCGAAGGACGCAGATGGCGTCTTCGCGAGAAAGAAGTCGGCCAGGCGCTCCCGATCCGTTTCCACGTCATCGGGATGGACCAGGTCAAGCGGTCCCATCGCATTGACCAGCTCCTCCCGGGCATAGCCGGTGATCTGACACAAACGGTTATTCACGTCACTGAAGTGACCGGCCGAGCTGATTTGCGCCGCACCCATCGCCATGTTCTCAAAGAACAAGCGGAACCGCGCTTCGCTCGCATGGAGAGCTTCCAGCGCCGCATCTATCTGTCGGGCCGTGCGCTTCTGATGAATCACGAGCCAGCCGATGATGAGTTGCAACGCCAGCGCCATAATCCGGTCCGCCGCGACGGCGTTCGTGAACTCACCTGGGGAAAGGGATATGCCCAGCACTGTCAGTACGAGGGAACAGCCGGTCACGACAGCGGTGATTACCCAACCTGACACCAGCCAGGTAAGAAGAATCGGGATGGTGTACAGCACCGGCACCGCGATCTGGATCGGGATGAACGCGTCGAGCGTGAAGAATGCTGCTGCTGCCGCTGCTACTACTGCTGCAATGATCCAGCCAGTCACTTCTGCCTGCGTCTTCCCTGAGGTCACGTATCACGCTCCTTGCCAAATCACCGAGTGGTTCTGGCCATTGTGGGCGCTGTAGACCAGTCTATACCTGAAGCAAAGCCCGTCGCACTAGGTCATCACCTAGGGGACAGGGCATCAGGCGAAGCGGTGGTGTGGTGCTGTTTGAGTACGGGCATGGAATCCAACAGCTTGCCCCTCCCTCCGTCGCAGACGACTTCAGAGGACAGGGAGCCATAGCCCGTTCGTTGCCTTCCTCGGGACCCGTCGAAACCTGTCCTCCTACGCCAAGGTCTCGTCAGGCCGCCAACAGGCTCTGGCCGGCGTTCGTGGAACACCCGCTCACCTGCCTCCACGGCATCACTGACGTTGCTTTCCTCACGGGCGGGTACCTCTTATGAGGGCCTCTTGCGCTCGTCGTCGCGTGTCTCTCTTCTATCTTCCGGTTCGATTGATGCCCCTCCCTATTGCATATGCCTGAACCATGTAAACGTCATCGTTCATGGGCAGAACCGTCATGAATGCTGCGCGCTGGGAACATTTCCTCCTCACGCCAGGTCACCGCCTAGTTCCTCTATCGCTCGTCTTCGTGCACAGTGCCCTGCGCGATGACAGTGAACCATATCGAGAGAGAGGAGGTATCATCATGCCCACCGCACAATCAGTCATCCAAGATGCCGTGATGGAAATCCTGACGCAAGTCGGCCCTGCTACCCTCGGTGAGGTCGTAGAGTTGCTTCCCGGACATAGCTGGTATGAGGTGCTTCCCATCCTTGAGGACCTGTCACGGGACGGCCGCCTAATCATTCGACGTCGTTCCACCAGGATTTCCCGCTACAAGGTATCGCTCTCCGCTCGCTGCACGACAGACACACAGATGCACGCGGGTCCCTCATCACGTGCGATTTCGCGTGGGATGCGACTTCCTCTGCAACGAGATCTGTCCAAACAAGAGTGTCGCGCGATGGATTGAGACCAACCGTTATCTCAAGAACTATGGCCCGACCTGGAATGATCCTGAACGACGGGGCGGTACCTGTCCGGTCTGTGCCACGTATTGACTCACACCCATGCGCGTCCCCCAGTCACAAAGACCTCGACGGCAACTGCTCATTGCACTGGGGGACAGGCCATCCGCCCCGCCGTGATCGTGTTCCGTCAGGCGGAACACACGATGAGTGAGGCCCCCCTCGCTCAAGACTGAGAGGAGGTCATGAGGATGGTGCGTCGGATGACACGCCCAGGAAGCGGAGGGGCTTCTGCCCGGTGAGATGCTGCGGCTGCACGATGTAATCGCCGGTCATCGAAGGGATCCAGACGGACTCTGCCACCTCCATGTCTCCCCCCGTCACCACCCACGCGAGGCCGCCCACAATCCCCCCGCCGATCGCATAGGCCGCCTTCACAGCACCATAGGGAACAGTGACGAACCAGCAGGTTACTTGATGGCCCGCTTCTTCGAGTTCAGACAGACTCGATCGACTCGGTTCTGGTATTTCTCCACCCTGCGCCCATACGGCCTTCCCCGTCAGAACGAGGAAAAGACAGAAGACTGCCCCACCAAGTCGAGACCTTCTGGGATGTATCCATCGATCGCACTGCTTACTCATGTCGTGTTCTCCCGAGACAGTTCCCGTCTGACATCACAGCCTACCCCCGTACCCCGTCACGCACTCGGGTGTTTCTTGAGGACCAAGAATCGGTGGTTTCTAGATTAGTGGAAGCGAGTTCTGCTGCCTTCTTAAAGACTTCCTTGGCTTTGTCGTGCTTGCCCAGTTTGGCCAACGTCAGAGCAAGGTTGAATTGCACTTCCGCGAGTGTTGGGGCGACTGCAAGGGCCTTGTGGATGTGGCCTTCCGCGGCATCCCAATAGTCTTGGCTCGCATGGGTCCTACGATCCTCGTTTTCAGCACGGTTTACCGAGCCTTCCGGTCCGGTCAAGACTACAGCGGTCTCGGCGGTAGACCTCCCCGCCTTGGGCACATCGAGAGACAGAGCCTCAACCATGGACTCGAGTGATTCCTGCTTCACCTTCACCGGAGGCTGGCGTCGCTCACAACCGGGGAGGCTGATCATCACTGCAAGACCGACACCGACCACGCCAATGAGTACTCTTTCCACCACACCCTTATCCTTCCTCACTTCCCTCCTCCTGTGTTGAACGGAGCGGTGCCCTCAGCAGTGCACTCCGTCTCAGGGTTGCGCTGGCCGGCGCAACCTTCAGGATAGCGACGGCACATGAGATCCAGAGACGATTAATAGTCAAGCGAGATTTCTGACAGCGAAGGGAGGGAACTGGGTTGGTCCCGCTTGTCCCCTCCGGATGCACAGTCGTTATTCGCCTCACGGCATTTCTCAGACCAGCCCCAACCGTTTATTCTGCATATACCCGGTCCACCGCTTCTAATCCCGGGCCACAGGGAGCTTCTCCCCTTTCATCGCAGCCTTCGCTTTTTCGCGGATCAGCCTCTTGATAGGCTCGACCTCCGCCCTGCTGTAATACCCACGCAAGACCCCGGAGTCAAAAACACCAGTCGTCCGATCGATATAGAATTGTGCCAGTTGCTGGTTGCCAGCGTGCACGGCTTGCGCAGCACGATTGAGATAGTAGCGCACAAGCGCAGGATGCGGCGGTGCGCCTGGGGCTTTTGCAAGGAAATCATTGATACGGTGCTCGTCCAGTCTTGCCACAATATCCTTTACCCATGGCGCACTCAGGGTCTGACCTGCGGCAGGAGCCAGCCACTCAGCAGCTGGACCGACACCAGGTACAAGGACAAGAATGATCAGAACGATGCCACATGCAAGGCACTTGCTTGTCCCACCACCCGAGTGCGCAGTCGGTTGGTGCAGAGTGAATCGAGTCATGACACACCTCCCCTCTATACCCTATGTCACAGAGACAGCTTGGAGTCAGGCCACCCTGACGTTGATCCATTCGTTATCACACCGGAAAGTGCTGGGCGCTACTAGGAATCACCCTAGACCTCGTGCCGACGTGTACCAGGTGTCAAGGATATGCCTCATTGCCTTTACTGCATCTCCATAGTCTCTGGAGTGTGTCAGACACATCCTCCTCAAGTCTTGCTGTCATGCGCAGGGGACATTTGATGACTTCTCCAGGGGATTTCCCAGTCGTTCGATTTCTTCGCACCATTTAATCTTCTGCAGCATGAGATACGCCCAGGGTTCGGACCACAGCGGTGCGATGGAAATGGCTGTTTGCCGACGTTGTCAGGGATTCATGGTTCCATGTTTCAGTGATTCGTTGTTCCTAGAAGTCACAGTGGCGATGTCGAATCCATCTTGGCGGTGTGTGAATTGTGGCGAGTGGCTCAACGAGACGATCATGTCCAACCGCCTGAGGACGCCGCCTGCCGGATCTTTGTCCGGCCAATCTCCGTCGCCTCGCCAACCACGATGGAGAAGGTAATCCCTTACCGATGGAGCATGGAGATGCGGTCAACAACCTGAGCCACTGCATCGCCGGACGTTGAGATGTCCGGCGTGCGAGCTGGAGAAAGGACCCAGATCATGACGGAACCGCGCATTGAGGAAACCAACGTGTGGTCGATCGTCTTGGCCGGAGGCGACGGCGAACGGGTGAAACCTTTCGTTGCTCGATGGTTGGGGCGCCATCGCCCCAAACAGTATTGCACCTTCGTCGGGACCCGCTCGATGTTTGAGCATACACTCGACCGAACCACCCGAATTACCTCGCCGAAACGGACCGTGGTGGTGGCGGCTCGCCACGATCGGCATGAAATGCGGGATCGCCCATGCGCCTATCGGATCAATAAGCTTATTGAACAACCGGTCAATCGTGACACAGCGGCCGGCATCTTCCTGCCGCTCTCCTATGTCCGGGCTCGCAACCGGGAGGCACTGGTCGTGATCCAACCATCGGATCACTTTATCTATCCGGAACAGCGCTTCGTGGAGGCCGTGCAACAGAGCCTGGCTTCGGCGGAGGCGATGCCGGATCGCCTCCTGCTGTTCGGCGTCCAGCCGGATCGATTAGAGACCGAATACGGGTGGATTTGCCGCGGCGACCAGCTCAACGGGTCCTCCACGATCCCGGTCTATGCTGTCTCGTCATTCCTCGAAAAGCCTGGATTCGCGCAAGCGGATGCCACACTGCGTTCCGGAGGCTTGTGGAACACGCTCGTACTCACGACAAAAGTGGACGCACTGTGGCAGACGGGATGGACCTACTTTCCTGACATGATGCCCCGCTTTGAGCGGCTGTGCTCAGCCTGGAATACCACGGAGGAGCTCGCCGTTCTCGAGGATGTGTACCGGCACATGCCAGCGCACAACTTTTCATCCCATCTGCTCCAACAAGTCTCGGACCGCGTGGCGGTGATGGAATTGACGAATGTGTTGTGGAGCGATTGGGGCAACCCGCAACGGATCGCCGAAACGATTCGGCGGATCGGGAAGACCCCCGCCTTTCCGCTGAACTGTCTCGACCGGCCGTTCACTCCAATTCCCATACCGCAGAGGGCCGCAGACGTCCTCGCACCCACGTAGGGAGGTAGATGATGGCACGACCACAGAAGACAACCACGTCGAGCGCGACGACAACGAAGCGACTTACCACACATGACATGACCTCGTCCTCACCGACTCAGCAAGAGAGGCAAGACACGAACGGACTACAGGGTACGATTGCCGCTCGCGCCTATGCCCTTTATGAAGAACGAGGATACCGGCACGGCGACGACCTGCAAGACTGGGTAGATGCGGAGCGGGAGATTTTGAGCCGCCAATCGCTTGCGTAATGTCCTTCGGTTTCCATTCTGGTTCGACTGATCAAGAGGTGGTTTGGGACGCTGGACCCCCCATGCGTTGCAAAGCGACATCTCCTCATTGTTTGTAGAGGAGGAAGTATCATCATGGCCTATCATGGGCCTAATATTTGGAGTTCTGCAATCGTGACAGCCGTTGTGATCTCCCTAGTCAGCGTTGCCGACACGCAGGCCGGAGGAAATATGCCGGAACCGTGACCTACGTCGGCCAGTCCGACGTGAAAGAATTCCTCTTCGCCAAGTTCCCGAATCCGAGGTTTTGCCCCAAGAATCCGGACAAGGCTCTGGTCAGGGGCGACACGCGGTTGCTCCCCAAGACCACCGTCTCCAAAGGCGGAGGACTCGGATCCGCCGTGATCGCTGTGGCCGATCTCCACGACCAGGCCTTCATGGACGGCTATCCCGGAACCGACGTGGCCGCCGTGTTGTGCGACTTTCAGCCTTATACCGGCGTGGTGGTCAATCGGAAGAACTTCCGTGTCGAAAATCGCGATGCGGACCCGGATGATCCGAAGTCGGTCAAGGACGTCTTGCACAATCCTCACGCCTTCGAGGTGAAAGGCCTAAGCTTGTCCACCATCCTCAACATCGGCCTGGCCGAAAAGGGTTCCACGCTCGATAAACCGAGTATCTTGGGGAGGCCTGGTTCGTACCTCCGGCTCCAGTGCGATCAACATGAGTTCATGCAATCGTTCTTCCTGCCGGTCACGAATCCCCACTACGCCGTGGCGAAAGAGGATGGAACCTTTGAGATCAAGGACGTGCTGGCCGGCAAGCACAAGCTGATTGCGTGGTATCCCTTTGCCGGCTCCACTGAGATGGAAATGGAGGTGCGAGAAGGAGCAACGGTCCAGACAAAGGCAGTGATCACAAAATAGCGCTTGGGGTGGAGAGGTGCTGGTGCCACCCCTCTTCCTTGGCACTCCATCATGGTTGAATGGCGAGCGATGTCACCTATGTCGCCCATTAACCACATCCAACCGAATGCAGCTTTCCGGGTGCGCCTTGAATGTGCCAACTCAGCCACTCGGCAGCAGCAGTGTCATCGTCAAAGATAAGGCATTGACAGTCTTCGTGGGACAAAACTTTGATAATGTATTGCAAGATATGGCCCGGGGCCAGGGAGAGCATCTATCATCGCTCTCGCTGTTGACGGGAATACCGAAGGACCGTCAGAAAGAACTCTTTGCTCTCGCGCAGGAGCTCTTCCTGGATCTGATTCAAACCAAATGGACTAGCAAAGAGGGCGTTACAGGAGAAAACACGTCAAAGGTTGTCCTGATTGCGCTGCAAGAAGCGCGGGACAAGCGGTCCCTCTCTAACGGACCATCTGACAAGCGGTGATCGTGGTCGAGAAACACGTTTACTCGCTGGAATGTTATTCACATAGGAACGTCCCCATTGCTGAATCCATAATGGCTAGCGCGTTCCGTTATTCCCAAAAAGATAAATTGCCAGGTACGCCACACCAATCGCCACTATCACCACAATCCCTCCCATCACGAGCGTAACAATGATTTCACCCATACCTTATTGCTCCTTGATGACTGATACAGAACCCTTCGCCTGGGTCCAGCTCCTAACATCTGGATTACGCTTCAATCGCAGCACCGCCTCCTATGCGGGAGAAGGCTGTGTATGGCCGCGCGAGTGAGTTTCACAATCAGCAAACCGAACCGTGAGCGCGACCCGGCGCAAATGCGTAGACCCTTCTGCAGCCACCCGGTGCATCACATCCTGACACAGGGCGTTGAGCCACCAGACCAGACACTGCGAGTTACCGGTTTCCTGCTCGAAGGAGTCCTGCTCCCCGACTGATTTGGTCTCGTGGTTTTCTTCGACGGAAGTCTCGGCCCTTGCATGAATCTTGTCATGGAAGTCCAACCCCCGCTTTCCGAACATGGCGTGTAGCTCTTCCAACTAGAACCGCCGCATGGTCTTGATGGTCTTCACGCCGATCTTGGTAAGTTCGGCTTCCGTCTTGGGGCCAATGCCGACTGATGCGGTCAATCGTTCTTCTTGTCGAATGGTGGCTTTGATCTTCCGGCAGATTTCCTCGGCGAACGTGTAGGACTCACAAGAACTCAGGTCGAAATAGGCTTCGTCGATGCTGACCTGCTCTACCAAGAAGATAAACCGTCGCAGAGTCTCCATCACATGGGCGGACACCTCTGCATATCGTTCCATACGCACCGGGAAGAAGGCAACCGGGAGACCTCCTCGCTTCCTGGCCGACTCCGACAACCGCCAGGCCTTTGAGATAGGCAAGGCGGAATGGATGCCATACTCGCGCGCCCGGTAACTCGCGGTGGAGGCCCCCCCCGCCCTTCCGCCGCGAGGATCGGCGCCGCCCACAACGGGCAATCCATTTAGCGATGGATTGTCGCGCTCCTCGACAGCCGCGAAGAAGACGTCCATATCAAGGTGGCTCACGATCCTCAGGACTCTACATGTGAGAACGTGTTTCTTGCCGGCATGAGAGCTGGCACGTCCGGCTGTGGAAATAGCGTCAAACGCCACAGCCTCCTTAGGATCCCACAAATCGGGGTCGAGACAACAGGCCAATACGTTGTTGTGAAAATGCGAGCTTATGAGTTCTGGCTCTGGCTTTGAACTTGATGCTGCAGCAATCACGGCCTCCCGCATGGAACCAACAGGCATAAACTGAACCCGCGAGGCTTCACTTCACGTCTTGGCTGTTCACGGCCCCGGAACTATTCGAGAAATTGGAGGCAGGTTCGGTCAAGATTGCCGCCGGCGTCACTACCACCGTCATGCACGGAGACGCCGCTACGGTCGATAAAACGGCCGGATCTATGATGAGCGAGTGCGGCGAACCCTTCCTCGAAGTCATGGCTCTAAATTCAGTAAGAGAACGTCTTGTTCAGACAGAGGGAGGAAGTACCCCTTGAGTATGGTAGCGTTGCTTACTCATGATGAACCGAAGGCTGCGGAAGCTGCGTTCCGTGGTCTTCCTATAAACCCCAGATGGTCACAGCGCGCCCAGCAAATCTATCTCCGGATTTTGGCAGTGACTGATGGTCGGTACGTCGTCGCGGGCACTGACACTTCGTCCCTAGCCGTCGGAAGTATTCTGAATTAGGAAATCCGCGCGCGAGGTAGCGTCTGGTTGCAGAGTGTGGTTTTGCCCGGTTCCTACGGGTCTATGGTTCTATTGAAACGCCCCCCACCCATACCCAATCACACATATCATCCGACTTCGCCCCATCCTGGATCAGCCTACAGCCGTGGAGACCTGCTTACCCGGTTTGGCATAGACACCCAACGCACCCGCCGATGGATTCCTACGATAAACTTGATAAGCGAGTACTGGCCTTGTCCTGCCTCTGCACCGGGTTAAATTCCAACAAAGGTACCAAGTACGCAAGAGGACTTGAGTGAAGACCTTGATGCCTTGGGCATCATGGTTCTGTGGCAGATCCCAAACTTCAGCCTCATGCGGTTGCGCGAAATGTGGGAGGCTCCGCCGACCGAACTCCCACGCTATGCAACAGGTGCGTCAGTATTGTGTGCGCCATCGTAGTGACCGTTCCAAGATACAAGGCGTATATCGACAGCTTTAACGGAACCTTACGGAAGAAATGCCTGGGATGGACCACCTATCGGGTGGCGGAGCGGCCAGCGCTTCAGAACGAGGTCCATGCCTTGCTAGCCCGATACCACTATCGTCGTCCGCTTCTCGGGTTATCCCCGATGCAGCCACCGTTAGCCCCGCACCGCTTCGCAAAGGATGGGCTGTCGGATATTTACGGAGAATAGTGCGGGTCATCGCTTTCTGAGCACCACACTCCGCACCATGCATCCTCAGCTGCTCTCGCTCATGACAAAACACGCGATCCCTCCGTGCCGCCCCTGCCACTAGGCCCTTTCGCCTCGGCGACCGGGTTGCCACCCAGTACCGAAATGGCTGGGTCTCTCATACATTTTCTTAGAGTGGCCCGCCAAACCAAACAACGTGGAGGCGCACATGAGGGGGGCATGACGTGACGGCACTCAATCCTTGGAGCATTGTGCTCTTGGCCGACAGCAACAGTGGCGGGATTCTGAAGGACCGTGGCTCGATTCGTGTGGCAATAGCGATGCGTAGCGAAGTGGTGTGGCAGACGTGGTTACTAAACTGGGACTCGAGGAAGACATAGAATAGGGGATCCGTTCAATGACTGCTGTCACGCAATTGCGTTGAGGGATCGCCAGGAGGTGTCCGATGAACTATACACACATTGGGTCGTGTGTGCTCTTGATGGGTGTCGGGTTCGCCATGCCGGTCTTCGCTTCATCCAATGGGCTGCCGTACTCTGGAGGACGCTGAAATGCACAGAGCTCATTCATCCTTAAAGTGCTAGACTGGCACAAGGAGCGCGGAGGGATCAGTTACGGCAGTGAGATGTTCCGTGATTCTCGGGACCGGTCCAGTGAACGCGGATCTCGAGAAGGGGCTAGTGACACTGGCATGAGATCCTATAGTGATCTTCTTGGTCCATCATTCGATATACCGGATAGCGTTGATGGCCACTTCGATAGACCCGATCCTTGGTGGGGTCGCACAACGGAAGGCGAACCGGTGGTCAAGGACTTGAACCGCGATCCGATGACAAGCAGATAGCCTCGCAGGGCATATGAGTCCTCCACGAGCAGGACAGGAGAGGTCGTGACTCGTCCGGTTCTGCATACGATGGCCGCAGCAACCGCCGCTTCCACTGGAGCCAGGCAAAGAACCGTTCGCCAAGCCGGCAGTGCTGGTACCGCCGTAGAGGCCGACCGGCCTGGGTGTTGAGCTTGCGGGTGGATCGATGCGGGGCCATCATGTTCATCCTGTCCTGCTTGAGGTCCTCATCGAGCCGATCGCTGTCAGAGGCGCGATCACCAATGAGAGGTTTCCGTTTGTCCTCCAGCATGTAGCAGTCGAAACTGAGTTTGACCAGCGTCACCTCTTGATGCTTGGCCGCAGGCGTACTGACGGAGAGGGGGAGGCCGTGACGATCCACAATCGCCAGGATGTTCACGCCTTTGCTGGGTTTGGTGAGGCCCACGGCATCCCCACCGCCCTTGCCGCGGCACACGTCACACCGAGGCAACTCGCGCACTCGTCGAGTGTCCCTTCTTCGCGCGGGATCTCGCATTGATACCACTGTTGAAACTGACGATGGACGGCTTTGTAATTCGGATGGCCCGTTCGCCGTGCAACTCCCGGTTGGTTCCTATCGTGTCACCGACATCAGTTTGGCAAGCACGCGGGGCATTTGGCACACCGTACTGCCGACTATCTTTACCATTCGGTCTCGAGAATGTACCGCACTGGACACTCTGAACCTTGAGATGCAACGAGGTTCTTTACGGCGTGGATGACGCGACAGGTCAGTCATGAGAAAGAAATTGCCGCTGAGGATATGGGTGAGACGTACGGTGCGCAGGGTTGTCCCACTCTGGCGGCCCCGCTTGAAACACCCGTGAAGAGCATGGCTCGAAAGCACTTTCCTACTCGAGGTGCCGGCCGCTTCTGATCGTTCGGAGTCGAGGCGAGGAACAAGTCAGAAGCGAGTATCAGGAACTGGAAAGCGTATGTGTCTGTGGATGGAATCGCGTGGGCGGAGTTCTCCTGTGATGAGTGAGTGCGATGTCGCCGGACACCCTTGGAGCCGGTGTGTAGGCTGGTCTCGTAGTGTTTATTGTGACACTGCCTTTGTAGCTCGGGATCGCACTCGCATCGGGCGCACCGTTGGTATCGGGGTTAGTAGCCGGGATTGTCGGTGGCGTTGTGGCAAGGATCCTTAGCGGATCGTACACGAGTGTGAATGGTCAGGCTGCTAGCGTGTCTCTGGTCGTCGCCACACAGATTCTTTCGCTTGGCTCGTTTCAAGCGTTTCTGACAGCGGGGATTCTGGCAGGGGCGATTTAAATTGACAGGATCTCCAGTGTGCATTCTCTGAGTAATTTTGATAAGCTTGATAAGATGGACATATAATGATTGGGAATCACTAGATAGAAATGAGAACGAACGGTAGGCCCGCGCTCTGCACGAGAACAATCCCATGGCACACTGCATGTAGCACCTCAAGAAGGAGCAGTGCGCTGCTTATTGTGTTTCTGCTCTGTGTCTGTGTGGTCGTACAGGTACTCGGTTCACCCGTTACGATTGTTGGTCAGGACTCAACAACCGATGTGTTGAAGACATCTCTCTCCGAAGGATTCTCGCTTGTTGCAATGCTGCTCGAACCAGTCATCATAAGCCGCGTTTGTTACCACGAGATATTCCAGCCATCCGTGCATCTTCCGACTGTTCCGATCGCAGTCTTTCATCCTCCCCTCGCCTAGTCCTCGTTCGTCGTTCATTACACTCAGCATGAACGGGAATTCCACGTCTGTGAAGACCTGGTCGATGGATCATTTTCAAATTATTTGATCGCTTTTTCGTCCAGCAGAGACCGGTCAATAGGGAACATCTCTCAATTGAGTCCGGCCTCTATCATTGCCAATTGCGAAACCGACAGACATGAGCCTAGCTGAATTCAAACTGGCCCATTCTCGAAGACAGGGCCAAGAATCAGCTCCTTCGATGCAGAATGTCTTTCGAATTACAAATGACAGACCGGAAGGAACACATGAGTCAACCAGCAGAAGAGCAGTTCGGTGCCGAAAAGACCATGGCCTCTCGCGAGAGGGAGCCCGGCATTATGTGTCCTGATGCGTTAGCTGAAAAGCTCATGCCTCCTAGCGGTCCTTCCCAGAAAAGAGAGATGTACCTTCTTGCCTTGCTGTTTCTCTTGGAATCGTCTCTCGCCGTCATGGCGCTCGCGATGTACATGAAGGGCGCGAGACCCTTTGCGGTCTTCCTGTTCAGCACACCGGGTAAGGCATTGGTCGTCGCCCTCCTCGTGTGTATCCTAGCCGGGGTCACGATTGTTCTCCAGTATGTGGCTTCCCGCCGGTCCTCCTCACGCCATTTCTGGTTGGTCGTGGGACTCAATCTTATGACGGTGATCGGGGGCCTGTTTGTGGGAGAGGCTACCGTGAGGCTCGGTGTGCACAGTTCCAGCGAAGGCGAGGTCTTTGGAACGACGGTCCTGAGGCCGAAAAGCTGGGAAACGGTTTCAGCTGAATATCGGAAGATTCTCGAACAAGCTTCCGGTGGGCTCTCGTATCTTGAGTATGATGACGTGATGGGGTGGACAGTTGGCCGGAATAAACGGAGCGCCAACGGGCTGTACTACTCCAGTGCTGAAGGAATACGTGCCCCAGAACAAGGCGTCTCGTTCGCCGAAGTGACGGGGAAGACCAGGATTGCCCTAGTCGGCGATAGTTTCACCTTTGCAGAGGAGGTGCGCTATGAGGATTCATGGGGCTACCATCTCGAAAAAGCATTAGGTCCGGAGTTTCAAGTCTTGAATTTTGGGGTTGAAGGGTATGGGGTGGGCCAGGCCTATTTGCGGTATGAGAAGGACGTCCGCCCGTGGAACCCGAAGGTCGTGATCTTCAGCTTCATCTCCCATGACGTCAGGCGCACGATGTGGACCTATCCTTTCTTAGCCGTGCCGGAGTGGCAAATGCCCTTCTCGAAGCCGCGCTTCATTCTGCGAGAAGATCAGCTTGTTCTCAAGAATATCCCCCCCCTTTCGCCCGACGAGATATTTAATCTGAAATCGATGTCTCGGCTTCCCTTCATGATGTACGATGAAAGCTATAGTTCAAGCGAGTGGCAGCACCGGTTCGTTGATTCTTCCTATCTGCTTCGTCTGGTCGTCTCACTGTTTCCTCAGTGGACAGCCGATAAACCCGATTCTTCGGAGGAGATGCGGCTGTCGGTCAATGCAAGGATACTCAAGGCTTTCGTTGGATCTGCCGCTCAGGCTGGAACGATTCCTCTCATTGTCTATTTCCCGAGTCGTGGGGAATGGGGGGACAGGGGCGAGCCCGCGCCGCTTGCCAAGCGAGTACTACAAGAGGCCGGCCTGCCGTACCTCGACCCCACCCCTTGTTTGGCTCAGCTCGATCCCACTGATCGGTACTTGGTGACTCACTACTCATCACAGGGCAATGCAGCCGTTGCGAAATGTCTGGCCGATCCAGTTCGTGACGCGTTGAGTCAAGGTTCTGGGGCCAAGGGCACGATGAGCACAAGAGATCGTGCCGATTCCAGGATCCGGGAGCAAGTGCTGTCTTCCGGGAGGGGAAGGGCACGATGAGAAACGAATCTTTCATGGAGTGGCGGGTCTCTCTGGAGGGTCAGAAGACACCCCGGATGTTGCGATGCTCGTTGGGCTGTTCTGTGTACGGTTGTGATTGCACGCTGGAACTGGCACAAGGGTGCCCAGAGGCGAATACAAGACAGGTGCGGAGAATACACTCATGAGTCATATTCTCGGAATCTCAGCCTTCTATCACGATAGCGCTGCCTGCCTGATTCACGAGGGGAACATCATTGCTGCGGTTCAGGAAGAACGGTTTACCCGGAAAAAACACGATCCGAGTTTTCCTTCCCATGCCGTTACCTATTGTTTGAAAGAGGGCGGAATCACGTTGGCGGATGTTCGATACATTGTCTTCTATGATAAGCCGCTCGTGAAATTTGAGCGTTTGCTCGAAACCTACCTGGCCTTTGCCCCGAAGGGACTTCGGTCGTTTGTGGCAGCCATGCCGGTGTGGTTGAAGGAAAAGTTGTTTCTCCGCAATCTGCTCGCGAAGGAATTCATGGCCCTTGCTCCAGAGCTGAAGAAATCCGAACTCCCCCCATTGCTGTTTGGCGAACACCATGAATCGCATGCAGCCTCCGCATTCTATGCATCACCCTATGACAAGGCGGTGGTGCTGTGCATGGATGGCGTTGGAGAATGGGCTACGACATCGGCCTGGCTCGGTGAGGGAAACTCGCTGACACCGCTGTGGGACATTCCATTTCCACATTCAATTGGTCTCCTCTATTCCGCCTTCACGTACTATACCGGGTTTAAAGTGAATTCCGGAGAGTACAAGGTCATGGGTTTGGCCCCGTATGGTGAACCGAAGTTCGTCAAGGCGATCTATGATCATCTCATCGACCTCAAGCCTGATGGGACTTTCCGGTTGAACATGGACTATTTCAACTACTGTACGGGATTGACCATGACAGGAGACAAGTTCGATGACGTATTCGGTGGGCCCCCACGGAAGCCGGAAAGTCAGCTGACGCAACGGGAGATGGATCTGGCTCGGTCGATCCAAGAAGTGACCGAAGAGGTTATGCTCCGTGTGACGAGGACTCTTCACCGTGAAACTGGTGCCGAGTATCTGTGTATGGCCGGGGGCGTGGCGCTGAATTGTGTCGGGAACGGACGAATCCTCCGAGAAGGTCCGTTCAAGAGCATCTGGATTCAACCGGCGGCAGGGGACGCAGGGGGAGCCGTGGGTGCGGCTCTGTCCGCCTGGCATCTCTATGATGACCAGCCGAGGCATGCCGAGGGCATTGACCGTATGAACGGGAGCTATCTGGGCCCGCGACATTCCAACGCCGAAATCGAACAGTACCTCCAACAGACTGAGGCTCCGTATGAACGACTGGAGGATGCGCTCCTCTTTGATCGCGTGGCCAAGGATCTGGCAGAGGGGAACATTGTGGGGTGGTTTCAGGGTCGGATGGAATTTGGCCCACGGGCATTGGGTGGTCGAAGCATCCTGGGTGATGCCAGAAACACCACAATGCAGTCAGTAATGAACCTGAAGATCAAGTATCGCGAATCCTTCCGTCCCTTTGCTCCCTCAGTCCTGCGGGAACACGTGTCGGAGTACTTTCAGATGAATGTGGATAGCCCCTACATGTTGCTGGTGGCACCGGTGCAGGAGAAGCGACGACTGCCACTGCCTGCCGACCTGGCTGGCCTCTGGGGGATCGACCTGTTGAACGTGCCACGATCTGATATTCCTGCTGTGACCCATCTTGATTATTCAGCCAGAATTCAGACGGTTCATAAGGAGACCAATCCTCGGTATGATCGGTTGCTCCGGGCATTTGAAGCGCAAACTGGCTGTCCTGTCTTGGTCAATACGTCGTTTAACGTTCGAGGGGAACCGATCGTGTGTACGCCGGAGGATGCGTATCGGTGCTTTATGCGGACAGACATGGATGTGTTAGTGCTGGAGAATTGTGTCCTCTATAAACCGCAGCAGAAGCCTCTGGCGAACGATACGAACTGGCAAAAGGAATTTGAGCTCGATTAGGAGAGAGACGATGGAACGACGGTCTCATCACGCAACGGACAATGAGTTGCGCCAGTTCGGTTTCCTCGTGGGAGGGGTGTTTGCCGTGATCGGATTGTGGCCCATGCTGGTTCGGGGTGAGTCATCTCGCTTGTGGGCGATGCTTCTCGGGAGCCTGCTTATTGGTCCGGGCGGGGTGAGACCTCAAAGCCTTACACCGGTCCACCGGGGTTGGATGCAAGTAGGCCATGTTCTCGGGGCGATCAACACGAAGAGGATCCTGGGAATCCTCTATTATGGTCTCATAACTCCAATGGAGCTGGCGATGCGGTTCATGGGCAAAGATTCGATGCACCGCGCACTGGCCAAGGACGCGATAACATATCGTGTCGTGCGAGCTTCTCGGCCTCATCAACATATGAGGAACCAATTTTAGGCGTCCTTATTTGGGGGGGGAGGTATGGGTGAATTCCTGACTGAGTTGTGGTCGTTCATGAAAGAACGGAAGAAGTTCTGGTTGTTGCCGATCTTTATGGTGCTGCTGGTGCTGGGCGCGCTGATTGTTTTCACACAAGGGTCGGCAGTTACGCCTTTCATTTACACGCTGTTTTAGGAGACCGTTCCAAACCGTGGGCGATTTTGATGGATGTGAGGAAAGCCGTTGCTGAATGAAGTTTTCCTTAGAACAGCTCTGACCGAGGCAGGCTTAAGCGACTTTCGCTTCCATGACCTTCGGCATTGTGCTGCCACCAACCTACGGAGAGCTGGAATTGATACCACGACAGCCATGCGGATTGTAGGCCATACGTCCCCGCAGATGTGGAAACGATACAATCAGATCCGAGAGGA
>Ga0224500_10000538_pt1 | contig 25662 bp, 22 predicted proteins | sample SF_Oct11_sed_USG_FD_168126 | JGI IMG/M metagenome (GOLD analysis project Ga0224500, IMG submission 168126) | Sediment microbial communities from San Francisco Bay, California, United States - SF_Oct11_sed_USGS_4_1 | ecosystem: Environmental > Aquatic > Marine > Sediment | place: USA: California... | reverse complement strand
GAGTTACCCCATGGACGGCTTTATTGCTGATATATTTCGGGGTTTCGGGGTCTTGTTCATGAAATTGTCCGGAAACCCATTTAGGCCCTACATACATCGCGTGGCATCGATTAGAGCACTTTTCGCAGAAAATGGATTTGAGGTCAATGAAAAAGAGTTGTCTTTTCCATGGTACATAGAAACCTATGCAAAAAGATAGAAGATCATAAATAAAAGCTGTCGCTTGCAATTGTATATAAAGAAGGCGGATTAAGTGCAAAACAAAAGGATAAACATAAAATAGGGATCAATGCTAACTTGAAAAGGTAGTGTGCAAAACCCGCCACTTCACACACGAGACTGTTGGCGGTAACCCTGAAGATATGCACGCAGCACTGTTGTATTGCGACTGATTTAATAATAACCAATCTTTGAGACTTATGACGGATTCAGAACTTCATTTCAGGAAACTTGAAAGAATGTACATGGATGCAGTAAGGACAAATATAAACACAGCAGTTTATCAAGGGATCCACTTAAAGGTTGATGATGAGCGGGCAGAAATTTCTCTGATGACAGAGCCAAAGTTTTTTCACGCTGCGAATTCACTTCACGGGTCCGTGTACTTTAAAATGCTGGACGATGCTGCCTTTTTTGCTGTAAATTCCGTCGTTCATGATGTATTTGTTTACACCGTTTCTTTCAACATTCAGATTTTGCGGCCAGTAACCGGTGGTGTGATCAAGTCATTCGGGGCGCTAAAATTTAAATCCAAAAACTTGTTTGTTGCAGATGCGAACCTGTTTGATGAAAGAAATATTTTGGTCGGACGTGGAAGTGGAAATTTCATGAAGAGCAAACTCGGGCTGACGCCTGAAATTGGTTATCGATGAATCAATGTACTTGAGCCAGGGCTGCCCTTGAATACTTCATTTCCATAAACGTTGCCGTCTGTCATGTAATCAAAAGCAGAACCTTTAAAAGATATTAATTTCTAACATAATATAATGTCATGAATGAATTGTTCCGCTCCCGCCGTCACTTCCTGAAGGATACTGCCATTGTTTCAGTAGCGGGAATGATAATGCCCAATGCTGCTTTCGGATTGGATTTCCTTCAGGAAAAGAAGAAACTCGGTGTTGCCCTTGTCGGATTGGGTAGCTACAGCACGCATATATTGCGCAAAGCATTGAAGGAGGCTGAACTCTGCCATTTGGCCGGTGTGGTTTCCGGTAGTCCTGCGAAAGCGAAGGAATGGTCTAAGGAGAATGGCTTTCCGGAAAAGAATATCTACGACTATAAGAATTTCAAAAATATCGCGGACAACAAAGACATCGACATCGTTTATGTCGTGACACCCAACAGTCTGCATGCAGAGCACACCATAACAGCGCTGGAAGCGGGCAAGCACGTGATCTGCGAGAAGCCGATGGCCATGAACGCAGCTGAGGCTATGCAGATGGTCAATGCCGCAAAAAAAGCCAATCGGAAATTAGCCATTGGCTACCGCATGCATTATGATCCAAATTTTATTGAAGCGAAAAGGCTGGGCCAAAGTGAGGCATTTGGTTCCGTAAATTACATCGAGGCGGCGCTTGGTTATTCTTTTACCCCGGAGGTGGGGTCCTGGAAGGTAAAGAAAGCGATGGGCGGCGGCTCCCTGTATAACCTTGGAGTTTACCCTATACAAAGTGCCCGTCATGTGAAGGGATCTGAACCGGCGTTTGCAACGGCACAAGTGACGACGAAGCGAAAGGATATATTCAAGGAAATCCCTGAAACATTTACCTGGCAACTGGAATGGGCAGATGGCACGCTGTGTAATTCCTACTCCGGTCCTGTAGCGTTCATCGACAGGTTATTTGCCGGCTGTACCGATGGCTTCATAGAACTCGACCCTGCTACTCAGTACGATGGTGTAAAGGGAAGCTCAACCAATGGCATGTTCAGTTTCGCCCCGGTTTTTCAGCAGCAACGCCAGGTGGACGACTTCGCGCGTTGCGTCATGGAGAACAAAGAATCTATCGTCAGTGGAACAGAAGGCTGGAAGGACATGAGGGTTATCGATGCGATTCACAAAGCAATAGATTCTGGAAAGAAGGAAAGAATAGGTTGATGAAGACATAGTTAAACCATTCCGGCTTTTATTTTTCTCGTGATAACCCCGGGAGACGCAAGTGCCTTGTCAACCATCATAAAGGCTTTGTATTGTAATTAAATTATGGGTAAACTTATTTGCTGTACCGTAGCATACGCAGGGAATAAAGAGGCCATGCTGTCAAAAACATGAATGCATTGACTTTATGATTTCCAGGAAAGGAATGACATTTTCATAAAACAAAAACATCAGGTCATGAAAGATAATAGAAGGAATTTCATCAGGAAAAGCGCATCGCTTGCAGCATCTGTATCCCTTGCGGGAATGACTTCCGGCATGGCCGGCGCCGCTGATCTTCAGGCAACAGAGAATGCTGCAAAAAAGATTGTTGGACTGGCAAAAGATGGAGGCATGGAATTTTCCCTTGCCTTACCTGGTTTCGACTCACCAAGAATAGCGTTGGCAAAACAAATGGGAATATTTGGTGCGGTCAACAGTGTGAGAAATTCAGGGGAACTGAAACCATGGGATCCAAAAGCGATAATCGCAGTAAAAGAAGGATGGGATAAGCTTGGTATGAAATGGAATGTAGTGGAAGGTCCTCCTACTTTAGGTGAGCAAACCAAGTTGGGACTCGAAGGCAGGGATGAAGAAATTGCCAACTTCATCACGTTCATGAAGAACCTGAAGCAATATGGTGGCGTTGACATCATCTGCTACAACTGGATGCCGGTAGTAAGCTGGTTCAGAACTAAAATGGATACCGTGGGAAGGGGTGGTGCACTGGTCACTTCCTTTGACAATGAAGACGCAAAGAAGTTGCCGGTAACACAGTATGGCGAAGTGAGCAAAGATGCATTGTGGAAAAATCTTGAATACTTCCTCAAGGCAGTTGTTCCGGAAGCGGAAAAGATAGGGATGAACCTTTCATTACACCCGGACGATCCGCAGGTAGACAGTATCAAGGGTATTTCACGCATCATGACCAGCGTGGAAAATTTCGATCGCATGCTGAACCTGGTGCCCAGCAAATACAGCGGACTGACGATGTGCCAGGGTAACTTTTCCCTCATGGGTGCCGATATCCCTTCTTTGGTGAGAAGATGGGGCAAAGCAGGAAAGATCAATTACGTTCATTTCAGAAATGTAAAGGACCTCAGTGGAAAAAAGCCCAGTATAAAATTCACGGAAACATTTCACGATGAAGGCCAGATTGATATGCATGCTGCGATGAAAGCATACTATGACATCGGGTACAAAGGGCCGATCCGTCCTGACCATGTGCCGACTATGGCGGGTGACAACAATGACCGGCCAGGATATTCCACCATAGGAACCTTGTTCGCAATAGGGTATATGCGTGGACTAATGGAATCAATCAGTAAAAACGCAAACAAAGTATAGGCTATTTATGGCAAAATTTAGTTTTCGCAAAACGGTGATGGTTGTTCAATAAAAGCAGTAACCTTATTAAAATATATATGCATGAAAGATAACCGCAGAAAGTTTCTTAAGAAAAGTGCGTCTTTGACTACTGCTTTTTCCATTGGTGGCATCACGGCCGCAAATGCTGCGGCGCTGGGTAATGCAGATGCGCAAATCTTACACGCAAGAATCGCCGCTTCAAAAGATGATTTTGTAAAAGACGCTGGAATGCAATTGTGCCTGGCATATTTCGCGGGCAAAGAACCGCGCAAAATAGATTTGGCAAGACAGATGGGTGTATTGGGCGCCGTTGGTGGAATCAATCCGAAAATGGTTGGCATGGAAACAGCCAACAATTGGGACCTTCCCGTAATCAAAGCAGTAAAAGAAGCATGGGACAAGGAAGGACTAAGACTCACGGTCATTGAAGGTCCTCCCTCGTTGTATACGAAAACAAAGCTCGGCCTCGAAGGTCGCGATGAAGAAATTGCCAACTTTATCACGTTCATGAAAAACATTGCGCAGGTTGGCGTTAACACGGTGTGCTACAACTGGATGCCCCTTATTAGTTGGGCCCGCACGGATAAGGCCAGACCAGATCGTGGCGGTGCATTGGTGATGGGCTTTGATATCGATGCCGTTACGGGTGATCCCATAACGGAGTATGGAACCATTACGCACGACATGATGTGGAAGAACCTGGCGTATTTTCTGAAAGCCGTTGTTCCGGAGGCTGAGAGATATGGTATCAATTTATCCCTTCATCCGGATGACCCGCCGATTGATGCTATTCGCGGCATCCCACGAATCATGACGTCTGTGGCTGCCTTCAAGCGCATGATAGATATTTACCCAAGTCCAAACAATGGTATCACCTGGGATGGGACTTTTGGTGAAATGGGTGGAAAAGATCAGCAGGAAGATCTCCTGACTGCCATTGAATATTTCGGAAAACGCAAGGTCATTAGCTTTGTCCATTTCAGGAATGTGCGCGGATACCGGGAGCACTTTTATGAAACGTTTATTGACGAAGGGCAAATGGATATGGTGAAGTTGATGCAGAAACTTTACGACACCGGTTTCAAAGGACCATTGCGTCCTGATCATGTGCCCACCATGGCCGGCGACAGCAACGATTTCCCTGGTTATAGTACAATCGGTACACTGTTTGCCATTGGTTACATAAGGGGCTTGATAGACTCAGTACGGGGAACTACACTTACCAGGTAAGACAGTATTGTAATACTTTCAGAAATTGAATATTAAACAACCCAAACTTTCTAAAATGATTAAAAAAGCAATCTTTATTATCGCAATGGTTTTGCCGTGTCTTTTGTCAAAGGCTCAAAATATCGGTGCTCCGCCTGAATATGTGAAAGCATTAACCGCCGAATGGAAAGGTGAAAGATCTCCCGATGGTCGTCCGAAAGTTTCAGACGATATGCTGGTGCGATTGCAAAATGCTACACTCGAACAGATATGGGGTTATTTGCGTAACAAGGGATTTAATAATCAGGTAGAAAGCAATTGGGTTATCCTTAAACCTGGCGAAACGATGGTTGGGCGTGTGGTGACGGCACAGTTTATGCCGGCGAGACCAGACCTTGAAACATATGTGAAGGCACAAGGCCTGGCAGAGGGACGCAATCAGCATGGGGGAAAGAACATTTGGCCCATTGATGTATTAACCAAAGGCGACATTTATGTGGCCGATGGCTTTGGTAAAATAAAAGACGGTACATTGATCGGTTCAAGTTTGGGCAATGCCGTTTATGGAAAGACGGGCAAAGGCGTAATATTTTACGGATCGATAAGAGACATGCAGGAGTTAAAGGATACGCAGGGTTTCAATGCATGGGTAAAAGGAAGCGACCCTTCCGCCATAAAGAACATGACGCCTACTTCCATCAATGCACCAATCCGTATTGGGGAGGTAACGGTGTTTCCCGGTGATGTTGTGTTTGCAAATGACTATGGTGTCGTGTTTGTTCCGGCTTACCTGGTCGAAGACCTTGTGACCACTTCTGAGATGACGGGCCTGCGCGATGAATTTGAAAGATACATGTTGCAGTTGGGCAAGTATCCTGGAGGCGAAGTGCACGGCGAATGGTCCGATAAAATGAAAGACGAGTTCCGGGCATGGTTTGCAAAATACCCCAAAAAGACGGCGATTACTTCAAAAGATATAGAGGCCTATTTAGACAAAGGTGATCGGTAAGTAGCCCGGTATCAAATCGTTTACAAAATAAAAATCAAATTTAAATTCAGCGTAATGAAGTATATTGTGTCAGCAGTTTTATCGTTTTTCCTTATCCTTTTCTTAAATAATAGTTTGTTTTCACAAACTATCTCAAAGGAGGAATTGGTATTTCTTACTTCGGAGTGGAAGGGAGAACGTTTTCCGGATGGACGGCCCAAAGTTCCTGATGCGTTTTTGGAACGGGCGTTGCACATCAATATTGATGATGCATGGACCGTTTTAAAAAACTATGGTTACGTAAACCAGTTTGAGGGCGGTTGGAAGATGGTAAAAGACGATGTGCCGGTAATAGGCCGTGCCGTCACGGCGATGTTCATGCCTAGCCGTCCGGACGTTGAAAAAAATATTAAGGACCGTGGAATACAAAACGGGAGAAAGGGAAATACAAATTCATGGCCTATTGAAACATTGGTGAAAGGAGATGTTTATGTGGCTGACGGTTTTGGAAAAATAGGAGGCGGTACTTTGATGGGTTCAACTTTGGCAACATCCATTTACAGTAAGTCTGGCAATGGTGTAGTCTTCAACGGCGCCTCAAGAGACCTCGGGGAAATTGAGGATATAAAGGGTTTTAATGCATTTGTTCGTGATTTCCATCCATCGTTTCTGGAAGAAATGGTATTGATGGGTCTCAATACAGCCATTCGCATCGGCAATGCAATAGTGTTACCCGGCGATCTTGTCATTGCTAGACGCGAAGGTGTACTCTTTGTTCCTGCGCATATGGTGGAAGAAGTAATTTCCACGGCTGAGTTTGTAATACGCAAAGATCAATTTGGTTTTGAAATGGTTAAATCGGGTCGTTACTCTACAGGCCAGATTGACAGCCAATGGACAGACGAAATAAAAAATGAGTTCATTAAGTGGCTTGAAAAACATCCGGAATTGGGAAAGATGACCCGGGCTGAACTTGACAAAATAATGAATAAGAGAACCTGGTAGATTGATTCCTAATTATTGTTCACCATTTCACGGTATGCCATCATGAAAAACAGTATCAAGAAAATTGCAGAAGAAAACAGAAAACAGGAAAAGGCAGAAGCCATTGCCGCACAGGCGGAGATCGATAATCCTTCAACCAAAGACGACCGCCGGAACTTTCTCAAAAAAACAGTCTTAGGAGGAATAACACTGACCGGTTTGATGGGTATGCCCGTCGAAGAGGTGGTTGCAAAAACAACTTCAAAGGTTACGCGACTGGGGTCTCCTTCAGATTTGAGAATTACGGACATGCGATATACCACCATCACCAATGGCAACGGTGCGACTAATGCCCGCAACGTACTCTTGCGCATTGATACCAACCAGGGTATTTATGGCCTGGGCGAGGTAAGAGATGGGGGAGATGCAAGATTTGCTCTTTATTTAAAGAGCCGCATCCTTGGCCTTAATCCCTGCAATGTAGAAATGATCTTTAAGATCATTAAACAATTCGGCGGGCACGGGCGAATGGGCGGCGGTGTATGCGGTGTTGAAATGGCACTGTGGGATCTGGCGGGTAAAGCGTTTAATGCCCCTGTCTGGGCGATGCTCGGTGGAAAATACAGGGAAAAAGTAAGATTGTATTCCTACATACCCGATTCAGGTGGCGTACCGTTGGCAAAGATGGATATCAATAAATTCAAAGCAGACGTAAAGCACCGGATGGAAGAGCAGGGATTTACCTGGCTCAAGTGTCATCCGGGAATTGAAAAGATCAGCAGCATCCCCGGCACAACGGTGAATACCAAATTTGTTCCCGGCTTTGATGAAAAGGTTACGCCCTCCCGCAGTCAGCATTACCTTTCTTACCAGAATACCAGACACGCCTTCACCGGCATACAGATTACCAGCAAAGGACTGGATGAATTGGCAAAATATGTAGATACCATTCGGAGCATCGTGGGTTACGATATTCCATTGTCTGCCGATCATCAGGGACACTTTGATGTGAACATGTGCATCAAGGTTGGTAACGCGCTTGAGCGTTTCAATTTAGCCTCACTGGAAGACTTCCTCCCATGGGATGATACGGATCATTTGAAAATGATAACGGATACCATCAATACCCCTACCATGACCGGTGAAGATATCTATCTGAAAGAAGAATTCAGGAAACTTTGCGATACGCATGCAGTGGATATTATTCAACCGGATATGGGATCATCCGGGGGAATTTTGGAAACCAAAAAAATAGGAGACTACGCTGAAGAAACTGAAACACCCATGGTGATGCACTTTGCGGGATCGCCCATTTGCTTTATGGCGAATGTGCATTCCGCTGCGGCTACACAAAATGCCCTGGCGCTGGAAGTGCCGAACCAGATCGTTGATAACCCCTGGTGGCCAAACCTGGTGAAAATGGTTGGCAAGCAACCTTTGTATACCAAGGGCTATGCAAACGTACCTGAAGATGCTCCGGGGCTGGGAATTGAGTTAAATGATGAAGAAATAAAAAAACACCTTCATCCGGAAGATACAAGTTATTTTGAGGCCACCCCGCAATGGAATGAGGTGCGCTCTTATGACCGGCTATGGAGCTAAAAAGATGAAGACATGAATGCTCCAGCGACGCAAATTTGATCAAACGGTTACTGTTAATGATTTTTATATTCTCATATTTTCCTGAGCCTAAAAATGCAAATACCTATGAAGTATCTCGTTGCGGTTGTCCTGTCTGTTTTCTTAATCGGTGGCAAATCCATGGATGAATTCCCACAGGCTGAAATTTCAAATGGGCTTATCCATGCCCGGCTTTACCTCCCGGATAGTAAAGCCGGATATTATCGTGGTTCAAGATTTGATTGGTCGGGTGTGATCGCTGAACTGGAATACAACGGACATACGTATTTTGGACAGTGGTTTGAGAAATACAGCCCCACACTGCATGATGCTATAATGGGGCCGGTAGAAGCGTTTTCACCCATAGGCTATGATGATGCAAAGGCAGGCGATAGCTTTCTCATGGTGGGTATCGGTATGGTTACGAAACCGGATGAGTCAAAGCACCTTTTCGCCAACTACTACCCGGTTGCTAATTCCGGTATATGGAATGTGAAAAAGAAGGCAGACCGGGTAACGTTTGTGCAAAAACTGGATGATGAAGGATATGCTTATGAATACAAAAAAACGGTGCAACTCATAAAAGGCAAGCCGGAAATGGTTTTGTTGCATAGCTTGAAAAATACAGGCAGACAGACCCTTGAAACAAACGTATATAATCACAATTTTTTTGTGATGGATCAGCAACCAACCGGCCCTGACTTTGACGTTACATTTCCTTTTAGCCTGAAAAGCGAAGTAGACGGAAGAGGAGCTTTTGGAAAATTACAGGATAACCAGATTCAGTTTCGCAAAGAACTCGTAGACAATGAACATGTATATTATGGATCGCTTGAGGGATTCACCAATAGCCCGGGCGATTATGATATAAAAATCGAAAACCACAAAACAGGCGCCGCAGTAAGGATCACCAGCGATCAGCCGCTTTCAAAATTAGTATTCTGGTGCGCACCAAAAACGTTGTCTCCGGAACCCTACATCCAGATAAAGGTTGAGCCGGGTGAAACCTTTGAATGGAAAACATTTTATCAATTCTATATTTGCGACACTAAATAATATATGACACAAAGATTATTATTTGCCGGGTTGTTGGTTTTGGGAAGCTGCAACAATACTGACCAGAATGAAAGTACGGTCGCCAAGGAAACCGGCAAGGATTATCCTGCCTATGGTGGTAACAATGCGAACAACCGGTACTCACCCTTAACGCAGATAAATGCTGACAATGTAAAAAATCTGCAGGTTGCCTGGACCTATTTCGCGAATGACAAGCCCGACTCAACCAACAAGATATCCGCGCGACAAAGTGCGATACAGTGTCAGCCGATCGTCGTGGACGGAATTATGTATGGTACCTCTGCCGAACTTAATTTGTTTGCCTTAGATGCCGGGACCGGTGAACAGCTGTGGAAATTTGAACCTTCCAAGGAAAAACTCAACAGTAACAGGGGTGTTACATATTGGGAGAGCGGTGATGACAAACGCATTCTTTATACAGTAGGCCCTTTTTTATATGCCGTCGATGCTTTGACCGGTGCATTGGTGACAACATTTGGTGATCATGGAAGAACAGATCTGCATGAAGGTCTTGGCGATAACCTCAACCATGACGTACAAAGTCTCCGTGTAAATGCAACCTCTCCGGGCGTAATCTATAAAAACACGTTTGTGATTGGGTCAAGTCTGACTGAAGCCGGTGATGCCCCTCCGGGACACATCCGTGCTTTTGATGTCATAACAGGAAAATTGAAATGGGTATTCCACACCATTCCGCAACCAGGAGAATTTGGGTATGATACATGGCCAGATAGCGCTTACCAAAAGATCGGCGGTGCCAACAATTGGGCCGGGATGTCATTGGATGAAGAGCGCGGCGTGGTATATTTTGGGACGGGCTCTCCCGCATCCGACTTCTATGGTGGTGACCGTGAAGGCATCAATCTGTTTTCAAATTGCATCATGGCACTTGATGCTGAAACCGGAAAGATGAAATGGTACTTTCAGGGTATTCACCATGATCTCTGGGACCGCGACTTTCCATGCCCGCCGAACCTGGCTACGATCAACCACAACGGAAAAAGAACGGACGTGGTTGTCCAGGCGGGTAAAGATGGAAATGTGTATGTGCTGGACCGTGACACCGGTGAATCAATATTTCCAGTGGAAGAAAGGCCTGTCCCAACGGATGGCCTGCCCGGAGAACATCCTTATCCGACACAGAAGTTTTTATCAAAGCCGCTTCCGCTATCCATGCAAATGATGACTGAAGATGACATCACCGACATTTCACCGGAAGCACATGATTTTGTAAAAAAACGTTTTCTGGAATTCCCGAAAATGGAGAGTAAGTTTCAGCCGCCAAGTGAGGAGGGAACTTTGCTATTTGGATATAGCGGGGGTGCGGAATGGGGTGGCAATGCGATAGATCCCGAAGGTATTCTTTATCAGAATGTCAATATAGCGCCCTGGGAATTGGTTATGATCAGCAAGAAAAAGCTTAATGAGGAATTGACTGCTTTGTCTCCTGGAACGGCTTTGTATATGAAAAATTGTTCGGCTTGTCATGGTGCAGATAGAAATGGTAACAGTACCATAATCCCCAGCCTGCTTAATGTTGGTAAGAAACGCAGCGTTGATGAGATCGACAACTTTATCAGAACGGGGAATGGCCGGATGCCGGCGTTTCCCTACCTCTCAGACAATAACCGAAAAGCGATTATCGGTTTTCTACTTGACAATGAAATCATTCCACCACGCAATCCCGGTGAACATGAAAACGCAGTCGTGGAAACTGGGGAGCAAGCAGACTTTCCCTATTCGCCTGAATATGTCAGCAAAATATGGACACGCTTCACGGATCAGAATGGTTACCCTGCCGTCAAGCCACCATGGGGAACCTTGCATGCAATCGACCTGAACACAGGTGATTATTTATGGACCGTTCCCTTAGGAGAATTTCCTGAGCTCACTCAAAAAGGAATACCAATTACAGGGACCGAAACATATGGCGGTCCCGTTGTAACGGGTAGCGGACTGATATTCATTGCCAGCACCAGGGATGAACGCATGCGGGCATTTGATAAGAAGACGGGAAAAGTGGTTTGGGAATATCAGTTACCGGCGGGAGGGTTTGCAACACCCATTACTTACGAAGTAGAAGGCAAGCAATACATTGCTATTGCAGCAGGTGGCGGCAGGGGCGCCAAGCCGGGAGGCTGGTATATTGCATTTGCATTGCAGTAGGGTTAATGTTTATACCTTACAAAAGACTGAGCTGGTTGTATATGAGGTTCAATGATTTTGATCAATAGCCGACTTTGAATGTCCGGAGGAACAGGCCTGCAAAACAGGTCCACGCGTTGTCCTGCCGCAGGGACATAGAACCTCTATTTTGGCATGTTTGGCACCTATTAGCAGATATTGTTGAATATCTCCTTCAAAACAGATAATTTAGATTATCTGCTTAAAATATGATATATTATGACTGGTGTGATTACAGGTGATATCATCCGCTCACGGGAACAAAAAGCGGCAACCTGGATGCGTCTGCTCAAGACTGCCCTCCGTCGCTATGGCCAGGAGACTGTCGATTGGGAAATTTACCGCGGGGATAGTTTCCAACTGGAAGTGAAATCTCCCGAGATGGCTTTGGAAGCGGCCATCATGATTAAGGCGAGCATCAAACAAATGAAGAAGATGGATGTGCGAATGGCCATCGGGGTCGGTGAAAAAAGCCATAGGTCCAGAAAGATTTCGCAGGCAAACGGCAGCGCCTTTGTAAATTCAGGGGAATGTTTCGAAAGCCTGGGTAAAAAGAATCTCGCAATCCGGACACCATGGCCTGAGGTCGACCTTGAGGTAAACCTGTTGCTCGATCTGGCATTGCTCGTCATGGACAAGTGGACCACCAGTTCGGCGGAGATCGTGAGGATTTATGTTGAGCATCCCGACGCGACGCAGAAGGCCCTTGCCAGAAGACTAAAGATTTCTCAAAGCAATATCAGTGGACGTTTGCGCAGGGCAGGCTTTCATGAAATCATGAGGATGAGTGACAGATTTGCAACGCTAATCCAAAAGCACCTATGACCTTGCTGCTAAAGTTCTTCCTGGCGCACATTTTAGGAGACTTTGTTTTACAGCCTGCAAAATGGGTAGCAGAGAAACAGCTGAACAAGTTAGCGTCGCGTTATCTGTACTTTCATGCGTTGGTGCATGCGGTGGCGCTTCTGGTGATGCTGCAATTTGACTGGAAATATTCCATCGGTGTATTGTCGATTGTTGCCTCTCATTTATTAATAGACCTTGCTAAGGCTTACCTAGCGGAGAAAATTAGGACCAGGGTTTTGTTTTTCCTGGATCAGCTGGCACACATTATGGTTATTGTTGTTGTGGCAAGTGCGTACGAACCGATGAACTTGAAACTCGGCGACCTCTACGCATACCCTTCGATCCTGCTGCTGACTGCGATTACGATGCTGACTTTCGTTTCGGCCATCGTGATTAAAATACTGGTTGGTCCCATGCAGCCTCATTCCGCTGATGACGACGAAAAATCCTTGGAGCACGCGGGGCGATATATTGGCATTCTGGAACGCTTGTTTGTTTTTGCCTTCATCGTACTGAACCATTGGGAAGCCGTAGGATTCTTGTTGGCGGCCAAGTCCGTATTTCGATTTGGCGATCTCAGAGACGCACACGATATTAAGCTTACGGAGTATATTTTGATAGGCACGCTGATCAGTTTTGGCATGGCGATTCTCATTGCCGTAAGTTATCAATACCTGTTGAGCCACCATCAAGCTTAGGGTCATTATACAAGAAGAGCGTAACCTAATTGCTTACATATGAAAAATAACCGCAGAAATTTTATTAAAAGAACTTCAGCCATGGCGGTCCTGTCTGCCGCCGGAGCAGGCACTGCATCTGCAACCTTATTGCATGAAGGAAGTTCCATATTTCAACCTGCTGACAAGGAAGTCAAATGGCCCCTTTCTGAGGGAGTTCATACACCCAAGGTGGTATTGGGCTGTCCACTTAATGCAGATGTAAAGCAAATGCGGAGACTAAAACAGATCGGTGTCAATTGCGTAAGCACAGGTGGTTGGAATAACAGGGAGGCGTCAGGCAATCTAAGTCCATGGAAGGTAGACGAATTGCAGGGTTATATGAATAGGTTTAAAGAAAATGGTCTGACGCTAATTAACCTGATGCATCCTGTCGGGATTAATATTGTGTTGGGTCGGGGCGACCGTGATGCTGAAATCGAAGTATTTAAAGAGTCGCTCCGTGTAGCCAGTGTTTGTGGACTGCCCAATGTTGAATATAACTTTTATGTGGACCGAATCGTAGAAGGTTACTATGAGGTTGAGGGACGTGGTGGCGCAGGATTAGCGGCATTCGATTTTGAGAAAGTAAAGGACCTTCCTCCGAAACCGGAGATTGGAAAACATAGCGCTGAAGAGATATGGGCAAACCTTACTTATTTTTTGAAAGCGGTGATTCCCGTTGCTGAAAAACTTGGCGTACGCATGGCGTTGCACCCCAATGATCCTGTTTCTCAAACCAGCCATGGATCAGATCAGATCATGGCCAATGTTGCGGGTTTGAAGCGGCTGATTACTATTGTAGACAGTCCTTCCAACGGGATAACATTTGATTGTGGTGTTACGCGTGAAATGGGTGAAGATCCTGTCGAGGTCTGCAAATATTTTGCTTCACGCGACCGGATCAACCATGTGCATTACCGCAATGTCATTTCTGAGATTCCTTATGATAAGTATACCGAAGTTTTTATCGATGAGGGACAGGTAAATATGTTTGCCGTGATGCAGGAACTTTTTAAGCACGGTTACAATCGTGGGTTGTATCCTGAGCATGCCCACAAGTTGGATTATGACCTGGAAAGTGGGAGTGGCAGCAGATATGCTGGAGAGGTGTTTAACGTAGGGTTTGCCAGGGCGATGATGTATGCGGTGATGTCTTTGGGCTAATTTTCTACAGACATTAGGTCCCTGACGGACAAAGATTGTAGCAATAGGTTTGGGAAACAATGTTGATGCTAAACAGGAGTTAAAGCGAAGGTGATTTAGAATATACTTTCCGAAGTGCTCATGAGTGCATGAAAATGGTTGTTGTTGCCCTGGTTAATGCTGCCTAAGTTGATCAATAAATCATGGGCAAGATCAACTTCGGCAAGGTGGGTGTTGTCCAGCAACTTGTCGTAAACCACAGCATATATTTTGTTGTTGAATTTTACCATGTTCTGAATGTACAACTTGGATGCATCCGTCGCATCAAAACCATCGGGAACCAATGTTGTCAGTAACGCAACCTCGCCGTTGAAGTCTGACGTGTAAATTTTTAGATCCCGTGTTGATATCATGAGTTCAGCATCATTTTCACCAAACACCATCCCCATACCGCAACAAATATCCTGAATTGAAAATAAAGCCTGGGGGATAAACTCTCCAGAGAGATTGAACTGAACAAGACCGGCAGCCTCAGGATTTCTATACCATAAGGTTCCCAAAATCTGGTTATCGGAAGTTACCAACAGGTCGGCAATTCCATACCAATAATCATCAGGATCTGTATTAAATTCAGTTGCTGCCAATGTTGCCGGATTAATGGTGTAAACGACTCCATCCCCGTCGGCGGTTGTGGAGGCATACAACTTTTTATCGTTTGTGTTATAAACCATGCCGCGCAATTGTTGCAAGGCATCACCGTTCAGTGTAACGGTTCCAATCTCTGTTTTCGCCGCGGTAGACGGGTTTACCTTATACAACTTACCCGTATTGCGCTCTGCCACTACAAGAATTTCAGGCAACGGGCCGTCGCTGCTGCATGAAGATAACAGCAACATAGGGAAAGTAACCGCAGCGAGCAGTAGTATGAAGAGCCGTTTTTTCATTGGTTTTTCTTATTGGTGGAAAGATAACAACAGCCAGGTGTTTTCTTGATTTTTCCCAAGATACTTTGTGAAATACAATAAAAATATGCCTTCCTGGTTAAAAGAGCACCACTGAACACAATACAATCGAGCACTATAGCGGGAAATAATGATTCTGCGACTTATATTAGAATTAAAGCACGGCGTATGAGAAAAATAGTCACAATTCTCATAATAGTTGATTTTTTCAGCTCTTGCAACGAAGGAAAAGTAAAAACCAGTATGCGTGAGATAGACAGCGTATTGATGGAACAGGTGGAAGGAGATAACACACCCTCCATTCAATATATTCTTTTCAATAAAGACAGTATCATTAAAAGGTACCACCATGGACTTGGTGACATCCAAGAAAGTAAAAAAATTGATGCGCATTCAACGTATAATGCTTTTTCAGTAACCAAGACCTTTACTGCGTTGGCAATTCTACAATTAGCCGAACAGCAAAAACTGGACATTGAACAACCAATAAGTAAATACCTTCCTGACTTCCCCTATGGAGGAGAAATTACGATACGTCAACTGCTGGCGCATTCAGCTGGCATACCTAATCCTATTCCATTAAGCTGGATACATCTGACAAGTGAGCACAATTCGTTTGACAGAAACGAATTTTTCAAAAAGATATTCGTCAAAAATAACAAGCCCAAATCAAAGCCTAATGAGAAATATTTTTATTCAAACCTTGGTTATGTTCTGCTTGGACAACTTATTGAAGTTGTATCCGGGACAACTTATGAAGCGTACATAAACGAACACATCATAAAAAAACTCGGAGTAGAAACCCATGCTTTAGGATTTGAGATTCAGGACACCGGCATGCACGCCAAGGGTTATCATAAAAAACGAAGCTTTTCCAATTTAATCTTGGGTTTTTTCATTGACAAAGCAAAGTATATGGGGGAACCCGAAGGGAATTGGAAGCCGTTTAAGAATTTCTACGTTAACGGCAGCGCGTATGGTGGTTTGATCGGAACACCTGATGCTTTTGTTAAGTACATTCAGGAACTGCTCAAACCGAATAGTGTTCTTATTACCGATAACTCCAAGAGACTGCTTTTCATTGAAAGTAAGACCAGTGACAACAAGCCAACAGGAATGTGTCTATCTTGGTTTAGCGGAGAATTGAAGGGTAATCGATATTTTGCGCATGCAGGAGGCGGGGGCGGCTATTATTGTGAGATTAGAATCTATCCGGATGTAGGGATGGGAAGCGTTGTTTTCTTCAATCGGACAGGTATGTCGGATGAGAGATTCCTGGACAAGGTGGATAAGGTATATTTTGAGAGCAATTCCAACACATTGGACTAAGCGCAGAAGAAACCAATCACGGAAGAATACCAGATCTTGTGGGCGCATTAAGAAAGGTAAACAAATAAGACTAGAGTCTGATCATTGCTTGATGATTACGACTTCAACCCGATCATTATAATGCGCATGCACGCTGGTTAACGGATAAATCATTTTGTTTCCTCCTTCGCCTATGACCTGAATTCGCTCCGGGGCAATGCCTTGAGAAATCAGATATCCCTTGGCAGAGGCTGCCATCAGCTCAGTGAATTCTTTTGCCGAGGCTGTCTTGATCTGATTATTGATATGGTTTTCAAAAAAATTGTTGCTGGTGCCCAGCGTGATTACAGTGCGCGGACCATTGCCATTGCAGTGTCCGTGGATACGCAGTTTATAGTCATCATTTCCATTCATGAGATCTGCAAGGCTGGCCATTTCAGCTTCAAAGGATGGGTGCATGACCACGGAGTTTGGATAAAAGCTGACACTGCCAAATTCCAGGTAATCGCCGGATAGAATATGTTCAATATGAGAGGATTCAGCCAATTCATCATCGGCTCCGGTGTCAATGGTCGACGCGATGACAGGGTGTTCATTACTGATGGTAGTCTCAAGATTCTTGCTGTTCGGAGCCGGCTCCTCGTTTTCCGGCAGTTTCACCGCTGATGAAGTGTCAAAATAGGTAAGGTTGGGTAGGGCTGCAAGCGACACTTTTATACCAGGCTCAACCGCGGTCTTTGCGTCGCGTTGTTCGATGGGTTCTGTAACGGGCCACTGCATCTTCTCCATAATCTCATTACGAAGACCTTCGATAAACAGCAAGGCTTCTTTATATTCTGTTTCAGCCCTTAAACGGATCATGAATGCCAGTTCCTTCCAACTATCATCGGTCTGCAGGAGATGTCTGTAATATAACTTCTCCAACGGATTGATGACATCCTGCTTGCTGAGTCCTTTATTGTTGACCAGTTCACTTATTGACGAGAGGTATTGCCTGGAATCTGCTTGCGCATAGGCACAGTTGGACAGGGCCAGTAACGTGACCAGCCCTATGGAAAACTTTAGTAGTCTCATAGTGCGGAAGATTTAATATGATACAACGAAGGTAACAACTAAGCCTTTGTGATGGGAACTGCACATCTGAAAATACGATCACTTAACGATTAAATTGTATCACTGTGTGTGATCATTAATTTTTCCCATTGCTTCTTATGATATACAAGAGATGGATTCACCTATTCATTATGCAAGCAAAAGTTGTATGAAGCCTGCGTGCCGGTTGGGGGTACCCGGACATCAAGTGTCATTGTCACGAGCGTTTCTCGACCCATTGGCCAGGAAGGAAGCGCAATTCAATTTATTGGGGAACAAACGCCTCGGGGCTCTGATTGTGCCGTACGAATGCTTCTGCAAATTCACAGTTCAATTCTATTCCCCTGAATCTTTCAATGGTTCTTTGAATGTTTTCATACCAACCAGCAGGATCTTGACTGATGTGGGCCAGGCAGGAATCGCTTTTTTGTTTTATAACCGAGCCTATATTAATGTAATTGGTGGGCGCGAAGTTTTGCGTTTCATATCCCGACGTTACCTCATAATAATAAAGGGCAAATTTTTTCCCCTGCTTAACCCAGGCATTGTGTGTTAAAACGGAGCAAATCTGGTGGTCCCTGTGGCTGTCTATTGGCCAGTGCGTAAATACGATGTCCGGATTTTCTGCTGCAATGAAATTATTTACCTCCGTATAGCGCTGTGTCGTTATTTCAGTATTTCCATCGATTTGTTCCAGGAACGCTGGTCTCGAATGCAAGATCTTGCAGGCTTTCAACGCCTCATCCGTTCTGATTTTCGCTGCCTCTTCGTATGACTTCCCCTGGATACCAGCGCCGCCACGGGTTAAATATGCTGATACCACCGAATGGCCCTGGGAAGCAAACAATGCTATTGCTCCGCCACATCCACATTCCGGGTCACCCGGGTGTGCACCCATGACAATTATTTTTTGTCGGCTGGCGCGGAGATTGCTTTTCCCCGAAGATTTTGAAAAGGCTGGCACGCCAACCAGAGAACCGGCGGCTGACAATCCTGCTATTTCAATCATGTTGCGTCTGGAAATCTTTTTCATGATGGTGCTTTAATTTAGTATGTATTTACATACTGTCCCTTACCGGCGGTGCCCGGTGATTTTCGGAAATCGAGGCTTTCAGGCCCAGGCTTTTCGTGACTTTACATTCAATTTCAGTGCGACTAATGGCAATGAAAAATGACAATCACTCCACCGTGAAATCGCTCTTGATGCCCAATTGTATAAAAAGATTCTTCCGTGCAGCCTTATCTTTCTTCAAAATTTCATGCGCGAATCCAGCGACGATTTCTGCCTGCTCCCTGGGTACAACGATAACCCCGTCACCATCGGCCACGATCACATCTCCTGGATTTACCAATACGCCACCTACCACTACGGGCTTTTGTACCGATTCAATTTCATTTCTTCCGGGCCGGATACCGCGTCCGCGCTTGGACAAGTCCATGTAGACCGGGTTTCTTTGTTTGATTATTTCGTCTGTGTCGCGTACACCGCCGGCGGACACCAGCCCCACGGCACCTTTTTGTTTCCAGATCAGGATGTTGGCTGATCCGGTGGAGCCGGTGTCTCCATCACCCTGGTTATCAATTACAATTACACTACCTTTTTTAAGGTGTGCGGTAAATGGTTCCGTAGATAACTGGCCATACCAATTGCCTTCCCATTTTCTGAATTCTTCAGGCGTCATTTCGCTCGACACTCGCTTGTTTGTGGGGACGTACCTCGCTGTTACAGCGATGCCACAAAACCGATGACTGAAGGTTTCAATGTCCTTCCAGAGTGCTTCAATACGTTGGTCCATGAGGCCCATGTCTCTGAGTCCGGCCATGTCCATGCCATCAGATACGTCGGCTACCCTGAGCGGCGCGTAAAGTGTTAAGATCTGTTCATCTGTTAAACTTTTTGATTCCGGCTGAGCGAAACCTGCCCATGCGGAAAGCACGAGGACTATGGATGCTAGGTTTTTCATAAACACTTAATATTAGAATGCAGTTGAAAATACAGTCTGTAGATAATTTCAGATAAGTTATGAAGGTTCTGGTAGACTATTTTCTGATCACAGGAATTAAATTCATTGATTTCCGCTACTCCGGCCACCATAAGATCCTGTATAAGCACCTCATGCTTCCAGGATTCATTGATGCACACGCATCAATTTACTTCCCGGGAGTCTTGCCTATCGACCCGGGTACAACCGGCATGCGCTCGATATCTGGAATCCTCGGCGGAATGGTCTATTTTTGTAATTCATCAACTTGTATACCATGGCCGTTTTCAACATGCAGCAAATCAAGGAAATCAATGATCTCATTGCGGTCATCGAAAAAGCCGTTAAACCAAAATGCGAGATTGGGGCACACGATAAACCTTCTCTCGCAGCTTTGCTAAAAGCGCAAAATAAAGCAGAGGGTGTTACCTATTTTAAATGCAAAAAAGAATACTCGGATGCCATCATTACACATTTCGTGAAGGAGAAAGGCATTACCAAAAGCCGCTTTCACAGAAATAACCAGTCAAGCATTTTCATTTTGAAATAGTAATTTACTCACACGGGCAATGCTCCTCTGTCGTGCCTGGCTTCTGGCCAAGGTGCGCTTAGGTTATTTAACGTTGTTTCAGCATGCTATTTCCGGTTCTTCTGAGATGTAGATATAATGTGTATTCGACGGTTGGTGAAGTATAATATGCTAGACGCCAGAAGTCGAAGGAATGATGCGTCGAGGAGATCGTCTTAAAATTTCATACCTTCAGAGCAGACATTTATTTACACGCTTCAAACACGATGTTATGAAAAGATGTATTGCTTTAGTCACGAAAGTGGTCTTCTGTTTCTTCCTCATTTTAATATGTCATTTTGCCTGTCTGACGGAAACGAAAGCCCAGTATCCTGGCATAAATGAAGATATTGCCCGGAATCGGCAGGGTGTCTTGATTATTAAAGCAAAGCCGGGGAGCCAGGTGATGGTGGAACAGTTAAGCCACGAATTCTGGTTTGGGTGTGCCATCAGCAATGGTTTTGGTAGCGGCTCAATGTCGGAAGATGATGCCAGGCAATACAATGAAAAATTCCTTAAAAATTTTAACGCGGCTGTAACAGAAAATGCGGTGAAGTGGGGAAATATGGAAACCCGGAAGGGGGAAGTAAACTACGCCGTAGTAGATGCAATTTTAAAGTGGACGGAAGAAAATCATATACCGCTCAGGGCGCACAACCTGTTTTGGGGGATTCCCAACCGTGTACAACCCTGGCTGAAGGAAATGGATGACAACGAACTCCGGCAGACATTACAGCATCGGGCTGAGACAATAACCAAACGCTATAAGGGGCGGTTCGCCGAGTATGATCTCAACAATGAGATGGTACACGGGAATTATTACGAAGACAGGCTTGGTCCTGAGATTACAAAACTGATGGCACAATGGGCACAGCACGGTGACCCTGAGGCAAAACTCTTTTTGAATGATTACGATATCCTGACGGGCAACAAATTAGGTGAATACATGGCCCAGATTCGCAAACTACAGGGACAGCATGTTCCCATTGCCGGGATCGGGGTTCAGGGCCACCTGCACTCGGATACATTCGACCGCCACCAGCTTAAAAATGCGCTGGATTCGCTGGCAATTTTCAAGCTACCGATCCGCATAACCGAGTTCAATATACCCGGCCAGCGCTCAAAATATTATACGGACAAGATTCTTGTGATGACTCCTGAGGAAGAGGAATTGAAAGCAAAAGAGATTGTCGATTATTACAAAATCTGTTTTGCCCACCCTGCAGTGGAAGGTATCTTAATGTGGGGATTCTGGGAAGGTGCTAACTGGATTCCGGTTTCATCCCTGTATAAACGCGACTGGTCGCCGACGCCGGCAGCAGAAGCATATCAAAACCTGATTTTTAAAACGTGGTGGACCAAGGATTCCGGAACTGTAGGCAAGGATGGCGTTTATTCCATTCCTGCATTTTATGGAAAATACAGCGTTACTATAAACGGCATTTCAAAAGAGATTGGTTTACGCAAAGCGGACGGAAAGGCTACTGTAGATTTCAGGTAATCGCTACAGTTTTGCAACGCTTTTTGTTAACGGCGGGTTGCAATTAACCAGCATCAGAAAACTATAGACCGTCGCTGTGTACAAAGTTCCAGTTCTTTCATTAGATTTGGTTAACGCTATCGTGGATACATACCCGTTATGCCTCATGAATGGCATTTGTCAGTACCTCTGCCAACAGTGCAAACGCCAAACCAATTGATCCAAAACAATAGGAGAAAAGCGACAACAGCATATGGACTGTTCCTTGGTCTTCTTAAAAAATGTTTTCTAGAATTAACCGAAAAAAAATGGTTTCATCAGAACAAAAAAGCAAAGCAGTACTATTTCTGAAACTTCATAAAGACAGCGAAATTCTGGTTCTGTTAAACGCATGGGACCCTGGAAGTTCAAAGCTAGTTGCGGCAAATGGACTAAAGGCGATCGGAACAACGAGTATGGGAATTTCTGCCACACTGGGATACCCGGATTGTCAGGCAACACCAGTCACGGAAATGGTTGATGCGCTTGCCAAAATTGTCAACAGTGTTAGCGTTCCTGTTACCGCAGATATGGAGGCCGGATATGGCAAGGATATAAATGAGATTGTGCAAAACGCCGAAATGTTTATCGCAACCGGAATTGCAGGCGTAAACATTGAAGATAGTGTCGCACTTAGTCCGCAATTGTTGGACGAGGCAGAATTTTGCAAAAGAATTGCTGCCATTCGGGCATTGTCAGATTCTTTGGGCTTTCACTTGGTAATCAATGCAAGGACAGACGTATTTATTACGCAATCCGGCGCGCCAGAGCACCGTTTGGCGGAAGTCATCAGACGGGGCAACAGATACCGTGAGGCGGGTGCAGATTGTATTTTTATTCCCGATGTCTCGGAAGAAGATATGATAGCAACGCTGGTGAAGGAAATCAATGCGCCCGTCAATATACTTGTCAACCCTACAAGAGGCTCAGGATTGCCACCTACGATTTCCAGGCTACAGGATCTGGGTGTTGCGCGTGTGAGTTTTGGTTCATCCATCATGAAAGCCACATTAACGATGACAAAAAAGGTTATTTCTGAAGTGATTGAAAAAGGAACGTATAGTGTTTTACTGGAAAACTTAAGCCCGATCCCGGAATCGTTAAAGGCGTATAACATGGCTACTGGCCAGTACAATAAATAGAGATATCATCTCTGCATTTGAGGGCCGAAACTAAAATTTCTGTGCAACCTAAATTGTTAATCCCGCCGGGATTTTCGTGCCTTTATAATTGTTCTGTTTTCTCTGCAGTCAGGGTATGCATACCGATCGCCGTCATAGTAATATGTATTCAAAAGCAACGCGTGTGGCAAAAGTCTTTTTCATCTGTGCGATTATGCTGGGTCAAGTTGTACCTGACTATGCCCAGAAAATTGTCTCCCTTGAAGTTAACCTGGTGACGCCATCGAATGGATTAACAATTCCTGTAAAAGTGGAATTGGATGCCATCACCTTTTTACCAGAAGACAATTTGGTTTTAGTTGAGGTTCAGGGAACAAAGAAGATCCCGGTTGACTTTCAAATTGAGGATCAAGGAACGCGTTTCCTGTATTGGATTGTTAGTCCTGAAAAGACAGGTAAGCGAATATACGAATTGATCGAGGACCTGGTAATGAATTAATGTAAAATGGCTAATTCGAGAAATAGGGCTGATTTAGTGCAAAACTCGTTAACGCTGTATTTTACTATTGCTTTCATCATCCCAATAATTGCAGCCATCATTGCTACGCTTAAGGGTGGCCTCCACCCTGCGCTCGTTGTTTCTGCACAACTATCGGCAATGGCGTTGGTTGTCTTGATGGCCATGGTGCATGCCCCGGCTATCGCTGCAATGGTTGCATCATATAAAGACCTGAGGTTTGCCGGCATTAAGAACCTGTTCAGGCAATTGAAATATTGGGAGTTTGCAGTCTGGTTTTATATAAAAGCACTTTTTATTTTTCCGGTGGCAATCTTAGCATCCCTTTGGGTATTGTCTTTTTTTTCTACAAGCTATACACCTGTATTTTCTCCAAAAATGCTTGTCATCGGCGCTTTATTTAGTGCGCTCTGGGAAGAAATCGGTTGGACAGGGTATGCAACGCCGCACTTATTGAGAAAATTCAGCCCGTTGAAAACCGCTATCTTACTTGGCATCATTCATGCATTTTGGCATCTCGCAGCTGATTATTGGGGGTCAGCGGCTTTTTATGGTAACCTGTATGTTATTCATTTTTTGCTTTGGGTTGTTGGCTTAACATTACTTAGAATATTAATTGTACAAATATATAGTCGCACCAGGAGTTTAGTATTGGGCTGGCTCGCGCATGCAAGCTTCACTGGAAGTCAATTGTGGTTTGTTTCTCTTACACTCACTTCAACAGAGACAGTTATTTGGTATACGCTTTTTGTTTTCTTATTACTCTTACTCGTGATATTTCTGTCCACGTCTAAGATTACATTAAGCTCACAAAAAAAGGCTGAATAGCTTTAGAATTTACAACTCGCCGGAAAGAAGGTATCGCCTAGAAAGGATACCCTATTGCAATATTTATGGTGGGGCTCCAGAAATTAAAATGCTTGGCCCATCTTTCTCCTTGTGGTAGGTACGGTGTACGCAAGGTGTATGCAAAATCCGCGCGCGCCACGATAAAATCGAAATCCCATCGCAAGCCCCAGCCGGAACTAATGGCGATTTCGTCCAAGAAGGTGTTGAAATGGAATGTACCATTGGGCCTAGACGCATCCTCATTCAACAGCCAAATATTCCCGGCATCCATAAAGAAGGCACCTTTCAGGCTCCCGGCCAGATCAAAACGGTATTCCATATTGTATTCCAGGCGGATATCCCCGGTTAGGTCACGATAACCTTCCGGCGGCACTTCGCTTCCCGGTCCAACGGACCTTGCTACAAAAGACCGCAAGCTGTTGGTTCCGCCCACATAAAATTGTTTTATATAAGGGAGTATATCTGAATTGCCGAAGGGAAGGCCAATCCCGGCTGTGAACCGCGTGGCTATTCTTGATTTTCCGTTGAAATCAAAGCTATAGCGCAAGTCAATTCTTGTCCGAACGTATTGGGAAAAAGGAACTCCTGCCAATTTATATCTTCCCAGTGAGTCTTTGGAAGCACTTGCGACTGAATACGCAGCATGCAACAGATTTCCAGCCAGATCAATCCCTCCTCTGAAGAAGAATTCATTTCGGCTGCCCTTCGGCGCTTCATAAGTAAATTCATACGCGGATCCGACAATGAATTGTTCATCAAAACTTCGTTGCACACCCGGATTCTCCTGAAGATATTCATTGAATGCCTCAGACTTTGAAGATTCAGGTATAGTGGTGAAAATAACTTCAACAGGATTTAAAGAATGTGTTACGCGATCCGTCTTCCGCCACCGGTAGCCAAAGTTGGCAAATACTGAATTCATTCGATAAAGATCCAGCCTGTTAAAAAGATTGTACCCTGCGGAGATGTTGGTTTTCGGCAAACTCTTTTTGCCGAAATTTAATAAAGATCCCGGATATAGTCTGGGTAGCGTGTAGTTTGCCTCGAGGCCCAATTCATAGGCGGGATTGGCCTTTCCTTCGGCAATCTGCATTTCAAATCTGCCCCTTAGGTTTATTTTTAATATCTCGGCGCCTTTGTTCACATTTCGGTCCGTGTAACTGAATATTACGCCAGGTCCAAAGTAATTGGTGGACCGAAATATAGTATTGAACTCGGCGCTGTATGCATATCGTTTTCTTTGAGACAAATAAAGAATAGCATCAAGCTTGTCTGTATTCCCGCTTGGTGCGAACTTCATGTTCGCATTTCTAATGATTGGGAGTTCATTCATGTAGCGAATGGATTGTATGTAATTGGAACGTGAATAAAGCTCACCCGGCTTCAGAAAAATTCCCCTTTGCAATGCATTAAAGTTAAGTGCTTTATCGTGAGAAATCAGATAGTAATTGCCGAAGGCAACCGTATCGGCA
>Ga0224500_10000534_pt1 | contig 25730 bp, 29 predicted proteins | sample SF_Oct11_sed_USG_FD_168126 | JGI IMG/M metagenome (GOLD analysis project Ga0224500, IMG submission 168126) | Sediment microbial communities from San Francisco Bay, California, United States - SF_Oct11_sed_USGS_4_1 | ecosystem: Environmental > Aquatic > Marine > Sediment | place: USA: California... | reverse complement strand
CGCCATCGAAGATTACATGAACAACCACAATCAGAACCCGCGCGTGTTTGTCTGGACCGCATCTGTCGAGCGAGAGTATTATGGCCAAGATCGCCAAATGTAAAGAAGCGTTGGACGCACTACACTAGCATAGGATAATCTGGCCATGCGGGGTGTGTGACAATGAGTCCAAAAATCCAAGAGGAACTGCTTCAGCAAATGTCCCGGCTCCCTGAAGAGGAGCAGAGGCGAGTCCTGGCTTTTGCTAGGGGACTCGCTCCTGCTGAGGTAGGGGTACGAGGCAGCGATTTGCTTAAGTTTTCAGGTCTGATCAGTCACGACGATTTACAGGCCATGGCGAGAACCATTGAGGAGGGATGCGAGAGGATAGATCCGAGTGAGTGGTAGTGTCCTTCTTGACACCAATATAGTGATCGGCTTGTTCGCCGGTGATCCAGCCGTTTTAGCCCGCCTTTCTCAAACGGACCATATTGTCATTCCCAGCATCGTGCTCGGTGAACTGTATTTCGGAGCGTACAAGTCAGCACATTCCGACCAAAACGTTCGTCGAATCGCAGAATTTATTCAAACGAGTGCCGTACTCGTCTGTGATGCAGGGACGGCTGCCCACTACGGCAAGATCAAGAAGATACTGCGCGAAAGAGGAAGGCCGATACCGGAGAACGATATCTGGATCGCAGCATTAGCTCAACAGCACAATCTTACGGTTGTTTCACGAGATCAGCACTTCAAAGAGATCGAAGATCTTTCCACCGAGGCGTGGTGACCTGGCCTAGAGGCGGTAAGGATCGGTGGTCTCTATCCGTTCCTTGGTCCCGCCACCCACGTGCGGGAAATTCAGCCCGTCCCTATTTTTACCGCCCCGATGCCGACTATACCGAGTGGTGATTTCTGAGCGACAGGAGTTTCGCTCTTGCATGTTATCGCCGTTTCTTTCCCTACCCTTTTCGGTTGCATCAGACCCATGTATACTCAGATTTATGAAATCTCAGCAACAGACAGGCTCTCTTGGGTCGCGACGGCGACCGAGCAAGCTGAGCCGGCAGCTTGCTGATGAGAAGATTGAACGAGCCAGGCGTCAGACTCCAGAAGAACGGCTGATGCTCGCATTGCACCTCTCCGATTTCTGCTACGAATTGAACCGGTGTTCTCCGAAGCCTTAAGCCAAATTATTGAACGCTTGGCTCAAGCCCAGAAGGCTCGGCTACTTCACTCCTATGCGTTGATCGGCGGTTTTGCGGTATCGGCCTGGGGTGTTGCGCGAGCCACACAAGACATTGATCTTGCCGTGGCGCTCGGGACATCGGACCCGTATGTGTTGGCAACCCGGCTTGGGGCCACATATGAGCCGGGTGGCATCGATGATCCACTACAAGGCGTCTTCAGGCTAAATCTGAGATGCGAAGGACAAGAGGTGCCGGTTCAACTGATCGTGCTGCCGTCACAATTCGCCGCCATCGCGTTCAATCAGATTCAAACGCTGAGGGTGCTTGATTGTTCAGTGCCAGTGGTGAATTGGCAAGCGCTCGTGCTGTTGAAGCTCTTCGCTGGAGGACCGATCGATATACAAGATGCGCGGAACATTCTGGCAGTCCGAAAACCCGGTGAGACTCAACGGCAAGATCTCATCGTCCAGGCCGACGTCTTAGGACTCTCCAAGGAAATGCGAGCGCTACTTGGTCCGGTGGCCTGAGTCAGTGCTTCCTGAATTTACTGGTGGGGATTGTAGCAGGACCTGCCAGTTTCTTGCCCCGAATTAGCACGCATAGGATAATCTGCCCATACGAGATATATGGTAGTGAGGCTAAGACTCGAAGACCAACCGATTGGGCAGTAGTCGAGGCTTCTTGAAGAAGCGATAGGTAGTCTATGAATGGGAAAGCGCGGATAGGCGTTTCCAAAGAGCGGCTGGAAGAATTCTGCCGACGACATCACATCCGCAAATTGTCGTTCTTTGGATCCGTTCTCCGCGATGATGTTCGATCAGACAGCGATGTAGACGTGTTGGTCGAGTTTGACCCTAAGCGTATACCCTGATTCATCGCCCTCTTCCGAATGGAGCAGGAACTGTCACGACTCCTGGGTAACCGGAAGGTAGACTTGATCACGAAGAAGTTCCTCAACCGTCGGATTAAAGAGCGGGTGCTGGCTGCCGCCGAGGTCCAGTATGCCGAAGGATGATCTGGTCTATGTCGGCCACATGCTGGACAAAGCCCAATAAACACTCTCGCTAGTTCACGGGAAAACCCGCCAAGATTATGATCGTGATACCGTACTTCGCTTGGCTCTCACGCATCTGATCCAGGTCATAGGAGAAGCAGCACGGCGTGTCTCTCCTTCCTTCCGTGAAAGCCACCCACGGATTCCATGGGATGCCATCGCAGGTATGGAAACAAGATAGTGCACGATTACATGGACGTGGACGAGGACATCGTCTGGGATTCCGTGGTCCACGAACTGCCTTTGTTAATTTCTGAGCTGGAGCGAATCGTCCCAACGGAGAACTCTTAGCTCTCGGAATAGTGCAGTCCTGAGTCTGAACGAATTGTTCAACATGCGTGAGTTCTCACCATGGCCATGTCACTTTGAACCTGCCTGTTGCCTGGCTTGAGAGAAATTCAGCCTGTCCCTATTTTCTCCCCGAAGCCTTAAGCTGAAGCAGCACGCTTCTGTCACAGACCCCAACTGATTTTTCTACTCTTAGCCAGTATAGAAAATTCAGCCTTGTCCCTATTTCGCCGTCGGTGCTCGCTCGACGGGCGTAGTGAAACCAACAGGAATACCCTGCTGGTAGAGTAGGATAGGGAGAAACCATACATGATCGAGAAGTCGCAAAACCCTCCTCCTTCAATCATGTAACTGATAGACTGCCTCGTGAGGTCGCACGATCATGGTTGATCGATCCGCTAGAAGCATACTGGCAGAACTGATCCATCAGTTTGTTGCTGGCCGGATTGAAAATTTTGACTTCTTGAGTTCTAATTCCAAGTGCAACACTACCAGCCCGGATGGACTAGGGTGTTGCCATGCACACGAGATCGTACCGACACCTGAGTGCCGAAGAACGTGAAACCTTGAGCCTGGGCTTGACCCAGGGGCAGTCGCTCCGAACGATGGCGCGGATCTTGGGACGGGCCCCAAGCACCGTGAGCCGCGAAGTGACCCGAAATACGACACGAGGCCGTCCCTATCGGGCCTGTACGGCGCAGCAGCACGCCGCCATCCACGTTACATAAACAGTGGGTCGTAATCAGGAAGTACCTATCAGCTTTACACCGCGATGGCTTGTCTTGTTTCGTCTAAATGTTTTTGTAGATATGTCATGAAGGGGGTGCCGCCGGTGCCGACTGCGGTGGGGTTGGTTGTGCTGGTCTGATGCTGGCGGTTGATGTAGCTGTCGGCGTAGCCAATATGGATCTCGCGGAACTTGGCCAGTAGATCGACGCAGGCACAATAGGCGGACCACAGGTTGGGATGACCCTGCTTGCGGTCATGCACATAGCCGGAAAGGAGAGCACGTCCCTGGCTGTCAGTTTGGCTCTCGATAGCATGAAGGAAAGCTCGGTGGCGGGGTGGCATGTACTCGCGCATTTCTTGGAGATACACCGTCAAAGGATCGGGCGCATGGTGAATGCCCAGTCCCGCATCAAGGCATGGGACGATCGTACTTTGGGCACCGGTCTCGCCACGAAACTGTTGTGGCCGTTGAGCATAGGCTTCCACCTGGTCATAGATGAGGCCGTCGGGTAAGGACGGGCTGTTCTTCCAGCCGTGAATGTAGGGTCTCACGCGCGTGTAATAGACATACGGATCGCAGCGTTCCTTCATGCGGAGGAGTGTATCTCGCATGGCTGTTTGTGCGGACGCGAGAGATTGTAAGCCCAACAGCACCTCATCATCCTTCCTTTCCGATGCCGCGGTGATTGCCCGTACAAGGCCGTCTAGCCCAGGTCCTGCCTGCCGCTCGATCTGAAGGTGGACAACGACGAACCATTCTTCATCCAGCCCTCCGAGAAAATTCTGCAGCAGCACGATGTTGTCGAGCTGAATCGGCTTCGTTCCGTCAAGTCGCCGCCAGTTGTCGAGGGCATAGGAGGCATAGGAAAGGACCGGTGGACGACCGAGCCTCTGGGCGATTTCATACCATGGTTGTGCCAGTTGCAGGGGAAGCTTGGTGGCCGGTTGCCCCGGGGTCTCCCAGACATAGGCATGGCCGGCGAATGAAAGGATGCGCATCGCAGCTCGATACTCAGTTTCACCCCAAGTGGATGGACTGGATGGAAGCAACGAGGTTTGCTCGTCGATAAACCACCGGACCTGTCGGGCGCTCAAGAGTTTCGGAAGCTCATAACCCAAATCATTCAGCGGAGGGCAGCCAGGTAGCGTTTCGCATGGATCCGCTGGCAGAAATCCTCGTTCAGGAGAAATTCCAAAGTCCGAGAGCGACAGCGGCTGAGATGTGCCTGAATCCACAGGAGCCTCCTGAGCCTCACTCTACCACTCTGCAATAAGATTGCAATCGGTTGCAGTAACCGACTCCCAATAAAAAAGGCCACCTGTATAGGTGGCCTTTCCATTTCTCTTTGAGCATCGCCCGAATCAGGATGCTCAAAATGGCATCCCAGCTAGGCCGCAGGGAGCTCGGCGACCGAAGCGTACCCTTGCGGTACGTTGCAGGGAGACGGGCGACTGAGAACGACGCTGGGGGCCATTTTCAGCATTCCTGTTACGTCCCCATTTCCCAAGATGCGAGATACTTCTTCTGCTCAGCCGTCAACGTATCGATCGCCACGCCCATGCCGGCCAACTTGAGCCGAGCGATTTCTTTATCGATGTCCGGTGGGACAGGGTACACCTTCTTCTCGAGCCGCTTGTAGGTCTTGACGATATATTCGGCACTGAGCGCCTGATTGGCGAAGCTCATGTCCATGACGCTGGAGGGATGGCCCTCTGCAGTGGCGAGGTTCACCAACCGGCCTTCACCGAGCAAGCTGACACGGTGCCCGTTCTTCTTGATGGTGAACTGTTCGACACCGGTGCGTACTACGCGGCGCTTGGCGGCCATCTTTTCCAGAGCAGGGATATCCAACTCCACGTTGAAGTGCCCGCTATTGCAGACGATGGCGCCGTCCTTCATGGCGGCGAAGTGTTCGCCGCGGATCACGTGGATGTTCCCCGTGACGGTCACGAAGAAATCGCCGATCGGTGCAGCCTGTCCCATCGGCATGACCCGGAAGCCGTCCATGACCGCTTCAAGCCCCTTCAAGGGGTCGACTTCGGTGACGATGACGTCCGCGCCCATTCCCTTAGCCCGCATCGCAATGCCGCGTCCACACCAGCCATAGCCGACCACCACGACGACGGAGCCGCAGACCAAACGGTTCGTCGCGCGCACAATCCCGTCCATGGTGGATTGTCCGGTGCCGTAGCGGTTATCAAACATATGCTTCGTGTCGGCGTCGTTGACGGAAATAACCGGAAACTTGAGAACTTTCTTTTCAGCCATGCTGCGCAATCGGATGACGCCGGTGGTGGTTTCCTCCGTCCCGCCGATAACATTCTTCAGGAGTTCTTTGCGCTTGGAGTGGAGATGTGACACCACGTCCGCGCCGTCATCCATCGTGACATGCGGCCGATGGGCGATCGCCGATTCGATGTGCCGGTAGTAGGTGGCGTTGTCTTCACCTTTGATGGCGAAGGTCGGGACGCCTTCGTGCTGAACCAATGCCGCGGCTACGTCGTCTTGCGTGCTGAGCGGATTTGATGCGCAGAGACGCACATCCGCCCCGCCGGCTTTCAGCGTAATCGCCAGGTTGGCGGTTTCCGTGGTCACGTGGAGGCAGGCCGTGACTCGCACCCCTTTCAATGGTTGCTCGCGCTTGAACCGTTTGCGAATGAGCCGCAACACGGGCATAGTGGCTTCTGCCCATTCGATCTTCAATTTCCCTTGGTCTGCGAGCTTGATATCTTTCACATCGTAATCCACGAACAACCTCCTTGTCGAAAAGAAGGCCCAGGTTAAGGTTGAGGCTGAGCTAGAAACTCAACCTCAGTCCTTATGCCTGAGCCTCAGTTACAAAACCTTAACCTTGGCCTCAGCCTGTAGTAATTACAGCCCAGCGTCTTTCCGCAACGCCTTCACCTTGTCGGTCTTTTCCCAGGTAAATTCAGGTTCGTTGCGTCCGAAGTGCCCGTATGCTGCTGTCTTACGGAAAATCGGTCGCCGAAGCTTGAGATGATCGATGATTCCGCGTGGAGTCAGAGGAAAATGCTTGCGCACGAGTTTGTCGAGCAGATCGACTGACACCTTTTCGGTATTCTTCGTATCAACCAGGACTGATACCGGATCGGCGACTCCGATGGCGTAGGCCAGCTGCACCTCGCACTTGTCGGTCAATCGGGCAGCGACGAGATTCTTCGCGATATACCGAGCCATGTAGGAGGCTGAACGGTCTACCTTCGTTGGATCTTTGCCGGAAAAGGCACCGCCGCCATGGCTGCCATGTCCGCCGTAGGTGTCGACGATAATCTTCCGACCTGTGAGACCGGTGTCCCCCATCGGGCCGCCGACCACGAACCGGCCGGTTGGATTGATGTGATGCTTCACGCTGGTCGGATCATAGAGCCCCTTTGGCATCACGGGCTTGATCACCTTTTCCATAAGATCGCGTTCGATCTGCTTAGTGGTGACATCGGGACTGTGTTGTGTGGAAACGACAATCGTATCAATCCGCACGGGTTTGCCGTTTTTGTACTCGATGGTCACCTGAGACTTACCGTCCGGGCGTACCCACTTGAGAATGTTCTTCTTCCGCACCTCTGCCAAACGCTTCGTCAGTCTGTGGGCTAACACGATGGGCATCGGCATCAGTTCATCTGTTTCATTGGTTGCGTACCCGAACATCAAGCCTTGATCGCCGGCCCCTCCGGAATCCACGCCCATGGCGATATCTCCGGATTGTTGGTGGATGGCGGTCAAGACTGAGCAGGTATGGAAGTCGAACCCCCAGGAGGCATCGCAATAGCCGACATCCTTGATGACTTCCCGGATGATATCGGGGATTTCGACATAGGCCTTTGTGGAAATTTCACCGGCAACCAACGCGATGCCGGTGGTCAGAATGGTTTCGCAGGCCACTCGTGAGTATTTGTCTTGAGCGATGATAGCATCCAAGATGCCGTCCGAAATCTGATCGGCGATCTTGTCCGGATGGCCTTCGGTGACCGATTCCGACGTGAACAGATAATTGTCTCTCATATGCCCCTCGTGGGTTCAGGTTATGAAAAGCTGCCGTGCTTATGTCTGTCCTTAATATGAATGTGAAGATGTGGTGCTGAATGACGAGCCACGCACAAACCCGGCTAATTTTAGAGACATCAATCGAGTTTGTCCATCACTTCGGTGATAGGCGTTTGAAAAAGTGTCACAAGTCGTTAGCTTGACTCAGGTTTTCGGAGACTTGTAACATGGATAATATTGTCAGAAATTGCCGGAGTGCCGAGCATGATGTCACATCGAACACCCGTAACGAGCGTAAGACCGTAACTCCGCTGAATCTGAGCAAGTACTATTAAAGAGAAGCAATTATGGGACATCATCTCGCTGCACCGTTCTTCGCCCTTGTGGTTGCTAGTGGGATCGTCCTGGGGCTTTTCTCTTGGGCGGAGCCAGCCCAGTCTGGGAAACGATCAGCTCTCGAACGGGGTATGGTTCAAGTCGGAGACGAAGCGCCGAACTTTACCCTGCGCGATCTTACCGGAAAGGTGAGGAGCCTGTCCCAATTCAGAGGCAAAGTCGTTCTCCTGAATTTCTGGGCAACCTGGTGTGGGCCATGTCGCGTCGAGATGCCGGCCATGGAACAGCTGTATCAAACGTTTCCACGACGGGAATTTGAAATTCTTGCCGTGTCAACCGATGCACAGGGTCCGGCTGTGACCGGGCCATTTCAACAGCGAATGGGATTGACCTTTCCCATTCTCCACGACTCGGAGTACCGCACTGGGTTGGTGTATGGAGCACGGACATTGCCGATCACCTTCATGCTTGACCGCCAAGGGATTGTGCGGCAGAAAATCTTCGGCGCTCGCGATTGGGCGTCACCTGAAGCCCGTGAATTGATACAGGAGCTGATGAAATCATAGCGATGACACAATCCATCCCACAGATCTCTCTGATTGCTGCATTTTCCGCGGGGTTGCTCTCGTTCGTTTCTCCATGTGTGCTGCCGTTGGTGCCAAGTTATATCTCGTACATCACGGGACTCTCGGTCGAGCAGCTCACCGACGCGTCTGAGCGCATGAAATTCAGGAAGGCGATTGTCGTGAACTCCCTGCTGTTCATCGCGGGATTTTCGTCGGTCTTCATTGCCTTTGGGGCATCAGCGAGCTTTCTGGGGCAGCTTTTAATTACGTATCAGGACCTCATTCGGCGAATCGGAGGCGTTTTGATCATTGTGTTCGGCCTGTATCTGCTCGGGATCCTGAATCTCAAGTTCCTGAAGATGGAACATCGGTACCAGTTTCGTAACAGACCGGCTGGATACCTGGGATCGTTCTTGATCGGAGTAGCCTTTGCCGCAGGATGGACACCCTGTGTCGGACCGGTGCTCGGATCCATTCTTCTCTATGCGGGTACCACCGACTCACTTCTCAACGGGGTCGTGCTGTTGACCTTTTACTCGCTCGGCTTGGGCTTGCCGCTATTCCTTACGGCGTTGGGTGTGGATCGGTTTCTCGCCTATTTCAAAGAAGTGCGCGCCTATTTGTGGGGAGTGTCAACGGTGAGCGGGGTCATGCTGATTCTCGTCGGCGTGATGATCTACGCGAATTCACTCACCATGGTGACGAGTTTCTTGGAACGCTATGGGATCGGTTGGTACCTAGGGCAGTAGCGCGCCTCGTAAAAGCTTGATTAGCACCAGGCGCCAAGCCGACAGGCTGTGAAGGCGTTTCCGAACGTGTCCGCAGAAGGAGTAGGTGGCTGGCTGAGTGCTTGGGGAACACCGAGTGTCGAAGTGGGCGATGAAGAAACCGATGGTTGGTGAGGAATTCGGGATGGACTGCTTGGAATAGCCGTCGGAGCGGCATCGGACACAGAAACCGGATCCGATTTCTGTGCAAGCAGCGTTTTAGAGGGAGCCCCACCGATTTTTTCCAACAACGTGCTCCCGGCATCGGAGGCCGTACTGTTTGGATATTTGTCCAGGAGGGCGACGAGATTATCTTTTGCCCAATCGTCGGCCCCCATTTCATGGTACGCCTTGGCTTGATAATACAAGGCATCTGAGGCGGCGGGTTTATCGGGATAGGTTTTGATGACCTGTCCGAACCGGTGTGCGGCGGCAAGATATGAACCCCGTCGGTAATAGAATTGTCCTACGAAGAGATGCATTTGAGCGATCCAATCATGACACTCCTCGAGTTTTTGCTGAGCTTGCGCGTCGTAGCGGCTACCGGGGAAATCCCTTCTCATCTGTTCGAAGGCGGCGATGGCCTTGTGCATCGGTTCAGGGTCTCGGTCGATCGTCTTTGCCATCATGACATGAATTTCACCGATTCTGAATGCCGCATAGGGAGCCAGGACGTGGTTGCGATGAAGGTCCATGAAGTGGTTGTACTCGACGAGGGCCTCCGCATATTCCTCTTTCTCAAAATACGCTTCCCCCCGCTTCATGATGACATTGGGATGGTAGTGGTTGTCGAGGGTATCACCGATGAAAATTTGCTCGTCTGTTCCACCGATGACTTTCTTGAGCCCACTCCGCACGTCGCTGGGAGAGATATCACCGGCACAGGAGACCAAGAAGATGGATCCCAGAATCAGACACCCGACCAGCCGAAGGCCGGACAGCTTAGATGACGAAAGGACATCAAGAGGAGAACCTAATAGATTCATATCTAACACACATAACAAGGAAAACGGTAAAAATCAATCACATGGTTAGTTTGGTTGACCCGTCCGCTGGTGCTCCCTATAATTCCACGCCGCGGCAGCAGTGTGAACAATTTCGTGAAACATGCTCGTGGTTTAGAAGATGATCCGATCCCGGCTCATAGGCACAGGCAGCTATTTACCATCCCGTGTGGTTACCAACGAGGAGCTCGCCGGGATAACAGGGGTATCTCCGGCCAGTATAGAACGGCTCACTGGTATTCGGACGCGTCGTTGGGCTGCGGAGTATGAAGCGTCTTCCGACATGGCCATTGCTGCTGGGCGTCAAGCTCTGGAGGCTGCGGGGTGTGCGCCTTCTTCTGTCGATGCCATTATCCTGTCCACAACATCCCCTGATATGGCGTTTCCATCGACCGCGTGTGCGGTCCAGCGAGCCTTGGGATGTAAACAGATCGGCGCGTTTGATGTCTCTGCCTCCTGCTCTGGGTTTTTGTACGCCCTTTCCATGGCGCAGGCCATGATTCAGAACACCCAGGTGCGGACCTGCCTGGTGATTGGGTCGGAAGTGAAGTCGCGATCCCTGGATTACCAGGACAAAGCGACAACCCTGTTGTTCGGAGACGGAGCTGGAGCCGTTCTCGTCCGAGGCGAAGACGATCGCAGCCCTGAGTGGCGAGGGATTCTCAGCGTCAAGTTATATGCGGATGGGGCGTACCACGGACTTATCCGCGTTCCTAGCGGTGGGTCAAGGATGCCACTGACATCCGAGACGTTCAGAGCAAAAGGGCATGCGCTTCGCATGCGTGGGGCTCCGCTCTTTCGTTTGGCCGTTCGACGAGTCGAACACGCTGTACAGGAAATCTTGAAGGAATTCGGGGTTCGTTCTGAGGATATCGGGCAGGTGGTCCTCCATCAGGCGAACGGGAGGATCTTGTCTCACATCGCCGGTCGCTTGGGAGTCGGCCGCGATCGTCTGGCATCGGTGATCGAACGATACGGCAACACGTCCTCAGCATCTCTGCCGATTGCGCTCGACGACGCGGTTCGCAGTGGAAACGTTTCACCCGGAGATCTGCTGCTGCTCGGCAGTTTTGGCGGGGGGCTGACGTGGGCGACGAGTCTTGTACGCTGGTAGAGATTGCGGACGAACCTCAGGATCCACTTTCACTCCTATCATCGGCACACCCATTCGACTCAGGAGTATGAGAGATGATGTTCGGTCTAATTCCCAAAGAAGAGGCCTTTTTCGATCAGCTTAAACAAGCGGCCCACAACGTCATAGAAGGGAGTCGATTACTCAAAGAGTTGATGGAGGATTATTCGAATGTCCAAGAAAAGACGTTGAAGATTAAGGACGTGGAACATGTTGGTGACGGAATTACCCACGATATTGCCGTCCGTCTTAATCAGACCTTCATTACCCCCATCGACCGTGAAGATATCCATGATCTGGCCAGTGCATTGGATGATATTCTGGATGCTGTGGAAGCGGTGGCGGATCGCTGCGCCATTTACAAGATTGAACAACCCACCCCCAGTGCGATTCGGTTGGCTGATATTCTCCACCGAGCTTGCGTCGCAGTAGGTCGTGGTGTTGATGGAATTGGCCTGTCGCATGCTGAAATCAAAGAGTTCACTGTCCAAGTCAACAGCCTGGAAAATGAAGCGGACCGTGTGTCACGTGATGCGATATCAGATCTCTTCGAGAAGGAGCCGAACCCCATTGCGGTCATCAAATGGAAAGAAATTTACGAAACGATGGAAGATGGAACAGACCGTTGTGAAGATGTCGCCAATGTGATCGAACGCATTGTCCTCAAACAAACGTAACCGGCAAAGAACGTAATGCTGATTGTTGAACGCTCTTCCTTCCCAGATCCTTCCTATAGACACGGCCAGGGTGGCCCAACCGGCTCTCAGTCGTTCGACGCGATATGACGGAACTCAGCGGATTGCTTTTGCTCACAGTGGTTCTGGCTCTTCTGTTCGATTTTTCGAATGGATGGCACGATTGTGCAAACGCGGTGGCAACGGTTGTGTCCACGCGTGTGCTGAGTCCGGTCGCCGCCGTGTTGCTGGCAGGTCTGTTGAACGTCGCCGGGGCCTTCTTCTCTACGGCTGTGGCAAAAATGATCGGGGGCGGCATCGTTTTCCCCGATGCCATTACCAATACCGTGGTGGCGGCAGCGATGGGCGGAGCTATTCTGTGGAATTTCTTCACGCTTCTCTTGGGATTACCCACCAGTTCGTCGCATGCGCTGATTGGGGGTCTCGTCGGCTCGGCCGTGGCCCATGGTGGGTGGGCGGTCGTTCAGTTTCAAGGCCTGCGCAAAATTCTTGAAGCCATGATCGTCTCCCCCTTGATGGGGTTTGTGATGGGGTTTCTTATCATGGTTCTCGTTAGCCGGGTCTTTTTTAAGGTGCACCGAGGGGTCGCTACGAAAATGTTTAGTCGGCTTCAAATTTTTTCCGCAAGTTTCATGGCGTTCAGTCACGGAGCGAACGATGCTCAAAAGGTGATGGGAATCATCACACTCGCCTTGGTCGCCTCCGGGCAATTGACCACCTCCGAAGTGCCGACGTGGGTAATCGTGTCCTGTGCGCTGGCCATGGGTCTTGGAACGACCGTGGGTGGATGGCGTATCATCAGGACGTTGGGGATCAAAATGGTAAAGCTTGAGCCTGTTCATGGTTTTGCTGCCGAGACCGGGGCAGCCGCGGTCCTACTATTCACGGCTCACTTCGGACTTCCGGTCAGCACGACACACACCATCACCTCTTCGATCCTGGGTGTAGGATCGACAAAGCGGTTATCAGCGGTTCGATGGGGAGTCACGAGGAAGATCTTCTCGGCCTGGATCTTTACGCTGCCTGGGGCCGGGCTGTTGGGGGCGGCAGTCTATGCCCTGCTCGCGTCCCTCCGGTGAGCCGGTAACTGGCGGTCAGGATTGATGGGGAGGCGAACAACAAATCGGCTTCCCCGCGGCTGGTTCGCCTCCACCCAGACCTGTCCTCCATGTCCTTCAACGATGTGTTTCACGATAGCTAATCCCAATCCGGTTCCTCCGAGCTCGCGAGATCGTGCCCTGTCGACGCGGTAAAATCGCTCGAACACGCGTGGCCTGTCCTGTTCAGGAATCCCAATTCCAGTATCCGCGACGCTGATATCGATCGAGTTGACGTGCGGCCCGGTTTTGTCGAGAGGGACTCGGGTCGCGCCGACCGTGATGGTTCCACCCTCCGGGGTGTACTTGATTGCGTTATCGAGAAGATTGGTAAGAACTTGGACGAGCCGACCTTCGTCTCCAGCCACTGCTGGAAGCGCTGCATCGATCATGGTGGTGAGATGATGGTGATTCTTGTCGGCTATTGGTTTGACGACTGACAGAGCGCGTTCCACCAACAACCTCAGCTCAATCGGTTCTTCCTTGAACGAGATGCCGCCTGACTCGATCTTTGACAATTCGAGCAGGTCTTGGATGATCAGGTTCAATCGATCGCTTTGCTTGAGGATGATATCCAAAAAATTCGAGGAAGCCACGGGGTCGTCTTTAGCTCCATCGAGAAGGGCTTCCACGTAACCCTTGATGGACGTGAGCGGAGTGCGAAGCTCGTGCGAGACGTTCGCGACGAAGTCTTTCCGGATCTTCTCCAACCGACGCAGGTCTGTAATATCGTGGAAGACCAACACGACACAGGCTTCGTTTTCTCGTTTGCCTCCCGCAGGGGAGGCTTCAATCTGTAGGCATCGTCCTGTCAGAGGCAGTACGATTTCATCCTGATGATGGGCCGGCGAACGCAGGATGCCGGCTACCAATTCATTGAGCTGCTGATGGCGAAACAGGTCGGTACAAGGTCGACCGCGTGCCTCAACGCGGGAGATGCCGAACATCCGTTCCAGTGCCGGGTTGACTTGCAAGACATGGCCTCGATAGTCCAAGACCATGACGCCTTCAACCATCGACGTCAGGACTGCCAAGAGTTGAGCCCGATCCTCCGACAGCTCATCAATCTTGGTTTGAAGCTGGTTGGCTACATGATTCAGCGTGGAGGCCAGGAGGCCGACTTCATCTTGTGTGGTTGTCCGGATGTGGAGGGCGTGGTGGCCAGCATCCAGTTGCCGAGCAGCCGAGACGATATCCGAGAGCGGCTTGGTAATACTGCGCGCCAACCACACACTGAGCGTAAGGGCTACGAGGAATGCGACTCCAAGAGCGAGAATGATATGCTCCCGCGTCTTCGATAGCTCACGGTCAAGCACAACCATCGGCAGTCCTACCCGCACAATAAACGCTGAAGCGTCCCGGGGCGCCTTCATGAGGACGGCCCTATACATGGTCCGTTCACCGGTGGTCTGGCTCGAGCGGATATCCTGTCCCTGTCCCATCGACAGCGCCTGATCGACTTCAGGTCGAGACTTGTGGCTCTCAAGTGTTGAGAGTTCGGTATCTCGTACGGCGCTGTCGGCAAGGACGGTTCCATCGAGGGCGATGAGGGACACTCGGGCCATAGCCCGACTACTGAGGTCGCGTGTGGTGTCCTGAAGGTGAGTAGGGGGGAGGGATGACCGATCTGTGTCAAAGAGAGACAGGAACCCGTACTCGACGAGTTTTGTTTTGGCCTCGAGTGCCTCGCCCAGTTGTGCCAGGTATTGCCGTTCGAGAGCCTGAATCGTCATCACGCCGGCAATGAGCAGGCCACAGGCCACTGCCACCAGTGTTCCGGTCATGACCTTCCAGCGGATCGACCACGTCATCCTGGCTCGTCGACGTCCTTCAGTTTGTACCCAAGTGACTTGACCGAGACGATCGCTTCTTCAAGAAGCGGTAGCTTCTGTTTCAACCGTCGGATATGGACGTCGACGGTTCTGGTCGTTCCATAGTAGTCGTAACCCCAGACGGCATTGAGCAGTACCTCACGGGTGAGCACGCGGCCCCGATGACGGAGCAAGTGTTCGAGCAAGCCGAATTCCTTGGTCGTCAACGTCACTTCTTGTTGACCAAGGCTGACCTCGTGTCGGGAGCGATTCATTGTGAGGGTTTCATAACGGTAGAGATCAGGGTCGGTCTCCGGTGTACGGTCGGCCCGACGCAGGAGGGCTTTGACACGAGCGACCAGTGTCTTGGGGCTGAAGGGCTTGGTGACGTAGTCGTCTGCGCCCAGCTCCAGCCCGACGATCGTGTCCGATTCCTCCGCTTTCGCCGTCAACATGATGATCGGGAGCATGGCGGTGTCCGGAGCGGAACGGAGACGCTTGCAGACTTCCAGCCCGTCCATCTCGGGCAACATGAGATCGAGGACGACCAAATCGGGGTTACCTTCAGAAACTTGCTTCAGGGCTTCGAGCCCGGTGCTTGCGACGACGGTTCGAAACCCTTCCTTTTCAACGTAGTGCTTGACGAGCTGCAGGATGTCGCGCTCATCTTCGACGATCAGAATTTTCTTGTGAGTCAGGTTACCCATGCGGATCTCTCAGCCTACGGGGGGTGGAAGTAGCTGTCAAGTAACCGCATTGAGTCATCTAGAATCTTACCGGGCGACAGATCGTTGTGCCATTTGGAAATCTTACCCTCCACCCCTGCATGGAGCAGGGCCGAAGGAGGGCGAGGATGGAAGGTGGCGGCATGGCACAGCGATCGAAGCAGGAGTATCTCGGACTCATGTGGCAACGGTATCAGCGTGCCGGGCGGGCAGAGCGCACGGCGTTGTTAGATGAAGTGACGCGGATGTGTGGGTATCACCGCAAGTATGCGATGGGGGTGTTGAATCGGCGGCAGCCGCCCCGACCTCGCCCGCGACGCGTGCCGCGTCGGCGACCGACCTACAGTGCGGAGGCCATCAGCGTGTTGGCGTGGATCTGGGAGGAGTCTGGCTATCTTTGTGCCGCGCGCCTCAAGGCGGCGGTGCCGATCTGGCTGCCGTGGGTCCGACAGCGGCGGCCCCTGAGCCCGACGCTGGAACGCCAACTGCTCACCATCAGTGCGCGGCAGATGGACCGGCGGCTGCAACCGCGCAAGCACCGGTTGAAGCGACGGCTCTACGGGACCACGCGCCCCGGCACGTTGCTCAAACAGCTCGTCCCGGTCAAGCCGGACCACTGGGACGTGACCCAACCCGGCTATCTGGAGATTGATCTGGTCTCCCATTCCGGCGCGTCCGCCGCCGGGGAGTTCCTGCATACGGTAGACGCCGTGGACATTCACACCGGCTGGGTGGAGCGACAGGCCGTGATGGGCAAAGGCCAGCACGGGATTCTCCAGGCCCTGCGCACGATCGCCCAGCAGCTACCGTTTGCCGTGCGGGGACTCGACTCGGACAATGGGAGCGAGTTCATCAACGGGCATCTGGTCGCGTTCTGTCGGCGACACCGCATCCAATTCACCCGCTCCCGGCCCTATAAAAAAGATGACAACGCCCATGTCGAGCAGAAGAATTGGACGCATGTGCGCAAGCTCATCGGCTGGGACCGCTACGAGACCCTGGAAGCTCAGCAGGCACTCAATGCCCTCTATGCGGATCTGCGGCTGTTTCAGAATCTCTTTCAGCCCTCGATGAAGCTGGTGCGCCAGGAGCGCCGCGGTTCCCGACTCCTTCGCCGGTACGATAGGCCACAGACCCCCTTGGAGCGAGTCCGGACCTCCACGGAGGCCGATGTCACGAAGGTGACCGCCCTTGAGCGCCTCTTCCGATGCACCGATCCGTTTGTCCTCGCGCAGCAGATTGCCAGCCACCTGGAACACGTCGCAACCCTGCGGAGTCGAGTTCCGCAGACCGGCCCTCGACCGGGTGTCCGCTGGCGCGGGTGGACCTTCAGTCCACCCGCTCCGCAGTCTCGGGTCGCCTCGGCCGAAACGTTGACACCCACAATTGGCGCAGGAGCGACGATTGGCTCGGTAGGCAAGGCAACGGTAGGGGGGAATTCAGGTCCGACACCACGTCCCCGGCCGGGTAAGAATTTCAAATGACGTAACGAGGAGACCGTGGGTAAGAAATTCGGATGACTTGATAGGGTAACTGTAGGAAGGCGAGGGCGAGAGGGGTCTGCCGCCGGACCGGCTATTTGTAGGCCACTGCCGCGCTCGACGGGCCTGCAAGATGAATGACCTCGAACCGCTTGAATCCGACCTCGCCGCACCAGCGACGGAAATCCGCGCCTGAATAATCGAATGCATCGCCGAATTCGATGAGCATGTTGAGGGACATGAGCAACCCCTGCACGTTCTCACGCCGGGCATCGTCAATCAGTGCTTCGATGGCCACCAGCGCCCCGCCTACTGGTAGGGCGTCGTAGGCCGAACGAATCAGGTGCATCTTCTTCTCAAGATTCCAGTCGTGCAGAATCATACCCATCGTGATGAGGTCTGCCTTTGGGAGCTGGTCTTTGAAGAAGTCTCCAGATGCGGTGCGCACTCGACTTTCTAGCCCGGCATCAGCGATGTGTTTCCTCGCAATCGGTTCAACGACCGGCAGATCAAAACTCGTGCATGTGAGATGTGCATGTCGCTTCGCGACCTCAATACTGAGCAGACCCGTCGCGCCGCCGACGTCGCAAAGGGTCTTAAATCGTGAGAAGTCGAATTTTTCTGCGAAAGCCTCGAAGTTGATACGGGAGAGGCCGGTCATGGCGCCCATGAATTGTTCCAGCCTGGGCAGGTCCGAATAGAGTTCTTCAAACATTCCTTTCTGCCCGTGCTTGACTTCATTCTGCGGCCGGCCTGTCCGTAAGGCTTCGGGTAGATCGTTCCAAAACTTGAATAGTCGCGCATTGAGCATCACCAGAATGCCGCCGATATACCGTGGGCTCGCGGCATCGAGGAACAGTGCGCCCTCGCTCGTGTTGAAATATCTTGCCTGTGGGCCGTCGTTCTCACGGTCGAGGAACTTCATTGCCACGAGGGCATCAAAAAAATCAGGATTCGCGCGCGGATGCAATCGCAACTCTTTGGCCAACTCCGCCCCTGTAAGGCGACGGCTACCGAGCGTAGTGAACAGTCCAAGCTCGACGGCCGTGAGCAAGACTTTGGAACTCCAAAAGCTGAAGGCAGTTTGTAAGATAGACGAAGGATCCGGAGTCGCATTCATGTGACGGCATTTCCTTTGTGTATGAAGACGAGTTGCCCGTTGTGCCTGATCAGTGATCTGTTTGGCGTCTCGCTCCTACGTCGGCGAGAATTCCGCAGAGATCGATGAACACCCGTATGTTACCGGTGGTGTCCTTACGAGCGACCGTGAAGAGCAGGTCTGACCCGGGGTCGGCATAGAGCATGACTTCCTGGCTTCCGAAATACCTCGCGGGAAATTCAGCCTCAGCTATTTCAGCCACGCCAGGGGGCGCAATTGGATAGATACCGAGTCTCGACCCGGTCGTGACGTGGACAGCGTAAAACAGAGGTTGATTCGGTTGCCCAAAACCATTGATGCCGAGAAACTTCACGTGGAACCGCTTGTTGGCGGGAACGGTGCAGATGACGACATCCTTGCTGCTCTCTCCGCTACTCAAGTTGATGATCGCTCCAGTTTGAAAAGGTCGTTGAGCCATATGAGGCGCCTCCTTCTCTCAGCAATTAGAAGCAGAGGGATCGGTAGTAGTTTCCCGATTGATACGAAGTCTCAACAGACGGTGAGCGTACGGCGGAGCAGCGAGAGAGTCAAGCAAGGGAATCTGGGGGAGAAAAGCAATCTTATTCCTGAAGAGCGTACACTGGTGAATTAGGGTTACATCTTGTGGTGAGTATCGGACCCGAAGCCTCATCCTTTTGGTGATGCACAGAACAAGATCCGACCCCCACTCTGTAACACACCACGGCAAGTGTACTTGCCTCGTTAGCAGGATCCGGAAAAAGTCCACCAGCGGCGTTCTCGTATCGCTCAGAGGCTCAACGTACAGCACAGGGTGCGATTTGTCTCTTCGCTCGCTGCGTCCTTGCTGGACAGCATTTTTGCGCATCCTGCATGGCTGTTCAGCGTCGGCTCACACCTTGATATCTGCGATATCCGCGACGGCTACAGAGGTCAAATTGAGTTTGTCCGCAGCCTGTTAGGCCAAGCAATCGCGCGCTCTTTCCCTAATCCACCAGACCTCATCAGTTCGGATTTCTGGGATCTGCTGATATACTTTTGCCGACCCGGCCTAGCTTGTCCATCATAACGTCGATGGATTTGGCTTCTCTTGGGAGAATAAATTCAGTATCAAATTGACAGTGTGATCCAACCGACATGTTAATCTCCATGCCAGAAATGGGGACGAGCATGTGGAATGCCAAACTATCTGGATCGGGTTCCCTAGTGGTTTTGTTGGTATATACTGCTTCAACTCCCTTTTTTATCATACCTCTTGCATCGCCTCGGCACTGGATCATAGGATGGTCACCGCCGACGATAAGTCCTCTTGGCTCAACTTCTCGCCCTGCCAGATGTTTGGGATCTGTAATGTGCACCTTCAGAGATGTGTTTTCACCAAACAGATAGGAATTGGATCCGCTAGTGTTGGTCAACCCAGAAGTAATAATTACCGACATGAAGCTACCTTTTTCGTCATAATTCCCCTGAGAATTAAGTGTTCCAGGTAGTTTCTGGACATTTAGCACCTGAAATGTCAATCTGCCGTCCGAGACTGTGTCAGGATCTATATTTTTAGCAGCCTTCAACTCTGAGCTGCACGATGCCGAAATGTGAGATAATAGAAACACGGTCAGCATCAGAATTGAATTTATGCGTATCCTCTTCATAGTTTTCATTTCGCTATCATCCTTTCCGTTGGCTAACTTGTATCTTTACGAAACCTGCCAGGAATGCCCCGCTCGGAAGAGCGGGGATGAATGGCAGCCCGGAGCAAAGCGGAGGTGAAAACCTCCTGGTTCTCAAATACCCTGCCCGGAAGGGCAGGGTCATTTACTGCGACTATTTGTAAGCGATGATTTGGGCTCACGTCTTGTAGTGTGCATCGGACCCACTGCCTTCTACTTTGGTGATGCACAGAACAAGATCCGACCCCTGATCTCTTCTCACGCTAAATCGTCGCATGGTCTTCAGGTAGCGCTGGATCATCATAACGGCCTGCCTCGCGTAGTCCCCCCTTAGGTTGTGGTGTCTAAGGAGGCAGAGTACATACCAATTTCCGGCTCGGGTGCCGAGCATTTTTCGTGTAACTCCACCAATGTATGACCATTTTTGTGAGGAGCCCTCAGGGTCGGACCCTTTTGTCTTGTCCTTCTCAGCGTTTGCGCAGGCGACGGCCGTCTTGCCTACAACACCATGTCCTCGTACGGAAAGAGATGACTCTGATCGTACAGATGCGAGACTGCGGTCTTATGTTCATCCTGGCGAACTTCTTTGATGAGTGCGTCTCTTTCCTGCTCAGTCATCTTACCCAGGTATGTAATCTGCCTCTGACCCGTATCATATTGAAACCTATCCTTACAGATGCCCAACGTTGCCAGATGCTCAGGCCATCCCTCGACCGGTACACAGCTAAAGTCAAAGTTTGAGGGGTCCTTTAGCACTGATCTGATGGTTTCCTTGTCAAGAAAGTAGATCGCAACTAGCGCCTCGAAGCCATTGATGATTAAATATCGATTTTTCGGCGACTTACTGAACTCAAACGCTCGAAGTATTGTCGCGATCTTTTGTGCGTCATTGTGAATCACCGCTCCAATAATGTTTTCGTAGAACAGTATTGTGTACATGCGCGCCCGAAACCAATTTATCTCGCTTCGCATCTCACCTGTAGTTTGCCAAATCCTCCAGGCCTTATTTGCAACCAGAGTATGCGCGTCATTCTTAGTCTTGTCCACGTCCGCGAGTCTCTGATTGTCGGAGAGGTACTTTTGAGTGATGTAGGCTTGCACTTTTTCAAATTCCTGCAGACCTGCCCTCTTGCCTTCGAAAAGGCGATCCCGAAGCGCCTTGGATGCATCGTGATAGTTCTGCTCCGCAGTCGTCTTGCTATCCTTCTTCCAACGCAAATAGGCACTGGTCTGTTTAACTCTCTTCCACCAACACCCCTCCAAGAGGTAATAGGCATCAGGAGAAATCAGCGTTAGGGGTATTTCTCCCTCGGCGACTTGAAGCGTTAGAGTGTCACAGGCCTTATACCAATCGTATCTCATCTGCTCGTCTGTACTCGGAAAAACACGGTCAAGAAATGTAGGGTCTCCTAGTAGACAAAGCTTTCGCTCCCGACTTATCGCGGTCGCGAGCTGGCTGACGTATAACCCGAGGAAACTGTCTGTAAGGGATAATGGCAGTTGTTGCATGGGGATGCTCCTCATCTGTCTCTCTTAATGGCGGAGAGTTCCGCCTTCAACTTATCGGCGGCTCTCTTAATATCGTCTTCAATCTGGGTCTCAAGGAGCTTCACAGCTTGTTGAGTGTCCGCCCTGACTAATCGATCAAGGTCAGCCACGATTTTGTTGATGATTTCGTTCACATTATCGTCCATCGTGTTCTCCTGCGTTCATCTAGGGTGGCGACGACCAGTCGGCGTAGCCCCATTGGAGCTCTGCGTGATCTCTTAAACTCGCCGGATCGAGATGTTCTCGACTGCCTTCGACAGCCGTTTCATTTGACTGGCGACCTCCTTAACTACATTCTCGAGCGAGGTGATCTTACTCGCCTGAAGTTCTATAGGAGTTGGTGGCCGGGGTGCACGTGCCAGTATGGATTGAATGCATTTGTCCAGATCTGGCCACTTAAGGTCGAAAATCTCCTTGAGAAGGTGCGGTTGGATTCTATCCGTTTTGGAAAGAGCGTTATTAATGGACCGAACCAGTTGGAAGGAATCGTCCTTGGTTGCGCGGGTGGCTTGGAATAAAGATAGCGGTGATGATAGAAGTTCATTGGCTTCCAGGTCAAGCAAGTACGGACAGACGAGCTTGATTCCAATTGCATTTAGGAGAGCCCCGGCCTCAAAGAGGATCCATGGGTCGGCGATGTTCGGCCTTGTAAGACAGATGATGCCGATACCTGCTGTGCGCAGATGTTCTTGAAGTTCCTGGGCCCATTGGGAGCCTTTTGCTATTGCCTCCGAGGATATAAATGGTTCCAGAGATTCTCCAAAAAGATCCTTCAGCCATTTGCATAAAGCGGTTGCAACGTCATGGCTCCTCTCTCCTGACCAGCTAACAAAGACCCTGATCATTGAACTGTCGCGACCTCCCTTCTTATCTGCCTTATCTGCGCGCGATGACGAACGTTGTTCTCGACTGACTGTGGCGATTCCCCGCTGGATCCTGAACGAAACTCATGGCCAGTCCCCGGACCGCCGAATGAGGCCCTTCAGCGGCTGCGAGCGGAGCGAGCGGTCCGATTGCAAGGGCCATGTTAGGCCAAAGGCTAAGAACGCAACAATAGTCAATGCATAGAAATAAATCCTTACGGGCGTTCATCTCACCCCGGGACAGGCGCATGACCTTGACGGAGCCGATGCCCTGCTGCCCGGCATTGATGCGGACACGATCATTGCCGATAAGGCCTTTGATGCCGATGAACGGGTGATCCAGCCGCTGCAACAAGCAGGCAAGGCCATAGTCATTCCACCCAAATCCAACAGAACAACTACACGCGCATACGATAAAGACCTATACAGAGCACGGCACCTGATCGAGAACTTTTTCGCCAGACTCAAGCAATTCCGCGCCACTCGCTACGACAAACGTGCCGCCCACTTCCTCGGTGCTATCTATCTCGCCGCCTCTACCATATGGCTTAATTGATGACACACCCTAGTTCTGGCGCGGCTAGGCAAAACGTAGGGGGTCGGCAAAATCGGGCCGCCCAACTATAGTGGACGCTGAAGAGTACGCTGACCGGCACAGCACGCATACCTAGATGAACACCGGCACGTGATTCTTACGCGTGTCCAAACACTTGTCGCCGCGCTCCATAACTATCTCGTTTCCTGAGATTGTCCTGAAGTTGGTGTTCGCCGCACACACCAGCTTCCCTTCCTCCAACCTCATCCGATTGGAATACGTTACGACGATGTCGTACCTTCGGCTGAATCTGACTTCGGCTCCCACCATGGCCAGTACATCAATTGTCATGCCCGCACCCGTTAACTGATACCACTCAGTCAACGGCACGTAAACGCCGGTCCCTTCGTACCCACAGAATAGGAATTGACCGATGCCTCACCTGTACATTGGCGATTTGCAGGCAGAACGCCAACTCAATCAGTGTGTTGTAAGAGACCGGGGGGATGAATCAGCGCGGGCAGGTTCCGACTCGTAGCCGCGGCAAATATTTTAGGATGGATAGGCGACGTCGTGTGAGTGGGGCGGAAGTGGTCAGGTTTCCGAAGAACAGTGAGGTAGAAAGGGACAACTCGGGGAGGAAGCAAAAGGCCTCTTTTTCTGCTTTCCTCCCAGCAGTACTGGATTGCAAGATGTGACCAATGCTTTGATCCTGTAGCAACATCATGACACGAGCGAAAGCAAAGGGGTCACATATCTTTGTCTTGTATTTCGTGTGACTCTTGGAACAAAGCTACAACCCCGGCTCAGTTTGCACGACTAAGTCGTTGCCTGCAGCTGGGTGTTCGATATTCTTTCCTGGCGTGTAGATCAATGACATCTTTCTCAAAGCCTCCGTCGAGTCCGACTTCCAAAATTCCACGATCTTTAATTCACGGCGCTTTCGAGCGCCGGCATACTGACTCAAGTCAAGCATGTATGCTTCGTATATTCGTCCACGCTTGCCACTCACCGTAACACGCGATCTGACAAGGTGAACCAGTTTCAGATCAACCAACTCGTGTATGAGGTTAACCTCCGTGTGTTGCTGTTCTTTGTCCAGAAGGAAGCAGTTGCTGTTATTCTCCTCTAAGCAGAACTGACGAATCCGCCGAAACTCAGTATCCAGCGGCGAACTGTCATCTAATGTGTCGCGTTTGAAGTCCTCTCGCTTCGTTGCGTCGTATTCGCCTGCAGCTACGTTGACGTCCTCGACGCCGACCTTGTCTCCACGGGGGCCGCCTCCTCGCTCTCGCGCTACATCAACTGATCGTCGGAATATAGAAAGGAAGTCACGGGCAACGCCGCCGCTGGCAAGAACCAACCGGTCTAACGCGCCATCAGTGAGGAAACAATCGAGGCGGCCAATACCGGCACTCGCGGCGAAGTTTGTTAGGATTCTGGTCAGGAAGTCCTTGGCCAACGAATACTTTTCCAATGTGAGATCCAAATCTATATCATCGGCATCTGCGATTTTCATGCCGATCGGCGGATCCCCATGGACATACCAGTTCGTCCGGTGCCTAATTGTCCCAACCTTCAACCAAAGCTTATGGTCCTTGCCGAGACGGTGAAAATAGTCCAGAACGTTAGCCTGGTCAGCTCGTTTAATTATGGTAGAGGTCGTCGAGAAATAGATAGGCATCCCCATCGGAGATCTCCCCCAATGCGGTAAACAAGCGCTGGTAGTCAAGGATATGCCGATGCAGAAAATCGATCTTGGACCGCCTGAATTTCTGCTCCACTTCTTGCTTCTGGGTTCGTGAACTAGCAGTACTTGCTTCGCCGTCCACTTTTGCAATGTACGACGTTGCCTCAATCTTCATGCCAGCCGAGTCAGACTGCGATGTTTCGGCCCCATCCATGACACGCAATTCCGCATCGTCAGTCCGATGCAGCTCCTTTTCGAGTGCATCGATGTGCGACTTGAACTGAGCGGAGAGTTGAACCGACCTCGCCCGGTTAAAGGACGGCCGCTTTGGAGCGGTTCCGAACAACCTCTGCCAAAATGACGTTTTTGTTGCTGGATTGACTGCGGCGGTGTCCATCCACTTTCTGAATTCCGTGAACGTCGATATGAGGACGCTGATCAGGACATCGGGAAACTTATGCCCTTTGAATGCCTCTAAGTTCACGTATGCGATGGGACGGCGGTCCACTGTGAGATCAGCCGCAGCCTTGCGCAATAAACTCGACTTCCCCGATCCGCGTCTACCGAAGACGATATGATGCCGTTTGTTGGTTGTACGTTGCAGCGTTCCAGGTGCAGGTTCGACGAAATGCTTGACGCCTTCTTCAGTAGATCGAGCAGCCTCCTCCACGAGAGTTAGCAAGCTTGCCATTTTGTCTGAGTCAAGAACGCTACTCATTGCCATCCCCGTCCATGGCGTCTCGTCGTATCAAGCTATTGAGCATACTGTCCGACATAGTTTGCTGAGCCAGCTTGCTGGCAAGCGACTCTCGTTGGTTGTTCCATTCCCGTCAACATCGGCTCATTGAGTAAATTCTCCACCGATATATCGACTCCGTCAAGGACTTACCTGGCTTGCTCGAGTGGTATCTATACGAAGGACAGTGGCATGCGGGACGTCGCTCAGCTCGAAGGCTGCAGATCTTTAGCTTGAATTTTGACGACGCATCGTGGCTCGTTAGAGCCAATTCTGTTGACGGGCCCTATGAATCTGACGTATCGTGAACGATCAATATTGACTATGCAGAGACCGTCTTGTCGAGCCTGAACGAAGGAGCTACGACCACCATGAAGATCTATCTCGCCAATCCCCGAGGGTTTTGTGCCGGTGTCGATCGGGCGATCGAAATCGTGGAGCTGTCGCTCAAGAAATATGGCGCTCCGATCTATGTGCGCCATGAAATCGTCCATAGCCGGCATGTCGTGAAGTCGCTCAGGCAAAAAGGCGCGGTCTTTGTGGAAGAGCTGAACGAAGTCCCGGAAGGGTCGGTCGTCATCTTCAGCGCGCATGGGGTGGCGAAGTCTGTATGGGAAGAAGCACGTCGTCGTCGGCTGCACGTGATCGATGCGACCTGTCCGCTCGTGATCAAAGTTCATAACGAGGTGAACCGCGATTATACGCAGGGGTATGAGCTGA